>Ga0182027_10003173_pt1 | contig 26256 bp, 18 predicted proteins | sample 712E1DmetaG_FD_121300 | JGI IMG/M metagenome (GOLD analysis project Ga0182027, IMG submission 121300) | Permafrost microbial communities from Stordalen Mire, Sweden - 712E1D metaG (Illumina Assembly) | ecosystem: Environmental > Terrestrial > Soil > Wetlands > Permafrost | place: Sweden...
AAGGACGGCCTCGACGGCGAGGGCGGGTTCTTCATGGCGCCGTGGTGCGGCGACGCGAAGTGCGAGCGCCAGGTCAACGAGGAGACCGGCGCCACGATCCGCTGCATCCCGTTCGACTCTCCGGCCGAGACAGGCAAGTGCGTGGTGTGTGGCGGTTCGTCGGAGCGGCGCGTGCTCTTCGCCCGCGCCTACTAGGTATCGCTAGACGGCGCGCGCCGGCTCAATACGCGTGCCAGACGACCTCCGCGAGGAGACCGTAGACCCCGGAGACGATACTGGCCACGATCAGAATGTGGGCAGGTCGGGCGGCCCATCGCCGCGACGCTATCGCCATAAGCGCAACCAGAAACGGCGTGAAGTCCAGCGAGTAGCGGAAGCCGTACTGGACGAAGCCGCCGCCGTAGTAGAGGAACACGGGTACCGCGACCAGAGCCGCCGTTATCCACAGCAGCTGCGCGGTACGGTCGCGGAAGCCGGCCCAGGCCGCGGTCAGCAGCGCCGGCGAGACGAGCAGCATCGACATTCCCCACCTGCTCGGCAGGATGTAGGGCGGGGAATCGACCACGGCCGGAAGCGCCAGCAGGGCCAGCCGCAGATTCTCGGGCACCTGGGAGATCGAGAAGATGCCCATCGCCCGGCGAGCCACGAGATCCGGCTCGCTCATGTACGAGATGGAGTAGCCGGCCTCGAAAGGCGATCCAAAGCGAACCCAATTGAACCAGCCGTAGACGGCGATGGCCGCCGCGATCGGCGCACCGAACAGCAGAGCCTGGCGCGCGGCCGTCGGGATCTGGCCTCGATGCTTCCAGAGCAACGCCAGTCCGAACGGTATGGCCGCAAGGACGGTGGTGGGCCTGGCCAGGAGGGAGATGGCCAGCGTCGCGCCGAGGGCAGCGGGTCGGCGCCGGCCGTTCCACTCGAGCAAGAAGAGAGTGAGCGCCAGGAAGGACTGGGCGTGGGCGAGGTAGTAGGCGTCGCCCAGGACCGAGATGTACATCAGCATCGTTCCGAAGGCTGTGAACGCCGCAATCCAGAAGGCGTCTGAGCCTCTGGCCCCGAACGAGCGGGCCAGGGGCAACGAGAGCCAGGCCGCCGGCACGCCGAAGAGAAGACCGACGATCCACCGGCCGACCCCTTGGAGTGGCGGCACCGCGGCGAACGGCAGATACGAGAGCAACTGCAGGGGACCAAGGGCGATGAAGTAGTGACCACCCACGTTCACGGTGTCTACGCCGCCCTTGAGGGCATCGGAATCCAGGTGGCCGCCGAACACCCGCTCGGCGACGAGCATCAGGAAATCTGGCTTGACCTTGGCCACAGTCATCGCCATGTCCGTGGCCAGCGCGTATGCCGCGAGGACGGTCAACGCGAACGCGACGTCCGCCCTGGCGAGTCGATGCCCGAAGACGGATATGTCGCGGGCTGGGGTGGTGACGGTCATCTCCCGGGCAAGGTACGCCCTGGACGTCGGGGGCGGCAAGTCGCCCTGGCCGGGTGCTAACCTTGGGCTCCATCGACAGTCGATACCGAAGCGTGTCACCACCTAGACCGTCCTCCGCGTCGTGGGCCGAGCGGCACAGCTATGGCGGTCTCGAAGTCGGCATTCGCACGAGGAGCGTCGGCGCTTGATGCGGGTCTTGCGGCTGGCACGTCCGATCTCGTTGGTCGCCCTCGCGGCCGCCCTGCTTTCGCCCGGGCTGTGGCTGGGGGCGAACTTCGATGCGGCGGTGTACGCGCTTGCCGGCGTGCGAATTCGCGATGGCTTCATGCCGTATACGGATCTGCAGGACAACAAGCCGCCGGGGTTGTACCTGCTCAACGCCTTCGGCCAGACAATCCTGCCCTGGCTGAGTCCGTGGCTGGTCAGCTGGCTGGCGACGCTGGCCTTCACGGCCGCCACGATCCTCGTTCTTGACACCCTCATGCGGCGGCGCCTGTTGCCGGTGGCATCGTTCCTGATGAGCGTGGTCTGCCTCGTTGGGATAGCGGCGCACCCGCTGTCTCTCGGCGGCGGTCACACCGAATCGTTCGCGATCCTGCCTCTCGTCCTGGGGTTGTGGGCGGTTGCATCGCTGCCGTCCAGCCCGCGCAGCGCGGCCTTGGTCGGATTTCTGGCGAGCGTCGCGTTGGTCTTCTCCTTGCAGTCTCTACCGGCCGCGGTCGTGCTCGGCGCGGCCGCGGTGTTCATCAAGGCGACACCGCGTGAGATGGTCCGGCGGGCGGCGGCGGCGCTGGCCTGCGGGGCGGTTGTGCCCCTGGCGATCGCCGCCTGGCTGGTTGCCCGTGGCGCTCTCGGCGACGCCATCGACCAGGTGATGACCTACAACGTGGCGTACCTGGCTGCCAGCGGCGGCCTCGGGCACATGTTGCCCGTCGTCGGCCTGTTGCTGGGAGGCCTGCTGTTTCCCGCAGGGATTGGGGTGGTCCGGATGATCCGCGATCCCGGAGCATTCGATCGCCTGGACTGGCTGTGCCTGGCCTGGGTGTTGGGCTCGCTGGCGAGCCTGGCGTACGGCAACAGGGTCTACCTGCACTACCTGATCGTCGTCCTGCCGCCGCTGACGCTGCTGTCCGCGCGCGGGTTCGAATGGCTTCTTGCGGCGTTCCGATCTCCAGGGCGCGGTAACAGAGGCCGGGCGATCGGTCTCATTGGAGCCAATGCCGTCCTGCTGACGATCTCGATCGTGACGATGGTCGACCTCACGCTGCTGACCACGGGCATTGCGGCCGACGACGTGGCCGTCACCAATCGGACGGCGGACTGGATCAAGGCGAACACACCTGCCGATGCGACGGTCTACTTGTGGGGCGACGACGCCTACATCTTCCTGCAGTCCGATCGCCGCCCGTACGACCGCCACGTCTACCAAGACCCGATGGTGACGAAGGGCTACTGGACGCCGGCCAAGACCGCAGCCTTGCTATCGGAGTGGGAAGCGTCGCCGCCGCCTGTGATCGTCGAGACTCGCTCGGCGGTGCCCATGTTCAGGGCGCCGTACGAGCCGGACCGACCGCCGAACTACGACACCCTGGGGCCGCTCCGGGACTTCGTCCGGGGCCACTACAAGCTGGCCGCGACCTTCGGCGATCACGACATCTACGAGCTCGTCGCTGCGGGCTGACCGGGCCGGTCGCCCGGCGTGAGACTGCCGGTCGGAAAGCCGACGGCGGAAACTCAATTGTCCGGCTTGACTCCGCGGCCCGAGCCGGTGAGACTCGTGGCGCTTGCCGCTCGACCGGCATACGCCGGTCGTCTACCACCGATTCCGGAGGGGTCCATGACCACGCCTCAGGATCCGAACCAGCCCGCGCAGCCGGGGCAGCCGGGTGCGTCCACGCCCGGCGATCCGTCCGCACCGGGCTGGGCTCAACCGGCCTCGACGCCACCGTGGGGAGCCCCGCCGCCGGCTGCTCCCGCCTGGGGCGCTCCGCCTCCAACCCAGCCCGGCTGGGGTGCGCCGCAACAGCCTGCGCAGCCCGGCTGGGGTGCGCCGCAACAGCCTGGGCAGCCCGGCTGGGGAGCGTCGCCACCGCCCCAGCAGTGGGGCCAGCCGGGCTGGAACGCCCAGCCTGCGAAGTCGAACCGCAAGGGCTGCTGGATCGGGCTCATCATCGTCCTGTTGGTGGTGCTGGTCGGCGGCGGCGGGTGCGTGTATCTGGTGGCGACCAAGATCGGCCCGGCGATAAGTACGGAGCTCTCGATTCAGTCGAATTCCGGCGGTGAGATTGCCTCCGGCAACTACAACTGGAACAACGGCGTCGGCGTCTTCACCTTCACCGCCACCAATGGGGTCACCCAGGCGGAGGCCCGCGACCTCGCCTGTCGCGTGGTAAAGCCGGCGCTCAAGGGCACGCAATTCGAGAACACCCATTTCGTCATCTACGGCTCGTACGGCGACTACCTGGCGGACGAAACGACGCCCTGTTCCTGAGGCCGTCCGGCCTCCACTGAGCGGGAACGACCACGGCGCCCCTTGGATGGCCAAGGGTCGCCGTGTATACTTCGGGCAATCTACCGGCCGCTCGTGACGTGGGTGACCCCCACGTCTTTTGTTGAGTGGCCGGCGGCGACCAACCGTCCGGGAAGACAGGATGCGTGGTCCAAACGGTCGCAGTGGACGGCGATCGATACAGTGAACAGGAGGCGCGAATGAGTCGGGACTTCGTCGGCGCCCTCCTGCAACTGAATGCCGAGAAGGGCGTCTCCCGAGAGCAGCTCATTCGCACTGTCGAGGACGCGATCCAGTCCGCCTATCGCCGCACTCCCGGCGACGAGGACATCCAGGTCCGAATCGATGCCGAATCCGGCAAGGTCCGTGTCTTCCGCGCCCGCGAGGTTGTGGAAGAGGTCGAGGACCCGACGATCCAGCTGAGCGTCGCCGAGGCGCAGGCCTACCAGGCCGACGCCCAGATTGGCGACCTCGTCGAGACCGAACAGCTCGACCAGGAGGCCTTCGGCCGGATCCACGCCCAGACTGCCAAGCAGGTTGTTCTGCAGCGACTCCACGAAGCCGAGCGCAACGTGGTGTTCGACCAGTACGCCAGTCGCGAGGGCGAGCTGATCACCGGCACCGTTTCCCGCGTCGAGCCTCGAGCGATCGTGCTCGATGTCGGCAAGGCCGAGGCGATCCTGGCCACTACCGAGCAGTCCCCCCTGGAGCACTACCGCATCGGCCAGAACGTGAAGGCATACGTTCTGGAGGTCCGGCGCAGCGCCAAGGGCCCCCAGATCTATGTCAGCCGGACCCACAAGGGCTTCCTGCGCAGACTATTCGAGCTCGAGGTTCCGGAGGTCCATGCCGGATCCGTAGAGATAAAGGCGATCGCCCGCGAGGCCGGCAGCCGATCCAAAGTGGCGGTGGCTTCGCGCCAGCAGGGTCTCGATCCCGTCGGCGCCACCGTCGGACAACGCGGTGCCCGCGTCCAGGCGGTCGTGGCCGAGCTCGGCGGCGAGAAGATCGATGTCATCGAGTGGTCCGAGGAGGCCTCGAGCTTCGTGGCCAAGGCCCTGAGCCCGGCTCAGGTGATCGAGGTTCGGATCGACGAGGAGCATCGCATCGCCAACGTCGTCGTGCCCGAGCGGATGCTATCGCTGGCGATCGGCCGCGAGGGACAAAATGCTCGGCTGGCCGCCAAGCTGACCGGCTGGCGAATCGACATCCGCAGCGACGTGTCGGTGGCCGAGGCCGCGAAGGCCGAGGCCGAAGGACGGGTCGAAGAGACGCCGGCCGTCTCGACGGTGGCCGAGTCCGAGACGCCGGCCGACGAACCGCTTGCAGCCGTGGCTGCCGGAGCCGAGTCGGGTTCGCCCGAGTCGGAGGCAGTCGAGGTCGCGGCCGTTGGCGCGGACGCATCTGCGGATGTGCCGGTCAAGCCCAAGCGACGCAAGACCGCCAAGGCGGCGGCGACTGCGGTCGAAGAGAATGGCGAGGTGACCCCGTAGTCCGGGGCGCGCCGGCGCGGCGGTATCCGACCCGATCATGCGTCGTCTGCCGGACGGCGCAACAGAAGCGCGAGCTGCTGCGGATCGTGAGGACGCCCGACGGCCGAATCGCGATCGACCCGACCGGCAAGATGCCCGGCCGGGGAGCGTACATTTGCGACAAACAGGAGTGCCGGTCCGCGGCGCTCGACAAAGGATCGCTCCAGCGAGCGCTGGAAGTGCCGATCCCGGCCGAACTCCTGGCCGAGCTGACAGGGGAGGCGAGCAGGATCGAATCAGGAGGTAGTCGTGGCCAAGAGTAGGAGCGGCACGCGCGGCCGTCGTGGACCTCGCAAGCCGGTGCGCCGCGACCTTGGACTTCCGGGCGGCGCGGCAGCTGTTGCCGAAGCGCATGAGCGTGGCGCAATCGAGCTCCCGTCGAGCATCACCGTCAAGGACCTCGCCGACCTCCTCGGCGTCAACCCCGCCGACGTGATCCGCGAGCTGATCAAGAGCGGCATCTTCGCCAACATCAACCAGGGCATCGATCGCGAGACCGCCTCCCTCGTCGCCGAAGAGCTCGGCTACGAAGTCGCCGAGACGGTCGCGAGCGGGGCCATCGCGGGTGGCGACGGCACGGACGCGGATGCCGCACCGGTGGGCGCTGCGACCAAGGAGCAGCTGTTCGAAGAGGACGACGCGTCGCTGATGCTGCCGCGCGCCCCCATCGTGACGGTCATGGGCCACGTCGACCACGGCAAGACTTCGCTCCTGGACGCCATCCGCACCACAAAGGTCGCTGCGGGCGAGCGCGGTGGAATCACGCAGCACATCGGCGCCAGCGAAGTCGTGATGAAGGACGGCCGACGCATCGTCTTCCTGGATACACCGGGTCACGAGGCGTTCACGGCCATGCGAGCCCGCGGCGCCAAGGTCACCGACATCGCGGTGGTCGTGGTTGCGGCGGACGACGGCGTCATGCCCCAGACCCTCGAGGCGATCGACCACGCCCGTGCGGCGAAGGTGCCGATCGTCATCGCCCTGAACAAGATCGACAAGCCCGACGCCAACCCCGACCGTGTCAAGAACGGCCTGGCCGAGGCCGGTGTCGTGGTCGAGGAGTACGGCGGCGACGTGCCGATGGTTCCCGTCTCGGCCAAGGCCCGATTGGGTCTCGACGAGCTTCTCGAGATGATCATGCTCTCGGCGGACCTGCTGGAGCTCAAGGCGAATCCAAAGCGACCGGCCGTGGGCACCATCGTGGAGGCCGAGCTCGACAAGGGCCGCGGTCCGGTGGCGACGGCGCTGGTCTCGACCGGAACGCTGCGCGTCGGCGACGTCATCGTCGTCGGTGAGACGTACGGCAAGGTCCGCGCCCTCGAGAACGCCCTCGGCAAGCGCATTACCAAAGCTGGACCGTCGAGTCCAGCCGTCGTCCTCGGCCTGGCCGATGTGCCTCAGGCCGGCGACATCTTGCGCGTCGTGGCCGACGAGAAGACCGCCCGGGCCATGGTCGAGGAGCGCAAGAACGCCTCCGCGGCCCGCTCCGAAGGCAGTGGCCGCGCAACTCTCGAGGACCTCTACGCCCAGATCCAGGCCGGTCAGACCAAGGAATTGCGGATCATCCTCAAGACCGACGTGTCCGGCTCGCTCGGCGCGATCACGCACGCCCTCCAGCAGCTCTCGACCGACGAGATGCGGATCAACGTCCTCCACGAGGGCGCCGGAGACGTTACGGACAACGACATCATGCTGGCAGCCGCCTCGGATGCCATCGTCGTGGCGTTCAATACCAAGGTGACCGACACCGCTCGTCGGTCGGCCGAGGCCGAGAAGGTCGACGTCCGCAGCTACGACATCATCTACAAGCTCACCGACGACATCCAGGCCGCCCTCCGCGGCTTGCTTGAGCCGGAGCAGGTGGAAACCATCGAGGGTCGAGCGGAAGTCCGCCAGATCTTCAAGGTCGGCAAGGTCGCAGTCATCGCCGGCTGCTTCGTGACGGACGGACGCATCGTCCGCACCGGCGGCGTTCGCGTCTGGCGCGGCGGCAAGGTGATCACCACCGACAAGATCGAGTCGCTGCGCCGCTTCCGGGACGACGTCCGCGAGGTTGCCACCAACTTCGAATGCGGCATCGGGCTGGCGGGCTCGAACGACCTGGTCGAAGGCGACATCATCGAGTGCTTCACCCAGCAAATGGTGAGCCGGGCGGCCGGTTGAGCCGGAGTAGCGCTTCTCGATGACACAGCGAACACAGAAGATCGACGAGCTGCTTCGACAGGAGATCGGGCAGGCGCTGGAGCGCGAGGTAACAGACCCGCGCATCGGCTTCGTCACGGTCACCAACGTCGAAACGGCTCCAGATCTATCGCGCGCCCGAGTCTGGGTGAGCATCATCGGCTCCGAGGCTGAACGGAAGCAGACGCTACAGGCGCTTCGAGGTGCAATGCCGTTCATTCGGCGCGGGCTCGGCTCGAAGATCCGGCTGCGGCGCATCCCGGAGCTGGATGTCCGCCTGGACGACTCGATCGAACGGGGGACGCGGGTTCTCCAGATCATCAACGAGCTCGAGGCCGGCCGAACTCCGGAGGCCATCGACGCCCGGGGTGAGTCCCTGCCCACACCGGTGCCCCGGCTGCCCCACGAGGGCGACACCGTCGAAGACTCGCTGCCCCCGATCCCTGCATTCGAGCCGGCGCGGAAGCCGCGGAGCGGGGCTCGGCGCGACGATCGCGGCCGCGGGCCCGGAGGCCACGGTGGGCAGGCCCACGGTGGGCAGGCCCACCAGGAGAAGACGGCCACGCGTCGGAGGCCGAAGTGATCGACTCCGAGCCCCGCGTCGACCTTTCCGCCTACGCTGCGGCGGTGCCGGACGAGGTGATCGAGCGGCTGCGAGCGGCGCGGCGGGTGCTGACGATCTGCCACGAGAACCCCGAGGCGGATGCGCTCGGCTCGGCGCTGGCTGTGAGCCTGCTCGTCGAGGCGGGTGGGGGAGTGGCCACGCCCGTATGCGCGGACCCGATGCCGGCCATGTACGAATTCCTGCCCGGCATGGACCGCTTTCGTACGCAGCCGGACTCTGCCATCGACTATGACCTGCTCGTGGTTGGCGACTGCGGCGAGCTGGAGCGGATCGGACCCGTGCTCGACTCCCACCGCGAGCTATTCGGGCGCGTGCCGATACTAGACATCGATCACCACCTCTCCAACCCACACTTCGGCGCGGTGGATTGGGTCGACGCCCACAGCTCGGCCACGTGCGAGATGGTCACCCTGCTGGCCTGGCGGCTCGGTGTTCCGCTGACTGCCGGTGACGGCATGCTAGCCGGGGCGCTGGCGGCAGGCGTCGTGATGGACACGGGCAACTTCCAGCATCCGAACGTGACGCCGCGGACTCTGGTCGTGGCGGCGGCGTTGCGCGAGGCCGGGGCGCCATTCAGCGAGCTCTCGCGGCGGTTGTACCGCTCCAAGCCGAACACCCAGCTGGTGCTGTTCGGGCGCGTTCTGGCACGTCTCGAGTCAGACCTCGACGGCCGCCTCGTCTGGTCGACCCTCGAGCTGACCGACCTGACGGCGAGCGGCGCTGGCTCCGCGGAATCCGAGGGCCTGGTGGACATGCTGGCCCAGTCCGAAACATCCGAAGCCTCGATCCTGTTCAAGGAAGTCGAGGGCGACGAGACCACCCGCATCAGCGTCCGGACACGCGATGGTGGAGTGGATGCCACCGTGCTGACGGGCACGTTCGGCGGCGGGGGCCACGCCCGAGCGGCCGGTGCCACGCTGGCGTTGCCGCTGGCAGAGGCCCGCAAGGTAGTTCTGGCACGGGCGGCCACGCTCGTCGCCGCAGTCGAACGCTGACCCGTGGCGCATTCAGGCGGGGGCATGGACGGCATTCTGGTCGTTGCCAAGGACCCGGGCTTCACGTCGCATGACGTCGTGGCTCTGGTTCGCCGGCTGACCGGGACGCGTCGCGCCGGCCACGGAGGGACGCTCGACCCGTTCGCGTCGGGCGTTCTGCCGATCTTCCTGGGCCTGGGCACGCGCGTGGTCGAGTACCACATGGCCGACGGCAAGGCGTATCGGGCCACGGTCTGCTTCGGCGCCACCTCCGAGACCGACGATCGCGACGGCGAGCTCGTGCCCGGCTCCGGCCCGGCTCCGTCCCGCGCCGCCCTGGAGGCGGCCCTGGCGGGCTTCCGGGGCCCGATATCTCAGCGACCGCCCGACTACAGCGCCCTCAAGGTGGGGGGCAGGCGGGCCTACGACCTCGCTCGTGAGGGAAAGCCTGCGGCGTTGGCGCCGCGTGCGGTTGTCATTCGGCGCCTGGATCTGGTGGAGTGGGACGACTCCGACCCCGAGCGGCCCACGGCCGTGCTCGAAGTGGAGTGTGGCGCCGGCACGTACATCCGCGCCCTCGCCCGTGACCTGGGCCAGCGGCTGGGCTGCGGGGCGTACCTCGGGGCGCTCACCCGCACGGCCAGCGGCCCGTTCGGGTTGGCGGCCGCGCACTCGCTCGACGAGATACGTAGTGCGGCCGCTGCGGGGCCCGCGGCGCTGGCCGGGCTGCTCCTGCCGATCGACGCCGGCCTGGACACGATTCCCGAGGCTCGGCTCACGGCCGACGAAGTTGCCGCCGCCTCGCGCGGCCAGCAGGTCAAGCCGGCGCAGCGGCCGCAGGTCGAGCCGGGTGCGCGTGTCAGGTTGCTCGCCGAAGATGGATCGCTGGTGGGCATCGCGTCGTGGAAGGCCGGCCGGCTCGCGCCCGAGAAGATCTTCGTGGCGGCACCTGGCGCCGCCGGGGCAAAGGGCGAGGCCGCGGACGAGGGCGGCAGCGAGGCCAGCCACTCCTCGGTGCGCACCCACGAAGCCACGGAGCCGCGGCTCAAGGTCGTGGATCCGAGCAATCGCATGCTCGTGGTGCCCGGCGTCGACGCTCTCCAGCCCGAGCTTGGCCGGCTTTACCTCGCGGTCGGGGTCTTCGACGGGCTGCACCGTGGCCACCTGTACCTGCTGCGTGAGCTTCGGCGAGCGGCCCAGCGCGCGGGGGCGCGGCCGGCGGTCATCACCTTCGACGCCCATCCCGAGGAGCTGATCGAGGGCCTGGCGCCGCCGCTCCTGTGCGACCCGGACGAACGCCTCGTGCGTCTGCAGGCGGCCGGCGTAGAGGTCGCTGTCGTCCAGCATTTCGACCACGCCCTGCGCGTGACCACATACGACGCCTTCGTGGCGGCCGTCCGCCAGCACGTCGACGTCGCCGGATTCGTGATGACTCCGGATGCCGCCTTTGGCTTCGAGCGGGGCGGAACGCCGGAGGCACTCGCCGCGCTCGGGGCACGTGAGGGCTTCTCGGTCACCGTGGTGTCGTCCTTCCTGTCCAACGGCGAGCAGGTCCGAAGCTCTGAGATCCGCCGCCGAATATCGACCGGCGACCTGGCCGGGGCCAGGCAGCTGCTCGGACGCAACCACGGCTTCACCGGTCGGGCCCAGGAGGCTGGATCGGGAGCGTCGGGTTTGGCCTCCGACCTGCCGGTCTGTCTGCCGCCCGATGGCGACTATCGGGTTCTGCTCGGTCCGGCCTGGCAGCTCGGTCGTCGGCCTGAGCCTGCGGCTCACGCCGCGTCGATCGCCGTCCTCGATGACTCGATCGCTGTGGGCAAACAGGAGTGGCCGCTGCCGGATCGCCTGCGCGTGATCATCCTCGATCGGTTGTAGTCGATCGCGCGCTCCGCGCGCCGGATCGCCTCGGATGCCCGTCGACTGGCATACCCAGGCGAAGCCTGCTACCATCCGCCAGGCATTTAGAGAGTTAGGAAGACCACAGTCACACAGAGCTATTCGGAGGATCGTGTGCAGCTGGCGCGGGAGACGAAGGAACAGGTGATCTCGGAGTACGCCGTCAAGGATGGCGACACGGGCTCAGCGGAAGTGCAGATTGCGCTCCTTACCGAGAGGATCAAGGAGCTCACGGAGCATCTCCGTAGCTTCCCGAAGGATAATCAGTCCCGCCGCGGCCTCCTCAAGCTCGTCGGAGAGCGACGCCGCCTTCTTAAGTACCTGATCAAGAAGGACAACGCTCGCTATCGCGCCGTCATCGCACGGCTCGGACTGCGCCGCTAGCGCTGCAACCTCGTCGCGAGGTACTGACCTCGCGAAGGCATTCCCCGCGCGCGACTCATCCAGGCGAGAACAGGACACGTTCTTCCTCCGATCGCTCAGGAGGAATAGAAGCCCGTGTCTCAGACATTCGAGACGCAATTCGCCGGCCGCACTCTAACCATCGAGACCGGCAAGATGGCGCTGCTCGCGGGCGGCGCCGTCACAGTCCGCTTCGGCGACACCATGGTTCTCGGGACAGCCAACCGGTCGGATCCCCGACCCGGCCTTGACTTCTTCCCGCTGACGGTCGAGTTCGAAGAGCGCATGTACGCCGCAGGCAAGATCCCGGGCGGTTTCATCAAGCGCGAGTCGCGCCCGTCAGAGCAGGCGATCCTGGCTTGCCGGCTGACCGACCGGCCGATCCGGCCGCTCTTCCCCGAGGGCTACAAGGACGACATCCAGATCGTGATCACGGTCCTGTCCACGGACCAGGAGAACCAGACCGACGTCCTCGGCACGTTCGCGGCCTCTTGCGCCCTGACGATCAGTGCCATCCCGTTCCTGGGCCCCATCGGCGCGGTGCGCATTGGTCGCATCGACGGCGAGTTCGTGGTCAATCCCACGATCAGCGACCTCGAGCGCTCGGACATCGACCTGATCGTCTCCGGCACTCGCGACGCCATCATGATGGTCGAGGCCGGCGCCTCGATCGTTCCCGAAGACGTCATGGCCGACGCCATCCTCTTCGGCCATCGCGCCCTCCAGCCTCTCATCGACATTCAGGATGAGATGCGTGCCGCCGTCGGCAAGCCGAAGTCCGTCGGCTATCTCGATCCCGGCACCGGCTCCGTTCTCGAGTTCGTCAAGAAGGTCGGCCAGCCCGGCTCGGAGCTCGTCGTAATCGACACCGAGACGACCGGCCGCGACGCCAAGGTTGCCGACCTGATCGAGATCGGCGCCGTGCGCGTTCGCGACGGCAACATCGTCGATCGCTTCTCCACCTTCGTGAACCCCGGCCGCGACATCTTCGGCGCCCAGATGCACGGCATCACCAATGCCGAGGTCGCGGGCGCACCGGTTGCCAAGGAAGCGGCCCAGAAGCTGCTCGCCTTCGTTGCCGGCGCTCCAATCGTCGGCCACAACGTGGGCTTCGATATTGGCTTCCTGGACCAGGCTCTGGGCGAGAGTGGCAAGTTCATCGAGGGCGGCTACTTCGACACGCTCGTGATCGCTCGTGAGGCCTATCCGGATCTCGAGTCGTACAAGCTGGGCGATGTCGCGCGCTTCTTCGGCATCACCGTCGAGACCGTTCACCGCGGCCTTGCCGACGCCGAAACGACCGCCGGCATCGTTGCCGCGTTCGCGAGCGATCTCCCGAACCGCATCGAGAACCTGCAGGACGCGATTGCCATCTCGATCCGCGCCAACCGCAAGGAAGGCGAGGATTCCGCCGGCCTCCTGGACGCCGCCCGCCGCCAGGGCCGGGTCAGCAAGAGCCTCTTCCAGCTGGTTCAGAAGAAGACCACCCGCAAGGTCGTCCTCGACGAGGGCATCCGCATGGACGGTCGTGGCGTCGACGAGCTGCGCCCGATCTCGGTCGAGGTCGGTGTTCTGCCGCGTGCCCACGGCTCCGGTCTCTTCACCCGCGGCCAGACTCAGGCTCTGACCGTCGCAACGCTTGGCCCGTCCTCGGACGTCCAGCGCATCGACACGATCAGCCCTGAGACCGAGAAGCGGTACCTCCACCACTACAACATGCCCCCCTACAGCACCGGCGAGAACAAGCCGATGCGCGGTCCCGGTCGCCGGGAGATCGGCCACGGCCACCTCGCCGAGCGAGCGCTGCTGCCGGTTCTGCCGTCGGAGGATGAGTTCCCGTACGTGATTCGCCTCGTGTCCGAGTGCGTCACGTCCAACGGCTCCACCTCCATGGCCTCGACCTGCGGATCGAGCCTGGCCCTCATGGACGCCGGCGTGCCGATCAAGGCAGCCGTCGGTGGCGCCGCGATGGGCCTCATCAGCGAGCCGGACGGCCGGTTCGTCGTCCTGACCGACATCCTCGGCAAAGAAGACGCCTTCGGCGACATGGACTTCAAGGTGACCGGCACCCGTGAGGGCGTCACGGCGCTGCAGATGGACATCAAGGTCAAGGGCATCAGCGAAGCGATCATCCGCCAGGGCCTCGAAAAGGCCCACGCCGCGCGGATCGCGATCCTCGACAAGATGGATGCGGTCATGCCGACGAGCCGCACGGAGATGAGCAGCTTCGCGCCGCGCATCATCACCATCAAGATCAACCCCGAGAAGATCCGCGACATCATCGGCAAGGGTGGCTCCGTGATCCGCAAGATCCAGGAGGAGACCGGCACCGAGATCAACGTCGAGGACGACGGCACGGTCCAGATTGCCGCAGTGTCGGGCGACAGCTCGCGCAAGGCGGTCCAGTGGATCGAGTCGCTGACTCGCGAAGTCGAGGTCGGCGGGCTCTATCTCGGCAAGGTCACCCGGATCATGGGCTTCGGCTGCTTCGTCGAGATCCTGCCCGGCAAGGAAGGCCTGGTCCGCATCGGCGAACTGGCCGACTACCACGTCCCGACAGTCGAGGACGTAGTCTCGGTGGGCGACGAGGTCATGGTCGTGGTGATCGAGATCGATCGCCAGGGTCGGATCAACCTCTCCCGCAAGGCGGCTATGCAGCGCCACCTGGCCCGCTCCGAGTCCTAGTTCGCGCTCAACTGAAGGGCCGGCCGGCGACGGTCGGCCCTTCGTCTATCCTGCATAGAATATGTGCATAGCCGCCGGGCTATGCATCTGGAGGGGGGCTCCGGGCGGGTCGCTGGTATACTCAGCCCCCTGTCTGTCAAACCAATTCACCCGAGTGGAGCTATGTCCCGAGATACCCGCCCGCTGACCGTCGCGGTCGTCGGCGCCACCGGCGTCGTCGGTCGAACGATGATCCAGGTGCTCGCCGAACGGCATTTCCCCGTCGGTGAGATGCGTCTGCTCGCCTCCGGCCGATCGGCCGGGTCGACCGTGAGCGCCGACGGCCGGACTCTGACGGTGGAGGAGGCGACTCCCGAAGCGTTCGAGGGCGTCGACATCGCGCTCTTCTCGGCCGGCACCGACGTCTCGCGCCAGCTCGCCCCTGAGGCGGCCGCGCGCGGCGCGACGGTCATCGACAACTCCAACGCCTGGCGAATGGAAGCCAACGTTCCGCTCATCGTCAGCCAGGTCAACCCCGACGACGCCGAGTGGCACGAGGGCATCATCGCCAACCCGAACTGCTCGACGATGCAGCTCCTGCCCGTGCTCATGGCAATTCGCGACACCGTCGGGATCGATCGCGTTGTCGTCGACACCTACCAATCGGTCTCCGGCACCGGCGCCGAGGCGCTGGCCGAGCTGGAGACGCAGATTCGAGCCCACGTCGCGGGCGAGCCCAAGGTGGCCAGCGTCTATCCCCATCCGATCGCCTTCAACGTCCTGCCCGAGATCGACGTCTTCCTGGAGAACGGCTACACCCGCGAGGAGTGGAAGGTCGTGACCGAGAGCCGCAAGATCCTGCACCTACCGGACCTGCGTATCTCTTGCACGGCTGTCAGGGTGCCGGTCTTCGTGAGCCATTCCGAGGCCGTCCATGTCGAGACCACCAGGCCCATGACTCCCGACGAGGCGCGACGCGCCTTCGCCGCGGTCCCCGGCGTGGTGGTGATGGACGACCCTGCCGCGCACGTATATCCGATCGCGACTCAAGCTGCCGGCAAGGACGAGATCTTCGTCGGCCGAGTTCGCCAGGACCCCTCAGTCGAGCGAGGCCTGGCTTTCTGGGTTGTCAGCGACAACCTGCGCAAGGGTGCCGCCTCGAATGCCGTGGAGATCGCCGAGGCGCTCGTCGATCGCGGCTGGGTCAAGGCCCGATCTCGCCGCAACGGGTCGAGCGGGGTCGGGGAAGCATCGTGATCGAAGCCGAGCGCCGGGCGGCGCTCGACGCCATCGGGGCGGAGGTGGCGGCCTGTACCCGCTGCCGGCTCCACGAGACGAGGACCAAAGCGGTGCCGGGCGAAGGCACGGCGGCCACTGAGGTCATCTTCGTCGGCGAGGGGCCGGGCTTCAACGAAGATCGTCAGGGCAAACCCTTCGTCGGCCAGGCCGGGGCCAAGCTGGACGCCTTGCTCGCCTCCGTCCTATGGTCACGCGGGGAGGTCTTCATCACCAACGTGGTCAAATGCCGTCCGCCCGAGAACCGCGACCCCGAACCGGCCGAGATAGCCGCCTGCGCGCCATTCCTGACGCGACAACTCGAGGCGCTCGATCCCGCGCTGGTGGTCACCCTGGGCCGCTTCTCGATGGCGCGCTTCAATCCCGGGGCGAAGATCGGGCAGGTCCACGGCACGTTCAGGCCGGCGGCACCGGAGTCCGGCGCGCCCAACGCGCTGACCTTTTCTATGTACCACCCGGCGGCGGCCCTGCATCAAGGGTCGCTGAACGAGGTTCTCTTCCGCGACATGCTGGGCGTTCCCGCGGCGCTGCTGGAGGCCCGAAAGCTGCGCGCGCAGTCGGCCAACGTCTCGCCGGCGCCGCAAGTGGCCGCCGAACCGGCGGCGCCGCGGCCTATCGCAGATCCGGTCCACGTGGACGGCGAATTCGACCCGGCGAATGCCGAATCCGACCCAACGGACCAGCTTCCCCTCTTCTAGGATGAACACAACGTCACGTTCCCGTCACGCGAGAATCAATGTCAGATAGCGAGACTCCCCTCCGGATCATCCCCCTCGGAGGCGTGGGGGAGATCGGCAAGAACATGTACGTCTTCGAGTACGGCGACGATATCGTCGTTGTCGATTGTGGACTCATGTTCCCCGACGAGGAGATGTTCGGCATCGACCTCGTCATACCTGATGTCACCTATCTCAAAGAGAACCGCGAGAAGGTTCGCGCGTTCCTGATCACCCATGCCCACGAGGATCACGTCGGCGCGCTGCCCTATGTCCTGCCGCAGCTGCCCGGCGTTCCCGTCTATGCCTCCGTGCTCGCCCGGGGCCTGCTGGGCATCAAGATCAAGGAGCACAAGCTCCACTCGAACCCGCTCCTGCCGCTCGATCCGGGCGACATGCTGCAGATCGGGCCATTCCGCATCGAGCCCTTCCGGATCAGTCATTCGATCCCCGACGCGATGGGTCTCGCTCTCCACACGCCGGTTGGGACGGTCGTCACTACGGGTGACTTCAAGTTCGACCATACGCCCGTGGACGGTCGCCGCTCCGACTTCGCGATGCTGTCGCGGTTGGGCGAGGACGGCGTCATCTGCCTGCTGTCCGACTCCACTCGCGCCGAGAGTCCCGGCTACACGCTCTCCGAGCGGACCGTGGGTGAGACGTTCCGCGAGATCATGGAGCCGCTCGACGGCCGGGTTATCGTGGCCACGTTCGCCAGCAACATCGCGCGCATCCAGCAGGTCATCGATGCCGCCGCGACGTTCGAGCGAAAGGTGGCGGTCGTCGGCCGGTCGATGGAGCAGAACTTCCGAATTGCCACGGACCTCGGCTACCTCACCCACGCCCCAGGCCAGGTCGTGCCCAAGGACCAGATCGGGTCGATGGCGGCCGCCAAGATCGTGATCGCCACGACGGGCGCCCAGGGCGAGCCGATGGCCGGCCTGGCCCGAATGGCCAACCGCGACCATCGATACGTTGAGATCCAGCCCGGCGACACGGTCATCGTCAGCGCCAGCCCGATCCCCGGCAACGAGGAGTACGTGGCGCGCACGATCGACAACCTTTTCAAGGCCGGCGCCAACGTCTACTACCACACTGTCAAGCACGCCCACGTCTCGGGTCATGCGAGTCAGGAAGAGCTGAAGCTCATGCTCGGCCTGACGCGACCCAAGTACTTCATCCCGATCCACGGCGAGTTCCGGATGCTGGTGCAGCACGGGCGCCTCGCGGTCGAGACGGGCGTGGCCCCGGAGAACGTCTTCATCATCGAGAACGGCCAGGCCATCGAGTTCTTCGCCGACGGCAGTGCCCGGCGCGCGGCCCCGGTCACGGCAGGCTACGTTCTCGTCGATGGGCTATCGGTCGGGGACGTGGGCGAGGTCGTGTTGCGCGACCGCCGCGCCCTCGCCAGCGATGGCATGTTCATCGTGGTCGTGACCGTCGATAAGCAGACCGGCAGTATCGTGGCCAAGCCGGAGATCGTGACTCGCGGCTTCGTGCACGACAACGAGCGCGACCCGCTCATGGAAGGCGCCGTCGACCACATTCTGGCCGCCATCGAGAGCCGAGGCGACCGGACCAGCGAGGTTGGGCTGCTCAAGACGAAGATCAAGGACGAGGTCTCGCGCTACCTCTACGAGCAGACGCGTCGCCGACCTCTCGTCTTCCCGGTCGTGGTGGAGGTGTAGATGCCCGCACGAACCTCCCCAGCCAGGAGCCGCTCGAGTTCCACCCGGACCAGCCGCGCCACGCCACCCGCAAGGCGGCGCCGGTCGGGTCATGGCTGGACCGTGCCGGTCGAGATCGTGCGCCAGCTGATCGGCCTGGTCATGCTTCTGGTGGGTGTGTCGCTGCTGATAGGTCTGACCATTGTGGGCGGTCACCTCACCGATTTGGAGCGCAATGCGGTTGCGCCGTGGTTCGGGACCGCTCGGTGGCTGCTGCCCATCTTGCTGATCCTGCTCGGCTACTACCTGGAGCGGGCGGAGGGCGCTCACTGGGACTGGGAGCTCACGCTTCTTGGCAGCGCGCTGGCCTACGGGTCGCTGCTGGGTCTGTTCGGTCTCCTCGAGGCCAGGTGGCCGAGTGGCGGGTACCTCGGTAGTGCGCTGGCGCACTTCCTTTCGCCGCTGGTGACCGCGCCCGGTGCCTTCGTCATCCTCACCGTTCTGATGGTAACGGGCATTCTGTTGGCTCTGGACATGTCTCTGCCTGCGGTAATGGCTCCCTTGGGGCGCCTCGTGTCGCGGGCCATGGACGTGCTGTTCAGGCCCGTCCCGGAGTCGCCCACGGCCGGCCTCACCTCCGCGCCGACCAGGGCGGACCGGCCGGAGAAGGTCGCCAAGGAAGCGGTCCCGGCCGAACCGCGACGTTTCGGTGACGAGCGGACGCCCTCGATTCCGGTCGCCATTCCCAACCTCGGACCCACTTCGGCGACCTTCGCGCCACAGGTCGTGGCCGGTTCAACCTCGCACGATGGCGGGCCACTGCCCCAGGGCGGGCGCGAGGGCGGATCGGTCCGCGACGGAGCCGCGATACGCGGTCCGCGCCCCGGGCTCGACGCCCCCGCACAGTCGAAGCTCGGCGGGGTCGTGGCCACGGCCGAGAAGGCGCGGCCCGTGTACCACCTGCCGCCGCTGGCGCTGCTCGAAAACATCGCTCCACGCATTGGCGACAGCGGCATGGACCACGAGCGCAACGCGGCAATCATCGTGGCCAAGCTCTCCAGCTTCAGCATTCCGGCCCGTGTAGTCACATGGAACGCGGGCCCGGTCGTGACCCAGTACGAGGTCGAGCCGTCGCCTGAGATCAAGGTCAGCCGCATCGAGGCGCTCTCGGACGATCTGGCCATGGCCCTGGCCGCCCGCACGATCCGGATCGAGGCACCAATCCCGGGCAAGAGCGTGGTCGGCCTCGAGATCCCGAACAAGGACTTCAACATCGTCGCCCTGCGGCGAATCCTCGAGGAAGTGGACTTCCGGGCGGCATCCAAGCTGACCTTCGCCCTCGGCCGGGATGTGGCCGGCCATGCCCGGGCCACGGACCTGGCCAAGATGCCGCACCTGCTGATCGCCGGGGCTACCGGCTCGGGCAAGAGCGTCATGGTCAACGCGCTGATCTCGAGCCTGTTGTGCAACGCCACGCCGGACGAGGTTCGGCTGGTGCTCGTCGATCTCAAGCGCGTGGAGCTGTCGGCCTACAACGGCTTGCCGCATTTGATGGTGCCCGTCATCACCGAGCCCGACCGAGCCAAGGCGGCGCTCAAGTGGGCCGTCACCGAGATGGAGAACCGGTACCGGCGATTTGCCGGTGCCAACGCCCGCAACCTGGCCGGGTTCAACGAAACGAGAGCCGATCCGGCCGATCGTCTGCCCTACATCGTGTTGATCATCGACGAGCTGGCTGACCTGATGATGCGCGAGGGCAAGAACGTGGAAGAGCCGGTGGTCAGGCTCGCTCAGAAGGCCAGGGCCACTGGCGTCCACATGGTTCTGGCGACGCAGCGGCCGTCGGTGAACGTGGTCACGGGTCTCATCAAGGCCAACTTCCCGAGTCGAATCGCATTCGCGATGGCCTCCCAGATAGACTCTCGGACCATCATCGACATGCCCGGCGCGGAAGACCTCATCGGCCGCGGCGACATGCTCTTCCAGCCGGCCGACCTGCCGCGCCCGATCCGTCTCCAGGGTGTCTTTGTCTCGGACAAGGAGATCGCCAACATCTGCGAGCACTGGAGGGCCGAGGCGGAGCCGCACTACGACATGGGCATACTCGAGACGGGCGAAGAACCCGAAGCCCATGCCGACGATTCGGTTGATGACGAGGCCGATCGCCTGCTGCTCGATGCCGTTGGTGTCATCCGGGAGTACGATCGTGCATCTGCGTCGCTGCTCCAGCGACGCCTCAAGATCGGATACGCCCGAGCCGCTCGGATCATCGATCAGCTGGAGGCTCGCGGGTACATTGGGCCGTTCGACGGCTCGAATGCGCGGCAGGTTCTTCTGCGAGATGCCGCGCCCTCGAAGCCGGCGAGTGGATACGGCGAGGAAGACATATGACGACTACCAACCCAACGCGCCGTCCGCCGCGCCGAGCCAATGGCCGTCGAGTCTCCGGCCTGTCCGGCCAGGACGGGCGCTCGCCGGTTGGGGAGAAGCTGCGCGACGCCAGGGAAATCAGGGGCGTGGACCTCTTCCGGGTCGAGCGCGACACGAAGATCCGTTCCAAGTTCCTGGCTGCCCTCGAAGACGGCGATTTCGTGGACCTGCCCGGCGATGTGTACGCGCGTGGTTTCCTGAGGAACTACGCGACGTATCTGGGGCTGGACGCCGACGAAATCGAGGAGGAGTGGCGAGAGGAGGCCGGCCACGCGGCGCCGTCGATGACGGCCATCGTTGGGCCCCAGCCGATGACGATCCGGCGCGGCATCGTCTTCCAGCGCAGCCACTTGGTCATCGCGGCGGTGGTCATCATCGTCGCCCTCGTCGGCACGTACTTCGGCTACCAGCTCACGAGATACCTCTCCTACCCGACGGTCGCGGTCGACTCGGCGGGCCCATCGCCGGTCTACCTGGCGATCGGCACCCCCGACTACACCCTGACCGGCAACGCCACACCGGGGACGACCGTGCTGATCGCCTGGAATGGCCAGGAGCCTCAGACCGTCATCGTCGACGACGGCGGCCATTGGACCTATCACGCGATCCTGCGATCGGGTAGCAATCAGTTCGACGTGACCGCCAAGAACCTCGACACCAGCCACGCCAGCTCGACTGTCAGGCTGATCGTCTTCGTTCCGGTGGCCACCCCGACGCCGCTCGTCCCGGAAGTGGCATTCACCACCCCCGCCGACCTGGGGTCGGTCGCCAGCGGAGCCGTCAACGTCACCGGGTACGGCATCGGTGTCTCAACGGTGACACTGACGACGACCTATTTGGGTCAGCCGCTCGCCGCCGGAGCGACCTTCCCTCCCGCCACGACCGCCTCGGCGAGTCCGATCGCTCATAGCTCGGCTTCGGCTTCGGCTTCGGCGTCGATCGGGCCGTCGGGCAGCCCCGGCCCACAGCCCAAGTCGGCGGGTACCGCCGCGGATGGAACGTTTGCCCTCGCCACGCAACTCGATCCGGGTCGGTGGCAGCTGACTATCGTCGGCACGACCGCCAGGGGTGTCGCCACGAAGGCGGTCACGCGCACGATCAACGTCCCGTACAAGGGCGTCAACCTGACCATTGAGGTCAAGGGCGGCGATGCCTGGTTCAAGTACTGGCGAGATGGCGTGGCAATCGATTCCAGCACCTTTGTGGACGGCTACAAGGTGTCAGTCGTGGGAACCAAGACCGCCTGCGTCTACACCGCGCGTCCCGACATCGTGTTCATCACCTTCAACGGGACGTCGTACGGGCCGGTCAAGACGTGGGGCGGCCAGCGCGTCGCCTTCGACATCAACGGGCCCAGGTACACCGCCTCCTGCGGCTGAGCATATGGACGTCGAGCCACTCAGCCAGCTGGTCGAGCGGTTGCAGGCGAGCTGCCTCGAACGGGGACTGTCTGTCGCCACGGCCGAATCCTGCACCGGCGGATTGGTCGCCAAGCTGATCACCGATGTCGCCGGGTCGAGCGGTTACTTCCGCGGCGGCGTCGTTTCGTACGCGGATGAGGCGAAGACGGGGCTGCTCGGCGTGGCCGAGGATCAGCTGGTCGCACACGGGGCTGTGAGCGCGCAGGTGGCACGATCGATGGCTGCTGGGGCTCTGACGCGTACTGGCGCCGATCTCGCTGTGGCAGTCACCGGCGTCTCGGGGCCCGAGGGCGGCAGTCCGGCCAAGCCGGTGGGGCTGACGTACGTCGCGGTGGCGGCAGGCGGCGGCGTCCAGGTTCGCCGGTTCGTCTGGGCCGGGGACCGTGCCGCGAACCGAGAAGCCAGCGCCAGAGCCGCGCTGGAATTGCTACTGGAGTGCGTTTCCGCGCGACCGCGGACCGCGGAGCCGGAATGAGCCCCGTCAGAGGGGCGGCGTCGGTGGGAAGCGGTCTGGCGCCCGCCAGAGAGGCGCGGCCGATCCGCGAGGGGGAACGGATACACGTGGTCGGGGCCGGCGGAGCGGGCGCGAGCGCCGCCGCGCTTCTCGCACATCACCGTGGGGCCGTGGTGAGCGGCTGCGACCCGGGCGGGTCGTCGCCATATACGCCGCCTCTCGAGGCTGCGGGCATACATCTCGATTGGGTCCACGACCCGAGCCACGTGACCGGCGGGGCACTGCCGGATCGCCTGGCCGTGACGAAGGCCCTGACCGCGGTCGACCCGGACAACCCGGAGCTTGCTGCGGCCAGGGCAGCGGCCGTGCCGGTGGAACCGTGGCAGCAGGTCATCGCGGATGCGGCGGTGGGCAGGACGCTGGTTGGAGTGGCCGGCACGCACGGCAAGAGCACCACGTCCGGCTGGCTCGTCCACGTCCTCGTCGAGGCGGGCCTCGATCCGAGCGCCTTCGTTGGCGCTCTTCTGCCGGCGCCGTTGACCGGCGGACTCGCGTCCACCGCGCGCTGGGGTGGGGGAGCGCCGTTCGTGGTCGAGGCCGACGAATACGCGGGCAACTTCGACGCGTATCGACCGGACATCGCGGTTCTCACGTCGGCGGAGTGGGATCACCCCGACGTCTTCGCCGATCGCGCGGCCGTGGTCGACAGTTTCGTCGGCTGGCTCGAGCGGGCCGCCGCGTCCGTATCGCAGCCGATCCTCGTTGCGAACACAGGCGACGCGGGCGTGGCCGAGATCGCCGATCGCCTGACCGACTGGCCGGGGCGGGTGCTGAAGGTCGGGCTCTCCGACGCGCCGGGGCGCGGCCGGGCGGCCAGGACTCTCGGCTCCGACGCCTTCCTCGCCGGCACGATCGTGGCAGCCGACGCGGCGGGCACGGCGCTCCGCCTGGAGGGCCTGGCGCTGCCCGGGCCGCTCACCATCCGCTTGAAGCTCGCCGGCCGCCACAACGCCGCCAATGCCCTGGGAGTCGCCGGAGCGACGCTGGCGCTGGGTGTGGCGCCGAGCGCGCTCGAGGTGGGGCTGGGTAGCTTCAACGGCGTGGGCCGCCGCCTGGAGCGAAAGGGCGAGGGTAGGGGAGTGGTCGTGTACGATGACTACGGCCATCACCCCACCGCGATCCGCGAAACGCTCGCTGCCATGCGCCAACTGGAGCCCGGTCGGCGCATCTGGGCGGTGTACGAGCCGCTAACCTATCACCGCACGGCGGCGATGCTCGATGCATTCGCGGAGGTCCTGGCCACGGCCGATGCCGTAGCCATCGCCGACATCTGGTCGAGTCGCGACCAGGACACGACGATCACCTCCGCAGCCGCCCTGGCTGACGCAACGGCCCGCAGGAGGCCGGGTTTGATCGCCAAAGCGCCGGGCAGCGTGGAGCAAACCGCGGCCTGGCTGGCCCGCCAGGTTCGCCCCGGCGACGCCGTCCTGGTCATGGGCGGCGGCAAGAGCTATCGAATTGCCGAGCTCCTCGTCCAAGCTCTCGCGGGTTGAAGTGGGAGACTGGCAGAAGCCGCCCTCTTATCCGGTCCCGCAAGTTGGCCCACGTACTGCACAATTCCTCCGCTCGGCAGATGCCCGTATCGGGCGACAGAGAATCAGGAGAGTCAATGGCTGGTGAGTCGTCATTCGATGTGGTGAGCGACTTCGACGACATGGAGATGCGCAACGCGCTCGACCAGGTTCGGCGTGAAGTGCAGCAGCGCTACGACTTCAAGGGTGCGACATTCGATCTCTCGCAGGCGAAGACCGAGCTGATCCTCCTCACCGACGACGAGTTTCGAGCGAAGGCGATCCGCGACCTGATCGAGTCGAAGGCCGTCAGGCGCGGCCTCTCGCTCAAGGTCTTCGACTGGGGCAAGTTCGAGCCTGCCGGAGGAGACAAGGTCCGCCAACACATCGCTTTGCGTCGCGGCCTGGATGAGACGCTGGCCAAGAAGCTCAGCAAGCTCATCCGCGACGAGTTTCCGAAGGTCAAGTCCCAGATCCAGGGCGACGCCCTGCGAGTCTTCGCCAAGAACAAGGACGATCTGCAGGCTGTCATTGCACGACTAAGGGAACTGGATGAACCGGTCCCGTTGCAGTTCACGAACTATCGGTGAGACTCACCCGCTGAGCCGGCGTGGGGATCCGAAGGAGTGCGGCAATGTCGATGACTGAGAACCAGGGCGCCACCACTACGGTCGGAGCGGCTCTGGCGGAGGGTCTGGCTCGTGCCGGCGTGAAGATCGCCTTCACCGTGCCGGGCGAGAGCGTCCTGGGTTTGATCGATGGGCTGGCCGCTAACCGCATCAGGGTGGTCGCGACGCGGCACGAGGGATCGGCCGCGTTCATGGCCGAGGCCGTGGCGCAGCTGACCGGCCGGCCGGCCTTGTGCATCGCCGCGGGCGGACCTGGAGCCTCGAATCTGGCCGTCGGCCTCCATGCCGCACGGGCCGACTCCGCGCCCGTCATCGCCATCGTCGGGCAGGTCAGCCGCGCGGTATTGGGTCGCGAGGCGTTCCAGGAGATGGACGTCGTTCGCGCCTTCGAGCCGATCGTCAAGTGGGCCGTGGAACTCAAGGACGCCGCCGGCGCGGGCCAGCTCATCGAGCGGGCCGTGGCGACGGCGACACGCGGTCGCCCGGGACCGGTCGTGCTTTCGGTTCCGGCCGACCTCCTGGATGCATACGTGCCTGGTGGTAGCGGCGAAGCACACCCCGCGAATAGCCATCCGGAGCATCACCCGGAGCCCGACCCAACGCTCGTGCGCAAGGTCCTGCATCTGCTCGCCGACGCCCACCGGCCGCTGATCATCGCCGGTGCCGGCGTCCTTCGGGCCCGCAGCACCGATGCCCTGGTGCGGTTCGCGGAGACTATGCGCGTGCCCGTGGTGTCGTCGTGGCGGCGTGGGGACGTGTTCCCGAACGACAACCCGCTCTATCTCGGCATGACCGGTCTCGGCGCGCCGACGAGCGTGCGGGCCAGGCTGGAAGAAGCGGATGCGTTGCTGGTGCTCGGCTGCCGGCTGGGTGAGATGACGACCTTCGGCTACCGAATCCCCGGGCCGTCGACGCGCTGGGCGCAGGTCGACCTCGAGCCGCGTGGCGGAGCTTCCACCAACCGGCCCGAGATCGTCATGGCCGCCGACGTCGCGGCATTCCTGCGCGTGGCGCAGCGGGTGCTGGCCAAGGCCGCATTCGAAGCCGCGTCCCTGGACGAGCGAACCGCAGCGAACGCGGTCGACCGTCAGGCCTACGAGACGGGCTCGATCGTCGACGCCGAGCCATGGGATGGGCCCGGCGTGCATCCGGGGCGGGTCGTCGCGACCCTGGCTCGGGTACTGCCTTCGGAAGCCATCCTGACCACCGACGCCGGCGACTTCGGCACGTGGGCGGCCCGAGGCTATCGGTTCCATCGGCCGGGCACGTTCCTCGGTTCCACGGCCGGGCCGATGGGGTATGGCCTGCCGGCGGCAATCGGGGCGGTGCTGGCGCGGCCGGGTCGCCTGGGCGTCGCCCTCGCCGGCGACGGCGGTTTCGGCATGACGATGGCCGAGCTCGAGACCGCGGTTCGCGAGCGAGCCCACGTCGTGACCATCGTCTTCGACAACGGCCGCTACGGCACGATCTGGCGGCACCAGCGGCAGCGCGGCAATGGAGCCGGCATCGCGACCGAGCTTGGTCCGGTGGACTTCGCTGCCGTCGCCGAGGGCTGCGGCGCGCTGGGTATTTCGGTCAGGACCGACGACGAGTTCGAGCCGGCCCTGCGCCAGGCACTGGAGGCGGGGCGTCCTGCCCTGCTGCACCTGGCGCTGGATCCGCGATGGTCGACGCCCGACGCGGGTCTGGCGGTCGAGCCCGCAGCCGAGCCCGCGACGGAGCCCGAGCCCGAGCCCGAGCCCGCAGCCGAGCCCGCGACGGAGCCCGAGCCCGAGCCCGAGCCCCCAGCCGAGCCCGCAGCCGAGCCCGCGCCCGCGGCCGAGCCCCAGCCCCCACCCGAGCCAGAAC
>Ga0182027_10003174_pt1 | contig 26254 bp, 20 predicted proteins | sample 712E1DmetaG_FD_121300 | JGI IMG/M metagenome (GOLD analysis project Ga0182027, IMG submission 121300) | Permafrost microbial communities from Stordalen Mire, Sweden - 712E1D metaG (Illumina Assembly) | ecosystem: Environmental > Terrestrial > Soil > Wetlands > Permafrost | place: Sweden...
CAAGTGCAAGCGATCCAATCTCGAAAGAGAACCCACTGACTGGAAAGCCGGATGCCCGAAATGGGCCTGTCCGGTTTGGAGGGAGGGGTGGAGCCGCAAACTCCATCTCTACCCCTATCAAAAGGTTGACATTTAAACGCCTTTCCCATTCCCCTGACGAACATTCCCCTGCCTTTTGCTTTCTGGGGAATGGCCGGCCCGGAATCTTGCCGGAGATGCGCGACCCCTGCGGGATGGCAGGCGGTCAGCTCCGCCCCAGGCGGGAGGCCATGGCGTAGATGATCAGAAGCAGCAGAATGATGCCCAGGCCGAAAAAGAGGTAGCCAAACGTGCGGGCGATGGTCTTCCAGCGCTCCCATTCGTCCTTGACGCGCAGATCGTCCAGCCGGCCGCCGGCCAGCAGGCGCTCGTACCAGCGCCGCCGTTCGTGCATCAATTCGGTTTTGGAAACCCGGCCGGAAAAGATCACGGTGTCCATCGGAAACTTCTCCAACCGGAAATGGGTGTTGAAGAAGTGGATCGTAAAGATGAAACCCGCCGCCAACAGGGCTTCGTCGGAGTGAACGATGAGCGCCAGGTTTATCCACCAGCCGGGCAGGAATCGGGAGAAAAAGCCCGGAAACCACATCACCAGCCCCGACACGCCAATGGCAAAGACGCCCCAGAACACGGCGAAGTAGTCGAACTTCTCCCAGTAAGTCCAGCGGTCGAACTGCGGCTTTGGCCCCCGGCCGAAAAACCATTTCTGGTGCGCGACGAAGTCCTTCGCGTCCTGCCAGGTCGGAATCATCGAGTCGGGGCCGAACAGCGCCCCCATGAGCCGCGTCCACTTGGAGCGCAAATCGCCGCCGCGGAATTGGGCGCGGGTCTGCCAGGCCCTCGTCAGCAGCCTGGAAAGGTGCAGCCCGAAATAAAGGAAGGTGATGAGAGCGCCGAAATGATGCAGGGTGCGGGCTGTTTCCGGGCCGCCCAGCAGGCTGAAGATCGCCTTAGCCCAACTGGTGTAATAAAACTTGAGCGGCATCCCGGTCAGGACCAGCAGCAAAAAACTGGTGACCACCAGGAAATGCAGGAACCGTTCAAAGGGCGGAAAACGCGTGTACCAGTCGTCGCCCTGCTGGGTTTCGACCTTGGTTTCGCGGAATGTCTTCGTGTCGTGCTGCCAGAGGTAGCCGGAGCGCAGGAGCCACAGGCCGGTGTGCGCGCCGAAGAAGGCGAAGACGCCAATCAACAGCGCCGTCATCGCCACGAAGGTGTAATGCAGTTGGGGATAGTGCGTGGCGTCGAGCGGATTGGCGTGCGGGATGTATTTTACAAAATTCGCGTTGGCCCCCGGATGGCACTTTTGGCAGGTGGCGACAATGTTGGCCTTGGAAAGATGGGAGGCGGGATCGGACTGCGGCAGCACGTCGTGGTGGCCGTGGCAGTCGTAGCACGCCGCCACTTCGGGGGCGACGTTGGGCTTGCCCAGCAACATCGCCTTGCCGTGGTAGGTGTCGCGATAATGCGCCAGGCGGTCCTGATGGCAGCCGCCGCATTTCTCGTCGCTGGCGGCCTTGAAATTGGTGCTGTCCGGCGCGGCGATTTCATGCGCCGAATGGCAATCCACGCAGACCGGGCCGTTTTGGCCGCCCCTGGCCAGAAGCTGGCCGTGGACGCTGGCGTTGTAGGTCTTCTCGATGCCGAGGTGGCATTTGCCGCAGGTGGCGGCGACGTTGGCGTGGTTGATGGGCGAACTGCGGTCCACGCTCCGCCCGATGTCGTGCGTGCCGTGGCAATCGTTGCAAGAAGGGGCGACGATCAATCCCATTTTCAACAGCGCCTGGCCGTGGATGCTGTCCGTGTACTGGCTTGCCACCATCGGGTACTTCATGCGGTACTCGGCGGTCAGGCCGGGATTGCTGTGGCATCGGCCGCAGGTGGCGGGGAGGTTGAGCTTGAAAACGGGCGACTCCAGGTTCTTGACCGGGACAATGCCGTGCGAGCCGTGGCAGTCGGCGCACCCGGCGGCGGCCGACGCCCCCCTGGCCCGGCTCGTGCCGTGGATGCTGCCCGCGTACTGGGCCGACTCGTTGGTGTGGCACGAGGCGCATTGGGCCGGGGGCAGACCGGCCGGATGCACCAGGTCTTTGACGGTATTATGGCAGTCGGTGCAGTTGAGCCGGCTGTGAACGGAGTTTTGAAAAACATTGGTGGCGAAGACCGCCAGAGGCACGGATTTGCCCGCCACAACGGCGCGGGAGGTCGAGGGATCCGTGTGGCAGTCCAGGCAATCCTGGTTGGAAATGGTGTCCGCCGCCAGGCGGCCGACTAGAGTCAAACATAGGATTGCGGGCGCCCAGACCGCGCGGCGCGCCGCCCTACAACCCGCCGTTATGGCAGTCGGTGCATTGGTAAGCTGGATCATATTCGTCGAGCGGATGGGCAAATTTCTGGCCCTGGGCGTTGAGTTGATTGAGCTGCGCGCCGCTCCCCTGGGCCAGAATGAGATGGCAGGCGTTGCAGTCGTTGGCCTTGATCATGCCCTGGCCGGCGCTGGCAATGTGTTTGCCGTCATGGCAGCGGAAGCAGCCGGGAAAGTCCTTGTGCCCGATGTTGTCCGGGTAGTCGCGCCAGCTGGCCTTCATTTCGGGGAAGAAATTGTTGGTGTAAATCTCCTGCACCGCGGCAATGGCGCCGCGAATGCGCGGATCCTTGGGGAACCGTTCCGAGAGGGCCGTGGCAATGCCTTCCAGCGCCTGGGTCTGGTTGGTGTAGGCAACGCACAGGACTCCGACCGCGTTGGTTTTGATGTACGGCAGGGCAGGATCAATGCGGCCCAGCGAGATGGCCAGATTGACCGCGCTTTCCGGCGACTGGAATTTGTGCGCCGGGCGATTATGGCAATCCATGCAATCCATCCTGCGCCAGGGCATCTGGCTGGCGTCATTGGTGAATTCCTTGGTGCGGAACTCGGTGACGACGCCCAGGGGATCGGTCATGCGCACCCAGGGGATTTTTTGGCGCGCCTCGTCGGTGGCGATGTATTCGATTTTGTTGGCGACGTTCATGTGCCAATGAATGCCGCCCACCGGGCCGTGAGTCGGATCGTCGCCGCCGACCTTGAGCAGGAGGCGGATGGTGTAGAGGGAATTGGTTTGGTCCGGGAGATAATAAGAGAGGGTGCGGTCCAGGGTGCCGACAAACTTCTTGGGCCAATGGCATTGCTCGCACGTTTCCTGGGCGGGCCGGAGATTCCTGACCGGGGTGGGAATGGGGGTGGGGTACTTGCGGGCCAGGGTCGCATAGACTTGGTAGGTGCCGGACAATTTGGAGCGCACGTACCAGGCGGCCCCCTTGCCGATGTGGCATTCCGCGCACGCCACCCGCGCGTGGGGCGAATGGAGGTAGGTGGTCAACTCCGGCTTCATCACCGTGTGGCAGGACTCGCCGCAGAACTGGACCGACTCGGTGAAATGATACGTGTGATAACTTCCCATGGCGGTCAGGAGCAGAAAGACCGCGCTGGCGGGAACAAACAACGCCAGCACCCGGCGGTCATGGGCGCGGGAGAGGTCAATGTTGATTTGCAACGCGCCCGCGCCGCCGGGGGTTTTGGCCATCTTCCGGCGCCAGCGCCAGGCTCCAAAAAGAAAAAACAGCAGCCCCGCGAAAAAGAACGCCGGGGCGACCAGAAATGTCAGGATCCCCACGTACGGATTGGACGAGAACGCCATCGTGTCCAGGAAGAACAAGAGGACGAACGCGAAAATGCTCGAAGCCATGAGCACCAGCCCCGCCAGGGAAACCCAGTTGCGGAACAGGGAGGCGGCCCGGACCGAGGCAGTTGGGGCGGACGGGTTCATGAGCGGGGGGGGCGCGGGTGTGGGAGCGCAACAGGCTAGTCTTGGTCGGGAAAGGCAGACAGGGCGGGTCCCGATACATCGGGACCCGCCGCGGGCGCGCACGGAGCGCGCGCCCTGCCTGGATCATGCCCTGGGCGCGCCTATTTCTTCTTGAAGGTCCGCATATAGGTGACAAGCCCCTTGATCTGGTCGTCGGTCAGGCCCGTGACGGGCTGCATCAACGTCTTGTCATCCTTCTTCAGCCCTTCCTTGATGGATTTGAACGCCACGTCGTCCTTCAACGCGTCCTGCACCTTGGCGTCGCTGTAATCCTTGGCCCCCAGCCGCTTGCCCATCGTGCTATCGCCCTTGCCGTCCGCGCCATGGCACCTGAGGCAGCTCTTCTCATAAAGCGCCTTGCTGTCCTGGGCGGAGGCCACTCCAGCCGCCATCATGCAGATGGCAGCCGCAACTATCATGCTTCTTTTCATACTTCCTCCATGAGTTCAGGATTAACCGCATGTCTCCCGGCGGCGAACTCCATCCCGCCGGAAGAACCGTCGCCGCGCCTTCGCGGCCCAATCTCAAGCCCGCGCCGGGTGCGAACCGGCGGGCGGCGTCGCGCCCGGAACCACATTTTCTATCGTCGGCAGGTCCGGGGCCAGAAAATACTTGATGAACACCGTCAAAATGAAGAACGGAAGGGCGAGCAGGGCCAGGGAAAGCCACCAGCCTTCATGGCCGGCGAACTCCATCTTGTAGCTCATGAAGCCGCGCAGGCTCTTGGAGAAAAGCTGGCCGCCGATGACCACATTCCACCGCATGGCCAGCACACCCATCAGGAGCAGCACGGCGCTGGAGAAATAAACCCGGCGGCGGTTCAATTCGCTGATTTTCCTGCGGACCAGTTGCATCGTTCCCAGCAACAGGAGCGGCACCAGCGTGCCCAGGCAGGCCTGCCCGATCAGGAGCGTGTAAAACAGCTTGCTCGTCGCCACATACTTCAGCACCTCAATCCCCTCTTCCGCCGAATAGAGCCGGTGCAGCCAGTCCAGCCCTTCGATGGCCGCATCCAGCACCAGGGCGTAGAAGAGAAAGCTGATCATCAAGTCCAGGCACCGCATGTCCGCCGTGATCCGGCGCGCCCAGCAGAGGAACAGGTAGGCGAACACGCAGAGCGCCATGCCCGAGACCACCGCGGAAAGAATGAAAATGATCGGCATGAGCACGTTGCCCCACCACGGATTGGCCTTGATCGAGCCAAAAATGAAACCGACGTACCCGTGCAGCAGAAAGGCCGACGGAATGCCGACGATGGAAATGATCCGGCCCATGCGCTCATCCAGGCGCAAGGCGGGCGCGGACAGGTCGGTCACTCCCAGGGTGAAGGCGCGGTAGAGGATGCCGCGCAGGCCGGTTTGCGTTTTCGACCATTCGACAAAGTCGCGGCGGTAGTCAAACCAAAGTTCCAGCAGCAGGACGGCCATCAGGTACCAGGCATAGACAAAGCCGAACATGGCCATGGGCGAACTGAAGTGCGGCGTCAGCATGATTTCAAAGCAGCGCTCCGGATGGCCGAGATGAAAAAGCAACGGCAGGGTGGCGCAGAGCATGAACGCCAGCGCCGTCAGCAGCGCCAGCCGGTAAATGGGTTCCAGCGCCTTGACCTTGAGCACCCTCACCAGCGAGGCCATGATGAATGCCCCGGCCACCAAACCGGTGATGTAAGGATAGACCACGATCAGCACGCTCCACAGGGGATGCAGCGTCCGTTCGTTGGGATAGACGTAGCCCGTGAATTGCGGGAGCGCGTCCGCGACATTGGTGAGAACCGTGGCGTCCATTTATCGAACCTCCTCATCCAGGCCCGCATAGGCCACGCGCGGACCGGTGCCCAAACTGGGTTTGAGTTTCTCCACGTTGCCGGCGATGAACTTCTGCAGCGGATCGTCCGCCACGGGGTTTTTCAGATCCCCGAAAATCCGCGCCTGCGAGGGGCAAATCTCCACGCACGCCGGCTTGAGGCCGCGCGTAATCCGATGGTAGCACAGGGTACACTTGTCCGCGGTGTGCGTTATCGGGTTGAAAAAGCGGCATCCGTAAGGGCAGGCCTGAATGCAAAAACCGCAGCCAATGCAATAATTCCTGTCCACCAGCACCGTGCCGTCCGGGGCGTCGAAGGTGGCGCCGACCGGGCAGACCTGGGTGCAGGGCGAGTGCTCGCAGAGGTTGCAAAGTTTGGGGACAAAGAAGGACTTGAGAATCTGCTCCTTGGGAACCAGCGACTCCGGGAAGCCTTTTCTCCCGCCGTCCGGCGAGTCCACCATCGTTTCACCGCGGGTTTTGCCGGATCCCGCCTCGGGCTTTTTGATGACGTAGCGCTCAATCCAGGTGCGCCAATGGCCTTCCGGCACGCTGTTCTCCTCGCAGCACGCTTCCACACAAAGACCGCAGCCGATGCAGCGGTCCGCGTCCAGCGCCATGAGCCATTTGTGCTGAAACGGATCGTAGCCCGCCGGGGCGTTTGTGGACGCAAGGACATTTTGCACACCCGCCTTGCAGGTGCGCGCGGCGGGCATGGCCAGAATGCCACCGACCAATCCAGCCAGATTCTTCAGGACGGCGCGCCGGGTGACCTGCTCACTCATGGGACCTCATTGGGTTGGTGGGGAACATGGCACTCGGTGCAAAGATTTCCCGTGTAATGATTATGCACGTTGATTTGATGGAGCCATTTTGGACGCGAGGGGCTGGACTCATGGCACCGCACACACAGGCTCATGTTGAGCTTGGGCAGTGTCACGGCCCAATCCTCCACATGCGCCCGGCCTGGACCGTGGCAAGTTTCGCACGAAAGGTCCTTGTGTTCGCCCTTGGCCAGTTTCTCCGCGTGGTCGGAATGGCATTCCACGCAGGCCGTTTTTCCGGCCCAATAGGGTTCCCTCGAAGCGATGTCCCGCAAAGCGTCAAACCTGTAATGGCCGTGCAGCCCAAAGGAGGGCGGCGTCAGGAAAAAGCGCGCCGTGAAATAGACGCAGACGATCCCGATGGTCAGCAGCACCAGGCGGATGATCTGCGGCGGCATTTTGAGCAGGGGCTGCATCGGGCGCGGCCTAAGCATGGCTGGCGCTTCCGGCGGCCATTGATTTCCGGTTCGTTATCACGCCTCCAACATCGCAAGACAGCGTGGATTCGGCTATGCAGGATTTGTCATTTACACGACATTTTTTGTGGGGTTGCTCCGTCAGGCCGCTCACTAGACAGGCTGGCCGTGGGGAGCGCCTTAATTTGCAAATGCCGCGACAATTACCGGGCCGTCGCGGCGGCGGCCCCTCCGGCCTCCATCGAAACCAACCTGGAAAGGCTGACCGGGAGGACCGGGGCGCTTGGGAAGCGAATTTCGCCATGATTTGACCATAAAATCGCAAAATGTGTGTAGCTGCCCGGCTCATTGCTGGCACATATTCGGGCATGAACACCAGACCAGGCGAGGTGAAAAGAAAATCCTTGTTTTTCTGCCTCTGCCAGGCAAAAGAAGAAGAAACTTGGTGAAGTTTCAAAATATTTAAAGGTTGGTTTATGAAAACTTGTTTAGGCGCCTGGCTCCTCATGGCTTGCACCCTCACGTTTTTCCTTTTTTGTACCGCCCGGGTGCGCGGCGGCGACGTGGAACTGGGCTGGAGCCCGAGTTCTGACGCGCGTGTCACCGGGTATAATCTCTACTACGGGTTGAACAGCGGCGACTACACATGGGGCGTGAACGCGCGGGCGAATCTGACCGTGAAGGTTGCCGGATTGACGCCAGGGCTGGTGTATTATTTCGCCGTCACGGCCTACGATGCCAACGGCGACCAGAGTTGGTTCTCAAACGAGATCACGAACCGGCTTCCAATTCCACCGCGGATAACGGCCCAGCCGCTGACACAAACAGCCATCGCCGGCGCGCCCGCAACCCTGGCTGTCAGCGCCGCCGGCGATCCGCCCCTGAGTTTCCAATGGATGAACGGGCCGGCGCCAATTCCCGGCGGCACCTCTTCGGTCCTCAGTTGGCCCCAGACCGGCGATGCCAACGCGGGCAACTACACCGTCATTGTCTCCAATCCGTGGGGCAGCGTCACCAGCAGTGTCGCCATCTTGACGGTGCTCGATCCCCCGGTCATCGTCACCCCGCCCCAATCCCCAACGGTCCTTCCCACCAATACGATCGCCAGCGCCGCCGGCGCGTATAACGGCTTGTTCTTCCAAACCAACGCCGATGGAACCGCAGACGTGACCGAGGCCACCGCCGGGTTGTTCGGCAACTGCGTTGTGGACAGCAACGGCGTCTTCAGCGCAAAGGTCTATGTCGGCGGCTCGTCCTGGCCGTTGGCGGGGGCATTTGATGCAGCCGGAAACGCGAGCGCGACGATTTCCCGCCTCTCCTCCTACGGCGGCCCGGGCTTGTCCAATTTGACGGTTATTTTGCACCTGGATTTGATCCACGGCACACGGCAAATGACCGGCGCCATTTCGAGCGCGACCGCCGGCAACAACCCCTGGACAGCGCCCTTGGTCGCGGATCTGGCCGCCAACGCCTTCCCGCAGCTTGCCTCGGTCAGTCTTTGGATGTCTCCGGGATTGTCCGCCAATTCTCCTGCCAATTACGGCGAGGCGGGCGGCCCCGTTGTCAATGGGGCACTGTCCCTGTCAGGCATGTTGGGGGACACTGCGGCCATATCGCAAACCGCGCCGATTTCCAAGGATGGGAACGTGCCGCTCTATCTCAACCTCTACAATAACAGCGGCCTGATCGAGGGGTGGGTTAATCTGGCCGGCGGCGTGGTGAGCGGCAGCCTGACGTGGATTCGCCCCGGCGGCGTGTTCCAGCCGGCTGGTTTTCCGCTGGGCTTCAACACGGTGGTGCGGGTTACAGGCGCAACTTCCAGCCGCTGAGCGGGTCTTCGTTCTCCTTGGACAATCGCCCCTGGAGAATGGGCACGGACATGCGGAGAAAAACCGTGTAGCAGAGCAACCCGAAGGCCCAGATGCCAAAGCAAACCAGCGTCTCATTGAGGGAAGGCCGGTATTCCATCATTTCGCCCAGGGGCGTTGGAATGAAGCCGGGGATGACCAACCCCATTCCTTTTTCAATCCAGATGCCAACAATACAAAGGACGCAGGTCAGGTTGAGCCATTTGAGCCTGCGGCTGACGGGCAACACCAGCAGCACCATGGCCGCCAGGTTGAACGCGATGGCGGTCCAAATCCACGGCACCAGCGCGTGATGATGGTCCAGGCCGACGAAAAGGTACTTCGTCGAGGCGTCATGCAGGTTGCCGGAATAGAATTCCTTGAAGACCTCGTTGACGAGCAGGAACACGTTGATCAGCATGGAAACCTGCACGATGCCGCGCAGGGTCATCAGGGCGCGGTCGGTGATCAGCAGCCGCTCGGACATTCGGGAGCGGACAATCTTATTGACTGGTGGAGATTCCATCAGAATCCGCAAGGCGTCCGCGGAAAGGCTGATCACCAGGCTGGGTTCCTCGGCCATCGCCGTGGCCATGCGCGGCGTGGCATTGAGAGCGGAGATTTCTCCAACCTGTTCCCCAGGCCCGGCCGTGCGCGTCACCCGGAAACGCCCTCCCTCCTCCCTCACCACCACCACCGAGCCGCGCAGGATGAAGAAGGCCCTGTCCCCGGTTTCTCCCTGGCGCAACAGGGCGTCCCCGGCCTGAACCTCCAGGACTTCCGCCATCGGAAGAACACGCCGGCGGGTCTCGCCCGGCACCGACGCCATTTCCAGAAGATCGCGCGACAACAGGGCGAAGTCCTCCAGGGTGGCGGCGCGGCGTTTGGATTGTTCCGAAGGCGGACTGGCCACGCCGGGCAATCCGGCGCCCGGCGACGAGGAAGAGGTGACGCGCCGAACGACCTGCATGGCGAGAATGATCAGAGCGGGACCGGCCGCAAATGCCGAGGCCAGGAAGCGGGGACCCACGATGGAAGAATTCCAAAAGGGCCGCCCGCCCAGTCCCACATAGAGAAACGCCGTGACGGTGTGGATGGAGACGGCCCAGACAATCGCGATGAAAACAAAGGGGATGTAAAACCATTTCCCCGGTTTGGTCTTGCGATAGCGGCAATAGAGCAGATAGCCGCAAATATGGACGTTGAGCAGGAGGTAGCCGTTGAGCACCAGCACATCCCAACTGAGCATGGATTTGGGAAAGTTGAACTGGCCGACGCCCGGGATCAAATGCCAGAAACGATCCGGCCGCCCCAGGTCCACGGTCACGAAGGCCAGGCACATCAGGATCGCCGCCACCGCGAGCAATTCTCCGAAGATGACCAGGTCATGCAGGTCCTCGTTCTTATAGATATAAACCGGGATGACCATCATCACCGCCGCCGCCGCCACGCCCACCAGGAAAGTGAAGTTCGCGATATAGACGCCCCACGACACTTCGTCGCTCATCCCGGTGACGATCAGGCCATGGGCGAACTGCCGGCAATAGGCGTTGAGGCCCAGCAGGCAGATCACGGCCAGCAAGCCCGTCCAGGCATGGTAACGCCAGTCCCCCACCAGGGCGATGCCCGCGCAACGCCGGAGAAAAACAAAATAGTTCCGAATCGCGCGCCTCATACGTCGAAGTAGTAAAAGAAACGCGGCGCGGTGCCCATTTCCTCCTTGAGCTGGATGAATACGCGCTTGCTTTTGAGGATGTACGAGACCTCGCTGTCGGGGTCGAGGATGTTGCCGAACTTGCGCGCGCCGGCGGGGCAGACTTCCAGGCACGCCGGATAGCGGCCCGCCCGCGTGCGCTGGATGCAGAAGTGGCATTTCTCCATCACTCCCTGGCGCCGCGGGCGGTTGCCCAGATAAGCCATGTCGGGGTTGAGGCGTTCCTTGGGAATGGACGGCTTGGTGAAGTTAAACCGCCGCGCCCAGTAAGGGCAGGCCGCTTCGCAATAGCGGCAGCCAATGCACCAATCGTAATCAATGACGGTGATCCCGTCGGGTTCCTGCCAGGTCGCATGAACGGGGCACACTTTGACGCACGGCGGATTCTTGCATTGCTGGCACTGCACAGGCATGTAGAAGAAGCCCTTTTCCGGCACGGCTTCCGGCGCATAAAAGTGGTCGGCTTTGTCAACGCCCAGCGAGCCGTCGGGCAGCTTGAGAACCCGGATGTATTGAATTTCAGGATCGCGCGAGTGGTTGTTCTCCGCCACGCAGGCATGGACGCATTTGCGGCATCCGATGCAGCGGGTCAGGTTGAGGCAATAGACGTATTCGACGCCGTCCATCGGCTTCAAATCCCGGACCTGCGGGCGCAAACCGTACTGCTTTTCCACCTCGTCCCCGATCCGCTTCAAAACCTTGGCCATGTCCACCGGCGTCATCTCCTTGTAATACTTCTGCAGGAACCGCTCCATGGTGGGAAAATCGTTCATCTCCATCAAGGGCTTGAGACTGGCCGCCAGCGCGGCCAGCCCGGTCGTCAGCACGGCGGAAGTGCGCAGGAAATTGCGCCGCCCCATCGCGTTTGCCGGCGGCGGGCGGTCTGGAGATGATGTCGCGCCGGCGCTGTGCGCCGATGGATCGCTTGCCCGCGGCGCTGGCTGGCTGGCTGGGGATGGTGGGGGTATGTCCATATCAATTCCGGGCGGTCTGCGAACCGGCCCCGGGGCCGATGTCCCTCAAGGGATGCGGGCCGGGCGCGGGCTTGCGCGAAGGAAACGGGGGCGAATGAGGGTTATGGCAGTTCACGCAGTCCTTTCGTTGGTTCCTCGTCAATTCCAGCGGATAAGCGTCCTGGAGAAGCAAGCGGTTGAGGCGGATCAAGTTGGCGTCCTTCTGGTTTTGTTGCATCAGGCTGGCCGTTTCCGGCGACAGCGCGATCCCTTTGAATCGCTCCGGTTGGTAAATGGACGGTTCTCCAATTATTGTGTTCAGAGCTTGCACGACAATATCCTGAACGGCCTGTGAGTCTTTGATTTGTCGAAGTTCTTCAGTTCGCGCCGGCGGCTGATAGCCGGTCAGCAGCGATTGATCCCGGTTCAACAATTTCTGCCACACAAAGGCCGATACTGGATCGGACTGATGCCTCCATCGGTCCACCAATTTCTCCAAATCCCGTATTTCATTCGTTAAAAACGGCGCGGAGCCGCGATCCCAATACCCGCTGATCCGGCCATGCGCGCCCGCCAGCCAGTCGCGATAGGTCGGCCCGTGACAACTGCCGCACAATTGGGTGCTGTCGGCAAAGGTCAGTTCCCGCCCGTCACGGGGCTGGAGCAAAACCAGGTTGGTTTCGTTGTGGCAGTTAAAGCAATTGTTGTTGCGGCCGTGCTTGCCGTGGCCCATCACGATGTCGGAATGTTCCGCGGCGACAATGATGTTCTGGTTGGTGTTCAGCCGCAGCGGCGGGGGCTTGTTCTTCTCATGGCAAACATAGCAGTCAAAATCCGACAGGTCCGCCCCCGCCCGAACCAGGTCCGCGTAGGACCGCCGGGTGGTGGATGTGTCCAGGAAGTTTGTGTCCACCAGCGGGATGGCGGGGCGGGCCGGGCGCCTTCCGCCCCAATCGGTCAGAAAGGCCAGCGCGAGCGCCGCGAAGGCCGCGCACAGGGCGGCGGCGGTGATTCCGGTTTTTGCGTTGGTCGTCATGACACAAAAAGACCCTACCGTCCCGGCTCTGTCCGGCTTCCGCGCGCGCGCGCGCGAAAGCCGGCGAAAGCGGCGGGACGCCTCTTCCACTGCGGGCAGCCGCAGAGTCCGGGCTATTTCTTGAAGGCGCGGACCTTGGCGACCAGATCCTTGATCTCGTCGTCGGTCAACCCTTCGGCGGCTTTCATCTTGGTTTTGTCGCCGTCCTTGATGCCTTCCTTGATGGCCTTGGTGGCCTGGGCATCAGTGAACGTGGCCTGGTACTTGGCATCGGTGAAATCCTTGAGAGCCAGTTTGATGCCCATCGGGGTCGCGCCCTTTCCATCGGCGCCGTGGCAGGCTTTGCAACTCTTGTCCCAATTCGCCGAGGCATCGGCGGCCGACAGGGCGGCCGTGGTGGCCGCGAGGGCCAGGATGGTGAGGAGTATTTTGGGTGTCTTCATAGCATGGACTTTGTCGTTTTGTTTTCGGTTATGCCCGCGTTTGGCGGGCGGGTTTGTGTTTCTGCTTCATCGCCTTCAACATGGCTGCGGTGTTCATTCATGTCTCAACGAGAATTGTGTTTTGCAAGTCATTTTTTGCGCTTCGCATGGCATTTTTTGAGTAGCCGTTCAAAATCGGTAACGCAGGCTTGCGGATATGAGGTTCGCCCCAAAATCCCGGTTCCCGCCATAGGCCGCGTCGTTGTAGCGGTAATAGCCATACTTGAGAGCCAGGCGGACGTTCGCGCTGATGCGCCGGGTCAGCGTGGCGGTGACGGCGTGCTCCTGGCTGCCGGCGCCGTAGGGAACGCCGGACGGGGAATTGTTGCGGCAATCGCCGGAGAGATAATAGAAGTAGCTGAGATTGAGATCGGTCTGGTTGTCCAGCACCAGGCCGGAGGAGAAGTTGAGCGTCCAATAGTTGTTTTGCGCTTCGAGGATGCCCTGGACGACGTCGGAGGCCGGGGTGCGCGTCTGGCTCGCCACGTAATTCAAGCCGGCCTGGAGGGAGAGGCGGCTCCATGGGATCCAACTCACATCCTGCGCGATGACATGGCTGGTCATCCGGGAGGATTCGACATCGGGCAGGCCCGCCGCCGGGTCCGGCGCGGTGTCAATGGTGGAAAGCTGGAACTCGTAGCGGCTGACGGCGGTCACATTTGGCCACGGCCTCAAGATCAGGCGGAAATTCGCGTCGTAAGTCTCGAAATCCTGCATGGCCAGAAAGGCCGGATATTGATCATCCCCAATGATCCCATTATTGGTCGTGCTGTCCAGGCCGATGCCATAATGGTAGTGGTTGAGCTTGTAATAGCCCCCGGCGTCCAGCGTGGCCACGCGCGAGGGGTACCACCGGACGCCCGCGCTGTACTTCTGGAAGAAACGGCGGTCGTCGGTCTGCTCCTCCACGCCCGGAATGCCGATTCCAGCCACCGGGACCAGCCCGCCATTCTGGTTCAAGTTGCCGTCGCCCTCGGTGAAATCGGCCCGTCCATAGATGGCCCAATTGGTCAGGCCGCTGTAATTGAGATCCAGGCGCTCGCGCAGATCAATCAAGCCGCGGGTGGCGTCGGAGCTGAAGGGCACGGGCGCATTGGCCCCCAGGGTTTCCAATCCGCTGCTCGTCGCGTTCCAATCCTCGCGATCCACGCGCACGGAGGGCACGATGGTCAAATGGGGCGACGGTTTGTAGAACAGGTTGAGGTCAAACACATACTCGTGCAGGCGCGAAGTGCCGGCCAGCCCGTAGTAGCCAAAACCGCTGGCGGCGTTGGGGGCGTAACCGGCGTCGAAGTCATTCCCGTACATGCGGCTGGCGGAGAAGTCGTTGCCCGTTCCGGAATAGGATAGCCCGGTGGAAACCATGAGATTCGTCCGGACCCAGGTTTCCGTGAAGCCGTGGACGCTGAACAGGTCGTAGCCGGCGCCCTGGCGGTCGGTGATTTTCTGCTGGACTGGTTCGCCCGGGTATTCGGTTATCTTGAGCGCGTCGTCCAGGTGTCCGGTCTCATAGCGCAAGCCGAGGCCGGCATCCGTGGCCTTGATGTGATCCGTCACATCGAGTTGAAAACTGTCGCTGTGCTCGTGGATTTCTTCAAACGCGGGGCTGAGTCCCCGCGCCAGAACGCTTCCCGCCGGATGGGCGTACCCCCACTCGGTGGAGCCTTCGTTGCCGTCGCGGAGGGAGTGGGTGTATTTGAAGGTCACCTTGGGCCCCTTCTCCGGCGTCCATCCGGCTTCCAGGGACAACTTGCCGCGATCCAGCGCCAGCGCGCTGTTCGGAGCCGCGTAGTATTGTCCTGATCCGGGGAAATTGCCGCCGTCCCCGTCGGACCATGTGCGGGATTGGTCATAGGACAGGCGCAGGAAGCCGATCTTCTCGCGCTCGATGCCGAGGCTCAGCTTGTAGTCATCGCTCCCGGCAATGGCGTGCCCGTCCAGGGTCATCGTGGTGTTGGTGGCGATGCCCGTTTGGAAATGGAAATCGCTGATGCCGCCGAACGTCCCGGCGGGGGTCTGATGCTGCTGCTGGAACTGGGCGCGGTTGCCGCTGACAACGGCCTGGCCCGCCGTGAAATCAATCCAGTTGTTGTAGGATTTGGCGCCGCCCTCGAACATTTGCTCCGGAGTCAGAGCCGGCGCGGCGTTGGTGTCCGCCGGCGGCGCGTTCGTGACCGCCGTGGGTGCATTGGTGTCCGTCGTCGGCGCATTCGTGACCGTCGTGGGTGCATTGGTGACCGTCGGCGGCGCGTTCGTGACCGCAGGCGGCGCATTGGTTTCCGCCGCGGCCAGGGCGGCGGAGACGGAAAGACCGAGCAGCAAAACCCAACACCAGCGGACTGGTGTCTTTCGGAATGCGCGCCGTGGTTTCATGGCATTGGTTTGTGGGGTCAGAATCGCAAGGCCTGGCTGACGCGCGAACCATGCACCGCCTCGTGGCATCCCGCCGTCCAGCAGGTTCCTTGTTGAACGCGCAGGGTGTGGTCGGACCCGCCGATCACAAGTCCGCCCGCGGTCTGCTGTTGCAAGTGGCATTTCAAACAGAGGTTCGCGTCGCGCACTGTCAATAATTTTGCATTAACCGAGCCGTGGGGGACATGGCAGACCGTGCAGCCTTCGCGCAGGGCCTCGTGCTCGAAGACGTAAGGCCCGCGCTGCTCCGCATGGCACCGCAGGCACATTTGATTTTCGGACAGAATGGAAGTTCCGCCGCCCAGGTGAATGGACCCCTTGTGCGGCGAATGGCAGTCGGTGCAGGAGAGCTTTCCCTCCGGCGCCGGATGGTGGCTCGGCAGGGAGAACTGGCCGCGCACGCCGGGGTGGCATTGATAGCACATGGTCTCGGTGGAGCGGTCAGGAGCGGCGGCCAAACGCGCCCCGTAGCTGCCCGTCTGCGGGCGGCCCGGCCGGAAGGTGTAGGGCGGCAGGGTCTCGCCGCCGGAATCCGCGTGAACGCTGCAAGGCCCGTGGCACGATTCGCATCCGGCATTGATGGCGTTGGTCCCGGGGGCGATCAGCCGGGCGTGGTCCGCGGTGGCAAAATCCCTGTAAAGATCGTCGTGACACTGTTCGCATTCCTTGGCGCCAATGTACTTCGCGCCGGGAACATTGGGCAGCAACACGACCGAACGGCTGGCCGTGCCGCAGGAGATGGCGGCCAGCGCCAGGACCAGCGCGGCGGCGATGCGGGATTTGCTCTTGAGAAATGCGTGAGCAACGGAATGAAAAAAGGCAGGGCGGGCAGTCCTCTGCCCGCCGCGGCGCACACGGCGCGCACGGAGTGCGCGCCCTGCCATCCATAACTGACGCATGACGCTCTTGATCATAAATCCGTTTCCTACGGGTAGAGGATTTCGTAGATCCAGTTCTCGGCCGTATCCAGGAGCTCTTCCGTATAGTCCGGGTTGTGAATGCCCAGGCTCCTGTCGTTGAGCACCACATAGACGTTGAACCGGGCTTTTTGAATGTTGGCGGGAATCATCGCCTGCTCGGCCGCGTTGGGTCCCGCGCCGGCGGCAGTCAACCGGCCGGGCGCGGTATATTCCCATGTGTTGCTTCCGTACTTGTCAAACAGCGCGGGGAGGTTGGCCGGCGCCCAGTTGGTCGCCCAATAGACCAAATCCAATCTCAACTCTTCAACCCGATTGGACACGCCTTCCTGCGCAAAGGTCTTGAACAATTCGGGATTCTTCGGGTTGATCCCATGACACTTGCCGCAGAATAAATAGCTGCCGGCGGTATTCAACGTGAATGTGTGGCTGCGGCCGGTGTTGGTGTAGAGCGGCGTCACATTGGTCACCGTTTGCATGTGGCAATCCACGCACTGGTTGGCCAGCAGGAGGGCATGGGAGGCGGGTTGGTAATGCGGCCCCGGGGTTTCCAGTTCGCCAACCGTCCCCAACAGCATGTTGTATTGCAACGACAAATGCGGCGGGGCGGCCGAATTGGTCCACGACGCCCCCGTGTCATTGTGGCATTGGCCGCAGACGTTGATGCGGGCATTGTAGTAATTGGCGAACACGCCGTTGGTGGGCATGAAATAATCGTTGGTCGAGGCCGTCGGATAGATGAGTTGCGCGGGATAGCCGTTGGTCTGATGCGCGTCATGGCAATTGATGCACTGGATTCCCAGGCTGGCGTCGCCCGCCAGCGGCGTCTGGCCTTCGGTCAAGCTCCACCGCGCCGTGCCGGAGTGGCAGCGTCCGCAGTTGTCAATCTGCGCGGCGGCGTTGAGATTGGGGATGACCCGGGTGTGGCCGCTGGTTTTCCATTCACCATACCTGAGGGTATGGCAGCCGCCGCACAGGGTGGCCGCGACTTCCACGCGAGGCACCAGGGTTGGATCATCGGGATTGGCGGCGTGACCGGCGGCCGGCCCGTGGCAATTCTCGCATTGAACGGCCGCCAGTTTCGGAGTTCTGGCCAGGCTGATGAATCCCGTGGGCAAGCCGGCGCCGACGGTGTGGCAGGGCAGGCAGGAGAGGTTGGTTTGGCCTCCTTTGGCGGCAAACGCCGCGTTGGTAAAGGCCCCCGCATGGGCGGTATGCGCCACCGTATTGAGGATGGGCGAATGGCATTCCGCGCAGGTTTGCGATCCCGCGTATTGGGGCGATGGGCCGGATACCCGGAAGAATGTGTTGGAAGCCGTCGTGGCAACGGTGGCTTGCCGGAGCAAATTGGTGTCTTTTCCCACGGCCAGCCATTTGGGGCGCGTCAGGCTTTGGCTTTGAAACAGTTGGTAGTAACCGGAAGGGCCGTCCCAGGTGATGTTCACGCCGTTGGTTGCCAACGCAATCCCTGTCAACACCGGCAATCCGGGCATTCCGCCCGGCTGGGTGGTGCTCAGATGTTGCGCGTTCTGCGCGCCGGCGGAGAAGCACGCCGCCGCCAGCAGGCCGGCCACACCGTCAAACAGGAGCGATTTCACGCTCCATGCAATTCCCGAATGTCGGCGGGATGTCAAGCGTGTAAGCCCTCCCATCCGCTTTAATGGGCCGCTCCCTTGATCTGTTGCAGCGCGTTCATCTGCGCTTGCGACGTGGCCGTTAATCGTCTCAGGCCGGCCAGATGCTCCGCCTGGATTTGCTGAATCTCCTTTCGCGCGGCTTCCTGTCCGGCCTCGGATTGATCGGCCTGCGCCTGAAGGAAACGCGCTTCGGCCTCCTTGACCCTGGCTTGCATCGTCTGCACCGCCTGCTGGAACTCGGCGAAGGAGGACTGGCGCAGCACCTCCGCCCCCTCGGCCGCGGAAACAGAATCCACGTTTGGAACCAGCCGTTTGACAGCATCCACGGCGGCCGGATCGGCGCGGGGCACGAAGGCCGCTGCTGAGTCGGCCTTGGTGGCGTCCGACAGCGCGGGCGGTCCGGCGCTCTCCGGGGCCGCCGGACCGGGCGGCGGCGCGCGCAAAAACCACCAGGCGCTCAACGCCATCCCGGCCGCGAAACAGGCCAGCCCTTGAACCAGGCCGCGAACGCGCGCCAGCGCGCCCCGGCTCCGGTTCCCCGTCCCGCGCGCATTGTCCGGTGTTGTTCGGTTCATCAGGTTCCTTTCTCGCTCTGTTCACGCCGGCGGCCGGCCCCGCGGCCAGCCGCCATGATGTCAATTCGCCGCCTGCGGCCACAGGCCGCGCTGCAAACCACTCAAGGATTATGGGTCACGCGGTAGAATTCTTGTGTCGTGCCAACCGTCGGTGTCAAGTAGCTCATGGCGGCAGTGTTGGTCGCCGTAATCGCAGGCCCGATATTTTGCCATCCGCCACCCAGATTGCTGATGGCCTGAATTTGATAGGTTGTGCCGGCCACCGTGTTCCAGGAGATATCCGCCGCCGTATAGATCTGGATGGTATTGGTGCTGCCGCCCACCATGCCCGAGCCATTGGCCCAAACCACCCCGTTGGGGAGGCTTATGCCCTTGACCAGCGGGTTCAGGCCCAGCGCGTATTTCAACCAGTTCGGGATGCCGTCCCCGGCCGGCGAGGCGTTGGGAGCGGCATTGGCATTGGTAACCGAGTTGAAGTACTGGAGCACCCACGCATCCGGCAGGCCGCCCGCCACGGACACGCCGGTCAGGTTGGCGATGGAGGCTTTGAGTAGGCCCGTGGCATACGGGGCGTTATGCACACCCAGGCTGCCGTCATTAGCGACAAACTGCCAGTTGTAAGCGGCCTCCAACTGCCCCAGGGTCCAGTTCGTCTTGACCGACAGGCTGGATTTCACCGATCCATCCACCACGCCGCTGGAATTGGGCAGCAGTTGCGAGAGTTGGTTCAACAGGATCTGCACTTCGGTCTGGACCCCTTGGATGGTGCCGGTATTGGCGTAATCTTCCACCGGGAAGTTGAAGTTCGTGATGCCGCCGTGGCATTGTATGCAAACGCCAACCTGGTCCACTTCGGCCACCACGCCGCTGTTGGTGACATTGTATTTCATTTCGAAGGTGTGCTCGCCGGAAAGCAGAAAACCCGGATCGGTTGCAGCAATGGTTTGCATGTGGCACCCGACACAGACGTTGCTCACCGCAAAGCGATGGGCGGAACTGGGAATCTTCTGGCCGTAGGTGATGGCGTTCACGGCCTCGATCATGTCTCCCTGCGGGCCATCGTGCGGGCCAAAGCTCGAGCCGCCAGCCCAAGTGGCATTCCCCAACGCATACTGGACGACGTTATTGGTGGCGGAACCGTCGCGGGAATGGTGGCATTCCATGCACAGTTCACCTTCTCCCGCATTGGTGATGACCGTGCCATCGCCGAACGTGACCGCCGCCAGGGTGCGGATCAGGTGCGGATTGTTCGTCGGGGCGGTTACTCCGTGCGGCTCGTGGCAGGCCTGGCAGTCTATGGCCGCGTAGCTGGTATCAATCGTGTTGGTCGGAGCAAAAGTCGTCGCGTTCGTTCCGGTGTAATTTATCCGCGTGACGAACCCGGAGGCGGTGTGGCACTGCACACAATAACCGTTGCTGGCCGCCCCGGCGGCGTGGGTCGTCCCGATGGCATGGCTGGAAACGTACCATTGGGTGCCATAGACGTGGTGAGTGGGATCGTCATGGCACTGGTTGCAAGTGCCCGAAGAATTGGTGGTGACGTTGATCCTCGGCCAGTGGGGGGCGTTGGTATCGCCAAAAGCATAAGCATGTTCGCTGGCCGGCCCGTGGCAATTCTCGCACTGAATGTTGCCCAGGTTGGCCACGTCGGGAAAGTTCGCCTGCATGGACGCCCAATTGGTGGCGGCCAGATTGGTGTTGGCCAAATTCGTCGGGAATGTCCAGCCTTCGGCCTGGGCGGTCGCATAAAACCCGCCGTCCACCAGGCTCGCGGCATTGGTATCGTAACCGACCGTATGGCACTGGAGGCAAGACTGGCTGTAATGGCTGCCCAGCACGCCGTCAATGCCTTGTGTAAAGATGCTCGCATGAGCCGTGGCTTCCCAGGGCGTCACCATTTCCGGCGCGCCACCGTTGGGGCCGTGGCAGAAGGTGCAATATCCAACTCCCAAATACGTCCCCGCGTTGATGCTGAATGTCACATTCGTCGTCCCGTTGGTCGTCGTGCTAATCGTTGCCGTCACCACGTAGGGGCGTCCCGCCGTCGTCAGGTCGGGCCGCAACACCGCGCGCCCGGCCACCTCGTATAGCGCCCGGTCGGACGGCTCATAGATGCCCAAAGTCGAAGGCAGCGGGCTGGCGGTAATCGCCGCTTGCGATCCAATCGGCTTCTGCGTGATCGCAAAGCTGACATTGGTGATGGTGGAGAGGGGAACAGCGACGTTGACATCCGCCTCCAGATAGACCGGCGTGCCGATGCCCACCGTATTCTGGCCGCCGGAATACTCCATGCTCGCCGGAAGCCCGGTCCGGCTGATGTCGCCCGGGGTTAAGGGCCGCGCGATGAGCCGCGCGTTCAGAGGAATCGGCGCCGCCTGGGCCGCCATGCCGGCGGCCAGCGCCAGGAGCAGAACTCCTTTGAGCCGGATTGGCCTGGAGTTGGTTGATGTGCATATTTTCATAGTTGTGGGATTGAATTTCTTGCCGGTTTGTCAGGATTCTGCTGCTGTCATCGCTATTATTTGCTTCTCAAGTGTCAAAATTTGTGCATGGGCTGCATCGGCCCGGTTATTGCGCATAGTCGTGAATCGGGCCGGGGAGCGCCCAACTGGTTTGGGGAAGCCGGGCGGCCGCCTCCGGCTTCCGGCACGGCCCGCTGAGCTTGGCCATCAACTCAGCCGTGTGCTTCTCAATGATTTCCCGGCAGGGCGCCATCTCCTGCTCGCGCAGCCGCACATTACCGGCCACCAGCTTTTCCAGGTCGTCTATGTCGTACAAAAAAACGTTCTCCAACTGCTGCACCGCCGGATCAATGTCCCGGGGCACGGCGATATCAATGAGAAACAGCCGCCGATTGGGCCGCTGCCGCATGACCGCCTCCACGTCCTCCCGGTCCAGGATCGTTGCCGGGCAGCCGGTGGAACTGACCACGATGTCCGCCCCGGCCATCGCCGCCAGGCCGTCGTCCATATAATTCACCGCCCTGCCTCCAAATTCGCGCGCCAATTCCTCGGCGTGCTCGAGGGTGCGGTTGGCCACAATGATGGATTGAACGCCGTTTTTCACCAGGTGCCGGATGCAGGCCTCCCCCATTTTGCCCGCGCCGATGATCATCACCGTCTTGTCGTGAAAATCGCCGCCGAAAATTCTCTCCGCCAACTGGACGGCGACGCTGCCAACGGAGGTCGCGCCGCGCCCGATAAGCGTCTTGGTGCGGATGGTCTTGACCACTTGAAAGGCGCGTTGGAAGGCGCAATTAAGCACACGGCCGGTCAACCCGGCCGCCAGCGCCGTCTCGTAGGCGGTTTTGATTTGGCCGGTGATTTCCGTTTCGCCCAGCACCATTGAATCCAGGCCGCTGGCGACGGAAAACAGATGGCGCGCGGCGGCCTCGCCGGCATGAACATAGACGTAGGGCGAAACATCCACCGGCGCGGGCGCGAGCGAGGCGAGCAGTTCGGCCGCCCCCCCGGCGTCATCGGCCACGCCGTACAACTCTACCCGGTTGCAGGTGGAAACCAGCGCCAATTCGGACAGGCCACCCTGTTCCTTGAGCCGCGTGGCGGTCTCAACCAGGCGCGACGGGATGACGGCCAATTGCTCGCGCAAGGCCACCGGGGCGGTCTTAAAGCTGATGCCTGCGACGAACATCATGGGCGGCTCTTTCCGTCGCCCGCGCACTGGTTGCGATGCCGCGCCTGACGTACATGCGATTTTCGGTCCATAAACCTTTTTGTGCTTTTCATGCCGCTCGCAGCATCGCATACCCGGTGGAAAACGAACTACACAATAATTGTGATTTATTCGACATTTATTGTGAAGTGTTACGCCGACGCCCCGGTGTTACGAGCGGTTTTTCGGGGAGCGCCGTCGTCCCGGCCGCATCCGCCGTCGTCCCGCCGGCGAAATCCTTTCTCCGCAGCCGGCGCGGTCAGCCCACGAGGGTTCCTCGACGTTTTTCAGTGGATCTGATCGTGCGAAGGAGATTCCGGGGGAGCGCGTGCGTCCCGCACGCCGTGTTTGGCGTCCCGCCAAACACATTCCGGCCAGCCTGCTCTTTGCCGGCAATCCGAGGAGGACTCCACAGGAGCGAGTAAGGGAAGGAAAGGCCTTTGCCCGCAGATCACGCAGATGAACGCAGATGAAGAACTCCTTTCCTGAATCTGCGTCAATCTGCGTCAATCTGCGGGCAATTCCTAATTCGGTTGCGGCAGTCCGCGCTGCGAAATCCGTGGTTCAATTCCCTGCCTGCGGCGGGCCGCGCCGCTCGGCTTGTCCTCCCGCTATGGGGCGAACAGGCTGCGCAAGTGGCTAATGATGAGGAAATTGCGAGAATCCGCGGTTTTTTGCGTTTTTTCCTTGACCTCCTGGGCTTATATGCTAAAATTGCCAACCTATGATAACGGGTATGATAAGGAATGGTTGGATGGCGGCGGGACAAGGATGGCGGGGCTGGAAAAACCAAAGTTGGGAGGGCCGAAGGCAGAAATCCGGATTTCCACCTTTGCGGCGGATGGCAGCCATTCCATCACTACAGTACTCCATTACTCCACCACTCCACCACTCCAGGATGCAGGACAGAATTCTTCGCGTTCCCGGCAGGGCAGAGCTGCCGCGATGCCCTGAATTCTTGGGCGGCGCAGCAGCGCCGCACTACCGAAGCGACTCCCCGCGGCGCGCGCGGTTCAAGGCCACTCTCCATTTCCAGTTGCGTTCCACTTAATTCCACTTGGTTCCACATGGTTCCACTTAATTCCACTTCCCGCCCCCCCCGGGGGGCCATGAACCCAATGCATTTCATGTATTTCGCCCCGGCCTCCAGGCATTTCATACCTTACTAAATTACTGATGATTGCGATTCCACCCCTGCATGAAGGCTTTTCCCCCGGGTTTTGGCTATTTTTGCGCAATATCGTCTCAAGTGCCTGTCCATGAACAACTTACGCGAAAAACATGGCTCTTCCAATCAAACCTAATCAAGGCTGGTAAAGGTAAATCAAGATATTCTTTGAATCAGACACGATCCCCCAATCCATGAATCCAATACCTTACCAATTCACTCAAGTATGCGCATTCCGCGACCCAAAATATGAATTCGATTAGAGAGGATGCCCCAAAAAGCAAGATGCGCCCTCAACCGGCGCAGGTTCAAATTTGGACTCGCGCATTGCGCGGGGCGGATTATGCTCTGCCCGTGCGCACCGTGACGGTTTCATTGGGTGATCGAAGCTATCCCATTTTTGTGGGGGCCGGTTTGCTGTCCGCGCTGGGCCGGTATTGCGCCAAATTGGAACTGGGCCGCCGTTGCGCGGTGCTCTCGGACGACCGGGTGGCGCGGCTCTACGCCAAACCGGCTTTGGCCGCGCTCCGCTCCTCCGGCTTTGAGCCGCGCTTGATTTGCGTGCCGCACGGCGAGACTTCCAAAAGCCTCAAAATGATCCACGCGGCCTGCGACCAACTGGCGGCGCACCGGCTGGAACGCAAGTCCTTCATCGTCGCCCTGGGCGGCGGCGTGGCGGGGGATTTGGCGGGATTTCTCGCGGCGATTTATTTGCGCGGGATCGCGTTCGTCCAGGCGCCCACGACGTTGCTGGCGCAGGTGGATAGCTCGGTGGGCGGCAAGACGGGCGTGAACCTCAAAGCCGGCAAGAATCTGGTGGGCGCCTTTCATCAGCCCCGATTGGTCCTCTGCGATTTGCGGACGCTGAACACGCTGCCGGAGCGCGAATTTCGCGCCGGTTTGGCCGAGGTCATCAAGTATGGGATCATCTGCGACGCGCCGTTTTTTGCGCGGCTGGAGCGCGTGTTGCCGCGGTTGATGGGGCGGGAGGCCGGGGTTCTGGCGGAAGTGGTGGCGCACTGCTGCGAACTCAAGGCCGGGGTGGTGCGCTTTGATGAAACGGAAACCGGCCTTCGGGCCATCCTGAATTTCGGCCACACCATCGGCCACGCCATCGAGAACATTTCCGGCTATGGAAAATATCTCCACGGCGAGGCCATTGCCATCGGCCAGGTTGCCGCCGCCAAATTGTCCGCCGAACTGGCCGGCCTGCCGGCGGACGACGCGGCGCGCATTGAAAGACTTTTCCTCCGCGCCGGGCTGCCCGTCTCCATCCGGCTTGCCGGCGCGGCGCGGGCGCGTCTGCTGGCGGCGATGCAAGCGGACAAGAAAGTGAGCGCGGGCGAAATCAAATTCGTCCTCGCCTGCCGCATCGGTCTGGTGGAACCCGGCCACAAAGTTCCGCCGGCCCTCATCGAAAAGGCGTTGATTCCATGTCCGCTGTGAACGAAAGCATTGTCCGGGAATACTTCGAGTTGCACGGATTCCTCGTGCGCCAGGATCGCAAGCATGAGGCGCGCGGCAAGCAGGAGGCGGACGGCATAGATTTTTTTGTCTGGAATCCGCAGCCGGCGCAGGCCGCGGCGCCGGCGCCCTTCATCCTGGACAGCGCGGACCTGGCGTCGGTCAACCGCGCGCTGGTGGTGGTGCGCGGCTGGCACACCGAGTCCTTCGGGCCGGCGCTGCTGGAGCATTCGCCGGAGATGTTCCGGTTCGTCGAGCCGGCGGTTTTCCAGCAGGCGGCGCGGGCGTTCAGTCCGGAAGTGGCGCCGTTGAAGATACTGATTGTGCCGGCGTTGCCGCAAACGGCGGCGGCGCGCGCGCAGAGCATCGCGATCTTGCGCGGCAAGGGAGTGGACGCGGTGATACCATTTCGGACGATGCTGGCGGACCTGATCGCGCGGGTGGAGGTGAACCGCAACTACGACAAATCCGACTTGTTGCAGGTGATCCGGGTTCTGAAAAACTACCAATTATGCAAGGAACCGCAAATGGAACTGTTCCGCGGCGCGCGGCGTTCCAAGCGCGCGCGCGGCGCGTGATCAGGGCGCGGGAGGGCATGGGGTTTGGATCGCACAAGCGCACAAGCCGCTTGCCGCTGGGGAGCAAAGGACATAAGATCGCGGCGATGTCCTTGCGCAGCGAGCTTGAAAATTCGGGATTGTGGCTGTTCCGCCATCGCAGCTATCTGCCGTTGGCGCTGATCCCGATTTTTTTCGCGTGTCTGATGACATTCACCTATCTGGGCGGGCGCCATGCCCTGAACGAGATCTGGCAGGTGTGCTGCCTGGCGGTCTCGTTTGCCGGTTTGGCGGTGCGCATCCTCACGGTGGGACGGGCGCCGATTGGCACGTCGGGGCGGAACACGCGGGAACAGGTGGCGGACACCTTGAACAGCACCGGGATGTATTCGGTCGTGCGCCATCCCCTCTATCTGGGCAATTACCTCATCATGCTGGGCATCGCCCTGTGGCCGCATGTGTGGTGGCTGCCGGTGTTGACGACCTGTTTTTACGCGCTTTATTATGAGCGGATCATGCTGGCCGAGGAGGCATTCTTGCGGCAGCGCTTTGGCGGCACATTTGAAGCATGGTCGGCCCAAACTCCCGCCTTTATTCCCAGATGGCACGGCTGGAAGCCGTCGCCGGTCCCCTTCTGCTGGCGGACGGTGGCGCAGCGGGAGTACAACGCGTTTTTTCTGATCATCTCGGTCTTTTTTATATTTGACTTGATCGGGGACTCCATCGCGGAAGGGAATCTGCATGTGGATTGGGCGTGGTTCGGTGTTTTTGTCGGGGGTTTTCTCATATTCGCGGTATTGCGGAGCCTGAAGAAGCGCACGCGGCTGTTGCATGTGGCAGGCCGCTGAAGGGGAGGCGTGGAGGATTGGCGGAGAGAGGGGGATTCGAACCCC
>Ga0182027_10003175_pt1 | contig 26253 bp, 20 predicted proteins | sample 712E1DmetaG_FD_121300 | JGI IMG/M metagenome (GOLD analysis project Ga0182027, IMG submission 121300) | Permafrost microbial communities from Stordalen Mire, Sweden - 712E1D metaG (Illumina Assembly) | ecosystem: Environmental > Terrestrial > Soil > Wetlands > Permafrost | place: Sweden...
GGAGGACATCATCAAGGAAGTCAAGCGTCACTCCTACTACCTGAAGCCCGGCGAGAAGAAACGCGTAAAGGCGGCTTTGGCGCGCAAGCGGAATCGCAAGAAGGCTCGCAAAGAGCAGGACTAACTGAATTGGCATCCTGAAACAACTCGTGACACAGCCTCCCCGGTCTCTCCCGCTAAAACAGCGAGGGCAAGAGTAAGAACAAAAACCGGACCGGGGTGGCCGGTTACGATTCTCGCTTTCAATTTAACCCTGCCGGGCTCTTGCCCGGCGCGATTGCTCTCATACTTTCCCGATGGACGGGATCGAATTAGCGATTGCCGCTGAACTTGTTGCGGCCCGGGCCCTTGTTGTGGATTCGCGTGCGAAGACAGGGAGACGGGACCGGCAAGCTCTCTTGGTTCATGGCCGATTTCGGCGCAATTCCCTGTTTCGGGGAAGCCGGCCATGGAGTTCACCGATCGAGTATTGAAGTGCATCGACTGCGGCGCCGAGTTCGTATTCACGGCCGGCGAACAGGTCTTCTTCAACGACAAGCAATTCAAGAACGACCCCAAGCACTGCAAGCAGTGCAAGGCAAAGCGCGCCAGCGGAGGCCGCAGGGCCCGTTCTGAGACCCGGACCACTTGTTCGGAGTGCAGCGCGGAGACAACGGTTCCGTTCAAGCCTACCCAGGGCAGGCCGGTGCTGTGCCGCTCCTGCTTCCAGAAGCAGCAGGCCAAGCCTCAACCTGCGCCGGAGCTTACTTCAGTGCCTGGCTGATGAGCAGGTCTCCCTTGAATCCCGACGGGAAGCCGGCTACCCGGACCAGAGTGGCCAGTTGCGCCCAGTGGCGCTGGCTGTGGAAGAGCGCGTGGGCCGCCATCTTGCGGCGAGAGACGGTTAAACCCTCCGGCGGCAGCCAGGGATACTTCAGGGTCTGGGTCTCATCCCAGTTTTGAGCAGGGTCGTCCAGCAGCGCGCGAAAGACCTGAACGGCCTTGAGGTGCAGGTCAAACAGAGCATCCAGTGGGCCGGCGGGCATCTCTTTCCTGTCCGTCACCGGCAGGCCGGCGATGCGCTGACTCCAGACCAAGTCAACTCCCCAGATGTGCCGGACAAACTCCTGCACGTTGGCGGCGCCGCCGATGCCGCAAGGCAGTTCCAGAAGCGCGGGGTTGGCTTCAAGGTGAGCTTTCCAGAAGGCGGAAGATTCCTGGTTCCAGGTTAGTAGCTCTTCCAAGGTTATGGCAGGTGTCATGGTTTCCTCCTCAGGGCGCGATGGCCGATGTCGCGCCGATAGTAGATTCCTTCAAAGTGAATTTCCGCCATGGCCTGGTAGGCGCGAGCCAAAGCCTCTTCCAGCGAGGGTGCGGCGGCAGTCACGCCAAGAACGCGGCCTCCGCCGGTGAGCATTTGGCCGCCTGCCAGGGTGGAGCCGGAGTGGAAGATCTGCACTCCCGGAACGCGGGATGCGGCGCTGAGGCCGGTGATGGGGAATCCCGTTTTATAGCTGCCGGGATAGCCTGCGGAGCTGGCCACTACGCAGGCTGAGGCGCCAGGAGCCCAGCGCAGTTCGGTTTCGTCGAGGCGGCCGTCGATGCAGGCCTCCAGCGCGTCGACCAGGTCGCTCTCCAGGCGCAGCAGGATGGCTTGGGTCTCGGGATCGCCGAAGCGGGCGTTGAACTCCAGCACCTGAGGACCGCGAGCGGTCATCATCAGCCCGCAGTACAGGACGCCGGTGAAGGGAGTGCCCTCGCTGGCCATGCCGTAGACGGTGGGCACGGCGATATGGGCCAGAATCCACTCTGTCATGCCGACGTCGAGCATCGCATCGGTGGAGTAGACGCCCATGCCGCCGGTGTTGGGGCCGGTGTCTCCTTCGCCGATCCGCTTGTGATCCTGTGCGGGAGCGAGCGGAACCACATGCTTACCATCGCTCAGGCACAGAAAGCTGATCTCGTCGCCCTCCAGAAACTCCTCGATAACCACCTGTTGCGCGGTTTCGCCCAGCAGCGAGCCCGAAAACAGGCCGTTGGCGGCTTCGATGGCTTTCTGGCGCGAATCGCAGATGAGGACGCCCTTGCCGGCAGCCAGCCCGTCGGCCTTGACCACGATGGGCGGATGGAAGAGCTCTATGGCTTTCTCAATCTCGTCCGGAGCAGAGCAGACAACGTAGTTGCCGGTGGGGATGTTGTGCCGCTGCAAGAAGCGTTTCGCAAAGGCCTTGCTGCTCTCCAGCATGGCCGCGGTGCGGGTCGGACCAAAGACGCGCAGGCCGCGTTCCTGGAGGGCATCCACGATGCCCAGTGAAAGTGGCAGCTCGGGGCCGACGATGATCAGGCCGGGCTGCTCGGCCTCAGCCAGACGGACCATCGCAGCAAGGTCTTTAAGGTCCACCGGCACGCAGCGCGCAATCTGGGCGATTCCGCCGTTTCCGGGAGCGCAGATGACTTCTGTGATCCGTTCGCTTCGTGCGACCGCCCAGGCCAGCGCGTGTTCCCGGCCTCCCGAACCCAGGATCAAGACCTTCATATTCCGTACCTGCTCTTCTGAATGTTCCCCATCCTGAAAGGGTATCTGAGCAAACCGGGGGTGGGAAGTCAAACGGGGGGCTTTGATCGGTAGATAATAGGACAAATGAACCATGTATGGGCGAATCCGGCATTCTTAGCAGACGTAGTGTGGCCTTCGTTATACCTTGAACAGCGGCTGCTGAGTCTTTTTCCCATCTCCGCAGGTTTGGTAGCTGAGTGGCTTGTGCTCTATTTTGGCGGATTTGGACTGTCGTGGAAAAAGGCGATCATTGTAGATCTAGTCATGAACGCGGTCTCCTCTGTATGCGGGATCGTGTTAATCCCCGTTCTCGGACTGATCTGGGAGTTCGGCCCCGGTTCGCTCATCAACTCGGCTTTCAAAGCGGGGACGTTTAATCCCGCTTCCTGGGCCGCTACCTTCCTGTTTTCAGTTTGCGCTTCAACCGCAATCGAGGCGGCGGTAGTGAGGTGGGGTTTCAAGATTCCCCTTGGCTGGCGGCGACTAGGGTTTCTCTGCGGCGCCAACGCTCTCAGCACAAGCATTGCTCTCGTAAGTCTTTTTATAAATCCACCGCATTTTTAAGGCACGATTTTGTCGTTGGGTAGACGCATTCGAGTCGCTAGAAGGGCGAAATGGTCGAGACTCGCATCAAGCCGCATTACCAGCAGGTGGCCGAGGAGGCGCGGCGTGAGGAGCAGCGGCGGGTTTACAGGCGTAACCAAGTCTGGGGGTTGTTGCTGGTGGCGGCGGCGATCCTCGCGTGGTGGCTCTTCCACACCAATCCAAAATGGATTTTTCCGCCGGGATGGTGGCGGCCGTGAGTCCTGCGCGGACGACTGCGTCGAGCAGCCCTTTGGACGAGAGCAAGCGGCTACTGGCGGTGCTGCTGCTGGGGCCTACAGGCAGCGGCAAGACCGCGCTTTCGCTTGAGCTGGGCGAGCGGTTCAGCGGCGAGATCGTCAGTTGCGACTCGGTGGCCGTCTATCGCGGCATGGAGCTGGGCACGGCTAAACCAACAAAAGAAGAGCGGACGCGGCTGCCGCATCACCTGATCAACGTGGCCGAGCCCGACCAGCCCTTTACCGCGGGCGAGTACAGCAGGCAGGCGCGGGCGGCGCTGTGGGAGATTGCCGGCAGGGGCAGGCTGCCTATCGTGACCGGCGGAACGGGGCTTTACCTGCGGGCGCTAACCGACGGGCTTTTTGCCGGGCCCGAGCGTCAACACGCGTTGCGGGCGCGGCTGGAAGAGAGCCGCAAGAACCATGGCGAAGGCTGGCTGCACCGGCTGCTCGCCCGTCTGGACCCGGCCTCGGCGGCGCGCATCCACCGCAACGACGCACCCAAGCTGATTCGGGCGATCGAAGTTTGCCTGGCCGAGCGAAAGCCGATCTCGCAATTGATGGCGCGGGATCCGTTGACTGGTTTCCGGCTGCTGCGCATCGGGCTCAACCCGCCGCGGCAGGCGCTTTATGAACGCCTCAACCAGCGGGCTGCCGCCATGTTTGCGGCTGGGCTGACGGAGGAGACGCGCGGCCTGGTTGCCCGCTATGGGCCGGTGAAGGCGCTGGATTCCCTGGGCTACCGTCAGGCACTTCGCGTGCTGCGGGACTCTTTGAGTATTGAGGCTGCCATAGCCGCCGCGCAGCAGGGCCATCGCAACTATGCCAAGCGGCAGTTGACCTGGTTTCGCCGCGAGCCGGAGGTGCATTGGATTGCCGGGTTTGGCGATGAGCCGGAGACTCTCAGCGTGGCCGTTAAGCTGGTTCAGAGTAATCTGGAACCATGAGTAACACGCTGCCTAACGATTTCCTGGCCTCTGAAGAGACGCTTGATCGCTTCATGGACAGATTTTTCGACCATAGCCTGCCCAAGGCAGAGTGGAACCATGCGGGACATGTGGCCATGGCGGCTTATGTGCTTTACGATTCGGATGTGGAAGCGGCGCTTCCGAAGTTGCGCGAGGCCATACGGGCGTTTATCGAAGCCTCTGGCGGAATAAACTCCGCGAGCAGCGGTTACCATGAAACGCTCACTGTCTTCTGGTTGAAGGTGGTTGCCGCCAAGATGCGGGAGCTGCAGGCTACGTCGCGGCTCGACGCAGTCCGCGGAGTAGTTGCGGCGTATGGCGGGGCTCGCCGGCTGCACACTCTGTATTACTCCCAAGACCTCCATGCCGCTGACACGGTGGCGCGGCGGCAGTGGGTTGAACCGGACCTGCGGCCGATCTAGAAGCAGGCCGCTGTCGCAATTGCTTGTCTCCCGGCCTGTTTCGCACTGCATTATGAACCGTTCGTGGTGCGAAAGCCGGCCAATGTGCATCCATTAAACTAACGCTGGAATGCGGCGCTTCCCAAGAAGGCGCGTCTGGAATGGAGTTCCCTGTGGCAGAGACGATTTTTGACGTGGCGATTATTGGCGGCGGACCGGCCGGGTATACGGCGGCCATTCGCGGCGCGGAGTACGGGCTGAAGGTTGCGCTGATTGAGAAGTGCGACAAGCTGGGCGGAACCTGCCTGCACGTCGGCTGCATTCCGACCAAGGCGCTGCTCTTCAACGCCGAGATTTGGGACCACCTGAATCATGCGGCGGAGTTTGGCATTGGCGGCATCGGCACGCTCACGCTCGACTGGGCCGCGGTGCTCAAGCGCAAAGACGGCATCATCGCCAAGCATGTCAAGGGCCTCGACTTCCTGATGAAGAAACACAAGATCGCGCGAATCGAGGGCTACGGACGGCTAACGGGACCGGCGCTGGACGGCGTGCATACCATCGAAGTCGCCAACGCGGCGGGCGAAATCAGCCAGATCAAGGCGAAGAACGTAATACTGGCCACCGGCTCCGAGGCCAGGATGCTGCCGGGGCTTCAGGCGTACGACCGCATTCTGACCAACATCGAAATCCTCTCGCTCAATCAGGTTCCCAAATCGCTGGTGGTCATCGGGGCGGGCGCGGTGGGCATGGAGTTTGCCTCCATGTTCCGCACCTTTGGCACCGAAGTGACGATTGTGGAGTCTCTGCCGCGCGTGGTTCCGGTGGAGGACGAGGAGATTTCCAAAGAGATTACGCGGCTCTTCAAGAAGCGCGGCATCGAGATAAACACCGGCGCGCGCGTCGAGAAGGTGGAGAAGACCGAAGGCGGCGTGAAGGTGACCTTTACCGATGCGAACGGCAAAACGCAGGTGAAGGAGGCCGAGAAGGTTCTGGTGGCAGTGGGGCGGGCGGGCCTGACGAACAACATCGGCGTGGAGAAGACAAAAATCGAACTGGAACGAGGGTTTATCAAGGTCGATGGCGCGCAAGAGACGGCGGAGCCGGGCGTCTTTGCCATCGGCGACATCGTGGCCGGCCTTCCGCAACTGGCGCATGTAGGCGCGATGGCCGGCATGGTAGCCGTAGCCAAGATCGCCGGCCGCAAGTACCGCCCCATCCGCCGCGACCGCATCCCCGGCTGCACATACACCGAGCCGCAGATCGGGTCGGTTGGATTAACGGAGGCGCAGGCGAAGGAAAAAGGCTACGACGTGAAGGTGGGCAAGTTTCCGTTTGCGGGCAACTCGAAGGCCACCATCCTCGGCAGCCACGATGGCTTCGTGAAGATCGTTTCGGATGCGAAGTACGGCGAGATTCTGGGCGTGCACATCCTGGGGCCGCAGGCCACGGAGCTAATCGCCGAGGCGGTCGCGGTGATGGAATTGGAAGGCACGGTGGAGGAAATGATCTTCACCATTCACGCGCATCCCACGCTGGCGGAGAGTCTGCTGGACGCCTATGGGGCGGTAGAGGGGATGGCGATCAATGCATAGAATTGTGTTGAGTCCTGGCTGATACACCTCTGTAGAAAAACTTGATTCATTCAAGAAAGGGGTTGTTCGCGACATGGTGCCAATTCTGGAAAGTCGTGGATATTTTTGGTGGAGTGATCAATCGCTTGACGGCGATATAAAGATTCCACCCACGGCTGTTCCAGGCCGGCTTGTCATTGAAGAAGACGGAAAATCACGCCTGACGCTTGATGGCCTTTTGTCAGACGGCCTCCACAGTATGTTTAAGCAAAATGACTTGCGAGACACCACGCTTGAGAAATCAATTGTAGGACTCCTCTATGGAAATGGCGGTTATGTGTGTCTTCTGGATCACTACATTACAGAAAGTCAATTTAGCTATAACGCTCCCAGCCGCGAGGAGATTGTAGCATCATACTGTCTCCGCGGAAGTTATCCACTACTAGATGTAACTTTTTCGCCGATAGTTCAAGGATTTCATATTAATCTTGATAACATAGATGAATGGATTAGAGCCACAAATATTAAAGCGCTTGACTCGTTGGCTGAAGGCACCCATATTAAACAAACATTCGAATACAAGCGAGAGAATATCCAATATCCAATTGTCGGGGCGATACTATCAATGGATTTTGATATTGATAGCGACTTCTCGCATAGCAAGTATTTTGGAGTAGAGAAGGTTTCCTTTGCTCGGGAAGTTAAACTAGGCTACCGGGCAAATGACCACATTGGCATTAAGAAGGTTTTCGATCTTACCTCTCGCTTGCAAGAATTCCTAGCGCTTCTGATGGGTGTTCATGTTGATTTAGATTGGCCTCATACATTTGTCGAATCGGCGGAGTCGAATCAATTCGGAACCTTATATTTCCGTCGCAATCGTCAGGCTGGTAAGAACCTATCGATATCCGATCTGTGGACTATCTTCCCAGGAGTTCGCGATTCCATCGGTTCCCTATTCGACACCTTCATGCTGGTCCGAGAGAAGTTTGGGCCAGGCGTATACCTTTATCTTGCTTGTCTCCGAACAGAATCAATGTTTGCTGAGAATCGTTTTACTACTCTTATTACAGGATTGGAATCTCTATATCGACGAGATGGCGACTTGCCGCAAGAATCCAATACAGAGAAGGAGCGGATTGATCGGATTCTACGGGATGTTCAGAAGGAAGGCGACAAGACCTGGCTCAAGAAAAAATTGGAATACCGTGCAGAACTTACTCTTGAGGACCGATTGAATCGGTTATTTGAGCCGTTATCCAACTTCATGGATGCAGATAGGTTAAAGGCCTTTACAGGACAATGCGCCGTATTGCGAAACGACGTCACACACTTTGGCGGCCTGCGCGGGACAACCACATACAGCGAACTCCTAGAAAGGTTGGGCGCGTTTACTCCAGCACTCGCAAGCTTGTACCACGCCCTACTGCTTTATCGCATAGGAGTATCCAGGGAAATCATTGGAAATGCATTCAACTCCAGTCCTGTCTCCTGGAAGATTAAGAGGTATATGGTTCAAGCTGGGCTACGGGAGGAAGAAAAGGCAACAGCACAAGCATTTCCTCCTCCTAATTCATCCGCTCAGTGAGCGGTTGACCACAAGCCAGCTACAATTCCGTTGACTGGCTCGCGACCAGCGCCTTGGCCTTGGCGATGAAATCGGCCATCGGCACGGAGCCCTGGTCGCCTTTGCCGCGCACGCGGACGCTGACCGCGCCGGCGGCTTCTTCCTTGTCGCCGAAGACGAGGATGTAGGGCGTCTTCTGATTGGCGAAGTCGCGGATTTTTCCGTTCATCTTTTCGTTGCGGTCGTCAATCTCCACGCGGAGGCCCGCGGCTTTCAATTCCGCCTCGACCTTCTTGGCGTAGGCGTGATGCCGTTCGCTGATGGGGACGAGTCCGATTTGGACGGGCGCGAGCCACAGCGGAAAGGCTCCGGCATAGTGCTCGATGAGCACACCGAAGAAGCGCTCGACGGAGCCGAAGAGGGCGCGGTGAACCATGACCGGCTGATGGCGCTCGCCGTCCTCGCCCACGTATTCCAGCTCGAAGCGGGCGGGCAGGTTGAAGTCGAACTGCACCGTGGAGAGCTGCCACAGGCGGCCCAGCACATCGACGAGTTTTACGTCGATCTTGGGGCCGTAGAAGGCGGCTTCGCCGGGGATGGTCTTGTAGGCGATCTTCTTCCTCTCCAATGCTCTCTGAAGGCTGCCCACTGCAAGTGTCCAGTTCTCGTCGGAACCGGCGTAGTGGGCGCGGTCGTTTGGGTCCCAGGTGGAGAGCTCCACAATGAACTCCTGGAAGCCGAAGGTCTTAAGGACGGCCTCGGCAAAGTCGATGCAGGCAACAACTTCGTCTTCAATCTGGCCCGGTGTGCAAAAGATGTGCGCGTCGTCCTGGGTGAATCCACGCACGCGCAGCAGCCCGTGCATGGTGCCGGAGCGCTCGTAGCGGTATACGTTGCCCAGTTCGGCATAGCGCTGGGGCAGGTCGCGATAACTCTTGGGCGAGTTCTTGTAGATGAGAATGTGGCCGGGGCAGTTCATCGGCTTGAGGCGATATTCGGCATCGTCCAGTTCCATGGGGGTGTACATGTTGCCGGAGTAGAAGCCCTCATGGCCGCTGATCTTCCACAGTTCGCGGCGCATCACATGGGGGGTGAAGACCAGCGAGTAGCCGCGGCGCAGGCACTCGTCGCGCATCCAGTCTTCCATGACTTTGCGGACGATGGCGCCCTTGGGATGCCAGAAGATGAGCCCTGCGCCGGCCAGATCCTGAATGCTGAAGAGGTCGAGTTGCTTGCCTAGCAGGCGATGGTCGCGTTTGGCAGCTTCTTCCAGGCGGGCGAAGTGGGCATCCAGTTCTTTTTGGGAGAAGAAGGCGGTGCCGTAGACGCGCTGCAACTGCGGATTCTTCTCGTCGCCCAGCCAGTACGCGCCTGCCAAAGAGAGGACTTTGAAGGCCTTGACGCGGCCGGTCGAGGGCAGATGCGGCCCGCGGCAAAAGTCGACGAACTTGCCGTTGCGATAGAAGCTGACTTCATCGCCGGGTACGGTGAACTTGGTCACGAAGTGGGTCTTCATGAAGTCGCCGTCGCGGTCGAAGCCTTCCAGGCTTTTATCTCTTGGAGCATATTCGTGCAAGAAAGGCTCGTTGCGCGCCACCACCTCTCCCATTTTGGCTTCGATGATCGCCAGATCCTCGGGCGTGAAGGGCTTGTCGCGGTGGAAGTCGTAGAAGAAGCCGGCGTCGGTGGCCGGACCGTGGCCCAGCTTGGTCTCAGGGAACAGTTCCAGCACCGCCGTGGCCAGGACATGCGCAGCCGAGTGACGAAGCACCTTCAGCGCCTCGGGGTCTTTTTCGGTAACCAGTTCCAGGCGCGTGTCCGCGGTGAGCGGCGTAGTCAGGTCCACCAGGCGGGGGGCTGCCGAGTCCTCCGCGCCATACATGGCGGCTTCCGACTGGCCGTCGGGGGTAGGATTTTCATGGGTAGCGCCAGTTACAGGAGTCAGCCGCGCCACAACGGCGACCGCGGCCAGCCGTGGCGAGATGGAGTTGGCAATCTCCAGAGGCGTCGTGCCGGAAGGGACTTCTCGAATCGCTCCGTCGGGCAAATGGATAGCAATTGTCTGCTTGCTCATGGTGGTTGAGTGTCCTGTGATCTTTCGCCGGCAGAAAAAATGCCCGGTAAAACATTAGGATAGTGGCCGCAGGCGGTTCGCGTCGAGGAGACGGACTGTACGGGAGTGAAATGGGATTAGAGTCAGGAATAGTAAAGAGTCTTTGTCTTTATTACGGAATCATTGTTTTTATAGAGAAATGAGAGGCGCAATGCGCTGGATTGCATTGTTGGTTTGGCTGGGAATCTGCTTTGGGATAGCGGGAGTCAGCGGCTCTTGGACGGCCAGCGAGATTCCTGGATGGTACCGGACGCTGACCAGGCCAGCCATCGCGCCGCCAAATTGAGTCTTCGGCCCGGTCTGGACTCTGCTCTACGCGCTGATGGCGATTGCCGCGTGGCAAGTGTGGCAGGCTGCTCCCTCGTCCTTGCGCACCTGGGGCTTGGTTCTGTTTCTTGCTCAGCTAGGACTAAACTTCGCCTGGTCCTGGATATTCTTCCGCCACCACGCCATCGGGGCTGCATTGGTGGAGGTTGTGTTGCTGTGGATTGCGATTGGAGCCGCGACGCTGGTTTTTCATCGGGTGGCTCCAGCCACGGCATGGCTGATGGCGCCCTATTGGGCCTGGGTGAGTTTTGCCACTGTACTGAATGCCGCGTTCTGTAGATTGAACTAGCCAGACCGTTCACATCCCTGGCTTTGAGAATGCCAGTCCTGGCCAGTTCACGAATGCAGAAAACACAAGGGCGGGGATCACTCCCCGCCCTCGTGTTTGTTAGCTAGATTCTGCCTGAATCCGGCCTAAAGAATTACAGCGGCTGTACGTCGGCAGCCTGCCATCCCTTGGGCCCCTTCACCACGTTGAACTGCACGGCTTGACCTTCTTGCAAGCTCTTGAAACCGCTGGAGTTGATTGCAGAGTAATGCACAAAGACGTCTTCGCCGTTCTGGCGCGAGATAAAGCCGAAGCCCTTCGCGTCATTGAACCACTTCACAGTACCTTGTTCCATTTTGTTCGTATTTCCTAGATTGGATTGCGCTGGATGAATCGGAGCGACCACTGGCAGAATCTTGCTTTTTTGGGCGAGTGCTGCTCACGCCCGGTTCGGCTCTAACGCTGAAAATAGTGTAACATTGCTCTCAAAAAAACGGTGCGGAAATTCTCGCTCCGCGTCCCATCCCGTGATTTCCCCTTCCAGAACCTATTGACCAGCCTGGGCTTATAGCCGCGTACCCGTCTGTGTTACTGTGAGAGGTCGCCATGCCTCTCGATCCCGTCCCCGGCCTGCTATCCCGAGCCACAGAGCTGCTCGAGGCGGAGTTTGGGGCGTTGCCGGAGTTTGAGCCGGCCGTCGATACCGCGGCGGTGACGCGGGTTCTGGAGGCCACGGCACACCGGCTGGCGGACAATTACCCCACTTCCACCCTCTCTATGCCGGGCAGATGCTGAAGCCGCCGCATCCAGTGGCACGGGCCGCTTATGCGCTGGCCATGAATCTCAATCCGAACAATCATGCGCGGGACGGCGGCCGGGCCAGTTCAGAGATGGAGATTGAAGCCGTTCAGGAGATCGCTGGCATCTTCGGATGGACGGAGTTTCTGGGCCACCTGACCTCCAGCGGCACGCTGGCTAACCTGGAGGCGCTGTGGGTAGCCGGGCAGTTGGCGCCGGGACGGCGGATTGTGGGGTCGGAGCAGGCGCACTACACCCACCGGCGCATCTCCGCCGTGTTGAAGCTGGAGTATGCGGAGATCGCGGCCGACAATCATGGGCGCATGAGCCTGGAAGCGCTGGAGGCTGAACTGCGTCGGGGCGACGTGGGCACCGTGGTGGTCACGCTGGGCACTACAGCCATCGGCGCGGTAGACCCGCTGGATGATGTGCTGGCGCTCAAAGAACGGTACGGTTTCAGAGTGCATGTGGATGGGGCTTACGGCGGGTACTTCAGGCTGATTCCGGAGGCATTGGATGAGCCGGCGCGGCGGGCTTACGCAGTCATCGACCAGGCGGACTCGATTGTGATTGATCCGCACAAGCACGGGTTGCAGCCCTACGGCTGCGGATGCGTGCTGTTCCGCTCGCCAGCGGTGGGGCGCTTCTATAAGCACGATTCGCCGTATACCTATTTCACTTCAAAGCAGTTGCATCTACACCCCAGCGAGCAAAAATCGCTCGCCGGGGACCCCGTACATCTGGGAGAGATCAGCCTGGAGTGCTCGCGGGCCGGGGCCTCGGCGGTAGCGCTGTGGGCTACGCAGCAGCTCTTGCCGCTTACGCCGGGAGGCGAGTTTGCCCGCGGGCTGGCTTGCGGCCGGGCAGCTGCACTGGAACTGGACCGCCGGCTGCGTGGGGATGGGCGCTTCGAGCCGCTGGCCGCAGGTTCTCCGGAGCTGGATATTGTGGCGTGGAAGGTGAAAGCGGAGACTGCGGAGCGGGCTTCGGCGTTGGCGCAACGCGTTTTTGTGGCATGTGCCACACGGGATTTGCATCTGGCCCTTGTACAATTGCCGCTGTCCTGGTTTGTACCAGCGGATTGTGCGGTTAGTAAAGTTGAAACCGGTCTGGTGACCTGTTTGCGCTCGGTGTTGATGAAGCCTGAACATGAGGCATGGCTGGATAGAATCTGGGATAGATTGACCGCAGCCTGCACGGACGTTCTAAAAGAACAAGTTTGACGGGAGAATTGCCAATGATTGGGGCTGAAGAAGAAAACGTTCTCATCCAGGCGGGAGGTTGCAGATTGACCATCCTCCCGAAGCTGGGCGGAAAGATCGCGTCGATTCGCGTGAAGGAGCGCGAACTGCTGCAAGCTCCGCTGGCTCCCTATGGCCCGCGCACCCGGACCATGAGCTTCGATGCGGGCGACGCCAGCGGCTGGGACGAGTGCCTTCCGTCAGTCGCCGCTTGCACGGTGGAAACCGCTCAAGGCCCAGCCGCGGTTCCCGATCACGGCGACCTGTGGCGGGTAGCGTGGCAGGAGATAGCAAAAAACGCAAATTCCGCCACCTTCCGCGGAGAGTGCTTCTCGCTGCCGCTCACGCTGTTGCGCACCATCACCCTGACCCCGACGGACAAGGGCTACCGCATCCATGCCGACTACAAGGTAACGAACACCAGCGCCAGGGAAACTCCCTGGGCCTGGTCGGCGCATCCCGGCTATGCGGCTGAAGAGGGCGACATTCTTTCGTTGCCCGATTCAATCAAGGCGCTGCGCATTGAGTGGACCCGCAACGACCGCTTGGACAAGAGCAACGGCACAGCGGCATGGCCCATCGCCAAGCTCACCACGGGCGGTGAAACCGATCTGCGCGTCTCAACAAAGGCTCACTCGGGCGTGGGCGACAAGCTCTTTGTTGGCCCCCTGGCAGCGAAGGAGAATTGGGTTGCGCTGGAACGCCCCAAGGCCGGCGTTCGCCTCCGGGTCAGTTTCGACGCAGCCGCAACACCGTATCTCGGCCTCTGGATCTGCCAGGATGGTTATCCGGAGGGCGACGGTATCAAACAGCACTGTGTAGCCATGGAGCCCACCACCGCTCCCGTCGATTCGCTCGCTATCACCGGCCCCTGGTCGCGCACCCTGGCGCCCGGAGAGTCCTACTTCTGGCCGATGACTCTTGATCTGGAACTGCTCTAATCGAGTTGTCAGCTTTCAGCGGACACGGTCAGCAGCAGCCTGATCTGAAAGTTGAACGTTGATAACCGACAACTGAAAGCTGACGGCTGATAGCTGAAAGCTGTATTAGGAGTGACACACCATGCATGATCCAGCCGTTTTCCGTTCCATGCACCTTGCCCGCTTCCATGCGGAGCCGGCGATCTTCGTTGCGCCGGGCCGCGTGAATTTGATCGGCGAACACACCGATTATGCCGAGGGTTTTGTGATGCCCGTGGCGATCAACTTTGCAACTCTGGCCGGCATCTCGCCGCGCACCGATGGCAAGATTGTCATCTACTCGGAGAACTTCGCCGAGGAGAGGACATTCGACGCCGCCGCGCCCGCCAAGGCCGGCAAGCACTGGAGCGACTACCCGATGGGCGTCGTCCACATCCTCACCGGCGAAGGCCACAAGATTCCCGGCTTCAGCCTGAGCCTGTGGGGAGACGTGCCTCTGGGTTCCGGCCTCTCCAGCTCCGCTGCACTGGAAGTGGTTACGGCGCTGGCCGTATTGTCGCTCATCGGCGCCAGCTATCCGGGGCCGGTGCTGGCGCGGCTTTGCCAACGCGTCGAGAATGAATTCGTGGGCGCCAACTGCGGCATCATGGACCAGTTCATCTCAGCCAACGGCAAGGAGAACCACGCCCTGCTGCTGGATTGCCGCGATCTGAGCTTCCGTCTGGCGCCGATCCACGCCAACGTGGCGCTGGTCATTGCCAACACCATGGTCAAGCACTCGATTGCCGGCGGCGACTACCCCACCCGCCGGCGCGAGTCCGAGGCCGCCTGCGCCATTATCAACGGCCATCGCGGCGGCGTCCCCTTCCTGCGCGACGCCACGCTCGAGGATTTGGAAAAGTGGGGCCGCGAGATGGAGCCCAAGTCCTACCTGAGGGCCAAGCACGTTATCACGGAAGACCTGCGCACCGTAGCCGCCTCCGAGGCTTTGTTGAAGGGCGACATGAAGGAAGTCGGCCGGCTGATGGCCGAGGCGCACATCAGCTACAGCAAGGACTTCGAGGGCAGTTGCGCGGAGGCCGACCTGATGGTCGATCTGGCCAACGAGCTGCCGGGGTTGATCGGCGCGCGGCTGACCGGCGGCGGATTCGGCGGCTGCACCGTCAACCTCGTCGAGCAGGACAAGGCCAAGGCCTTCGCCGAAGAGCTGGGCAAGCGCTACGCCGCCAAAACCGGCATCAAGCCGGAGATTCACATCTGCCGCGCCTCGAGAGGCGCGCACCGCATCAGCTAGCTAAACAGCAAACTCGCTCCCAGGTCTCACAATCGAGACTGGGGCACCCGCATCTGAAGGGCGGATTTTTTGTAAGCGAGAATCCGTCCTGCCATTGCCGTTGCCGGATGATACTGCTTCCACATTCTTTAGTAATCCCTGTTCGGTCGATCCCTGGCGGTGATTGACAGATAATCCGAGGGCTATCGCAAGCTTTTCTTGCTAAACTTGAATGACGTTTGCCCCATTGAAGACCAGAGAGGTCCCTGTTTTGCTGCCAGCCTCGCCGGTTTCATATTCCCCTAGCGCTGCTTCGCAGGTTGGAAGCGGCGCGGAGAACTAAGAAAGACAATGCAATCGACATCGACCAAACCGTTTTCGTACGAGACTCTCCCCACGACAGGCGTGGTCGCCTACTATTCCATGGAGATCGCAATCGATCCCGAGATACACACTTACTCTGGCGGGCTGGGAATTCTGGCCGGAGATACGCTGCGCTCCGCCGCCGACCTGGGAGTCCCCCTGGTTGCCTTCACGCTGCTGCACCGCAAGGGCTACTTTCAGCAGCATCTGGACGGCAACGGGATGCAGAGAGAGGATGACCAGCCGTGGAATCCCTCCGGCTTCTGCACCGAAGAGCCGGCGCGGATTACCGTTTCAGTGGAGGGCCGCACGGTGACGGTGCGTTGTTGGCGCTACGATCTGGCGGGCCGCTACGGACACATGGTGCCGATTTACCTGCTGGACACGGATCTGGATGGGAACACGGAATGGGATCGACGCCTGACCGATCACCTGTATGGCGGCGACACCAACTACCGCCTGCAACAGGAGATTGTGCTGGGCATGGGCGGGGCGCGCATGGCCAGCGCGCTGGGTTACAGAGTGAATGTGTATCACATGAACGAGGGTCACGCGGCGCTGCTGACACTGGCCTTGCTGGAGAGCCAGTTGGGCGGCGGCCCGCTCGGCGCGGCCACGGAAACCGACATCGCCCAGGTACGCCAAAAGTGCGTCTTCACGACCCACACCCCGGTTTCGGCCGGGAACGATCGCTTCTCCACCGAGCAGACCAACCGCATTCTCGGAGGCGACAGGACGGAACGCCTGCAAAATCAGGACTGTATTCGCAACGGCATGTTGAACATGACGCTACTAGCGCTGCGCTTCTCGCGCTATGCCAACGGCGTGTCCTTGCAGCATGGCAAGGTCTCCCGCGAGATGTTCCCGGAGTTCGCTATCGACTCGATCACCAACGGCGTTCATGCGCTCACCTGGGTTTCACAGCCGATCCAGCAGATGCTGAATAAGCACATTCCCGCCTGGCGGCGCGACAATCTCTACCTGCGCAACGCGATCGACCTGCCGGAGCAGGAGATTCTTGCCGCCCATGCCCTCGCCAAAGAGGCGCTGCTTGCCGAGGTCGCCAAGCACACGCGCATAGTGCTCGATCCCAAAGTGCTCACATTGGGCTTTGCCCGGCGCGCGGCCACGTACAAGCGCGCCAACTTGCTGTTCACCGATCCCGAGCGGCTCATGAAGATCGCCGCCGCGGCCGGCGGGTTGCAGATTCTCTATGCCGGCAAGGCCCATCCCCAGGACGAACCCGGCAAAGCGCTGATCCGGGAGGTCATCGAAGAGGCAGCCCGGCTCTCCAACGACCTGCTGCGCATCGTTTATCTGGAAAACTACGACTGGGACCTCGGCGCTTTGATGACCGCGGGCGTGGATGTGTGGGTGAACACGCCCAAGCGGCCTTATGAGGCCTCCGGCACCAGCGGCATGAAGGCGGCGCTGAACGGAGTGCCGAGCCTTTCCATTCTGGACGGGTGGTGGATCGAGGGCTGCATCGAGGGCTTCACCGGATGGGCCATCGAGGACGGGGCCAACGACGCCGAGGAGGCGGCCTCGCTTTATAAGAAGCTGGAGACCGCCGTGGTACCGCTCTATCTAGGAGCGTCGGAGCGGTGGGCCCGCCTGATGCGCAACACGCTGGCCTTCAACGGCTCCTACTTCAACACCAACCGCATGGTGAAGCAGTACACGCGCAACGCCTACTATCCGGTGAAGCTGATCGAGCGCGCCCGGGTGGAAGAAGAGGCCTTCGCGGACTGAGGAAGAACAGGGAATAGGGAATAGCCACTTCCGCGGATTGTACATACTCCTGAGGCTTCAAGCCCATCCTTGCGCATTTTCTAATGTGAGAATGCGAATCCACAAACGCCTGCGATTAACCCATGGGCTGGCGCAGGATGGTCTTCAGCTTCTCCGGAGCTGTCCGCCGCGGGTCGCTCAGATAGATCTCATGGTGCTTGCCGCGCAGTTCTTTTCCGGCGGCGTGAATGAAGTTGTGCATCCGCTGAATGGTGGGACCCTCTTCTGAGAACGGGCCCAGGTACAGAATCTGCGCGGACGGGCCCTCTTCCAGAGTTTCTAAGCGGACCCGATCGAGTGCCGCGGGATTCTTCTTCTTACGCACCTGGTCGAATGCGGCGTCGACTTCCCGCTGAACGATGAATTCCGGCTGGAGGATCATGGCCGTCCACTTCCATGCGGACTTATCGGCCAGGTGAAAGGCCCGCGGATCGTCGGCCCACCACAGGCCCTCCAGGGGCATGACGCCATAGTCGATGGCGCGGGGACTCTTTTTGAGCGTGAACTTAAGCGTGTAGGAGAGCGAATAGATCGCTTCGATCGCCTCTGAAAAACTCTGCGATGTGTTGGGATCTCCCTGGCCGTCCACCATGAGATAGGTGAGCGGAGGAACATTTACGGTAACGATGACGCCTGGCTTCGGCTGGTAGAGGTGCTTCCACTGCTTCTTCAGATCGAGCTTTTCCATAGTCCGTCTCCGTGCGGCGAACTGCCGGTGAAAGTATAGCTCGAATTCCGGCACTCGTCCGCAATGACCTGAAAAACTATCGTCCTAGTCTCCCGCCGCTTCTTCCAGTTCGGAGCCGAGCTTATGCAGCTTCATCACTCTCCATTGCAGGCGGTCGAAGAAGAGGTAGACGACCGGGGTGGTGAAGAGGGTGAGCATCTGGGAGACGATGAGTCCACCGACGATGGTGATGCCCAGCGGCTTGCGCAGCTCGGAGCCCACGCCCATGCCGATGGCCAGGGGCATGCCTCCGAACAGGGCCGCCATGGTGGTCATCATGATGGGGCGGAAGCGCAGGAGACAGGCCTGGTAAATGGCCTCGATGGGCGGCAGGCCCTGGTCGCGCTCGGCCTGCAAGGCAAAGTCGATCATCATGATGGCGTTCTTCTTCACAATGCCGATGAGCAGAATGATGCCTATGAGGGCGATGATGCTCAGGCTGGTCCCGGTCAGCAGCAGGGCCAGGATGGCGCCGACGCCGGCCGGAGGCAGCGAAGAGAGAATGGTCAGCGGATGGATCAGGCTCTCATAGAGAATGCCAAGCACGATGTAGACCGCGACCAGCGCGGCCAGGATGAGATACGGCTCGTTCTTGAGCGAGTCCTGGAAGGCCTGCGCGGTTCCCTGGAAGGTGGCGTGGATGGTGCTGGGCATCTTCATCTCGGCCTGGACCTTTTCCAGCGCGGTGACGGCGTCGCCCAGGGCCACGTTGGGCGCCAGGTTGAAGGTGAGGGTAACGGCCGGATACTGGCCCTGGTGGTTCACCTGGAGCGCGGTTCGCTGTGCCTGGTATTTGGCGATGGTGGAGAGCGGCACCATGGCGCCGCCGGTGGACGGGGTGGGAGCAGCGGAGGCCGGAACCGCGCTTGCGGCCAGGGCCGCGGCTGTGGGCGAGGCTACGGCGGCAACTGTGGACGTAGTTGAAGCAGAAACCGCGGTGGTGGTTGCCGATGCGGTGGTGACGGCGCCCGGCATGGCGGTGGTGGCTCCGACAACATTGTTGGCCTTGATGAAGATGCCGTTGAGCGCGTCGGGGCTGAGCTGGTATTTGGGGTCAACCTCCATCACCACGAAGTACTGATTGAGCCCGGTATACATGGTGGAGACTTCGCGCTGGCCAAAGGCGTCGTAGAGCACCTGGTCGATGGCGGCGGCGGAGATGCCCAGCCGCGAGGCGGTGTCTCGATCGATGAGCAAGTTTGCCGCGAGGCCCTGGTTCTGCTGGTCGGTGGAGACGTCGGCCAACTCGGGCATGGTTCTGGCGCGCGCCTCGAACTGCGGCGCCCAGGTGTTCAACTCATTCAGGTCTTCGTCGGAGAGCGTGTACTGGTATTGCGCGGCGCTGCCGCGGCCGCCGACCTGGATGTCCTGCTGAACCTGGAGGTAGAGCGTGGCGCCAGGCACGCTGGTGAGCTTTCTGCGCAGGCGGGCAACTACCTGATCGCCGGAGACGCGGCCAGGGCGCTGGTTGAGCGGCTTGAGCGCAATAAACATGCTGCCGATATTGGAACTGCCGCCGCCGGGTCCGTTGCCGCCCACAAAGGCCGTCACCGAGGCGATGGCCGGATCGTCGAGCACCATCTGCGCCAACTGGCGCTGCTTGGCGCTCATGGCGTTGAAGCTGATGTCCTGCGCGGCGAGGGTTCGGCCGCCCATGCGTCCTGTGTCCTGCTGCGGGAAGAAGCCCTTGGGCACGATGATGAAGAGGTAAATGTTCAGCGCCACGGTACCGAAAACCACGCACAGCATGAGCCCCTGGTGGCGCAAGACCCAGCGCAGCGCGCTGGCGTATTCGTTGTGCATCCATTGAAAGGCGCGCTCGCTGGCGCGGTAGACGGGTCCGTGGCGGCTCTCGTCCTTCGACTTGAGAAACTTGGCGCAGAGCATGGGCGTGGCGGTGAGCGACACCATCAGCGAAACGGCGATGGCCACCGAAAGGGTGACGGCGAACTCGCGGAAGAGCTTGCCAACGACGCCGCCCATGAGAAGAATGGGAATGAAGACGGCGATCAGCGAGGTGCTCATCGACAGCACCGTGAAGCCGATCTCTTTGGAGCCCTTCATGGCCGCGTCGAAGGGCGTGTCTCCCATTTCGAGATAGCGGGTGATATTCTCGATGACCACGATGGCGTCGTCCACCACAAATCCGGTTGCGATGGTAAGCGCCATCAGCGAGAGGTTGTCGATGGTGTAGCCCAGCAGGTACATGACGCCGAAGGTGCCCACCAGCGAGAGCGGCACGGCTACCGACGGGATAATGGTGGCCCACACCTCGCGCAGGAAGAGGAAGACCACCAGCACGACCAAACAAACACTGATGCCGAGCGAGATCTCCACGTCGCGGACGCTGGAGCGGATGGTGGTGGTACGGTCAACGGCCACATCGATCTTGATGGTGGGCGGGATGGCGGCCTGCAGGCGCGGCATCTCGGCCATCACGGCGTCCACGGTGGAGATGACGTTGGCGCCGGGAATCTTGAAGATGACGATCAGAATGGCGTCTTTCAGTTGTCCGGGCGGCCCTTTGGGAGTGTTGATGCCCGACACGCCCGCGGTAAGGATGTTGGCGACGCTGTCTGTGACGGTGCCCAGGTCTGAGACCCGCACCGGCGCGCCGGTCTGGCGGTTATAGCCGGCAACGATGGGCGCGTAGTCGCTGGCCTTGAAAATCTGGTCGTTGTCGCTGATCTGCCAGCGATGGTCCGCGTCCTGAAAGGCGCCTTTGGGCCGGTTGGCGTTGGCGCCGGCCAGCGCCGTGCGCACCGCTTCCAGGCCGATCCCGTTGTTGCCCAGTTGCATAGGATTCAGCTCGACGCGCACCGCCGGGCTGGAACTGCCGCCCACAAACACCTGGCCCACGCCCTGAATCTGCGAGATCTTCTGCGACAGGATGGAGTCGGCCACGTCGTAGATCTGCGCCTTGGGCACCACATCGGAGGTCAGGGTGAGAATCAGGATTGGCGCTTCGGCGGGATTGGCCTTGCGGTAGCTGGGATTCTGGGGCAGATTGGCGGGCAACTGGCTGCGCGCCGCGTTGATGGAGGCCTGCACATCGCGGGCGGCGGCGTCGATGTTGCGATTGATGTCGAACTGCAGGGTGACGGAGGCCGAGCCTAGAGAACTCGACGAGGTCATCTGGTTGACGCCGGCGATGCGCCCGAACTGGCGCTCGAGCGGGGTGGCCACCGACGAGGCCATGGTCTCAGGACTGGCGCCAGGCATGCCCGCGCCCACGCCGATGACCGGGAAGTCCACATTGGGCAGCGAGGCTACCGGCAGCAGCGAGTAGGCCACTGAGCCGGCCAGCAGCAAGGCCAGGCTGAGCAGCGAAGTGGCCACCGGGCGCTGAATAAAGGGTGCGGAAAGATGCATGGGTCCCTCTCCTCAGTCGCCGGTGACCGGTTGCTGCTCGTGGCTGGTATGTAGGTCGCGCGGCTTCATACGCTGGGCCAGTTTGTCGAAGTAAAGATAAGTGACCGGAACGGTGTAGAGGGTGAGCAACTGCGACAGGATCAATCCGCCGACAATGGTGATGCCCAGCGGCATGCGCAATTCCGCGCCCACGCCACCGCCCAGGGCCAGCGGCAGGCCGCCCAGCATGGCGGCCATGGTGGTCATGATGATGGGCCTGAAACGCAATTGGCAAGCCTGGAAGATAGAGTCTTCGGCCGATTTGCCCTCGAGGCGCTCGGCCTGCAGGGCAAAGTCGATCATCATGATGGCGTTCTTCTGCACGATACCGATAAGCAGGATGATCCCGATGAGCGCAATCACGCTGAACTCGACGCGCGTGATGAGCAGGGCGAGCAGGGCGCCCACGCCGGCCGAAGGCAGCGAGGAGATGATGGTGATGGGGTGGATGTAGCTCTCGTAGAGCACGCCCAGCACGATGTAGACGGTAACCAGCGCGGCCAGAATCAACAGTGGTTCATTTGAAAGCGAGGTTTGGAAGGCGGCGGCCGTGCCCTGGAAGCTGGCGTTGATGGCGACCGGCATCTGAATGCGCTGCTCGACGCGCTTCACAGCGTTGACGGCATCGCCCAGCGCCTTGCCCGGCGCCAGGTTGAAGCTGACTACGGTAGAGGGAAACTGGCCCTGGTGGCCGATGGACAATTGCGCGCGCGATTGCTCCCAATGGGCTACCATGCCGAGCGGAACCTGGGCTCCGCTGCCGGATTTGACGTAGAGGCTGTTGAGCACCGTCGGATCGGTCTGGAAGTTCTGGCCGACCTCCATCACCACGTGGTACTGGTTGAGCTGGGTAAAGATGGTGGAGACCTGGCGCTGCCCGAAGGCGTCGTAGAGGGTGTTGTCCACGTCGGACATGGCGATGCCCAGCCGGGCCGCGGTGTCGCGGTCGATCACCAGTTTGGCGCCCAGGCCCTGGTCCTGGAGGTCGCTGGCCACGTCGGTTACCACGCTCTCCTTGCTTAGCTCATTCACCATCTGCCGCGTGAATTTGGCCAGCTCGACCTGGTCCGGATCTTCCAATGAGTACTGGAACTCGGTGCGGCTGACGCGGTCTTCCACGGTAAGGTCCTGGAGCGGCTGGAGGAAGAGTTGAATGCCCTCGACACTTAGAAGCTTGGGCTGCAGGCGGCGAATTACCTCGGTAGCGGAGATTTTTCGCTGCTCCAGCGGCTTCAGATTGATCTGGATGCGGCCCGAGTTCAGCGTGGTGTTGGTTCCGTCTATACCAATAAAGGAGGATATGTTATCGACGGCCGGATCCTTGAGCAGAATGTCGACCAGCCTCTGCTGCCGTTCGGCCATGCTGGTAAAGCTGACCGTCTGCGGCGCTTCGCTGATGCCCAGGATCACGCCCGTATCCTGCACCGGGAAGAAACCCTTGGGGACCACCACATACAGCAGCAGGGTGGCCACCAGCGTGCCGATGGTGACCATCAACGTAATGAACCGGTAGCGCAAAACCACCTTTAGGGTGCGCCCATAGAAGGCAATGATGGAGTTGAAGACCTTCTCCGACCAATAGTAGAAGCGAGTCTGCTTGGCGACCTTCTTGTCCTGAAGGATGCGCGAGCACATCATGGGCGTGAGGGTAAGCGAGACTACCGCTGAGACCAGGATAGTGACGGCCAGGGTAATGGCAAACTCGCGGAAGAGCCGGCCTACCACGTCGCTCATGAAGAGCAGCGGGATGAGAACCGCGATGAGCGAAACAGTCAGCGACATGATGGTGAAGCCGATCTGTTCGCTGCCCTTGAGCGCCGCATGCATCGGGCTATCGCCCTCTTCGATGAAGCGCGAGATGTTCTCGATCATCACGATGGCGTCGTCCACGACGAAGCCGGTGGAGATCGTAAGCGCCATCAGGGTGAGGTTGTTGAGGCTGTAGCCCAGCAGGTACATCACCCCGAAGGTGCCCACGATGGAGAGCGGCACGGCGACCGAGGGGATGATGGTGGCGGCCAGATTGCGCAGGAAGAGGAAGATAACCATGACCACCAACGCGATGGTCAGCATGAGCTCGTATTCCACGTCCCTGACCGAGGCGCGAATGGTGACGGTGCGGTCGGTAAGCACCTTGACCTGCACGCTGGCCGGCAAACTGGTTTGCAACTGGGGCAGCAGCAGCTTGATGCGGTCCACAACGGCGATGATGTTGGCGCCGGGCTGGCGCTGGATGTTGACGATGACCGCGGGCTGGCGGTCCATCCAGGCGGCCTGCTGGGAGTTTTCCGCGGCATCGACGATCACCGCCAAGTCGGAAGCGCGCACCGCGGCCCCGTTGCGATAAGCCACGATCACCGGCTTGTAATCGCTGCTGGCAAGCAACTGGTCGTTGGCGCCGATGGTGTACGACTGGCGGTTGCCGTTCAGCGTGCCCTTGGCCTGGTCCACGTTGGCAGACGCCAATGCGATGCGCAGGTCTTCCAGACTCAGGCTGTAGGCAGCAAGCTGGGCCGGATTGGCCTGAATGCGAACCGAAGGCTTTTGGCCGCCGGCGATCGAGACCAGGCCGACGCCGGTGACCTGGGAGATCTTTTGAGCAAGATTGGTGTCGGCAGCGTCCTCAATCTTGTCCAGCGGCAGCGAGTCCGAGGTCAGCGCCAATGTCATGATGGGCGCGTCGGCCGGGTTCACCTTGCTGTAGATAGGCGGGTTGGGCAGATCGGTGGGCAGAAAGCTGTTGGCCGCGTTGATGGCCGCCTGCACCTCCTGCTCGGCCACGTCGATGCTCTCGTCCAGATTGAACTCAAGGGTGATGACCGAGCCGCCGCCGGAGCTGACCGAGGTCATCTGCTTGAGCCCCGGCATCTGGCCGAACTGCCTCTCCAAAGGCGCCGTGACCGACGAGGCCATCACCTCTGGGCCGCCGCCGGGGTAGAAGGTGAGCACCTGGATGATGGGGTAGTCCACCTCGGGCAGGGCGGAGACCGGCAACTGCTGGTAACCCACAAAGCCGGCCAGCAGAATGGCCGCCATCAGCAGCGAGGTGGCTACCGGGCGCAGAATGAAGGGCCGGGAAGGACTCAGACTCACTGCTGCTCCCTCTTATCGTGTTTGACGGAAGCTGGCTGCGCCGCCGGCTGAGCAGCCGCATTGGGCGTTGCGGATGGACCGCCGCTCTGACCTGTCCCCTGTCTTGCTCCGCCCTGGCCGGTCCGCTGGCGGGCCGTGCTTACCGTTACAATCTGTCCGGCGCGCAGCCGTTCCGCGCCGTCCACCACTACGCTCTGTCCCGGTTGAAGGCCACTGTCCAGAATAGTGACCTGCCCCTCGGCCAGAGCCACTTTGACAGGCTGGATTCTGGCGGTTGCCACGCCCTTGGCGTCGGTGTCGACCGTCCATACATACGATCCCTGCAAGCCCATCTGAATGGCTGCCGACGGCACCACCAGCGCGTTGGTCCGGTCTTCCAGCACCAGGTGAATGTTGACGAACTGGTTGGGGAAGAGCGCCTGGTCCTTGTTGTCAAAGACGGCCTTCAGCTTGCCGGTTCCGGTGGTGGTGTCGATCTGGTTGTCGGCGGTGAGCAGATAGCCGGTGGCCAGCTTCTGCGTGTCGCCCTGGTCGTAGGCGTCCACGGCCAGGCGCTTTTCCGCGGCCAGTTTGCGCAGCACCTGGGGCAACTCGTCCTCGGGCAGCGTAAAGTAGACGGCAATGGGTTGGAACTGGTTGATAATCACCAGATTCGTAGTGTTGGCGGTAATGATGTTGCCGGGGTCTACCAGGCGCAGGCCGATTTTGCCGTTGATGGGGGACTGGATGGTGCACCAGTTGAGCTGCAACTGGGCGGTTTCGACCGCCGCCTTATCGGCCTCGATGGCACCCTGATACTGGCCCTGGGCCGCCTCATCGGCTTCCATGGCCTCCTTGGAGGTCACGCCAGCGTCATAGAGCGCTTTGTAGCGGGCGAACTCCGCCTGGGCGTTCTTCAACAGCGCCTGATCGTGGGCCAGGTTGCCCTTGGCCTGGTCCAGCGCGGCCTTGTAGGGCCGGGGATCGATCACCATGATGGTTTCGCCCTGCCGTACCTGCTGGCCCTCAGTAAACTTGACCGGCTGTAGCTCGCCGCTGACCCGCGCCTTCACCGTCACGCTCATGTACGGAGTCACCGTGCCCAGCGCGGTCAGGAAGATAGGCATCGGACGTTGCTCCGCGGCAGTCACCTGCACGGGAATCGGCCGCCCAATTAACGCTGCCGCCTGATCCGCGCTCTGCTTCTTGGCCGCTTGCTGATTCTGGTAGATCCGCCACACCGCAAAACCCACGGCGCACACCAGCACCAGGTAAACGACGATGCGAACCCAGTATCTTTTGCGGGCGTGAGGCTGTTGCGGTTCGCTGCCCGCGGGCAGATAGGACTCCGGAGTGCTTTCGAATGACATGGTGTCGATTCCCGTCGTTTTCCTTTGAGTGAATGCCTACAGAGGGGGCATTTATGCTGCCATGCCGGGCAGAGGTCAAACTACCCGTATTCGTTTCTACGGACGCAGAAGTTTCATATGAAGTTTCGTCCGTTCCCCGCGATCAAGGGGCGGATTTCTTAAGATTCGCTTAAGGCTCAATCCGCTGAGGATACGAGACGAAACTATTGTAAGCGAAGCGGGCAATACTCGTGCAGACAACCGCATTTTTCGGCTGTTGCGCCTTTGACGCGCAACTTCGTCTACCATGGTATTTCCAACAGGTTGTTGGAACGGGTCATGGCGGTTCTCCCGCCCGGCCCGGAACCCGATGAGCCGGACTATTCCGTGTCCAGGCGTTTGCCATCCTGTTTTGAGCAATGGAGCAGAGGCAATCCGGTCACGTAGAACATTACGAACAACCCGGCTCAGGAGCGAGTACCCGTCTTATGTGGATTGTCCGGCTTGCGCTGCGGCGGCCTTATACATTTGTCGTCTTTGCGCTTTTGATCTTGATCCTCGGCGCCTACAGCATCCTCACGATGCCTACGGACATCTTTCCCAACATCAACATCCCGGTGGTCACGGTGGTGTGGAACTTCAACGGCCTCTCGGCGCAGGAGATGGCCAACCGCATCGTGACCAACAGCGAGCGGGGCATGACCACCACGGTCAACGACATCGAGCACATCGA
>Ga0182027_10003176_pt1 | contig 26252 bp, 19 predicted proteins | sample 712E1DmetaG_FD_121300 | JGI IMG/M metagenome (GOLD analysis project Ga0182027, IMG submission 121300) | Permafrost microbial communities from Stordalen Mire, Sweden - 712E1D metaG (Illumina Assembly) | ecosystem: Environmental > Terrestrial > Soil > Wetlands > Permafrost | place: Sweden...
ACAATGGCGAAGATGGCTGCGCGCTATGGTCACTTTGGCGTTGAGGAATTGCGCAGCGCCGTGGAATCCATCAGTTCCCCCACAAACCCGGAGATTCCGGCGGGGTACCCGCTAAATCCCCCGAAGTCAGACAGTGAACGGAAAGTCAACATTAACTAAGTTATTGATTCTAATGGTGGGCGGTGAGGGACTCAAATCGAACGATAAACATCAATATATCAATGCTTTAGGAATTGCATCTTTAAAAATACCCCCAAATGTACCCCCTACGAAGCAGGACTTAGGACAGTTGGCCCTCGATAGAGCCCGTATTGTCACCGACGGGAAAACCAGACTTTAGTTTTGATGTGGAAAGTCGAAAACGCGATAATCGCCCATCTCCATTAGGTTTTCAGAAAACGCGCCCTTTCTGTAGACACAATGGAGACACAAACTGCCCTTATATCCCCATAGCGCGCCAATAGACTCGGGGATACCTTCCCCGGCGCTAATGCCTCGGGAGCCATAGCGCGGCGCTGGTGCGACGGGCCCGGGGGTTCTGGCACCCGTGGTAAATGGTTGCCGGTGTGATTGCTCCAGCCTCTGGCGGCTCTCGGTGTGTCTTCTCAGCTTATTGGCGCACCAGGCTCTGTCGCCCGGCTCTGCCCCTGTGCGCGCCGCCGGCGTTACACTTGGCAGCGCATAGCGTGGTGATCCGCAAGAGTCTTAGATTCGGGCCGCTCAGATTGAACCTGTTCAAGTTCGGAGTAGGGTATTTAATCGGCAGCCGTGGCTTCCGCGGGACCAGAGTGCCAAGGGCAGACTTACACAGCGATCTCTATCCCCGACACGGGCCTCTATTGCCGGACGTACTCCGGCCAGGACGGCTGGCGGAAGCGCTGCTCCCATGCCCGGCGCGGCGGGAACGGGCGCATAAAGGTTTTGCAGACCCTTGATTGTTGCCTATAAGGCCTTTGTTTTCAGCGTTACTCCTCGCAGTTGAGGCACTTTTGTCCACCTTTTGTCCACCCCTGGTGACGACGGTTCCCACACTACATTGCTTTTGCGCGTACATACGCAGTGCGATCTGCCACATGCCTGCAAATGTGGGCGTTGTGTCCCGTGCAGCAGGCTCGGAAGTTGCCTAGCCTGGGCTTCTGCCGATTATGCTGTCCTGAAAGTTGCTGCTCTTCACAGCAACTTTCAAGGCAGCGGTTGGCTGCTCTCAGTGTGGCCTCCGGCTTGCCGCAATCCTCTCGCGCCTCAGCGGGCAGTGCATACGCTACATGATGCACTCGTTCTCGATAATGATGTCCATCTCGGGCAGGGCGTCGAACATCGTCTCGTAGATGCCGCGCCCATTGAGCTCGACCTCTTCCGGGAACCGGAAGCCAAAGGGGGGATCATTCGAGAGGTGACTGGGCGACTCTGCCTCTGCAATGCGCTCGTCCTCTTCGGCCCAACGTTCATGGCCGGGCCGTGGTCCTGGAGGCGGATTCTCACCTCGCGCCATGGCGTTTAATTCTGCGGCCATCTCCGCGCAGGTCATGGGGACGCCGTCGCCAAAATCAAGGCAGTCCGAAACTTTCTCTTCGCGCCGGGCACCGCCTTTCCCAGCTCCGCCGCTTGCATCAAAGGCCAGTGGATCATCGATAAAGTTCATATCAAACCTCTTTCCCCGGTACTGCCGGAGACGATAGTTTGGCACAATTTCGGCCAGGAAACGCGAGGGAACCGGGCCTCCGCGTCGAATTGTGCATCTAAGTATGTTCATTTTGTCGTAGCAATCTCATTTTGATCGATTCGGAGCCGGCCTGAACCTTTACTGAGTGCCCGACCTGCGCTGTGTTGGGGTTGACTGTGACGCCCGAAAGGCCCAGCATACCGGCGCCACGATGCGATCCCTGCCCGCTCTTCCATTTGCCCAGCTGCCTTTCAACGTACGAAGCTCCACATCCGCCGCGCTGCCCTTGCAGTCAGTCGTACGGCCGAGCTCGCGTCGTGCCGGAGAGCCTCCATGCAATCAAATCCATTTCCAAACCGTGAAGTTCTGCGCTGTCCACATTGCCGCCTCGTCCAATTTCGCTCAACAAGCGGTCTCTGCCGCCGCTGTCACCTGCCTCTTGAGACGCTGCATGTTGGCCTGCCGGCAGGTTCATTTCCATCTCACGGTGTTGAACTTTCGACCGAGCCTCTTGCCAAGCGCATTGGCGCTGCGGTTCGGGATCTCAGAAAAGAACGGAAACTTAGCCAAAGGCAACTCGCCACTGCCATGGGTACGGTACGCTCCCATATATCAAAGGTTGAGCGTGGCCTTCTGGTTCCGTCCTTCCAGACGCTCGAACGCGCCACATCAGCGCTCGGCATCGACATCGCCGATCTGTTTCGCCGGCTTCGCCAGTAGATATGCGCGTCCTTTACAAACGCCGCAGCCGCGCCCCCGACCTTGCGTGAGGTATCCATTATGCAAGCAAAAGATACAGTGGAGAGCCATACGCGAATGGTCGCCCCCGAAGGGAGTGTAAACCAGATCGGTGCTGGGAAACTCGGCGTGTCGGACCTGATAAACAGCAGTTGAATTTGCCGGCTGTTGGTGACCTTAAATCACGGTCAATCCTGAAATTGGGCTGGAACTCCATCGCGCTTTCCCATCGAGCCACTGGATTGATGTCGTCGGATGGCCTTTGTCGGGCCGCTATGAGTGATGCTTCTCCGTATCGAGTCGCCATCGTGGACCCTCGATTTGATCGAACCTCGATTTTACAAGAATCACACAGGGAGATTTTGGCGGACGCCTGAGTGTCGTCTCTGGTGCCTGAAGACTACTACTAGCGGCGACCAGGCTCTACAATGGTTGCGTCCCATGTTGTAGAATTTCCGCGTTGGCTGTCTCTTCCCTTCGCAATCCTCTTGACGCAATTGCGGGGAACCATGCGCGACCCAGAAATTGAGGCGTCCGCTCGATGAAGACGTGTCCGCTGTGCGAAAAGACCTACCCGAGCCACCACACTAGCTGCCCCACTGACGGTGCTCAGCTCATCGATCTGCGCGAGCTTGAGCCGGGGACGGTCATCAGAGGCAAGTACCGCATCGTGCGCCAGCTCGGCAGGGGCGGCATGGGTACGGTCTATCTCGCCGAGCACATTCTTTTAGGCCGCCAGCGGGCGCTCAAGTTCATCTCCAGTGAGCTCAGCCAGGATGCCACCTTTCTGCGCCGCTTCCGTCGCGAGGCGCAGGCAGCAATAGAGCTGCAACACCCAAATGTGGTTCAAGTAGTCGATCTGGACCAGGCGGAAGACGGTTCGCCCTACATCGCCATGGAATACGTCGAAGGCTTCGACCTGCGCCACGCGCTTGCGGGCAAAGCCTTCCCAGTGGAGCGCGCCCTAGGGATTGCCCGCGGTATCGCCCTCGGCTTGGGCACTGCGCACGCCAAGGGCATCGTTCACCGCGACGTGAAGCCAGAGAACATTCTGTTGGACTGCAGTAAAGGCGCCATGGAAACGCCCAAGCTGCTCGATTTCGGAATTGCATCCACCAAGGAGTCCAGCACCGCCTACACCCGCACCGGCGGAACTCTGCTCACCATGGCCTACGCCGCCCCCGAGCAGTGGCGCGGAACCCCCGCCGCTTCGCTCGACGGCCGCACCGATCTCTACGCCCTCGGCGGACTCCTCTACGAGATGCTCACCGGCCAAACTCCCTTCCACGCCGAAAACTACGAAGGCTGGTCGCGCCAGCATCAAACCACCCCGCCCCAGCCGCCCAGCACCCTACGCCCCGATCTCGCCAACTGGCAAGGCCTCGACGCCCTCACCCTCCGACTCCTCGCCAAAGATCGCAACGACCGCCCCAAAGAGGTTGCCGAACTGATTGGGTTGATTGACGCTATGCGCTATGCTGCGCCTGTCCTGCGCCGGAAGACTGTGCGGGTGGAAACGGCATTAGATTTTGGCAATGAGCCAGATGGGAGAGAGGGCAAACGAACGCCTCATAGAAGACTTTGGCTGGGATTGTTGGCTTGTTCGCTTCTCCTGGTCGCGCTTATGGTCTGGTACTTCTCAGGTTCGCAGGAGACAGACCAGACCCAGGATTCAATAAAGCAGGAAACGCCAGCAGTCCAGCAGCAGACGGAAAACCCGAAGCCAGAGGAAACAGGAAAGCCCCATAGGACGACAGGATTAACGACCCTCGACGCCACCGGAACCGAGCAGCAAGCCGAGGCACTCTACAAAGAGAAGCGCTATTCCTATGCAAGGTCTCTTTTTGAACAGGCCTGCACCGGTGGGGAGATGAGGGCCTGTAGCTACCTCGGCTATCTTTGCGCCAAAGGCCTAGGTGGCGATCACGACTTGCAAAAAGCTAGCGTGGTCTACGCGAAAGCCTGCGACAAAGGAACCCTTTCCAGTTGCGCGAGTCTTGGCACCCTCTACCAGGACGCCGGGAATAATGAAGAGGCCAGCAAGTATTTTCAGAAAGCCTGCAATGGTGGAGTGGCTGAAGCTTGCGAACTGCTGCGCGGTGTACAGTAAGCCGAGGAGCGGTCTGGGAGAATACGGGAGAACGAGATGAGAAAACAGAAATTTGCAGGATGGGCGCTGGCTGCGGCTTTAACGACTGCGGCGTTTCCGGCACGGGCGCAACAGGACGATGTACCAATACTGCGTCCGAAGAACCAGACAACCAAACCGATAAACGCGACACTGCTTGTGACCTGCGACTTGGCCTGCAACTGGAAGCTGGACAGCGTGGCAAAGGGCCGCATCGATGCCGGAGGCTCGGCCAATGCGAAGGTCGAACGCGGCCAGCATGTGTTGGTTGCCACTACCGAGGACAGCCTCGACAAGGTGGAAAATGAGATCGAGATCAAGACTCCCGACCAGATTATCGTTCACATCTCGCTCCAGCCGGTTCGCAATACACGACTAAAAGCCGAACAGCAAGCGAGAGACAAGGCAGATCAGGAGGTCCGGGATAAGGCTGCACGAGAGCAGCAGGAGCGCGAGCGGGCTGCACGCGAAGCAGCAGCCGAGAAATGGACCGACCCGGCCACCGGACTGATGTGGACGAAGAAAGATAATGGCAGCGCCGTGAACTGGCAGCAGGGTGCTAATTATTGCCGGAGTCTGCGATTGGCCGGGTACTCTGACTGGCGCTTGCCCACAATCGGCGAGTTGCAGGGTATCTACGACGCCGACGATGCCGGCTGGCATGTAAAGGGGAACCTGCAACTGTCATATTATTGGCAGTGGAGCAGCTCGCAGGGAAATGCTTCTGGTGAGGCGTGGACCTTCCACTTCAGCGCTGGGCTACGGACCTCAAACATCCTCGACAATAGCTATGGCGCTATTCGTGCGCTGTGTGTGCGCCGTTCCGGAAAATGATGTGGGTGATTTGATTCTTTAGCAACTCGCCAAGCTGTCAAATCGCAAGCTCCTTGAGAACTTTCAACAGTTCCGGCAAAGACCGTCCCGGTCGCACATTCCTGCCATCCCGCAGAAGATTGAGCTTTGTATGGGCGTAGCCAGTCTGCGATGTCCGGAGGCGACGGTCAATGCCCCGTTCAGCGAACAACACGCGCTCTATTTTCTTTGTTCGACGGTCCAGTTTCCAGATTTCCTTTTTATCGCCCTTATGCCATTCTGCAACCACGTGGGGCGAATCGAGATTGAACACACTCTTAGCGGCATCAAAGATAATATAGGGTGACTCTAGCCGCCGTTTCCAATTGGTATGAATGGGCCAGAATATCCCTTCTTGCTGCTCGTGTTTGTTGATGAGCAAGTTGTAGAAGCTCCGGTAGGGGGCATATCGGCGATTCTTCCATACATCCTTATGCCAGATTCTCTCGCCTACTGTCCCGAATTCGATGAAGCTGTACGTCCATATGGTCCGTTCCTTGTTCGGGTGGGCGCAGAAGAATACAACCACATCTCCCGGTTCTGAAACTGTCCTTACGTCGGGGCGGCACACGCCCCAGCTCGCTTTGCGCACATCCCCGAGCTTATGCTTGGCTGCGAAAAACGCTGGATCATCACCCCAGTCGTAATGACCATTAGCGTATTCGGATAGAAACCTCCCGATGAGCGGATCTTCTTTCCCGGCATTCCGAGTTTTCAAAAGATCGCAGGGACGGGGAGGCTGTTGACGGTATGTGCAAAGATATGCGTTCATACGGAGACAAGTATACGCGCATTTCAGTAGCGCAACAACACTGCACAAGGCTCTTGACCATGCGCAGGAATTGCATAAGAAGTTGATCGTGATGGATGCGCTGAATTCGTGGCTGGAGCGCAGCCTCCCGGCGCTCGCAGTGCGATCCCGGCCAACCGGAGATAATCCCCGACCACCCCACGGACGAATACCTGTCCCTTCACCCCTGCAAGCAAAGATCGCTTCCCTCACCCCAACGAGCAAAAATCGCTCGCCGGGGACCCCGAGTCCGTGGGGAACCCCGGCAAGCAAAGGATGGTGCACCCAGCTCAGCTACTGCAAATGATCACTTTTTTGCCGGTTAGCCTGCCAATGCAGGGGTTGAAGGTTGCTAAGATCGCTGGGGCCTCCCCAAGAGTCGGGAACTCTGTGATCGACTTCCCAGCCATGTTCGGTGGTTTTGCCATACTGACTGAAACGCATCAGATTTCCATAGCGGTCAAGGCGGACGTCAACGCCGTTCGTGCCCGGTACCTCTTTGGACTTGAGCCAAATCCGGAACAATGTATGTTCGTCATATTGTGTACTCGTTGCTGTAGTGTTCAATTCGCTTACCCCTTTCTCCTAAGGAACATCCTCACACCTCCATTGGAATCTGTGTTAATTCGAAGCCGAGTTTTCTGGCTTGTTGGCGGAGGTGAGCCTCATTACGCTGTTTGTTTTGCACTTCTTGTTGGGCGAATACAGTTTCGTCATAGGCTTGTCCGGTGGTGAGCAGGTGATAGACGATGCGTGCCAGCTTATGCGCGGCGGCGGTAACGGCTTTTGGGCCGCCTAGCTTTGCCCGCATACGGCGATAGTATTGGCCAAGCCAGCTGTGACTGCGCGACAGAGCCTGAGCGGCCATGCGCAACGCGCGGGCTACCCGATTGTTCACTCGGCGCGTCTGTGCGCGCAGTATTTTTCCGCCGCTGACCCGGTTGTCGGGGCACAGTCCCATCCATGAAGTAAAAGCTGCGACATTGGCAAACTTCGACAGATCGCGGCCCACTTCGGTGAACAAGGTATGGGCTGTCAGTGTATTAATACCTGGAATCTCGGTTAGATCGACGGCAAAGATGCGATGAAGCTGAGTGCGCAGATCGAAGTTCATCTCGTTGCGTCTTGGTTTGCGCTTGAGTTCTGTTTGCGGCTCTGGCACGGATTCAGCTCCCGGTCCATCGCCAGAGGAAAACTCCTTGAGCAGTAACTCGATTTCCAAGTCGCAATCGGCGATCAACTGACTGTTCTGACGAAATCCGGTCAGCGACTGACGCAGCGTAAACAGATGCTCGCGGCGATAGTCGCCCACCAGCGATTTGGCGATGGTCTCTTGGCTGGCAAGGGTGCGCGGATCGCGCAGTTTGGCCAGTTGATGCGGGTCGCGTTGTCCGGCAAGAATCACATCGATGATGGCCATGCCGGTCTTTCCGCCTAAGTAGGAGATGACATGGTGTAACTGCAAATTCATCTGATCGAGCGCCTTTTGCATATGCTGCAAATGCACCGCCGATAACTGCACCAGGCTGTCGCGATAACGCACCAGCGAGCGGACCGCACAGACTTGCCGCTCAGGGCGGAAGCTGGGGCGAAGCAACCCAGCCGAATGCAAATGCTGCAACCACTGGCAGTCGCACACGTCGGACTTGCGCCCCGGCACGTTCTTCACATGACGCGCGTTGACCAGACAGACCTTCAATCCACGCGCTTCCAGAATCTGAAACAAGGGTATCCAGTAAACTCCGGTCGATTCCATGGCCACGGTTATAACTCGGCAGCGCTGAAGCCAGTCGGCAGCCGCGAGCAAGTCTTCGGTGAAATTGGAGAACCGGCGCACTGGATGCGGGTCGCGGTCAACGGGCACGGCGATGTAAATCTCGGTTGCGCCGATGTCGATGCCGGCCGCGTTGGGGTCAATGGCATGGGCCGAAGAGACTCCGCCGAGCCGGGGATTTTTGGGTTTTCTTGGCATGAAAGACGCTCCTGCGCCATGCCGAGCGGCCCGAACCGTGCAGAAAAGGCACTCTCCTAAACGGGATCGGCTAGCTGCACGAAGACCGCCGCCGTCACCATGGACTCCAACACAGGTTACGGAACCATGCTCAAAGACGGGCTTCAGTAGAAGCACCAGTGACGTGGACGGCCTACTTGCCGCCAGCATGGACGCTTATAGAATATCGGCTCCATGCTGACTTGATGTTCCTTCCCACCTCCACCAGCCTAAGCCGGTTTAATGCTCAAATGCGAAACCTGGGGCACCCTGTTTCAATTATGTACTGTCCTGGTCCGCCCGCCCGTCTCCAACATAGCCGCTCGGGGCGCTCAAAGATGGCAGCTCGCAAGAAATTGCAAATCCGCCTTGCGATCGTGGCTCAACATGAAATTCCGTACAATAATAACTCCCTCCATCAAGAGTCTTTACAATGATTCCACCGCTGAAAATCATGCTCTTCGCAAGTTCCGCAGACTCATTTGTACCCCAATACCATGCACCCTCTGCGGATTTTGTGAACGTGTAATCTTTTGTTTCATTTTTTTCGTCGCCGGGTTTTATGTCCTTGATGTAGACACGCATTGGGTACCCCTTTTTGTTTGGCCTCATACCACTCCCAAGTTTACCCCGTGCATTACTTCGCCGCTCTATTGCAGTTCCGCAGCTGCTCCACATGCATATTCAGCACCCAGCGAGCAGGCCTTGTTCCATAACTCATGGGCTCGCGGAACATTCTTGGGCGCTCTATCGCCAAATTCATACCTGGTCGCGAGGAAGGAGCAGGCAGGCTCATCTCCAGAATTACAAGCCTTAGAAAAAAGCTCGTTCGCCTGTGAATCGTCTTTTGTGACACCCCTACCGTCCTTGCCTCGCCCGCCTCATCGAGAGCTCTCCAAGTTAAATGCGCCGACACCTATCCATCCTCCTTTGCCCTCCGTGATTCGGATTCGCGGCGATGCGGTCGATCGGCTAGTTTGTCGGCAGCGGCAACAACGCGATCCTGCGTAACATCGCCACGAACCGTGTGCGCGTCAAATTTCCTTCCGCCAGCATCAGCCAGTAGTACCGCGCATGTTTTACCAGCCGCCCCCCGTCTTCACCAACTGGCCAGGTCGCAACGGGCCAGCACTTTCAATACCCCCACTGCTCATGCCGCACAGGCAGTTGATTCAGGTAGTCACGACGCATTCTCCAGTTCGGCATGAATCGGTCCATCGCTGCTATAAAGCGGGCACTGTGTGTTGGCGCCAATAAGTGCGTCATTTCATGTACCACGATGTATTCGAGGCAGTCCTTCGGCTTCTTGGCCAATTCCGTGTTTAGGCGAATCGTCATGGCGTGGGGATTACAGCTTCCCCACTTCGTCTTCATCTGCTGCACATAGAACCCCGCAACTGTAACCCCCATCATCGGTGCCCACTTTGAAATCATGGAAAGGACAGCCGTCTTTAACTGGTTCCGGTACCACTGGGCGACGATATCCTGCTTCTTCTCCTCGGTCGCCTCTGGATGAACCCGCAGCACTAACCTGCTATGTTGAACCTCGACCGAAGGCGCCGAAGCGCACTCGAATACACGCAGCAGGTATCGTTTGCCCCAGAGGTAATGGCTCTCCAAATTCAGATACTCCCGAGGCGTCTCTCGTTCCTGTTCCCGGAGCTTCCTCTGTTGCTGCTTGATCCAACCTAGCTTGGAGATCGCAAAGATACGAATCGTGTTCAGGCTCATCCTCGCCGGGGCTGAAATACGGACACGGCCGGCTGGGGGGTAAACGCTGAGGTGGACATTTTTGATGTCCTTAAACGTCACCTCAACCACTATATCGCCCAAATTCAGCCTTGATGTCATCAGTATTCGCCCTGTGCCTTGATGATGAGAAAGATGCGCTCGACTTCGGCTTCATCCAGCACCACCCCATAGATAGCTGACTTTATGACCTGCTCACGAGCCTGGACTCCCCGCCAGCCGTCCGGACGCACATGCCGCACGCTCGCATCGATTTTCAGCGCCAGCTCCTCATTCTGGCCAAGATTGTTCCATAGTGCCCGCTTGCCGGGCGTATTGAGCTTTTCAGGCGTTTCCGCGGCATACCCTGCCTGCACTCTTGCAACCAGGTCGGCGATCCTCTTTAGGTATTCCTCGTATTCAATCGCCTTGGTCTTGCGGGCAGCGATGATCTCATCAAGCAGCGCCGACATCTTCTCGAAGAAGGCCGGATCATTCAGGTGTTCCTTGATGATTTTGCTGCGGACGTTGTTTTCAATGGTCTCTGAAATGGCATTGCGGTTGCCCTTCATGCCACCCAGTTGTGCGGCGATGGCATTGGCAATGCCAGTCTTTTGGATCAACTCCAGCAGTCCCATGTTATCGAAGTCAGAAATCATTCGTGGCACATCGGCCTCAATGTAGGTGTCGATGAGGTGCCGCATATCGGCCTCGTAGGGCTTAAGGTCAAGCTGTTCGCCGCTGGCCTTGCGGACAATCTCCCGTATATCCAGGAAGTAGTCGACTTGTCCCTTGATGCGTGTGATATCGGCGGCGCTATAGCCTGCCCGGTCTAGTTCGCCGGCAATGTTTGCATAGGCCCGAACTAAAGCAACTGTCGCCTTATAGAGAGCGACACGCTGGGGTTCGCGCTCCTCAAGGTCGGATGGAATCTCGGTGTTCCCGCAGAAATAGTGAATGTGCTCCAACTCTCCTTTGGGCGGCTCCACAGGTTCACAGAGCAGGACCAGCGCTTCGACGGCGTTATCAAGCCGTTCCTTGCCCTTCTTCAAACGATCCTGTACCAACACCTCCGGGTCAGCCCCGCCAGAGCTGTGGTCCAACTCCGACGTGTAGACCGCAATCGCGTTCTCAACCTTCTTGAATAAATCCTTGTAGTCCACAATATAGCCGAAGTCCTTGTCATCGCCATCCAGCCTGTTGGTGCGACAGATGGCCTGGAACAGCCCGTGGTCCTGCATCGACTTATCAATATATAGGTAAGTGCATGGCGGCACGTCAAACCCTGTCAGCAACTTGTCCACCACCACCAGCAGCTTCATATTCGCCGGCTCTTTGGTGAACAGCGTCTTGGCCTTCTCCTCGTAGCTCTCGGTCTTGGTCGTGCCCGGCGCGGCTTCCACGTCCTGCAGCAGTTCGGTGTAGGTGTTGTAGATGAACTGCTTGTCGGTCTCCGTGTTGGCGCCGGTCTCTTCCAGCGTCACGTCCCGGGTCATCGGGTTATAGGAAGTGACCACCGCGCACTTGCCCTTGAGCGGGGTCTTCTGGAAGAGCGTGTAATACTTGCACGCCTCGTAGATGCTCGACGCAACCAAAAGGGCATTGCCGCGTTCGCTCGACAACCGCGGCTTCACGCTGAAGTCGAAGACGATGTCGCTCACTACGCGGTCCATGCGCGAGCGCGAACTGAGCACAACCTGCTTCGTGCCCCACTGCTTCTTCAGCTCTTCCTTCTGCCAGTCGTTCAAGCCCTTGGTCTTGGCCTCGAACCAGGCGTCGATCTTCTCTTCCGAGCCGAGCCGTTGGTCGATGTCTCGTGCCTCGTAGATCAGGTCGAGCACCACCTCGTCCGCCACCGCCTCGCTGAATTTATACGTATGAATGTAGCCGCCGAAGACCTCCAGGCTGGTGGCCTTGTCCTTCTTCAAGAGCGGCGTGCCGGTAAAGCCGATGAAGACCGCATTGGGTATCATTGCCTTCATTACGCGATGCAGCTTGCCGCTCTGCGTCCGGTGGCACTCATCCACAAAGACGAAGACCTCGCCCACGGTCTGGCTGGGCTTGGCCTCCAAGTCTTCGATGAAGGCTTCAAAGTCGTCCACGTCCCTGCGCCCGAATTTGTGGACCAGCGAGCACAGCAGCCGCGGCGTGGCCTGGCCAAGCTGCCGCATCAGGTCGCTGCCGCTCGTGGTCCGCTTGATCGGCTCGCCCATCTCGGTGAAGACCCGCTCAATCTGCTTGTCCAGCTCATCGCGGTCGGTGATCAGCGCCACGCGGGCGTGGGGATTGTTCTCCAGAATCCACTTGGCCAGCAGCACCATGACAATGCTCTTGCCGCTGCCTTGCGTATGCCAGATGATCCCGCCCTTCTTCTGGCTCACGTGCTGCTGCGCGGCCTTGATGCCGAAGTACTGATGAACGCGGGGCAGCTTCTTGATGCCGCCGTCGAAGAGTACGAAGTCGTGCATTAGTTCAATCAGCCGGTCCTTGCGGCACATTTTCAGCAGGTATTTATCCAACTTGAAGCGGCTGTTGTCCTCCTCGTCTTCCTTCCAGCGCAGGAAGTATTTGTCCTCTGTGCCGATGGTTCCATAGCGCAGCCCCTCGGAGTCGTTCCCGGCAAAGATGAACTGCACCGTCGAGAAGAACCAGGCGTTGAACTCCGGCTGCTGGTTGGATAGGTTTTGGCGGATACCGTCGCCGATGCTGACGCGACTGTTCTTCAACTCGATTACGCCGATGGCGATGCCATTGATGTAGAGCACCAGATCGGGCCGCCGCTCGTGGTTGCCCTTGAGCGTTACCTCTTCGGCAATGGCGAAGTCGTTCTTCTCCGAGTGCTCCCAGTCGATCAGCTTCACGGTTTCTGTAGGCTTGGCGGGATCGATCTTCACCGGCACGCCATAGCGCAGCAGCTTGTAGACGGCCTCGTTGTTGGCATAGAGATTGCGGCTGTAGTTGTCGGCCTCGGTGCGCAGCTTGTAGAGGGCCGCGCCGATCTGCGCCGGGGTACTTCCGCGCCCTGCCAGCCACGTCGACAGAATTCCCGCCTCGACATTACTGTTGTTGTCGCGGTCGCTCCAGTCGCTCAGGTAGCGATAGCCCAACTCCTCCACAAAGAGCTTGATCACGCGCTCCTGCGTGGCGCGCTCCGACTTACCAATGTCGTGCATGTCAGCCTTTCACCAACTTGAAGTTCAATTCGTAGCGAAAGAAGGTGATACTCGGGACAATCGAGATAGCCAAGCGTAGCTTCTTATCGTCCTCCAATGCAATGATCACTCCTTCGACCTCTTGCCCGGGGTCAAGCAACTCTTCCTTCACATAGCCCATATAGCGCAGTATCTGACCGACTACGATGTCTGAAGCTCGTCCGCGTTTAAGCTCAATCACCAGTAGGCGTTTGTTGTCCTTGCTCACCGCAAGAATGTCAATCTGCCCCGTGCTGCCGGTGTTGAATTGCTGCCCCTTCTTTTTGCCGTCCTCCTCAAAGATGTTGTAGTCCTTGCCCAATTCCGTATTCTCCCAGTTGGCTACCAGAAAATCTTCCAGGTGCTTCTCAAGGGAAAATACAGCTGGGTCACCGTCCTCGGAGTCTGCTGCAGCATTTACCGTAGCCGCCGGTTCTCCTGCAATCAGAGTCTCGATCTCCTGAGCGTAACTGGTAATATCGCTTATCGTTCCCGCAGAGCCAGCGCGTTGGAGAGATTGAGGCGTAGCGGCGTGTTCAAACACCGTTGGCAACCACTCCACGGCCCGGCGGTGAAAGAGATTCTCTCCCGCCGCGTAGTGGTAGTCGCCTGTCACCTTGCCCACGCGATAGTTGCCCTGCCCGTCGGGGCTAAAAATGATGTCGCCCGTCTGCATCCCCTTGCCCAGGGTCCAGAGGGCGCCACAGGCCAGCCCGGCGCTGATCCTGCTTTTGCTCGGATGTTTGTCCAGGTAGATACGGATGAACTCCTTATTGAAATCGCGCCACTCGCCAGCCAACCAGTTCGTCAGATCCTGGTCGATGTCGTACTCGACACCAATAAATTTTCCTGCCACACACTCAGCGGCGAGATTGCTGCCCTTGCCCAACATCACACGAAAATATCTCTTCATGTCAATCGAATCCTTCCTGTGAGAAGCTCCTGCATCATCCCCGTCTTCAACTGGCGGGCTTTGGTGAGCTTGTTCTCCAGCGTGGTGATATCGTCGTCCATGTCGGTCAGGATGGCAGTGATCGCCACCTGCTCATCTAGCCGTGGCAAAAGAATCGGTGCCTGAATCAACGCTTCGTTTTCAAAGTTCACCTGGCTCTCTGCCATGCCTGTAGTTCTTTGGTTTAGGAACTCCTGGGTATCTCTCGCTGAAATCGCTGCGGAAAGCATGAACGGAACTGCCCTTTCAGGGCTGGGCCGCAGTGCGATCATCTTTCCAGACACGACAATTCGTTCAGGAGCGAAATCAACCCAACATGTGACGCCGACCCTGTGGCGGGGACCTGCTTTTGTGACGATCACGTCACCGGCTCTAACTTCTTGGTCCGGTCTATTCCAGAAAACGCGAGGAAGGGTTTTGTGCTTTGTCCAGTCCCATCCATATTCCCAAGTGATTGCTGTTGTTTTTAAGACGCCCCATTCTTCCTCGTTGACAATATTTCTCTCTTCACATGTTGGGCTTGGACCACAAAAGTATTTTTGGATTACATCTCCCACTTTGACGCGTTCCCACTCTTCCCCGAATCCTGGAAGACGCATTTTTCCTGTGAGTAGTTCCTGCTTAACGCCTTGTTTGAGGTGGCGCTTCTTGGCGATGAGTCGCTCCAGGGATTCGATCAGGGCATCCGCAAGGCCCAAAGGCACGGAGATGGCTTCTTGCTCGGTTTTCGTAGGTGGTATGGGAATGCAAACATCCTTCAAGATGGAGATTGACAACTCCATGCGGGTGGTGCCCACCGCAGCAGAGGATAGTCTATTTTGCGAAAGCCCAGATTGCAGCATGTGAAAGACATACTTTGGGTCCACATCCTCTCTCAGTCGAACTCGCGCGATGTCACGACTGATATTTCCCGTGAAATGATTAGGCACAATACCCACGCGCCCCGTTGTGCCCTTGACGGAGATAACGACATCGTTTGGTTGAACTCTGCTTCGAACGTAAAGGCGCTCGACTTCAACTGATGCCTGGTGAATATTGCTAACATAATCACAATTCAGATTCTTGATCGCCAACACTGGAATTCCATTCTCTACGAATGGACCTACCTGAACAATTCCGTAACAGATCGGCGAGCCATCTTGAGCAATCTCGCTCAGAGGACGAACATCCCAGTCCTCCGGAATAACACCTACCTCAGTCTGTTTGAACCCCGGCTTTATGCCCATGTGAACCCCATTCTTTCCAGATGCTGGTTCACCTTGGCTTCCAACTCGGCCACGCGGCTGGTCATCTGCGGCAGCGGAGTTTCATAGCGTTCGGCCAGTTCCTTGACACGCTGAGTGAGCTGCTGGCTGACGCGGTCCATCTCGCCATGAATGGCGGCGTCGAGCTGGGCCAGCCATTTATCGTCCACCACCAGCGTCTTCACCTCAGCCGCGGTGAGCATGGGATAGCGTGCATAAGCCTTGGCATCGAGCGCTGCCTCGGCTTCTCTGAGTTTCTTTTTCAGGTCGGACTCGTCGTCGTTCAACGCGAGCCACTCGTTAAGAATGAGCGCTTCGTCCTTGGCATCTTTGTCGTGCTTGATCTGCTTGAGCCTTGCCGTCACCGTGGCCCGCGTAACCTTGCCAACCTTGCCTTCTTCGGCATCGGCCCGCGCCTCAGAAAAAGCGTCCTCGTCCCCAAGCTGCTCCTCTTCCAACTCCGCGAGCTTGGCTGTAACGCTCTCCAGTTCGGCGGAGAGCTTGTCGATTGCGGCTTGCTCGGCGGCAAAGTAGCGGGCAACCAGCAGCGCCTTGGGAACCAGATCGCAGCTCCAGCCCTTGTCCTTCTCCTTGCCCTTCTTGTCTTTCTCAATAATGCGTGAGGTCTCGGCCTTCCATCCGTCGGCGGCGATCAGGTAGCAATCGTCCTGCATCGTATCCGCCCAGTAGTCCATCAGGTGCTGGTAGATGTCATAGGGGTCAATGAGCGGCTTGTGGTCATAGTGCGCCAGCAGTCCTTCGGCCAGCGCGACAATCACCTGCTTGGGATGGCAGCCGGCCTTGAGCTCCTTGAGAGTGGCGGCGCTCGTCTCGCGCCAGACGGCGAAGTGGGCGTTCATGCCGGTGATGAAGGCGGTGAACTCCGGATGCTCGTAGATGGTTGCTTTGATAGCTGTCTTCTCGACTGCCAGATCGACGTAGCCGGGGCGGTTGGGCTTGAAGAGCGTCTTGCGCAGCCGCGGGCAGACGGCCCAATACGACTTCAGCGCATCGACATCCGCGACCGGGATGCCGCCCTTGAGATGGCCTTCAATATCTTGCAAGTCTTCGGGCGTCTGGCTGTCGATGTAGCGCGGCAGGTTGAGGTTGAAGTCGTTCTTCTCGATCTCTTCGACGCCGGCCATGCGGGAGTAGCGGGGAAGTTCGAGCTGGCGGGTGAAGACATCGACGATCTTGTGAATGTCCTGATCGCGGAGGCGGTTCTTGGGGCCGTCTTTCATGAAGCCCTGGCTTGCGTCGATGAGGAAGATGCCCTTGCGGGTGTGCGCGTGCTCTTTGTCGAGGACGACAATGCAGGCGGGGATGCCGGTGCCGTAGAAGAGGTTGGCGGGCAGGCCGATGATGCCCTTGATGTAGCCCTTGCGAACCAGGGCGCGGCGGATGTCGGCCTCGGCGTTGCCCCGGAACAAAACCCCGTGGGGCAGAATGCAGGCGCCCTTGCCGGTGCTGCGCAGCGAGCGGACGATGTGCAGCAGGTAGGCGTAGTCGCCCTGCTTGGCGGGCGGCGTGCCAAAAGGCTTGAAGCGGTCGTAGGGGTCGTTGAGCGGATCGAGGCCAGTGCTCCAGCGCTTGTCAGAGAAAGGCGGATTGGCGACCACGTAGTCGAAGGTCTTGAGGGTGCCGGAGTCCTTGAATTTGGGGTCGGTGAGCGTGTTGCCCTGCACGATGAGCGCCGTGGGGTTGTTGTGCAGGATCATGTTCATGGAAGCCAGCGAACTGGTGGCGGAATCCTTCTCCTGGCCGTAGAGCGTGACCTTGGTGCTGGCTTCCGCACCTACCTTCAGCAGCAGCGATCCCGAGCCGCAGGTCGGGTCATAAACGGTGGTGCCGGAGGTGGTTGGGGCGTCGTGGATGCCGATGATCTTGGCCATGATGCGGCTCACCTCGGCGGGTGTGTAGAACTGGCCCTTGCTTTTGCCACTCTCGGTGGCAAAGTGCCGCATCAGGTACTCGTAGGCGTCGCCCAGGATGTCGTCGCCGTCGGCGCGATTCTTGGAAAAGTCGAGGGCGGGATTCTCGAAGATGGCGATCAGGTGCGTGAGCCGGTCCACCATCTCCTTGCCGCTGCCCAGTTTGTCGGCATTATTGAAGTCGGGCATCTCGGACAGCCTGTTGGCCGTGGCCAGCGGGCTGATGATCTTCTTCATGATCTGGTCGCCGATGTCGCTCTTGCCCTTCAGCGCGACCATGTCCTTGAAACTGGCTCCCCGAGGAATGGTGATTGGGGCGTAAGGTTGCCCCGCGTATTTGTCGCTGACGTACTTGATGAAGAGCAGGACTAGGACGTAGTCCTTGTATTGGCTTGCGTCCATGCCGCCACGCAGTTCATCGCAGGAGGCCCAAAGGGATGAGTAAAGACCGGATTTCTTGATTGCCATTGTCTAAATGCCTTTGTTGATCCGCTGGAGTCTGTCAAGCTTTTAGAGCTCGCACATCCACTCGTCAATGCTTCGTTCGGTCGCTCCAGATTGCCTGCCAGGCTGCGAATTCCGCTGGCCTAATCGGGTAGCGCGCAAAGTTTCCTTCATGCAAGCCAAGGAGCTCTGTTTCAGCCATTTCCCTGAAGCGCTCGCCCTCCTCTGCCGCGATGTTGTTTCCGGCCCATGAAGCAAGAAACGCGAGTGCTGCTTCTCGGCCCAGTTGGTTGCGGACAACGCTGGCAACAACTTCGCGCAAAGCCGCCCGGTGCTTGATCCGGAACGGGTCCGGCTCACCTAAGGATTGCCGAACCGCGGCGTACTGCTCCGCCGACCGCCCATACGCCCAAATGAATACGTCCTTGAGTAGAGCGACATCGTTCCGCTCGTATACTCCGAGCATTGCCTCGGTATATAGCGTCCTCGGAACGTCCGCAAAAGAAATAGGTGACAAATTATGCTTAATGAACGGGATGTTGGCCGCAAGCCGCGACACGCGCTTGTTGACATCATCGAAGGGCTGGAGATACGGAAGATGCACCATGACGAAGAATGCCTGCTCAAAGAGATCTTTGATTGCTGCCGCCGTAGCTAGTATTTGAGCGAAACATTCTTCGATTTGTTGCGGAACTGCCAGCGGGTGAAAGGCTGACCTCTCGATGCCAACCGGAATGTGACGTAGCCGTCCAGCTGCTCCCTCGTCCGCCAGGAGGTTATGAGCCAGGATCGCGTGAAGATTGAGGACCGTGTACCTGTTGAACCCAATTTCATCCGCAGCATTGACCAGAAACTCGATTGCATCTTTGTGGTTCATGATCATCTGAGCTTCCCGCCGATCGCCCCCTTCGGCCTCTTCGTTGAATTCGATAAGGCGCTTGGTGTCGAGAAGGGAATAGGTATTGCCTTCGAGTCTGCTGGAATTCCATGAGAGGTCGATCAAGAGGCGGTTGAGAATCTGTCTTGCATAGGTGCCAGCGGCTTCGGAAACGACGTGTCGCGTTCCGATTGTTCCCAGGCTCGCGCGCTCTATTTCTGAGAGGTAGAACCGTTCGTTCGGTCGATACTCGTCAAGGAATCCGCGGTTGTAGCCTACCGGTGTACGCGCTGCCACTGGCTTGCTTACATAGCGATGAACCTCATTGCCTTCCGCCGATATAGGTACAACCGATGCCTCTTCATCTTGCGCCGCTTCAACACGAGCAGGCTTCTGTGGGGCATCTTGCCTAGGCAAGCGATATTTGACTGCCCGGCCCTCGCCTTCAGTGATGAGCCGTCCCGCATTTACCAGATTCCTGATCCGGAATTGCAGTGTACGCGGCGCCAGCTCCTTGGGCAGAGCTCTCTCGATGTCGCCCCGGCTTGCACCTCCCGGATGGCGTTCCACTGCGACTAGAATCGCAGTGTTATCTTCTTCCCTTATCTGCTTTGGCATCGGTTGCCCCTATGGAGCTTCTGTGTGCTCTTACGCGCAATATAACACCCTTTGCGCGCAATTAAAAGAGAAATCGCGCAACATAAATTGCGCGCAATCGGAATCACGCAGCTTCCCTGCTCGCCCATCGCAGGCATTGATGTTGCGGCTATCGACATTTCAGATTGGAACTCCTTCCAAGTGAGGGGAAGGGCTTAGAATCGGCGTGACCCGGCGCCCGCCCCGGGGGGTACCCAAAAACCGATGGGTACGCGAGGGCTACTTTGATGTTAGGCTTCCCGCCCTGGCGCCAAGTGCGAAGCTGCTCGCCCGCGTGAAAAGCCGCGATTTTGATGATCCTGCAGTTCGCAAGGCATTCTTCGACAGCTATGAGCGAGAACTTTTTGGCAGCGCGGAAGGCAGGCAGACCGTCCAGTTCGTCGCACAGGTCGCCGCTCGTATCCCTATCAGTATTGGCTGCTTCTGTAGCGACGAGTCACGATGCCATCGCTCACACCTGCTCAAGATCATCCAGAAGCATGCACCTGACGTATGAGGTGCCGGCACCGGTCCGCCATTATGAATCTCGGTTCTCATACTTTCTTCCCACGGGTAAAGACAATAGCGCTAGGCTGCGCTAAGGCATCTACGCCGCAATGGTCCCCCATAGCGATCAGATCCGGAAACTGACATTGAGGATGGCACTGTCCGAATATAGGCTCTTCCATCGTGTTTCCTACAAAGTGGTAAAGCTGAGTTCCGGGATTCGGTTGATCCAAGGGAGAGATCGCCATCGCCAGCATCTGTAATAGCTGAAGATTTCCGCAGCCCATCGAAAATGCAAATACGTTCTCACGCGACTTGAGCGGATGATCTTTTGGCAGACCCTGAATGTAGGTCGGATCGTCGAGAAACCCTTCTCGCTCCATCTGAACGAGGCCCGGATCGTATTGCCCTGCGCATTGCAAGCATTGCCGACCCGGCGCAGCGGTTAACGCCTTCCAATCCGCTGCGGCGATCTTCCCGAGACGGTTCATTCGGACCGAAATGCCCCCGTCGAATACTGGGATGAGGTGAGCGTAAGCAATCAGGTTTAGGATGTAGCGGCCCCAAGGACGATCTACGCAGGAAAACAACACATCGCAATCAAGCGCAGCGCGAAATGCTCTTTCCTCATATACGGCTCCGAGGACAGGTTCGATTTGACATCTCTTTGCCGTTGCGCGGGCAAAGAGATGTTCGGCCATCACCTCAATCTTGAGGCGACCAATATCAGCTCGGGTCGCATAGACCAGGCGGTCAAGGTTATGTTCCTCAATCCGATCAAAGTCGATCACCATTACATCCTCAAATCCGATTCTGACCAGAGCCTCGCCCACCATGCCGCCGACGCTACCTGCGCCAATTACCCCTACCCGCAACCTCGCAAGGTCGTTTTGTGCTTCAGGTCCCCATGCTGCCACCGTGCGAATCTGCTGGGCGTTTAAACCGGGTGGCGGAGCCAATCTGTCATAGAACGACACGCGCAGTTCGTCTGAAATCACGCGAACTGTTACACAGTCGAATCGCGTATAGGTCCGGGGAGCCGTACGCTGCCAGAATCGGCTGCTCCATGTACCGTCGCCAGCCAATGTCAGTCCAACGAGGGGCAAGCTGGTAGCACCGAAAACTGAACCTGCGATTCCAATCTCGGTAGTCACATCATCTGGGCTCATTCCCTGCCAACGCCGACCTCTCGGGTGGCTATGCAGGAGTGCCACCCCTGCTCCACAGGCCGTCGCTTCGGCCAAAGCTCGTTCAAGAAACACGGGGTTGAAGCTCACATTGCCGTGAACGTTTCGCTCCCCGGGCAATGGCAACAGGAGCTTGTGGATCAAAGCCGTGGTACGGCTCCTGCCTACGCTTGGGAACCAGAGCGCGAAGCAAATCTCCTCCTGCCCGTCACGCCGTAGGAGATGCGCACGAACTGTGGTGTCGATCAAACCTACCATCGCGGTACTATGTGTCACTCTACTCATTGGGTATCCCACAGACGCCAGATATGGCCCATGTAAACAGCAACCGTTTTGCGTTCCTCAGCCCAGCCCGGAAAGGGTCGCGACCAGTACTGCCACTCCCCCCCTACCAAAGTTTGAAAGGGGACAGCGTGTTGCTGATGGATTCCCCCGGTCGGATGCGCCCCGCCCGAACATAGTGCGTGAATATTTGGCGAAACATGTGGTCCGGTAGGAGGAGTATTTGGGAAGTCGGGTGGCACGATAAATCCCAAGCGCATCGCCTTACCTGCAAATTTTCCCGATTCAACGACATAGTCTAAAACGACGCAGTCGCTGCGGTCTGAAAGCTTTACGGGCTGGAAGCCTATGCTTCGCAGCCCGTCCATGAAGAGGGTCAATGCGGCGCTAGAAGGTACCATCGGACACCGTCATCGGACCAACACAGAGGATTTGAAACCGCATCCCATCATGCATCTTGATCGGAATCTGGCCCTTGCCCTGATAGCTCTCCTTTTGGCCGCCGACGATTTGAACGAGATAGTTCTTCGACGGATCGCGGTCCCCGAACTTGCGGATGATCTCATCCGGGGTCAGCTCCCGACGGTCGGTTTCGTGGGGTTCACCGTCAACCGTAAAGTGGATTTCGCAGCGCTCTTCAGCGGCCTTGATCTCCTCGACGGCAACCTCAATCTTCTGGATCGCCACTACTTCTTCTTGTTCGACCTCATGCAGCTCTGCTTCAGCGCTGCGCAGGTGGGCCTCTGCCCGTTCCAGTTCATTACTCATGATTTTCCCTTTCTATCGCATCCGGCCCTCACCGCAGCCTTCCATCTCAATATACAAAGCAGCGCTAAGGATGTCAAGCAAGCTCTTAGCGACGCTTGACGAAAGCTGCAAATGGGTGCAGAATAAGGGCGAATATATCTGAATACTGTCTGGAGGATTTGCATGAAGAAGGTCGGCGACAGCCGATCACCCGAATCCACTCTCGGGGGTCATCTCGCTCGTTTGCGCACGGCTTCTGGTCTGAGCCTGCGACAGGTGGAGGAAGCAACGAACAAAGAGGTTTCAAACGCGTATCTTAGTCAGCTCGAAAACGACAAGATCGCCAAACCGTCACCCAACATTCTCCATGCCCTTGCAAGTGTATACAAAACCCCATATGAGGCTTTGATGACGAAGGCAGGATATTTTCCGGCAGGCGTCACCGAAAGCGGTCGTCGGCAGGCAAGGGTGGCTACCTTTGCCATTGGCGACCTGAGCAAAGACGAGGAGGATGCGCTGATGGAGTACTTGGCCTTTTTCCGACAAACACGAAAGAAATGACCCGACCAAACGACTGTTCTCTTACTGCCAGCCAACTGGCGACGATCGAAAGGCACGCGACGCTTCTCCTGAAAGAGGCGTCCGCCCTGCATATCTTTCCCACTCCCGTTGATCGCCTCATGGCGGCGGCCAAACTGACAATTGTCGATGATGACTTTCTGACTGAGGGTGTACTGGCTCAGTTCATGCGGTCAGCGAAGGCGAAGATAACCACCATTAAGTCGGCTCTCAGCAAGATTCTGGCGATGATTCACCCCGGAGATAAGATTGTCCTGATTGATAAGGGCACTCCGCTGGTGCGGATGCCTTTCATCAAGCTTCATGAAGCAGGACATGGTATCCTTCCGCACCAGATGAAGGCCTATTCGCTGATGCAAGACTGCCAGGAGAGCTTAGACCCCGAGATTACGGATCTGTTTGAACGCGAGGCAAATGTCTTTGCAGCCGAAGTCCTGTTTCAGGGGAACGTTTTTGCTAACGAAGCTCACCAGTCAGCCTTCGGAATGGCGGTGCCGATCAATTTGGCGAAAAAATACGGCACTTCAAACTATGCGGCCTTCCGGCGATATGTATCAACCAGCCCTCACGCCTGTTGTTTGCTGGTCCTGGAGCCGGTTGTTGTCGGAGAAGGCAAGCAGTTCACTGCCGAGGTTCGCCGCATAATCCCAACTGTCTCATTCCACATGATTTTTGATGGTGAACGGTTCGGCTCAGCAATCCATCAATCTCACATCCTAGGACACGTTGTGCCGGTAAAAAGAAGGATGACGGCGAGCCGAAAGATCAAGCTCACAGATCGAAATGGGAACTATCGGAACTGCACAGCGGAGGCTTTCAACGCGACGCACCAGATTCTCATTCTTATTAGGGACCTGGGGCCAGCTTCAACCATCATCCTGCCTACCAAACGTTTCCTTGCCTCAATGCGTCCCACGTCGCCGTAAGCGGCGTTCAAGGATAGATCCTGGAAAACGCCGTTCTCAACTAAAATGTGCACAAAAATGGAGCCTGCTCAATGCCGGCTCAAATGAATTCGATCCATAGTTCAGGCCGCCATAGGCTTCTTTGTGCCTTTCGTGGCCGGTTTTCGCACGGCGGCCGTCTTTGCGGCCTTTGCCTTGTCCTTCGTGGCGAATTCCTGCTTGACCTTGGCGGTGATGGCTCCCAATGACTTCGAGTACACGTTCCTGCGTCCGGAGTTGTACCGTCCCGCAAGAGGCGATAACGGAAAGCCTCTCCCTTTGAAGCCGATCAGCAAGCTCCTGGCGATCGAAGACGGCTTGTACGAGAGTTCATGCGCAACGCCGTCGAGTATGAGAAGGAGTCCAGCGAGGACTGGGATTGGGATTTCTACTTCCTGATGCAGGACCACCAAGATCCCACACGCCTGCTCGACTGGTCGGATGGAGCGTTGATCGCTCTTCACTTCGCGCTGCGCAACAAGAGCAGCGACAAGCATGATGCGCGCGTGTACGTGCTCGAGCCGTACCGCCTGAACGAACAACTCAAAGCAAAAGGGGCCTGAGAACCAAGCCCCTTTTGCTGTCTAGGTTGTCGGCTAGGCGGCCGTGTTGGGTAAGCGGATTTCTTCCGTAGTGGACTTGAACTCGAGCATACGCCCGATGCCGAGTCCAAGAGGCCGCTCCTGCCTGCAGGCGCGCACACAGACCACACACATTTACGACAAAGCTCACGACGGGCGAAGCTTTCGACGGTCTGCTACTGATAGAGTGTCTCAGTGGTCGGGTCAAGCGCGACACGCCGGACGTCGTTTAGGCCTCAGTCGGATGCTTATCGATGCCTTCGGCTAGCGGCAACACACCGTCAGAGTCGGCGGCGCGCGGGGCGTCGCAAAATAATGGCATTTTGAAAAATACTTCAAATGTAGACCTTCCCTCCCAAGTTCGTTCTTTGGGATTATCTCTCCATGGACATTGCACAGAACAACATACCCAACGATATCCAGGGCCACACACGGACCCACTTCACGGTGTTGCGCTTTTCCGCACTATGCTCCGTCGTGCTGGTCGCATTGGCAGCGGTCGCGACCGCACAGACTCAGCAGGTTCCGCGCCCCGATCCAGGTCGTAGCCTGCATGCACAACAGACGGTACAGGGCGCGCGCCCTGTGCAACCGACCGACCCTTCTGGGTACAGCCAACGGCTCAACCAAAAATCGTCCGTTGAGGACACAAAGCGGCGCGCCGTCAACCTGTGCAATCCGGATCCCGGAGGCCTGTTGTACGCCTGCCAGGACCCAGCAGTCCAGTACAAGATCGCGACCGCAGTTTGGTGGAGCGGCGTAATTTCGGTGCTCTGCTTGCTGGCTGCCCTGGGCTACATCTGGTGGTACACGGACCTGTGGGAAGTACGGCAGGAGTGTTTTGTCCGAGCTGCCGCGGTCCTGATTGACCAGCGCGACAAGGCTTACCAAGACGCACGTTTCGCCATCAACAAGCACAATGAACTGGTGGAGGTGTATGACCGCTTGTGTATCGAATTCAACGAGGAAGAAGAACGCCGGCAAGAAGCACTGGCCGTATACGACAGCAAAGAATCCACGCAATCGTTACTCCCCAACGACGCAGGTGACGCGACGCCTGTCGTTGAGACAAACGCGCCGGTTGTCGAAGTGCAAGGCCGAACATGTATGGGAGATCAAGTTTTCGAGATTAATGGAGTCGAATGCGTTAGGGCGGAAGACTCTCTGCGCCGTATGCGCTCCTTGGGGGACAAAGTGAGGAATCAGCGCGCTACGATACACCAACTCGCCGACCGGCTCGCAGAGTTCGAGGGCACAAGCTGATCCCATAATTGCCGATTGCGCCGAACTCACGTCATACAGGTGGACATGGACCGCAGCAGACACCGACGGACATTTCGCCCCCGTGGCTCTGTGCTTTTCAATGGTACGGCTATCCCGCGCGGTGCCAGTGGCAGGCATTGGCTCAGGTGCTGGACAATCTCCGACATCGTCCGTCTCAATGTTGCCGGTTTCCTACGCGCGCCCGTGCCAACCGGAACATCACCGCGGTGACCAACGGAATTGAAACCCTACACTCTCCAACCCGGCAGCTCTTTCGTTGTGCTGCCACTCCCCGCTCGCCGGTCGTTGCGTACCTGGTTGTCGTGCGCAGCGTCATGTGCGGCCGGATTGCGTGGCCGGATGACCGGGCATCCCGGCGGTGCGCGCGACTTGTCATGGCGCCCATTGCGGCCACTTTGAGCGCCGTCTAACAAAAGCACCTTGGATACGACCGTGGACGCATTGCCAAACCCAAACCTCGATGTACTTGCCGGCGGCGATGCGCGCGCCGTGACACCCGACACTCCCATGCCATCTGCGCGCCTGTTGTCCGGCCAGACATTGGTCCCAAGCGCCGCACAGGTTCGGACGAAGAACAGGAAGGCGCGTAATGTCATCGGTCTCACCGGGCGGGAGTACCACGTACTTTGCATCCTGAATTGCTACGGATGGTGTACACCGGAGATGTTGCGGCGCATTGCCAACTTTCATCGGATCCCCTGGACGCAAGAAGGGAAACTGATCTACCGGCTGCTCTTCCGGCTAAAGGAATCCGGGTATGCGGTAAGCCGCAGACTTTACGAGACGACAAACACAATCGCGTACGCCGCGACACCAGCCGGAATTGCGTACCTCCGTGGCAGTGGCGACGACCTCCTCTGCGACACAAACGCGATAAAGGACCCTGCCAGCCTCTTTCATTTCGTGGGACAGAACAGAATCATGCTCCAGTTCGTGAGCGAGTTCCCAACCCGCTACTGGATGTCGGATTTCCAGGT
>Ga0182027_10003177_pt1 | contig 26249 bp, 22 predicted proteins | sample 712E1DmetaG_FD_121300 | JGI IMG/M metagenome (GOLD analysis project Ga0182027, IMG submission 121300) | Permafrost microbial communities from Stordalen Mire, Sweden - 712E1D metaG (Illumina Assembly) | ecosystem: Environmental > Terrestrial > Soil > Wetlands > Permafrost | place: Sweden...
AATAACTTCAAGAATGACTACGGAAGGAATTAATTTAGGCGGACAAACTTCACTTCTTGATCTCGCTTATCTTTATAAAAAAGCGCAAATGGTGATAACAACCGATTCCGGGCCGATGCATCTCGCTTCTGCAGTGGGAGCACCAGTCATTGCTCTTTTCGGGCCTACCGATCCGGCTCGAACCGGACCACATGGTAAAGAGCATACCATTATAACGGCGGGGCTACCTTGCAGTCCGTGCTTTTTGAAAAAATGTTCGACAAAAAAATGTATGAAGGATATTTCGCCGGAGCAGGTCTTTGCCGCCATTGAGGAAAAATTAAGGAAGGAGTGAAAAATGTCTTTAAACAAGAAGCTTTTGGAAATTCTGGCGTGTCCGCAATGCCACGGCACTGTGAGGTGGGATGAAAAACTCCAAGGAGTGGTTTGTAACCAATGCAAGTTACTTTACGAGGTCAAAAATGATATCCCGATCATGCTCGTAGAAGAGGCAAAAAAACTTACCTGATGCCTAAATATTGCAACCGGAATTGCTCGGTACCTCAAACTGATTTTGTCTTTTGATAGAAACGAACGGTTTCCGTTATTCCCTATATCTTTATCTTTTTTATAAAATGCCTTCATCTTTAATCGCAGTCGAAATAGCGGCTTATGCAAGGTCTCAACATGATTATTTGTTTGTTTTCTAATGCAATGAATGAAATTAACCGGGCAGCAATGAAAGAAAATATATACTATCAAGACATGCTTAATAATGTTTTCTTTAAATAGAAGATCAGTTTTTTGTTAAAATCAGATGCATTCCGAATTTAATCGCCTGTTTCAGGACCTTGTTGTTAAAGGATGAATTGGAAAAAACGTAGTTGATCGGAATTTCCTCAACTTTCATTCCTGCTCGATAACAAAGAGCCAGGGCTTCCATGTGGAAATCGAAGGCCTTTGACTGGAGTTTGGCTTTGGCGATCAGTGCACAGGCTCTTTTGCTGTAACGCCTGTATCCGCTGGTACAATCCTTTATGCCGGGACCTAGTATGTCGAAATATGAACCTGTCAAGGAATAGTTTACAACCATCCTGGCCATGGTGCTGATAGCTTTTCTATAGAAAGGTACATTTTGTGTTTTTCTTCTGCTGCCAATAACAACATCAACATTAGGGTTATAATTAAAAAATTCAGGAAGAGTATCAGGATCATGAGAAAGCCCGGCATCCATTGTAACGATTAAGTCATAGTCGGAGGCGATGGCAAATATCAAACCATCCTGAAGAGCTTCGGGTATGTGAGTAGCCTGAGGATGTGTGATGATATTCAGTTTGTTGAAATGCTTCCCCTGATTGCATTCCACTTGAATAGACTTGAGTATTTCAGCTGTTTTGTCAAGGCTTCCGTCATTGGTTACTGAAACATCAGCATGATTCAAAGATTTTGTGACAACTTCATAGATAGTTTCTTCTTCATTATGAGCTGGAATTACTACAAGATTTTTACTCATGAAAAAAGCCCTCGGCCATTTTAATATCGTCATGAGTATTGACGTTTGTATATTTGTCGCAGATCATAAAAGCCTTGATCGTCATGGCGTCGTCGATTGCGCATTGGATGAGATCAGGAAGTTCCTTCTCGTTTCTCTCGTGATGGATCGGTGTGTATTTAATATAGTCATAGATTTTGTTCCTGAATAAACAATGACCCGTCCCCTGAAATTCATTCAACGGATGTCTTGGTTTTTCAATCAAACGATAAATATCGTTGTGGGGACCCTGAATAAGGGTATAGGTTTTTTTAATCTGATTTCTGTCGTTTACTTTTACAATTCCACACATACCAAAAATTTCTTTATTCTTTCTAAATTCCCGAACCATGCTTTGATGTTTTGGCTTAAAAAGCATTTCATCGCCGAGCGTAAGGAAAAAGTCGTCTCCGTTTATGGATTTTTGAGCACATTCGATGGCATGCACAAGACCCTTTTGCTCACTTTGAATCACATATTTAATGGCTTTTCCCTGGTAGCTGTTACCTAAAAAATTTATCACGGTTTCGGCCTTGTATCCGACAACCAGGACAATTTCATCAACATCGACACTTAGAGCACAGTCAAGGTTATATTCGATCAGGTGTTTTCCACGAACCTTGATCATGCATTTGTTTTGTTCTGCGGAAAGTTCGTTGAGCCTGTTTCCTCTTCCTCCGGCCAGAACCAGTGCTTTCAATGGTATCACCTCTCTTTCGTCGGTAGAATGTTGCGGTTTTCTTTGATCCAATTTATCAGCAGTGACACACCTTCTTTTGGAAGAACCTTGGGTTCCCAGCCAAGTTCTTTTTGCGCTTTGGATATGTCGCAGATAAAATATCTGAGATCGGCGTAACGATCTGGTGCAAATTTAACTTCAGGCTTTCTGCCACTGATTTTCCCGATAAGATCTATGCATTCAAGTAGGGATATGGCAGTTTTTAAACCACCGCCTATATTATAGATGCCGGATTTTCTAGTTTTATAAAAGGCATCAAAAGCTTCACAGATATCTGTCGCGTAAATGATATCGCGAACCTGTTTGCCTGTTCCGAATACCGTAAGCGGCCAGCCTAAAACACTTCTTATTGCAAAATTAGCTACCCAGCCATGATCTTCGCCGCCGAACTGCCTTGTGCCGTAAATTCCGGTCAATCGAAAGCTTGCCGCCTCCAGTTTATAGGTGTCAATGAAGACCTTTGTATAAATATCTACTGCAGCCTTTGAACCATGAAGAGGCGAGAGGGCGCCGCCAAGTGTTGGGTATTTTTCATCGATACACTGAGGTTCTCTTGTATATCTGGTTTCTCCTTCTTTCAGTTCATCATTTATCTTATTTCCGTAAATATGAATTGTGGCACAGCAGACAACGGGGATCTTAAGTTTCCGGGCTGCTTCAAGGACATTAAATGTCCCCATCACATTTGTTGTAATGTCTAGTCTGGGATCCTCCCAGCTGATGGTCATTGCCGGTTGGGCGGCTGTATGAATAATGTAATTGCAGCCATCGGCATGATCCAGAAATTCCTCGTAATTTCTTACATCTGCTTTTACCAGTTGAACGCCAAGGCTCTTTAAGAAATTCCAATTAAAGTCACGAGCTTCTTCTGTGGCAAGACCAGTTCTTTTGAGCTCATGTTTTGTCATGTTGTCATAAGAGATGACTTTTGCACCTTTTTTTGCATAAAACTCGCAGACATGTGAACCAAGAAATCCACAACCACCCGTTACTAAAACCTTCATTTTTTCACCTCGTTATATTATAAAATTTATGATCTTACGTATATGTCCCGCAGGGAAAAATGTCTATAGCTTTTTGAAAGAATAGTTGTGAAAATAAAAAGATTGATCAGCACCATTATAGCAATTCCAGTTTCTAGCGATGTATCACATTCGAGTGTCTATCTAAATGACATCTATTGAATGCTTGACGCCCCCGTTATGTGCATTGTCAAAGAGGGTTTGTCCATACTGATTTTGAAGAATATCAAAAAATAAAATATGTTAAAAGAGAACACAAGGGTGGTCGGCTCTCGACAAGAGACAAAAAACTTAAAATCGTCCCATGTCGAGGGCTGACCAATCACCTGCCTTCACTTGCTCTTTTCAGGCATAACGGAGGCAGCTTCGAAGCACGTTCAATTAGCCAACCTGGAATTGCAGATTTTCCCAAAAGAAAAAAATACATGGTCACAACCGTAAGTCCGAGACTAAAGATACTGGCTCCGCCGAAAAAAGCATTTATGGGCGTGGTTAAGCCGTTGTCAAGTACCACGTTAAAAGCTAAAAGTGGATAGATCAGCGCAACGCCTAGAAGAACGATTTTTCGAAGGCGGCTGGAAATACCTATCAAAGCGATGTAAAGTAATGGAGCACAAGATATAAAGAAGTACGGTTTTGTTCGTGGCAAAATTAAAAAAAGCGCCAACAAGAGAAACATGAGCTTTTGAATTATTGGAACTGTGCTTGCATACGTAACATGCCGGACTGCCAACAAAACGATAACGACAATTACCAGGTAAAGGGTTACGCCCGGCATCCCTTCGGCTAGCCCCCTAAAGAAGAGCAACAGCGTTGGGTTGGACCAGCCGAAAGAGATGTCATTGATTGGGGACAGCTGACCTGGAACTCCACCAAGAAGGAGTTTAAAGTGATCAAGAAAAAGTCTCCAACCAGAAAGTGCACTTACCCCGAATAGAACAACGAGGGTGCCGACAACTGCAAACAAATGCCTAGAGAGGTTCATCTTCAGTTCCTTCTTCAGAAACCACAGATAAGGAATCAGGACGAGCAACGGAATGATCTTGACAAAACCGAAAGTGGAAAGCATGAAGGTAGCAAAAAGATATTTTTGCCTATGAAAAAAATTGATGAATAGACATAGTAGGAAAAACTCTAGTGACGCGCCGAGATTGCCTGTCAACAAATAAAATGGGAATCCGGAAAACGCGCCCAGCATTATGGTCGCAAATACGAAAACGTTGTTTATAAGCTTATAAAGAAGCAACAAGCCACCGATCCATAGGAGACCAATGCTGGCGACTTTCCCGTAAGTCAGAAGTTTGCATGGAAGGAGAAGCATGTAATAGGTTGCCGGTTGGTAGGTACAGCTTAGGTGAGTCTGATAGTGCCTCTGAACGTAATCTGAAGAATATGGGTTTTCGTGATCCTGTATAGCAGTCAAGCAAGGGCATGTAGCATCAATGTCCCATCCCCAAACTGGAGTCTTGAAGACAGCATAGATCGTAAACAGGCAGTAAAAAAAAATGGCAGTCAATAGGAATCGCCAGATAACTGGCAGATAGGTTCTGGATTCCGGTGCCTTAAGGGAATTATGTGTACACATAGGCTGTTCGTTTGTACTCGGCTGCCGAGGGCAGAACCGATAGTGTTATAAGACGTATAAAGGTTCTACCTTCATTATTCCTTCACCAGTCGTTGGTGATTTTTACAATAATCGCTGTCTCTTTCTCCATTCGCGGCAACTAATCGCGATTGTTCACACGCCCGCTCCACCAGGCAGATGGCTATTGCACCAAGGCCGATGAATTTGACCAGTAAAAGCGGCTTACCTCCGATTGCCATGCCGACTGGCTGCCACCATATAAACAACAAGACTATAGCAACATGCACCAGCAACGGATCTCGCCGATCCCAGACTGCCAATACAGCCAACGGTAAGAAGCATAAATTGTAATCATTGGATATCGGCGGCACGAACGTGGCCAGCGCCACAACCCAGAGTAAGTACGGATAGGTCAACGTGTCCCGCGCCGGACAGCGGTAAACATGGTATGTCACCCAAACCAAAGGCGGTAACAGCAGTGCGGCCGCAATAACCTTGCCAAAAAGCAGCCCCAGCCAACCTGGTTGAACACCGAACCATAGACCCATCAGCGTCAAGGAGTGGTTCCAGGGACAGGGATCGCCGGAAGCGAAGAGGGCCAGGTTCTCCGCCATTTGAATGTGTAGCGCATTGTTGACCAAAAACCTCTGTATCTCGCCACTATACAGAAAAGCGATGGCAATGACGATACCGACGGCAACAAAACCTGCCAAAGCCCGCCAACGTCGCAAGCCAAGCAGTCCCACAAATATCAACCCGGGATATACCTTTGCCCAAGGGGCAAGGCATAACACGGCTCCGGCCAGAAACTGCGCCCATTTGGACTGATGGTTCAATAGGGGAAGGGCGGCGAGTATGAACAAAAGGCTGAGCGGATCGTACTGGCCGCGCTCCAGGGCGAACAGAACAGGGGTACTGAAAAGGATGAGCACGACAGCCGCCAGGGGTGGAATTTCTCCCAACGACAGGCGGCGACGCCATCGGCTGGCCGCCCAGGCCGCAGCAACAATGATCATGGTCATTACTATTAGCCAGACCATTAGGGCGGCGCGAGGCGTCATCAGATTTACCCAAGCGAACAGACGCATCTCCGACGGCGGATAGGGGAAAAAGTGTTCCTTGTTGGCATACGGGTCTTCGCCGTTCCACCAGATCCTCGCGGGAAAGTCCACATGGTAATAAAAATCGACCCCAAAAGCAGGCGAGAACCAGAGGTGTTTGCCTGCCTGCAACGTCTGATGGTGGAAGCTGACACCCCACCAGATGCACCAAAGAACCAGCAGCACCCAGCAGGCAGCCAAAAGAGCCTTCTTCGGATTCGGGTTAAGCCAGCGGGCAAGCTGCGTGTGGGGCGCTCGCTTGCCGCACAACAAGCCGGCGCTTCCGCTTATCACCTGAGTTGCGTCCGTCATCTGGGCTGCATCTCGACACGAATCGTCCTTATCGCTCTTCCGTGCCACTTCGTGTTGAAGTGTATCCACGTTCCCTACTCCTTCTGAAAATTCAAAACCTTAGTTTTTTGATGTGATATCATATCGACCGGAATTCCTGCCCAAGCCCATCAAATATTAAATACTGAGCCCCAGGCTTACCGCATGCACGATGACGACGGTTAATTTGTCCTTGATAGCTCAGCTTCGACCATCATCCGGACAACATCTTTCATAAAGAATTTAGCCTTCCAGTCAAGCTCTTTTTTCGCCTTTTTTGTATCGGCCACGGATACGTTGATGTCCGTCGGCCTGTCAAAATCTGAAGCATGCCTTACATATTGATCCATGTCTAAATCAAGCAGGGAAAAGGTTTCATGGATAAAATCTTTCAGCGAAGAAGTTTTTCCGGTGGCCACAACATAATCCTCGGGTTTATCCTGTTGCAGCATTCGCCACATGGCATCCACATATTCCGGCGCCCAGCCCCAATCCCTCTTAATAGAAGTGGTGCCTAAACTCAACTTTTCGTCACTTCCTTTGGCGATGCGGCAGGCTGTCTGGACGATTTTGCTGGTCACGAAGCGGCTGGGCCGCAGCGGCGATTCGTGATTGAACAGGATACCGGAACAGGCATACATGTTATAGGCTTCTCTGTAGTTTGCGACCTGCCAAAAAGCGGCTGATTTGGCTACGGCATATGGACTTCTGGGATGAAACGGCGTCGTTTCGTTGGCAGGTTTTCCATTGGTATTGCCGAAGCATTCGCTGGATGCGGCATTATATAATCGGGCAGGTATTTCCAAGAAGCGAATGACTTCCAGCAAATTCAACGTTGCCACGCAAACACTTTCAAACGTTTCCACAGGTTGTTCGAAAGAAAGTCCGACGGAACTTTGCCCGGCCAGATTGTATATCTCATCAGGACAGTATTTTTTCAGGACTTGCAGGACGCTTCGAAAATCATTGAGCGACACGGACTCGATGGTAATTTTGTCGTAGATATTCATTCTTTGTAAATTGGAAAAGGACGATAGCATGGCGTCTCTGGACGTGCCGATGACCGTATAACCCTTATTTAGCAGAAAATCGGCCAGATAAGTTCCATCCTGACCTGAGATACCGATAATCAATGCTTTTTTTGCGCCCATGAATCCCTCCTTCCTTTACTTCTTGAAAGCACCGGAAAATATCCCCGCGATTTTTTTCGTGAAGAATTCAGCAACCTACGAGATGAATTGAAATACGATTCGCGCATGATCGTGCGCTGGATTTATAAAAATGAATTAGAATTATTATCAAAGATCGCTGGTTTTTCTAGTTAGAAAATTTATGGCGGCTTTAAAGAAAAATAATATTCTCCACAAAATGAAATGTTTATAATAGCAGAAAAATGATCGGTCCTTTTAAATGTTATGGAAAACAAAAAATAATAACAAGATCCTAATTTGGTTTTAGTGAATCTATGTCTGAAAAATTGATAATCTTCATTTTTTTCATTTTATTCAGCAAAGGGAACTGTTCATTTGCTCTTTTCCTGGAGACAAATATTAGATTTTTGGTAAAAGGATCATCAGTATCCAAAGAGCAATATTGAACATACCCCGAACTAGTGAGTATATCTTTAGTCTCGTTTTCGTGTGTGGTCTCTATAATTATTGCAGTTGGGTTATATTCTTTTCCCAATAATGAAAATGATTTTAAAACATTTAATTCACCATCTTCTACATCTATTAATAGAAGATCAATTTCATGAGGAATTTCTTGATTCCTTAAAAACATATCCATAGTAAAGCAATTGATATTTACAGATTCTCCAGTTTCTTTGTTATAAAGAGGAAACGCTTTAAAATTATTTATAACGCTTCTTCTAGAAAATGGGCCATAATCAAACATTTTGGATTTTCCTACAAAATCTCCAATAAAAAAATTGTAACATGAAACTTTGTTTTTTTATGACGGTTCAAGCAGTTTATAAGATATCTTTTAATAGGCTCTACATAATGTCCAGTCCATCCAATATCAGCCAAAAAACATGTAAAACTAGCAGTTTCTCCATCAAATGCGCCTATTTCTACGAAAACCCCATTTGTTTTAAATCCAAATATATCTTCATATACGATATTTATAATATACGGCACGTCGTACCCAGACGGTATGTTATATTTTGTATACTTATATCTATGTATCGGACAGTAGATATTATTGTCATAAACACGTCTGCATATAATTTTATATGCTTTTTTAATACAATCATTAAAAAAATCCCGCATAAATAGCCTGTATATGATTCAAAGTTATTCTGTCAATAATTTATTAGGAGAAACAAGCGAGCAACATTTTTACGTAACACACTAACTGAAATAGGTTAGACTTTTGCCTGGTTTTAAGGCGATTTTCTTAAATAAATATCTTTCAACACAGACGACAAAAATACCGATAAGCTCTTTAATTATTTTTATTATTGTTGTTTTAGAATCACTACTATCCCGACGTTTATTTGAATAGATCACGTATTTACTATAAAAATCATTTTTAATTTAAAACTTATTTTTCTTTCATGCTGGTCTCCTGCATGAACACAGGATGCAATGGCATATGAATTCCGGCAAAACAATATTTTCACAGGGGCACCATTCCGTAACCAACTGAATCTATTTGATTAACATTGGGTGAGTAGTGTTATTATATTTCAGCTTGAGATCTGCTGTTCGTCTCGATATGCGGTGTAGTAATGTGAGATACGATTCTTGTCAAAAGCTGCTTGGCGGAATCTTCCCAATTTAACCATGACCACTCTTCCATCTTTCTTGACGCCGGAAACTCGCCACTCTCCTCATAATGCCGGATCAGCGCCATTAGGGTTTCCGGTTTTTCCGGGTCAAAGTAGGCAATAAAATCACCCCCAACCTCCCGAAAAACAGGGATATCACTCGCCATGGCCGGCAAGCCGCGCTGCATCGCCTCGACCAAAGGCAGTCCGAACCCCTCCACATAAGCGGGGAATACAAGGCTGCGGGATTTCAAGTAACAATATTCAAGCTCCGTATCACTCAGGTCATGAAACATAAATAAGCGCCGTTTATACTCGCTATGAGTTTTTACCCGTTTAATCAGCGCCTGACACTTCCAACCCACTTTTCCCACAAAACATAAGTTTACACCCAAACTCTTCTGCCAGAGCAAATCAAACGCATCCAGCAAATACTCGTGGTTTTTTCGGGGTTCGATCGTGCCTACCATCAGATAAACCGGGCAGCCATTTTGAAAAACCTTTTTGACCTTCTGACCAACCCGGCCGTTTTTTTGGACAAAATCAAGTTCAGAGCCCAAATGAAAATAATCAAACCATTGGTGTTGTGGTTTAGCTTCTGCAATACCCTGGAGCGCATAGGCTTGCGCCTGATCCCGTATGGTCTTCGATATGGACATAAAACCATCTGCGGTTTGGCTCACCCATTTAAACCAGCGTTGAAAGACCACGACTAACCCATCATCGCAAAATCGGGGATGAGTCAATGGAATCAAATCGTAGATAACGGTAACAATGGCGACCCCCTGTGACTTCAGCTCTTTGACCTGTGCAAGAAAGTTCGAATGCCAGGATGAATCCAGCAGGATCAGCACATCGCCTGGCTTCACCGCTAATTCAACGATGCGATTGCCGATCTCGCCCCTTTCGCATAATCGGGAAATAATCAAAATAGACAAATTAAAAAAAACACCCAAGAACTTGCATAGTATAAACAGCCCTCGGCGCATATTAAGCGACGCGCTAAATGGCCAAGTCTTTTCGATACGGTCATAATATGACCAATACCGTTCACTGGCGCGTATCAATCGATAGTGAAGCCGGTTACCGATGTACATATTGAAACTGTCCGGAAATAATCGTTTTACTTCATATATTTTATTGTTTTTCAGGATGACTGGAATTGTGTCAGCGATTTTCTGAGTATTACCCAATTTTGATATAATATTGCGCACAACACGCTGAATCCCTGAATTGTCAAGTGGATGATCGTAAACATAGGAGCATTCAACAAGTAATCGCATTATTTAAATCCTTATTATCCTACAGATAAGTATGTCCGGCGGAATTCAGCCCCATCCGGAGCCCCGTTTTAACAAATCACTTGAGTGAATTCTTCAACGCCATTATCTCAACTTATCCCGTATAATCCGCAACTTTTTCTCTATCCATCGTAGCGGCGCAGTCCACCGCCACGCGCGGCTGTTATACACCACGTTCAGAATAGCCTACACCTGCTGAGCCTTTGCTCCTGCCTTCACTCGTAGTTCTGCGCATCCGACACAAACATCACTTTTTTGAGTCTTTAGGATAATCACTCGGAACAATCAAAAAATTATGCGACAAAACAACCTTTTCAAATCGATAGTTAATGGAGCGGACAAAATCGATATAATCTTGGAAATTTAATTCAAGCTCATCTTCAAATGAATATTCATATTCGAAAATAATTGGCATTCTATTTTTCTTAATAGTTTTTTCTGCGCCTTTTAACACCAGCAAATCCCCTCCCTGGACATCGATTTTCATAAGACTAATGGGGAGAATTAGATCGAGATCATCAATAGTAATTGTCTTAACAAATCTATCCCCAACCATGGAATTCGTGTAATCTATGCCGTATGACCCGTAAGTGCCAAAACGCTCAAAATCCTGAACCGGGAAACGCAACATTTCGCCACTGATGTTATGTACCGCACCAAAATGAGCAACAATATTCGCGCAGTTGTTCACAGCTATATTTTTATTTAATATACGGAACACAAAGTCATCGGCCTCAAATGCGTGGACTACACCGGAATCACCAACCAAACGTGAAAATAAGATAGCCATTTGACCAAAATTAGAACCGACATCCAAAACAGCAGTCCCAGGTTTTATGTACCGCTTTGCCGTCTCATAGATAGACTCATCAAAAATTTCTCCCATGATTATGGTGTTGGCAATGACATCCTGATATGCGTCAGCAGGAAGAAAATACTTTCCAGTACATGTGTCGTGAAGTGACAGTCGCTCAGTGCGCTCAGACTTTGGAGCCACTTGAACTTGGGTCATCTTTTTTAATCGGGCCTGAAACTCCTCGGAATTCCATAAAGTTTCAAGCAACTTTGCCAGGGAGTCATTCTGGGAATAGTGATGCTCAACAGCAGCCTGATTTTCCGGTGCGCGATCTAAAAAAACACGATAAGCATCCCGAACATCTTTTCGTGAAAAATCCTTCATGGGCAAGCACTATCCTTTTGGCCCAACGATACAACATCAACAACAGCTGGCTGATAAACTAAGCCGTGTGCGGCTGGATGGTCAGTGGTTCGGATAGATCGAAAAACGAGCGCTGTTTCAATAACATCCATATGCACAGCCAACTCTAAATCTTCACCGGTCTCTGCTAAAGCGAGCAGCACTCCGTAGTCCCCCGATTCTAAACGATTTTCAAATCCAAATGTTATTTGCCATCGTTTGGCATTGGTATCAACCTGCACTCGCGCATCCCAATTTGTAGAGCCGAATATCCAAATTTGATTTTTGTCCTTAATGTGAACGCCAATACCAATGCGAGGTGGAGTTGGAATGGCTAGACATTCGGCCCAAACGCGAATCTTAAATCGATGACCGAACTTCACGGATGATATCGGTGCGTTAGTCTCCTCCTCAAGTAGTTCTGCAGCCACAATGCGTCCCCTGCCATTACCATAACGGCCGCAGCCACCAGGATCACCGTGGATAAATCTCGGATCAGAGCGAAACTCAGCCTCAGTTGAATCGTTCTTGGTGCGTCCGCTCAGCCACAGCAAGGGTCGATTACCATCAGCAAGCTGAACCTCCACCATATGCTCTCCGGGAATTACAGAAAACCGTAACACAGACAAATGCTCGTAGTTGGTCGCATGCCATTCGCCAAAACCGGTATAGGGTCGGTCTTTCCCATCAATGATGATTTTGGGATCGCTCCAATCGCCGCCGCGCAAAAAACACAACTCCAATTCGGTACCAAAGAATCTAAAAAAAGCTTTTTGTGAATTGCGTCCGATACGTCCGCGTCCGTAAACACCATTTGTTTCCGTCCATACCCAAGGTGATTCTAAAAACAGCCGGTCATCACTTAAATCTATTTCACCACCCACCTGAACAAGGGGCATTTCAACGCAACTGGAAATTACATTTTTCTTGTGCTCTAAATGGGAAGATGCCGCAGACATCGCATTCCCCATACGCAAAAACGCATAATACTTATCGCCGGCTTCCCCGGCATGCCCGCAAAATTTTATCTTGCCCGAATCTAGCCAGATTCCTTTTTGACAGAAGCGCTTGACGGTCTCAATGTCATGCGTTACTAAAATTAAAACTGTTCCCTTATCCGCCAGCGATTTGATTCGCGCCATGCACTTATGAACAAAAGCGCCATCTCCAACAGCAAGGGCCTCGTCGACAATCAAAATAGCCGGCTCAATTGCTGTGGCACAGGCAAAAGCTAAGCGAAGAAACATACCAGATGAATAGATCTTCACTGGCTGTTCAATAAATTCGCCGATGTCAGCAAAAGCGGCGATCGCGTCAAATCTTTTGTCTATCTTCGCTCTCGACAGTCCCATGATCGCACCGTTCATATAGACATTTTCTCGGCCAGTAAATTCAGGGTTGAAGCCGCTGCCGAGTTCCAAAAGCGCTGCGATCTTACCATTCACGCTCACGCTCCCGGTGGTCGGCGCAAGCGTTCCGGCAATGATCTGCAACAGCGTGGATTTACCGGAGCCATTGCGGCCAAGGATGCCGAGGCATTCGCCCTTTTTGACTTCGAATGAAACATCCTTAATAGCCCAGAACTCGCGGAAATATTGCTTGGACGTTTGTCCGGTAAGCCGCTGCATTCGGGGAGCAACAAATTGTTTGAGCCGATCACGGGGAGTATTGTAAATCTGGTAACGTTTGCCCAGATTGCTGACTCGTATAGCTACATCATTAGAGGACATCGGCAAAACCTTTTCTGGTCTTCTGGAACCAGGCATAGCCTGCCCAGGCCACACCCAAAGCCACCAGACTGTAGATGCCCAACCCCACCCAGTCGGGCAGATGCCCCCAGATCAATACTTCACGTGCCTGTTCAATAATGAAGCTAAGGGGGTTGACCATGATCCAGGGACGCAATTTTACCGGTAACGCTGTTACCGGGTAAAAAATGGGGGAGAAAAACAACATTATCATAGTGATGATGCCTGTGGTTTGCCCTAAATCACGAAGGAATACCCCCAGGGATGCCAGCATCCAGGCAAAGCCAAGAGTAAGGATGATGAGCGGCAATAGCACCAAGGGAATGAATATTGCCGTCCAATTCAGGTAACCGTTAAATAGGACAAAAGCAACCATGAGGACACCAAGACTTACGAGGCTGTGGAACAGGGCTGCACCTATAGCAATGGATGGCAAAATATCAAGTGGGAACACTACTTTTTTAACAAAATTTACGTTGGAGGTAATCAGCGCCGGTGCGCGGTTGATCACTTCAGCAAAAAGGCCATGGACGATCATGCCCACAAACAGCACAATGGCAAACTGAGTTTTAGTCTCATCTGTATCGACACCCCAGCGGGACTTGAAAACAACGGAGAACACAAAAGTGTAGATGGTAAGCATGAGCAAGGGGTTGAAAAACGACCAGGCGATACCCAAGACTGAGCCCCGATAGCGGCCGACTACTTCGCGCTTGGTCATTTGTGCGATGAGTTGGCGGTTGCGCCAGAGGCTGCGTAACAAAGACACAGGAGAAGTTGGTTGCCCTGCATGAGGATTCACTCAATCACCTCTATATCGTATTTTAGTGTGGTCATATTATTATTCGGCATTCAATGTCTTTTAGAGCCTGTTGCACAACTAACCATTGTTCACAACCAATTTGTCGTGTATTTTGGTGTTTAAAATATGGTTAAATAACTCTACATTGTTGATAATATTCATTGCCGATTTTTCTCAACGAGGCGGCCCATTTTCGAAATAGATTTTTTAAGCCAGACATAACAATTCCTGAAAAAAGTGAGCAGTCGTCGTGGTCCGGCGATCATAGCCTTTCTAAAAAAAGAGCGTATTCTGGAAAACAAACTAACACACCATGTTCTCCATAAGTGTATTGACCTTAATGCCGCGTGCCATATTTTTTTATAGATGGAAATCAGCAGTTCCTCATTCGGCACTCCCTGCTCCCGGCAGACGATTTTTAATCTTTCTTTTACAACCGCTTGTGAACAATATTTTTTCAAACTTTCGACGGCGCACTTCGACATGCGTGAATAACGAACAGGATCATTTTTAGCTACTTGGTAACTTTCCAGATAAGCATGGTACAACGATTCCCAATTGATCCGGTAGCGCATTGTTCGCAATGCGTATCTGGGATCATGCGGCCAGTGTGTTCTCTCAACGCTTGATTGAACAACAAAAGCATTATCCTTACTTATATAATCTTCCATGGCGGTGTGCGCCGGCGCGATTGCTGGTTTCCCCGCGGACATATATTCCATCAATGGCAAACATTGACCTTCCCCGTGCGCCGTGTTGACAACATATGTAGTCGCCCGGATGAGTTTGGTATATTCATGATCATTCAAATAGCCGTGCAGAATGACTATCCGGCATTTGAAGGGCATAAGCTTAAATATTTCATCAGTTACGGTTCCGCGGGCTTCCTCGAAATCATGATAAATTATCTTCAATACCAATGTTACGTCTTCCAATTTTCTGAATGCCCAGATAAACCCCTTAAGCAGATCCTCCCAATTTTTTCTGGGGTCACCGGGATTAAATACTGATGTGTAAATGATCCCTTGCAAGTGCAGGCTAACTTTTTTGTCTTGGGGGGGAGATGATCGTTGCTCGATAAAGTCCTTTCTACTTTCTTCTGATACCGATGGAGCGTCACATCCCTTAAAGTCGATAAGCCTTCCTTTAAAAGTTAAATCGAATCCCTTTGATTGCGCGGAGATATTTTCTCTTCTATAAAGCTTCGTGTAAGCATCCCACACGGGCGCGGGGATCGACCATACCGGAAAGTCGCTTCCCATTGCTTTTTGGACGGCCCTTACAGCAAAACTGGAATGAGTAATGGCGCATCCATGCTCATGGAAGACGTATCTCCAATCGTTACGTGGATTTTCGCTCCATGTATCCATCGGTATCGTCATATATTCCCAGGCAAATACGGATATCGTAGGACACTGAAGCCCTGTAATCGTCTTATGAGGAGGCGAAAAGGAAAAGAACAAGCAAGCCTCTCTCCTTAACCGGCACTTTTCGTAAATAATATCAACTTCTATCTCAGGGTTTTTAACCTCGACAATGTGGGCAAGGTTATATAGAGCGGCGCGGAATTTTTTTAAAACAAAGTAATAACTATATTCCGGAGCCCCCATATTAGCCAGTATGCTTTTTTCCGTTTCAGCCGAAAATATAATAATTACCATAACTGCTAATCTGCCTTAGCAATCTGCTCACAGGATCGTTTCCAATATTCAGTATGATGTCCGTACATTTCGATTAGCCTTAAAATTGACACCCCAGTTCTTTGGTAAAGAATTTTTGCAGTTTCTCTTTAACAACGATATTGGATGAATATTCCTTCATTTTCGACGACGCAGATTTTGCCATTTCTCTATATACATCAGGTTGATGTTTGGCGATATCATAGCTCTGCCGAAATGCGTTTACCAAAGAGCCCCAATCGATACGATACCGCATAGCCCTGAAGACATCTCGGTAGTCTTGCGGCCACATACATGGTTCAAGGCTCGCATTGACTATAAATGTGCATGATGGATCTATATAATCTACCATTGATGTGTGGCGGGGTGCTATAGAAGGCTTACGGCAAGCCATATATTCCATCAGAGGCAAGCATAATCCCTCGCCCCTGGAGGCGTTGACATAAAAATGGGTGGCAGCTATCAATGCTTCATATTCAACTGAATCCATATAGCCATGCAAGGCCACAATCCGGCACTTAAAAGGCCACAATTGTTGGAAATAAAAATGCAATCTCCCCAAAAAAGACGATAGAGAGTGATGTGACATCTTCAGCACCAAAGTTGCATCTTCCACGTCTTGAAACGCCGTACAGAACGCTGTAACTATGTCTTTCCAATTTTTTCGGCCATCCCTCGGACTGAATACGGATGTATAAATGATCCCTCCCAGTGTGACTTTGCGAACACGGCCGTTTACTTGCTCCGTAACTTCTTCAACTTTATCACTCGGGTCACCCGATATTTCAATATAACGCAATCCGATTCCCATAGAGCGGGGATCAGGAGCATCCAAAACCGGAGTTAAATCCAAGCCGGAAAATTTAAGGACATTTTCCGGCTTATTCAGGTGAAAGCTAACGGCCATTTCGGTAAAATAATTTCGTAGCAGTATCTTCTCTCTTTCATTACCTATGGAAACATATATCTCTTTATTGGCATTATGACCGTACCCACGGGCGGAGATTTTTAAATGAACAATACCGCTGAGCCTATAGGGAAGCAGAACCCATGGTTGCGCAATCCGCGACCAGGTTCCCCACTTTTCGGATTCGTAGAAACCTCCCAGATAGGCACTGAATTCATCTGTCTCGGAGAATCCCCAACGAAGTGTTTCACCCGACCAATTTTGAAGTTGGAAGCTGTCCAAAGGTTTTAGTAACGCGAAAGAGTCAAAAGTTATATGATAGTTCCGGCTATCAATAATATTGCCATTTATTGAGATTTCCCGATGATTCACGCTTAGCGTATCGACAACGAGATTTCTATAATCTTCAAAGGCATCCCATACCGGAACCGGGATCGTTGCCACGGGGAAATCCTGACCCATCGCCTTTCTGACCGCATTGGCTGAATATCGGGAAAGGGTTATCGCTCGGCCATGATCGGCAAAGACATACCGCCAATCATTTTTGGGATCGCTGTCCCATACCTCATCAGGAATGCGGTCGAATTCCCAGGCTAACACGCAGACGCTTGGACAGCGCAAACCGACTGCCGATTTATGGGGAGGTGAAAAGGAGATAAAGACACAGCCTTCTTTGCGCTCGCGGCAACCATCATAAATGACATCCACTTCCTGCTCAGGGTTGCTCACCACAATGACTTGCCCTAACTCCCGCAATACGGGGAGAAATCCCCTGAGCACAAAGTAATAGCTATATTCGGGCATGCCCAAGCTGCCATTGAGCTTTTTTTCCTCGCTTATCTGGGAGTATACGATGAAGATCATAATTAGTTATTTTGTTTTTGAAGTATCATCTTGATTGGATATGAGAATAAGAAGCCACCCGGATCCTCTCCTGCCTGTTTTGCAGGAGCTCGTCATACACTGCAACCGTCTGGGCCGCCGTTTTTTTCCAGGAGAAACGTTCAAGATTCTTGAATCCTTTTTGTCGGAGGTTAGTTCTCAGTTGAAGATTGGTGGCAACCGACACAATGGTGTCGGCCATGTCTTTGACCGAAAAGGGATCAAAGAAAACACCCGCATCGCCGGCAACTTCAGGCAATGAGGCTGCGTTGGAACAGACAACGGGAACTCCGGCCGCCATTGCTTCGATCAAGGGCAACCCGAAGCCTTCGTAAAACGAGGGAAAGACCAGAAAATCTGCTCGCTTCAGGACCCCGAAAACTTGTTGCCGCTCCAGGTATCCGGTCCAGACGACGTCTTTATTCGCATCGAGTAACCCGGCGCCTTTCTTCCCTATCTCGATAGGATACTTATGGCCGATCAAGGCCAATTTTTGTTCGAGTCTATTATTTTTCTTCGCGTCTGAGAAGGCCTCGATAAGACGCGAAATGTTCTTATTGGGGCATATGCTGCTAAAGGCCACAATATAGGGTTGTTTCACGCCCGGCAGATCCAAAATGCCGTCCGTTCCACCCTCGGTCTCATTCTTAATGTTATCGATGTCGGCAGCAAGGTATGTCACGATAATCTTTTCGGGGGGAACGTCATATTCTCTGAGGATCTCCTGCCGGGAAAACTTTGAAATCGTAATAACCTTATTTGAACGAAGCACTGCTTGCCGGACAATCAAACTGAGCATGAAACGGCGGGGAAACGGCATGGCGTTGCCAAAAGCTTTGAAGTTCAAATCAGGAACACTCACGACGGTCGGACATCTTAGAAAAAACGGAGATGTATAACCAAGCGAGTGCAGTAAATCAATCTTATATTTCTGGAGATATTGCCTGAGCTTTATTTGCTCGAAGTAGTACCGGTCTTTTCTATTCTCTGCATATACCGGACAGACCACCGATTTAAAGTTCGGTACATCATTCTGAACAAGCCCGGCTGATTCCCGGTTCAGGAAAAGGACAAACTCGTGGTCCGATCTGAGTTGCTTCAGACCGCTCAATAGTCCCAACGCATAGGTTTCCGTCCCTCCGACAACACCTGGAATCAGATATAAAAGGTTTAATCCGATTCTCATTCAATGCCTTGCCGGAAAGATTTGTTATGCAGTTCCAGATTGTCCATCAGATCCTCATGCTGCTGTATGATGATCGGCCGGGAATATTTCTCGATAGCCGCCGCGCGTGCCTTAACGGACATTTGGTAAAGCAGCCCGCGATTTGCATTTGCTTCCATAACCACTTCTGCAATCAGGTCGGGCGACTCAGGCTGGACAACCCATCCGATGTTCTCTTCTGAAATAACCTGGGAAAGTTCGGATTCTCTGTCGGAAACCGCAAGAATCGGCTTTCCCGCCGACATGATGTTATACATTCTGCTGGGAACAGAGGCTCCCGCCATTCCCTTTACGAAAGATATAACTGCCATATCGCAGGCGTTAAGAGATGATATAAGATCCGAACGATGTTGCAAAGGAAGAATCGTAACATTTTTTAGCCCAAGCTCACGTACGGTTTTGCTGAGCCATGCTTCTTTTGCTCCGGAACCGATGAACAGAAAGTGAATGCAGCTTTCCGTTTCAAGAATCTTTGCACATTGTATCAGGCTCTCCAGATCGTGTGTTCTTCCCATGTTACCCGAGTACTGAATAACAAACTTATCCATAAGACCCAGCTTGTGCAGCAGAGCATTACTTTCCCTCGGCAGAGGTGTTATTTGATCACTGTCTGCCCAATGCGTAATCAGAGCGGCATGTGTCGCGCCGTCTCCGATCTTGGTCCGCACAAGCCGCAACATTTCCCTTCCCAGGACAATGATAAAATCAGCTCTTTTATAAAGCCGGCGATGTATCGTATTAAGTACTTTCACAAGCGCTGAGTTTGCTTTTACTATGTCCGCCGCCACAAGAACTTCCGGATACACGTCTTCGATGCGCAAAATCAGCTTTGCCCCTCGCAGTTGGCATACAATACATGCAACAAACGGCAGCGTTGGTGGATTGGTAATCACAAGAACTATATCGTCTTTATGAATTCTTCGCAGTGCGTTGAAAAAGATGGACACGCTTATCGTGAACAGATTCAAGAGACGAAAAAGCAATATATCTTTATTAAGCGTCGTTGCAAGACATCTGTGAATGCGAACATTGTTGAGAACTTCATCTGCCGGAGCTTTTGTTCCGCGAGCGCTATATGTGGGTTGAACGGTCAGGACACGAACACGATGTCTGACGGCAATCGCCTCTGCAATTTTAGTTATGTAGTATCCCGATCCTGAATCTTCGGGGTAGTAAAGTTCGGAGAGAACCCAAATAATATTTTCGTGCTTCTTTGCCATAGATACTTTTGCGCAATCAACGAGTGTCTGCATCTTTTTTGTCGATGATGTGGCCAATTAAGATTTGGTCAAGAATCGAAATCTTACTGCTGAAATACTATTCTTAATAGTCATTATCTTTTTTTCAAAATGTCCTCATTTTTAATCACCGCCGGAATATCCAATTTTGCAAAGGTCTCAACTGGCCTGATAGAATCGAACCCTCAAATTGAAGTATGTAAGCCAGGATCAGCGCTACGGCAATAAGGGTGGCATTCATTAAAGTCAATGCCGAACACCCTCTGCCTTGAACACTTTAATGGCAGTCATAAATATGATTTTAAGGTCGAAAAAGAAAGATTTATTTTTCAGGTAGTATTCGTCATATTCGACCTTGAGCGGTATCGGGATATCATCTCTTCCGCTAATCTGAGCCCAGCCGGTTATCCCGGGAACGAGTTCATGCACCCTTTTCCGGGTGCGCAATTCGATCAAATCATCTTGATTAAACAAGGCCGGACGGGGACCAACAAAACTCATATTACCTTTAACCACGCTCCATAATTGAGGGAATTCATCGAGACTGTATTTTCGTAAAAAAGCACCTACAGGTGTAAGATATATTTCAGGTTTTTCAAGTAGATGTGTTGCCACAGGAGGCGTATCAATTCGCATGGTTCGAAATTTCGGCATTTTGAATATTTCATTATTAATCCCTATCCTGTCGGACCAGTATAAAAAGGGTCCGCTGGAGCTAACTTTTACCATAACCGCAATAATTAACATCGGTAGGCAAAGGATACCTAGTAACATTGTGGCCGTGATAATATCGAAAACGCGCTTACTATTCACAAATTGCCCGCACGTCGCATTTCTTGAATCGTTTCTTTCCACCCTGTCACGAGATCATATGGAGCCGGTGGCGCCAGTAATAATGACGAGTGGTTTATTTAAATCAACTTTTCTATCCGCTAACGCCATGATACTGTTCAATCTAATCTTCCCACCTGAATGTAATATCGATGAAGGTCACGCCATAACCCCTTCATATAGATCAACCAGTTCCCTTGTTATATTCCTACTCGCAAACAATTCGAGTGCGCGTAATCTCGCTGCCACACCCATTTTCTGACGCACTGCTTGATCTTCAATTAACGTCACAGGATTTTAGTAAGAACAGCAACATTCCCCGCCGGAATATCCAATTTTACAAAGGTTTCAGTCCCATGAGATCCTGCCAAGTATTCCCGAATAAATTCGCGCTAATGTTTTTTAAATGATCGTCAAGATTTATCAACTACTAATTCCTTGAATATCATTTCCGCAACATCTTGCAGTTTGGCAACAGCTATATAGATCCTCCCGAGTCAGCAGGAATGTACGGGGTGAGAAGCCCAGATCGCGGCTAGCATCTTGATGATCGAATATAAGATTTTGATTCATCCTTTCGGCCATCGCTGACGACCAGTGGTGAAAAGGCGGAAACATTCGTAAGAGCAATACCGCCAGTCGAAAAAGCCAAAGAGGAAATGTTACAAAGCGCGGTTTTCTGCCGAGAGCCGAAAAAATACGACAAATCATTTCCCGATAGGTTATTATTTCTCCGCCGGATATATTATAGCAGCGATTAATTGCCGCGCTTGCACTTAGCGCCGCCACACAGCCCGATGCCACATCCTGTGCATGTACCGGCTGCCGCAGTCCCCGCGCAGCTCCAAACACAGGGAAAAAAGCAAAACGCTGGATAAAGCGAACAATCACACTGATATTCCTATCATGCCCCAGGCCGTAAACTAGAGTCGGCCTTAGTATTGTAAAATTTAATTTCTCTGTTTTTGCCCACGCAACCAAACGCTCCTCGCTTTCAGCCAGACGTTCTGCCAACGCTTTTTCAGCCGGATCAGAGGAAACACTTTTGGTAAATCTGCTTGTCGATGAGATTGCCACGACATGTTTGGCGCCGTAAAGCAAGAGCATCGAAAAGTATTCTGGCAAGACCAAGATAGGCGCCAGGCTAATCCAATGAGTTATCTGCTTTTCTGTTTGATGGACATCACTAATTTCAGATGACTTGGATTTCGGAAGGAGTTGCCAGGCAATCGGCTGATTTTCTAATGAGTGTTTTATACATTGCGCCTTACGCGAAAACGCCACAACATACCATCCTCCCTCGATCAATAAGGGCAGTAGACATTCCCCGACGAGGCTGGTTGCGCCAATGACGCCGACGCGGCCTTTATAAGCGATCATGTATTAGCCATTGTCTGATATAACGGATGCTATAGCGGATAGCCACAGCGCTGAACCTCAGCCATACGCCCACCGCTACGATCCACATCAAAAAGTAAGGATACTGATGGCGAAAAAATTTGCGGTAGAAGCGCATCATCCCTTTGTGTTTGTGCCATTCAACAAAAATAGGGTGTGTCTTGCTGCACGTTCCCAGGTGATGAACCACATGGGCAGCGGGTACAAACATAATCTTCCAGCCTCGCTGGTGAAAACGCATGCACCAGTCCAGGTCTTCGCAGTGCATGAAATAACCATCGTCCAGGGGGCCGACATCCAACAACGCGTTGCGCCTTACCAACATACAGGAGCCGGAGATAGCTTCGACCTCAATGGGGCCGTCCGGCAGCGGTTGTTGATGCAGCAGGAAATCGAAGAAGAGGTGGGGAAAGCGTTCACAAAGTCTGGACAGGCCAAAGGCACGAATGAAAGAACGCTGTGGTGTCGGCATGGCACGTCGCCCCCCTGCTTGTTCTGTGCCATCGGGGTTGAGAATCAGTGGCCCGACCATTCCCGCTTGTGGTGATGATTTCATGCAGGCCAATAACATCTCTAGGGCATCTTTATCAATAAAACAGTCCGGATTCAGAAAAAGCAGATAATCGTTTTCTCCGGCGGCAGCAATGGCGATATTACAGGCCTTGGCAAAACCGAGATTTTTTTCATTGCGAATGCATATCAGACGTGACTGCGATACAGCCATGTGCTCAATCTCGTCCATGCTGTTATCAGTAGAGCCGTTATCAACTATGAGTACTTTGGCGACAGACGCCGAGCAGAACAGCGAATTTACAGCCTCATTCAATATAAGACCGGCGTTGTAGTTGACAATGATGGCAGATACGTTCGGCATCTATAACCGCCTCCGTCGGAGTTGTGATAAGCGAGGCAAAAAGATTTTATCCAGCATCTTCCAAATATCATTTACAGAGGCCTTGCGGTTTTTTTGAATATTACGCCGCTTCTTCCACATGCGGGGAATACCACTGCACCCTGCGACATGGCTTGACCATTTCCTTACCAACACGCCCTGAATCTCCTAAACACCCGGTAGGCCGCTCTTGAAAGCATCCTTCTTATATTCACCTGGCGCTCCATCCAAAGCGCCCATTCATCACTTTCGACAGAAAATTTATCGGATAAATTATTAGGCTTTGGGCAGTTGCAAACTACGTCATTGAGCATTCGTTGAAGATGCACACTCGAATAAAAATTCTCATATTGCATACGCCCTAAGCGACCAGCTTCCACGAGATCGCCGGGGGTTAACGAAACGCAGTAATTCAGCAACTCCTCAGGCTGACGCCAACTAAAAGCCCCTGAATAGGCGAGATCAATACCACTTAGGATTCTGGAAAAGATATGTCGATGCAAGGCCACAGGGATACCCGCTCCCATTGCTTCTATAAGCGTCAAGCCTCCACCGTATGGAAAAGAGGTTATGTATAAATCAACTCGATAGTCGTGCAATGCCTTCCATACGTTGGGAACCCAAGGCGTGTAAATGAATCGATCATGCTGAATGCCATAACGCTTCATCCCACGCCGAATCTTGAAAAGAGCCCAAGGGGTCAACCGGCCAATATGGATGTGCTTTCCCCTTGTGGCTTTCAACAGCTTTGGGACCAGTTCAAGATAGCTTATAAAATAGGGGATTTCGATTTTGTTTGACCTGGCTGCTGTGCAGGTAGTGAGTACCCCATCATGAAAAAATGGCCAATCAGCAGGACGATCCCCTTTATCGTCGAAGGTGAACGGGATATAGGCATTTTCTATACCTAATACATCTCGACAATTGTGATAACCCATCGGATGAGGGTCGATGTGCTTGAGATGAGACAAATACAGCCCTAAGCACAAATGGTGATCACCGTGATGATAAAAGCCGGCATCGAGCTGCATTTCCGGCTGAATTGCGGCAACGGCAACACTATCCTGATGGTGGTTGAACAGATAGACTCTTTTCGGGTGAATTTTCAGTAATCGTTTCTGCAGCCACGTTAGCCGTTGCCGGTAATTTACCTTCGGCGCTTGCTCAAAGACAATATTAGCTTGCTTGGCCAGTCCATTTATCAGATAGTCAGCATCTGACCTTCCAGCCAACTCGGTTGATAATATTACGTGCTGCGCTTCTGGCCGTGCCTTGATAAAATCTTCAATGACACGAGTGTGACCCCCTGATTTTTGCAGCTTGGTGACGATATAAATAAAGATTGGCTGATCCGGTTGACTATATGTCGTACTATCAATTTCTTTATTGATTTTTGCAAGATTAGCTTTCCCAATGCGCTGGCATAAATCATCCAGAGTTTTAGAGCCGAAAACCTGCGACGTGCATAAAGGCTCGGTAACGATGCGCTCTACAGTATTATGAATCAAGCGTAAAGCTAAATCCAAGTCATTATTGCTAATGTTTTCCAATACACGTTTCGAAATCGACAATACGGAGTGGTTATCGAATGAATCCTGTCGAACGTATCTAATCATCAATTCTTTCCGGTTGGAATAAATCTATAATCAAATGCCAACGCTGATTAATCGTTAAGTATTTAGGGCAGACCGTTCAAAGCGGGCGCGATCATTTTGTTTTGGAAAGTTCTTTCTAATCAGTGCCGATATTCTTTTAAAACTTGGACAACCCAATTAACATCGTCGTCTGAAAGATAAGGTGACATCGGCAAACTCAACACTTCCTCTGCTAGCATTTCCGCAATGGGCAAGTTGCTCCCTCGAAAGTCCTGATAGCAGGCTTGCCGATGCGGAGGTATGGGATAGTGAATGACGGTTGAAACCCCCTGTTGTTCCAGATGCACTTTTAACGCGTCCCTCTGCTTGCTACGCATAACGTAAAGATGCCACACGGGTTCAGCGTATTCAGGTATGTGGGGCAAGACGATGTCTGCATCCGCCAAGAGCTTCGAATACTGAGCTGCAATTTTTCTACGGCGCGCGTTCCATTCATCCAGCACAGCCAATTTCGCGCGGAGAAAAGCCGCCTGCATTTCGTCCAGTCGGCTGTTGTATCCGGTAAGATTATGTTGGTACTTCACTTTTGAACCATAGTTACGTAACTGTTTGACCTTGTTGGCAATCGCATCGCTGTTGGTGAGCACGGCGCCACCATCACCAAGTGCCCCCAAATTCTTGCCAGGGTAGAAACTCGTGGCGGCAGCATGCCCCAAAGAGCCTGCGCGACGGCCTTTGTAACGGGCACCCTGGGCTTGGGCGCCATCTTCGATTACGATCAGGCCGTGCTTAGCGGCAAGCACATTAATTTGGTCCATGTCTGCCGTCTGACCATACAGGTGCACGGGAATAATTGCCCGGGTGCGGCTGGTAATGGCGTTAGCGATCAGGTCTGGATTGATGTTGTGGGTGTCAATATTAGGTTCCACTGGAACCGGGGTTGCCCCACATTCGGTAACGGCCAACCAAGTAGCAATAAAAGTGTTTGAAGGCACAATCACCTCATCGCCTTGACCGATACCATAAGCCCGCAGAAGGAGGTGAAGCGCCTCCAGTCCGTTGCCAACACCGATGCAGTATTTTACTTCGCAATACTGTGCAAACTCAGCCTCAAAGGCTTCAAGTTCGGGGCCCATGATGAACCAGCCCGAATCAATTACCCGGCGATAGGCAGCATCGAGAGGTGCCCTGATGGATTGATGTAGCCTGTTAAGGTCGAGAAATGGGACTTGGTTCATTTAGTTAATGCTCGAAGGTATCCATCGTAATCACGATAATAATCTGTTTCATCATAGGGCAGCGACGCCAAAACAAGGCATATGGCCCCCGATGAAAAATTGTCCAGCTCTCTCCAGATCATTTTGGGAATGGACAGACCATAATATGCCCGGTCCAAATGGACGGTCTTCTTATTTTTTCCATCATCTAAGATGACGTCAAATGCACCCATGACGGAAACAACAACTTGCTGAAGTTCCTTATGAGCATGTCCTC
>Ga0182027_10003178_pt1 | contig 26238 bp, 20 predicted proteins | sample 712E1DmetaG_FD_121300 | JGI IMG/M metagenome (GOLD analysis project Ga0182027, IMG submission 121300) | Permafrost microbial communities from Stordalen Mire, Sweden - 712E1D metaG (Illumina Assembly) | ecosystem: Environmental > Terrestrial > Soil > Wetlands > Permafrost | place: Sweden...
CCGCTACCGCGCGGAGGTGGCGAAGCTCGACGGGTCGGTGTTGTTTGTGGGCCGGCTCGCCGAATACAAGTACTACAACATGGATGAGGTGGTGAGCCGGGCGCTCGAAGTGTTCGACTCCGCCATCGTCCAGGGCGCGGCTTGACCGGGGTTGGAGTTGCGAGCCCGCCGGCCCGCGCCGCGGCCACCACCATCGCCCGCAATTTCACCAGCCTGATGCTGGGGCGGTTCGGATCCCAGGCTCTCTCGTTCGTCGCCAATGCGTACCTGGCGCGGCGGATCGCTCCGGCCGGCTTCGGAGCGATCGGCCTGGCCCAATCCGTCCTCGGCTATCTGGGCCTGTTCTCGGACTCCGGCCTCAGCATCATCGCCGTGCGCGAAGGGGCGCAACATCCTTCGCAGATTCGCCAGTTGATCGGCTCCATCACCGGGCTGCGCCTTCTGCTGACGTGCGCGCTGGTGCCGATCGGTCTGCTGGGAGCGGGTTTTCTGCCGTTCTCGGAATCCTCGCGCGCCGTGCTGCGCGTGTTCGCCCTCTCCCTCCCGTTTCAGGCGCTGGCCGTGGATTGGGTGTTTCGCGCCTTGCAGCGGATGCACTACGCGGCCATCACCCAGGTGGCGACCGCCGCGCTGACGTTGGTTCTGACGGTGGCCTTCGTGCGCAATCCGGACCACCTTCTGCGCGTGCCATGGATCGGCCTGGTCACCGGCGCCTGCGCGCTCGTCCTCAGCCTGCACCTTCTGACCAAAGCCGGGCAGCGGCTAACGCTCACCTTCCACCTGCGGGATTCGCTGCACTACCTGGCGCAATCGCTGCCGCTCTGCGCGGCCAACTTTGCCGTGACGCTCTACATGCAGGCGAACTACCTGATCGTGGGCAAGGTCCGCGGCGACGCCGAGGTGGGCCTTTACGCCTCCGCCGCAAAGGTCGCCGGGGTGTTCTTCACGGTCACGTGGCTCTACTACGCGGCGCTGGCGCCCGCGCTGATGGAAGTGTACGCGCGCTGCCAGCGGAGCGCCGCGGCGATGCTGGGCGAGTCGGTTCGGCTGACGGCCGCCGCCGGCTGCGGCCTGGCTGCCGTGGGCGCGGTCGCCTCCGGGCTGGTCATGGACCGCGTTTTCGGACCGGCGTTCTCGCCCGCAAAATCCGCGCTCGAAGTGATGCTACTGAGCGGCGCCGTCGTGGCCGTCACTCACAATTGGGCGCAGCTCGCCGTGGCCGCGCGCCGCGAACGGCTGATTCTGGTGGCCACGGCCCTGGGCGGGGTCGCCAACCTGGTGGTGTGCGGAATGCTGGTAGGCCGGATCGGCGGCTTCGGAGCGGCCATCGGAACGCTGGTGGCGGAGGTGGTTGTGGGCGCCGTGCTGATTCTCGCATGGCCGCCCGAGTTCGGTTTGCGCGCGCTCCGGCCGGCCGCGATGCCGACTGCGATCGCGGTTGTGTCGTGGGTGTTGGGAATGCAGTTCGCCGCGCGGGGGCGCTTGGCGGCATCTTGTGCGACGGCCGTCCTGTATGGCGCGGGTCTCGTCCTGACCGGGACCGTCGGCTTCAGAGATTGGGAGCGCGTGCGAACGGCGCTCCGCAAACAGACGAGGTTCACCGATGAGCGATGCGAACTCGAATAGCCAGAGCGTGGCCGCCGTGGTGGTGACCTACAACCGCAAGGCCCTCCTCGCCAAATGCCTGGACTCCCTGCTGGCCGAAAGCCGTGCCCTGGACGCCATCTTCGTGATCGACAACGCTTCGAGCGACGGCACCGCCGAGACGATCTCCGAACACTACGCGGGCCGCGTGACCTACGAGCGGCTCGCGAAAAACACCGGCGGCGCGGGAGGCTTCTACCACGGCATGAAGCTCGCCCACGAGGCGGGGTTCGACTGGATCTGGCTGATGGATGACGACGTGACCCCGGCGCCGGACTGTCTGGACCAGCTCCTGCGAGAGAGCCGGGCCGCACGCGTCCTGGTTCCGCTCCGGGTTTCGCCGGATGGGACCAACGCGGAGGGCTCGGCCGTCGCGGCCTACTGGAACACCCCGGGCGTGCGGCGGCTGAAAGGCGACCGGGTCTTCGACCTGTACCCCGATCTGGCCACTATCCCCGACGTGATCCGCCTGGAGGATTTCTCGTTCGAGGGCCCGCTCTTTCATCGCAGCGTGGTCGAGCGAGTCGGGTACCCGCGCCGCGACTTCTTCGTCCTGTGTGACGACACCGAGTACGCGTGGAGAATCCTCACGACAGGACCCGAGACGCTGCTCTGCGTCACCGCGGCCCGGATGATCCGTCAACTGCCGGAGACCGCCGCGTCGCCCGTCTCCACTTGGAGAAGGTACTACTTCAATCGCAACGCGCTGATCTTGAAGCGCATGTATTCGAAGACCCTACAGGAGCGCTTCGAGCTCGCCTGCTATTACGGTCTGGCGACCGTAAAGGCCTTCGTCGCCAACCGATTCAGCGGAGAAATCCTGGGGGCGCAGCTTCACGCCTGGGTGGACTCCCACCGCCGGGTGTTGCCGGTCCGCTACCGGTGACAGCAGAGTTTTTCGAACCGCGCGCGTCAGCAAGCGGACTCCGCTCCCCGACGGTTGCGGTTCGGAATACATGTCGGGCCTCGCGGAGTATGATTGTCTTCTGAGAGTCAAGATCTCGATCACGCTGCCGCAGAAGTTGCTCCACCGGCTCGACCGCGTAGAGAAGAACCGCTCCGCATTGATCGAGCGGGCGGCACTGGCCTATCTGGCCCACTTGGAAAGGCAGGCCCGAGACCGGAAAGACATGGCGATCCTCAACCGCCACGCCACTCGCCTGAATCGCGAAGCGCTGGATACGCTGGGGTACCAGCAACGTTGAGCGAAGTCGACGCCGCGCTGTCCATTGCGCTCGGGTTGGAGGCCTGACCGGCCCCTCAGTCCAGGACGCCGTTGACGCGCTCCAGGTTGGCCTCGAAATGCGCACGCAGCGACAGCAGGATCCGGTGCCGGTTTTCGAGCATTCGCTCCCAGTCGGGCAGGTACAGCCCCGGATCGAATTCCACCGCGAGCCAATCCAGGGGCCGGCGCACTCCGGAATCCCGCAGCGCGTAGTACAGAAACACCAGGCCGCCGCAGCAGTGGCTGCGCCCGAACAGATCGCACTGGAAGCAGGCGCGGTTGTGCGCTTCGCCATCCACGACACGTAACAGCGCGAGGCCGTCGTGCGTCTCATAACGCAGCGGCAACGGGTCGGCGGGTGGATGGGGGCTTTCCGTGCCCCGGTTTGGTGGCCGGTTTAGCAGGAGGTCCCAGCATTCCGACTGGCTCACCGGCAGGATTTGCTGCACCATGCGCCTGTCGAATTCCGTTAACGCGTCGTTAATCCGCGCGTGGCGGAGAAAATCAGGGGCCTCGGACATATCCGGCAGGGGTAGCTTAACATAGAAGATTGCCGTCCGCTGTGGTCACATGAACAAACCATCCCTCAAATGGCGCCCGCTCTACCTCGGCGTCGGACTGACAACGCTCGCCACGCTGCTGCTGGAGCTGGCACTGACTCGAATTTTTTCGGTCGTCTTCTATTACCATTTCGCGTTTCTAGCGATCTCGATCGCGCTGTTCGGCCTGGGTGTGGGCGGCGTCTTTTCGTACGTGGTAGCGGGGTGGCAGCGCCCGTTTTTCACGAAGCTGGGCATGATCGCCTGCCTCAACGCGGCGCTGGCGCTGGTGGCGCTGGTGGTGGTGCTCGGCCTGCGCGGTGAGATGGGCTACGGCACGCTGGCGCTGGTCTATTTCGCGAGCTCCCTGCCGTTCTTCGCCGCCGGTACGACCATCTCGCTGGTGATCGCCGAGACCATCGAGCGCGTGGACCGCGTCTATTTTGCCGATCTTGCCGGCGCGGCCGCGGGCTGCCTCATCCTGATCCCGCTGCTCGATACGCTCGGCGGACCGAACACCGTGATCGCGGCGGCCCTGCTCTACGCGGTCTCCGCCTTCACCTGGTTCCGTCTCGCGGATAGCCGCAGAGGGCGCGCCGGAGCCGCGGCGCTGGCCGGCGCCTTGCTCCTGCTCGTGGTCGCGAACAGCTTTGTCCCCCTGATTGACGTGAAATACGCCAAGGGCAAGGAGCTGGCCGGGGAACGTTTTGTCCGCTGGAACAGCTTTTCCCGCATCGCGCTCACGAAGGACAGAGAGAGCGGGCAACCGAACATCGTGATCGACGCCGACGCCGCCACCGGCATCCCCAGTTTCGATCTGGCCCACCTTTCCGACTCCGATCGCAACGACCTGCTCTACCAGGGGCCGGGCCTGGTCTACGCTCTGCGGCCCGGCGCCAAGGCCCTGGTCATCGGCGCGGGGGGCGGCTGGGACCTGGCGCGCGCGCTGGCCTCGGGCTGCCGCGACGTCACCGGCGTCGAGATCAACCCCATCATCGCCACCACCATCATGCGCGAGCGCTTCCCCGATCTGAGCCGGCACCTCTATACGCGTCCTGAAGTGCGCATACGCGTCGAGGACGGCCGCAGCTTCGTGCGGCGAACCGACGAGAAATACGGCGTGATCCAGATGACGCTCGTGGACACCTGGGCCTCCACCGCCGCGGGCGCTTTTGCGCTTTCCGAGAACAACCTGTACACCTCCGACGCGTTCTACGAATACTTCAACCACCTCGAACCCAACGGGATTCTGGTGTTCACGCGCTGGGGGCTCGATCCGCCGCGCGAATCCCTGCGCTTGCTCTCGCTGGCACGCACGGCGCTCGCCCGGCTGGGCGAGACCGACCTGGAGCGCCACGTCATGGTGGTTCGCGAAGGCGGCGCGTCGGAGCTGGCGAAATGGGGCGCTACCGACACGGTCCTCATCTCGCGCAGCGCGTTTCAAGCCTCCGACATGGCGCGGCTCCGGGCCGCGGCGCCCCACGGCCATTTTCGTTTCCTGTACATTCCGGACGAAGCGATTCCGAACGCGTTCACTCGCCTGGTTCGCAGCCAGAACCCGTCTGCGTTCGAGCGGCAGTACCGCTACGACGTCTCCTCGGTGGACGATAACCGGCCGTTCTTCTTCTATACCGTCCAGCCCGATGATGTGTGGAACTTCCTCAAGCACGCTTCGCGCCTGAGCGCCGATTACCAGGTGAACCGCGCCGTCCCGCTGCTGTTCGGACTGCTCATCGTCAGCGCGCTCGCCACCGGAATCATGCTGCTGCTGCCGCGCGTGTTGCTCGGAAGCCGCCTGCCGTCTGACAAAAGAGTGCTGCGGTTCCTGTGGTACTTCATTTTTCTAGGCGCGGGATACATCCTGATCCAGGTGGCGCTGGTGCAGAAGTTCGTGCTCTTCCTCGGCCACCCGACCTACGCCCTCACGGTGATCATTTTCTCGATGCTGATTTCGAGCGGGCTGGGCAGCTACTTCAGCCGGCGCATCGCCGCCGATTCGGATGCGCGGCTCTCGCGCCTTCTGGCGCTGGTGGCGCTGCTGGTGGCCATTCTCGCAGTCTCGGTTTCGCCGGTGCTGGGGGCGGGAGTCGGCCTGCCGCTCCCGGTGAAGTTCCTCATCAGCGTGCTGCTGATCGCACCGCCCGGGTTCCTGATGGGCGTGCCGTTCCCAACCGGATTGCGCCGCCTCGAGGAGATGCACAAGCCTTCGGTGCGCTGGGCCTGGTCGCTGAACGCGGCCGCAAGCGTGCTGGGTTCGGTAGGCGCGATCGTGCTCGCCATCTACCTGGGGCTGCGCGAAACCCTGCTCATGGGCGGTGCGATGTATCTCTGCGCGATGGCCACCCTCGCGCTAAGCGGACGCAGAAGCGTGCAGCCCGCGCCGCGGGAAATGGCCACGCCACAGGTGGCGGACGGGTAGCGAATCCTCACCGGCGCCGCAGGAACGGCACTAACTCGTGCGCGACGTGGAAGCCCACCTGCACCCCTACCGCAATTCCGAAACTGCTGGCGATATTCTGAGGCGCCCGCGTGCTCGGCGGTTGCCAGACGCGGGAAAGCGCCGCGGTACCCAGCGTCGCGCCGAACCAGGAGTAGGAAAAGTGCCGCGAGCCATCCTCGTGGCGCGCCAGGAAGTTGCTCTCGATCGCGTACCGGATCCGCGCCTTGGCGCCGGAACGCGGGCACGGAAAGTATCGGTTGTCTTCGTGCAGCACACTCGATGCGCCTAACAGCATCGTCTGGCGCACGAAGTGGTAGCCGTACGAGTTCACGAAGCGCAGGCCGTAGGCTCCCCCGCCCTGTCCCCATTCATGCGGCGTATCCCGCCACTGGCTGATTCCGGACCCGGCCGCGGCCGCCACAAGTGCGAGAGGGTTGACCAGACTTTTCACGTAGTCGCTGTTCCTCTCGGTCTGAGTGGGAGCGACGTATTGCGCCAGAGAACTGCACGGCGCGGACACGAGAAGGCATGCGAACACCAGCCGCTTCAACTTTCAGGATAGCGCGGCGTCCCCTACTTTTTATGATAGTTCGGGAACGGCGGCCGCTTGCCCACCGGCGGCGGGTTCCTCTCCAACTCCGCAAGCGCGATTTCGACCGCGCGCTCCAACTGCGGATCGTGCCCCGCGCGCCAGGCCTGCGGATCGAATTCCACCTCGACGTCCGGGGCGACGCCGTGGTTCTCCACGTCCCAGGCGCCCTCGGTGTTGTAGAAGGCCAGATTCGGCGCGGTCACCGTGCCGCCGTCAATCAGCGGCGGAAAATCGAAGATCCCCACCAGCCCGCCCCAGGTGCGCTTGCCCACCAGTTTGCCGATCCTCGCCTTGCGGAACATCCACGGCATCAGATCGCCGCCCGAGCCCGCGAATTCATTGACGATCATCACCTTCGGTCCGAAAATGGAGCCCGTGGGCGTGGTGAAGGGCTCGCCATCGCGCGTCATGAAGTAGTTCATGAGCGGGCGGCGCAGGTAGTCGATGATGTAATCGGCCGCGGCGCCGCCCCCGTTGAAGCGTTCGTCGATCACCGCTCCGGCCTTGTCCTCCTGGGCGAAGAAATAGCGGTTGAACGAAGTGAAGCCGGCCTCGGCAGTGTTCGGCAGATAGACGTAGGCCAGCTTGCCGCCGCTCAGCTTATCCACCTTGCGCCGGTTCTCCTCGATCCACGCCAGGTTGCGCAGGCCCGACTCGCTCTCGACCGGCACCACCGTCACCTCGCACGATTTCCCGCCGCCCGGATCCGGCCCCACCTTCAGCACTACCGACTTGCCCGCGGTCTCTTCAAAGAAGCTGTAGACTTCGTCGGAGGCGCCGAGCTCGCGGCCGTTCACGGCCAGCAGATACTCGCCCGCCACCACGTTGACACCGGGCTGGGTCAGCGGCGCGCGGAGTTCCGGATTCCAGTTCTCGCCGTCATAGACCTTCACGAAGCGGTAGCGGCCGTTCTCGATCTTGTAGTCGGCGCCGAGCAGGCCGCCGGGGACGCGCTTCCCTTCCGGCTGCGCGCCGCCGCGCACGTAGAGGTGGCCGACGCTCAACTCGCCCAGCATCTCCATGAACAGATAGTTCAGCTCGGGGCGGGTGCCCAGCCGTTCCAGGTACGGCTCGTACCTCGCCTTATACGTGGCGAGATCGACGCCGTGCAGCCCCGGATCGTAAAAGAAGTCGCGCTCGATCCGCCACACCTCGTTGTACATCTGCTTCCACTCGGCGCGCGGGTCGATACGGATCGACATTTCGTCGATCTTCAGGCGGCCGTCGCCCGACTTGGGCGCCGCGTCCGCTTTGGCGATGAACCACTGCTCGCCTTTGCGGTAGAGCATCTTCTCGCCATCGAACGAAATGTCGAAAGCGCGCACGCCATCGAGAAGCTTCTCGGTCTTGCGCGTTTTGATATCGAACTTCTGGACCGTCTCCTCGGGCGGCTGGCCCCGCGGGACGACTGGTGGATCCTCGAGCAGGTACAGCGTTCCGGTCTTGCCCGCGCGCAGGCCGCCATAGTCGCGCGCCGGAATGGGCAACGCCAGGATGCGCTGGGCGATGCCCTCGAAATCGATGCGCACGGGCGCGGGCTCCTTCTTGTCCTTGTCCTTCTCCTTGTCTTTCGCGTCGGGCTTCTTCTCTTCGGCCTTCTCTTCATCGCTCTCGGGCGCGAGCGGCGAGGCCAGGTCTTTCCGAAGCACCGCGACATACACGCTCCGCGTCACCGGGCGGTTCATGCTCGACATATCGAGCCAGCCGGTGGTCGGGCCCACGTCCGTGCTCGCCACGAAGTAGAGGCGCTCGCCGTTCTTGTCGAAAACGGCGTAACGCGCGTCGCTCATGCCGTCGGTGATCTGCGCCGCCTTGCCGGTCTCGAGCGAATACGCGAACACGGCGCGCATGTGGTTCTTCAGGATCTTGGTGTAGGCGATCCAACGGCTGTCGGGCGCCCAGGCCGGGTCCAGTCCGCCGCCCGGCATCTTGTATACATCCGCGTCCACCTTGACGGGCTGGCGCTTCTCGAGGTCGATATACCAGAGCCGCTCGCCCTGGTCGAGGAACGCGACCTTTTTGCTGTCCGGAGACCATACCGGCGCCCTGTAGAACGACGGCGGCAGCTTGAACTTCGTGACCTCGCCCATTCCGTTCTGAGCGCGTATGTGCAACGCGTACTCGCCGGATTCGTCGGAGAAGTAGGCGATGCGCCCGCCGTCCGGCGACCATTCGGGATAGCGCTCCGCCACGCCCGGCGTGTTGGTCAGGTTCCGCGCGTCGCCCTTCTCCGCGGGCACGGTGAGGACCTCGCCGCGCGCGCCAAACACCGCCCGTGCGCCGGAAGGAGAAAGGCCGAAGCTCTCGATGTACCGGCCTACCTTCTCGAAGGTCGGCCGCGTCTGCGGCAGGTCGGCTGCGACGCGGACTTCGACCGCGTGCTCGTGACCCGACCGCAGATCGTATAGGTGCAGCGAACCGAACTGCTCGTAGACGATCGCATCCGGGCCGGCCGAAGCCGACTTCAGGTCGAGGCCGCCGGCCGGAACCGCGGGAGCAACCTTCTTGGTCTTCAGGTCGTAGCAGAAGAGCGTGACCGGCCCGTTGCGGTCGGAGAGAAAGTAGATGCGGTCCTTCACCCACATCGGGCCGAAGTCGTTCGAGTTCTCGCGCGGGATCTTCTCGATGCGCGAGTCGGCGAGATCCGCGATCCAGATGGCGGTGGTGCGGCCTCCGCGATATCGCTTCCAGGCGTCGAAGGCGTGCGGCAGGGGCACATAGGCGATGCGCTTGCCGTCCGGAGAATACGCGCCTTCTTCGGCCATCGGCAACGGCAACTCTTCGGGCAGGCCGCCGCCCTCGACCGCCACCGTGAACAGGCGCGCAAAGCGGGAGGAGTAACTGGAACGCGTAGAGCGGAACAGGATGCGCTTGCCATCCGGGGTCCAGCCCACCACCGTGTCGGGATCGGGATGGTAGGTGAGGCGCCGGGGCTCGCCGCCCGCGGCCGGAACCACGTAGACGTCGCGATTGCCGTCATACTCGCCGGTAAAGGCGATGAGGCTGCCATCGGGCGAGAACTGCGGATCGGTCTCCACGCCCATGCCCGCCGTCAGCCGCTGGGCCTCGCCACCGTCGCGCCCCACCACCCACAGGTCACCGCCATAGGAGAATGCGATCCGGGTCTGACTGACCGCCGGCTTCTGAACGAGTAGCGGCTGCGCCTGCGCGCAGCAGGCGGACACAAGTGCGGCGATGGTGAGAATGAGGCGGCGCATGCGTCCAGAATATACCGAACCGCGACCGTGAGGGAGCGGACTATAATTCAAGGCTGGAGACGAGTACGATCAAGGTCCTGGCATTCATGGAGGCGAAGCGTGCGGTGGGCCCGGCGCGGAACCTCATCGAGTTCGCGGTGCGGGCGCGCCCGGACGTCGAACTGACCATCGCGACCTACCGCCGCGCCAACGATTCCACCGCGTTCATCGACGCGATCCGCGCCGCGGGCGTGGAGGCGGAGACCATCGTGGAGCGGCGCCGCTTCGACCCGGCCGCGCTGGCGCAGGTGCGCGAACTGGTGGCGCGGCGGCAGCCGGACATCATCCAGACGCACAATGTGAAATCGCACTTGCTGATGCGCTGGAGCGGCCTCTGGCGCCACATTCCGTGGGTAGCGTTCCAGCACGGCTACACCGCGACGGACTGGAAAGACCGCCTCTACAACCAGTGCGACCGCTGGTCCCTGCGGCGCGCCGAGCGGCTGGTCTGCGTCTGCCGCGCCTTCGGCGACCGCCTCGAGCGGCGGGGCATCCCGGCGTCGCGGATCGTGGTGCAGCACAACCCGGTGGCAGCCTTCGTCCCTCCACCGCCTGAGGAACTCGAACGCGTGCGGGCGGAGCTCGCGCTCGCTGGCGGCGAATTCCTGGTGGTCACCATTGGCCGGCTCTCCCACGAAAAAGGCCAGCGCGATCTGCTCGAAGCGGCGGCCATTCTGCGCCCTCCCGCGCGCTTCGTGATCGTCGGCGACGGCCCTGAGCGCGCCGCCCTGGAGCAGCGCTCGCGCGAGCTGGGCCTCGAGGACGCCGTGACGTTCACGGGCTACCAGGCCAACGTGCGTCCATACTATGCGCTGGCCCACGTAGTGGCGGTGCCCTCTCATACCGAGGGCTCGCCCAACGTAGTCCTGGAGGCGATGGCGGCCGGGGTCGCGGTCGCGGCGACGCGCGTGGGCGGCGTGCCCGAGATCGTGACGGACGGCGTAAACGGCCTTCTCGCCTTGCGCCAGGATCCGAACGCCATGGCCGCGGCGCTCACCACGCTTAGGGCCGATCCAGCCCTGCGCCGCCGCCTCGCCGAGGAAGGCAAACGACTCGTGACCGCCAAACATTCGCTCGAGAGTCACCGCCAGGCGCTGGTCAGCCTGTATTCCACGCTGGCCAGGACAGGTTGAACATGCGGATCTGTTTCATCTACCAGGGAGCGGCGCTGTGGGCCTGCGAGCGCGCGGAGAAAATGGCCGGGGCGCTGAGTGCGGCGGGACACGAAACGTTTCTGCTGTGCAACGGCGAGGGCGAGGGCGAAGAAAAGTTGGGGCAGTTGCGCGTGCTTCGCCTGCGGCCGCCGATCGCGAACCCGGCCTTGAGCCGGCTGGTCAAGACTCCTTACTTCTTCAACCCGGTCTGGGTACGCGGATTGAAAAGCGTCGTCCAACAGTTCGGCATCGAGGCGCTGCACGTCATCGACGTGCCGCTGGCGCCGGCGGCGATCCGCGTGGGCCGGGCGTGCGGCATTCCGGTGGTGCTCGATATGTGGGAGAACTATCCCGAGGCGCTGCGTATGTGGGGCCGCACCAACTGGAAGACGCGGCTCTTCAAGAACCATCGTTTCGCGAGCGCCGTGGAACGCTATTCCGTGCGGCGGGTCAGCCACATCATCACCGTGATCGAAGAGATGCGGGACCGCCTGATTGCGCAAGGCGTGCCCGCCGAACGGATCTCCGTGGTGACGAACGCGGTGGACGAGAATCTGTTCTCCAACGTTGCGGCGCCTCTCGACGCCGAGTCCGGCTGCTACAAGATCCTGTACGTGGGCAAGCTGACCGCCGAGCGAGGGCTCGACGATTTGATCCGCGGCGCGGCGCTGGCCGCGGCGCGCGTGCCCAACCTGCGGCTCGAGATCGCGGGCGATGGCGATGACGAGCCCCGCCTGCGCCGCCTGGTGGCGGAGCAAGGGATGGGCGCCCAGATCCAATTCATCGGCTTCGTACCGTTCCGCGAGATTCCGTCGCACATTCTGAAGAGCGACTTGTGCACCGTGCCGCACGTCGCGAGCCCGTTCATCGACACCACGATTCCCAACAAGCTGTTCCAGTACATGCTGCTGGGGAAGCCCGTGCTGGTGTCGAACGCCAAGCCGCTGGCGCGAATCGTGCGGGATGCCGGCTGCGGATTCGTGTTTCGCTCAGGCGACGCGGCCGATGTGGCCGACCAGATCGTGGCCGCCTACCAGGCGCGCGGGGACGCCACTCTCGGCGCGCGCGGCCGGCAGGTCGCGCGTGAGCAGTACACCTGGGATAAGGTGGCTCCGGCGCTGCTGCGCGTTTACGACTCCCTCCTTTGTTAGGATGGAAGTCCGGAATGTTACGCTTTGAAACGGCTGGAGAATCGCATGGGGAGTGCCTTGTCGCTACGCTGACCGGGTTGCCGGCCGGCGTGCCGGTGACGTCCGCGGCCATCGACCGCGACCTGCGGCGGCGGCAACAGGGCTACGGGCGCGGCGGCCGCATGAAGATCGAGACCGATCACGCCGAGATCGTCGCCGGCGTCCGTCATTCGGAAACCATCGGCTCGCCGATCGCCCTGGTGATCCGCAATCGCGACTGGGAGAACTGGACCGAGACCCTGCCCGTTGAGACCTTCGCGGGCGCGGACCAGAAGAAGAAACCCGTGCTGCGGCCCCGGCCCGGGCACGCCGATCTGGCGGGCGTGCTGAAGTACGGCCTACACGACGCCCGCTACATCCTGGAGCGCGCCAGCGCCCGCGAGACCACGGCGCGCGTAGCCGTCGGAGCGGTGGCCAGAGCGTTCCTCGAGCAATTCGGCATCGGCGTTCTGAGCCATGTTGTGGCCATCGGCGGCGCGCGGCTGGAACGGCGCGCCACGTGGGAAGAAGTCGCCGCCCTGAATCAGCAGGACGATATTCTGCTGGGCTGTATCGACCCCGCCGCCGAGCAGAAGATGAAGGACGCGGTGGATGAAGTCTACCGCACAGGGGACACGCTAGGCGGCGTCTTCGAGGTGATGGCGCACAATGTGCCGCCGGGCCTGGGCTCCCACATCGCCTGGGACCAGCGTCTGGACGGGCGCCTGGCGCAGGCCGTGGTGTCGATCCAGGCCGTGAAAGGAATTGAACTCGGGGACGCGCTCGAGGCGGCGGTGAGCCTGGGCTCACGCGTCCAGGATACGATTCAGTACGACCGCGAGGCGCGGCGTTTCGGGCGCGGCTCCAATCACGCCGGCGGGATCGAAGGCGGCATGACCAACGGCCAGGACATCGTGCTGCGCGGCCTGCTGAAGCCCATCTCGACGCTGCGGCGCCCGCTCGAATCGGTCGACTTCGCGACGCGCGAACCGGCGCTCGCAGCCTACGAGCGCAGCGACGTGTGCGTGGTGCGTGCAGCGGGCGTGATCGCCGAGGCCATGACGGCGCTGGTGCTGGCCCAGGCGTTCCTGGAAAAGTTCGGGGGCGATTCCCTCGGTGAAACAAGGCGGAATTTCGAAGGCTATCTCGAGCAGGTGCGGGGATTCTGATGACCTACCCGATCGTGCGATACGGCAATCCGGTGCTGGAACGGCCGGCGGAGACCGTGACGGAGTTCGACACGCCCGAGCTCAAGAAGCTGTTGGAAGATATGTTCGAGTCGATGTACGCGGCCAAGGGAGTCGGCCTGGCCGCGCCGCAGATCGGGATCGGGCGGCGCATCGCGGTCATCGATCCATCCAACGGCCAGGACGAAGCCCAGCGCCTGGTGCTCATCAATCCCGAGATCGTCAAGATCGAAGGCGCACAAGTGGGCGAAGAGGGCTGCCTCAGCATCCCGGGATTCCGCGAGCAGGTCAAACGCGCGCAGCGGGTGACCGTCCGCGCGCAGGACGCGACCGGCGCCGCCTACGAGAAAACCGGGGAAGACCTGCTGGCCCGCGCCTTTCTGCACGAGACCGATCACCTCAACGGCAGGCTCTACATCAACCACGTCAGCGCGCTCAAGCGCGACCTGATCCGGCGCAAGATTCGCAAGCTGCAAAAAGCCGGCGAGTGGGCCTGAGCCGCCGTGCGCATCGTCTTTCTCGGCACGCCGGAATTCGCCGTCCCCACTCTGGAGCGGGCTTTCGAGGCGGGTCATGAAATCGCCGCCGTAGTGACGCAGCCCGACCGTCCCAAGGGCCGCGGGCGGCAATTGAGTGCGCCGCCGGTGAAGGAAGCGGCGCTGCGGCTCGGCCTCACCGTCCACCAGCCCGAGCGCATACGCACGCCCGAGGCGATCGAGTTGCTCCGCGGCTTTCGGCCCGACGCCATGGTGGTGGTGGGCTACGGAAAGATTATTCCGCAGGCGGCCATCGACATTCCGCCGCACGGAATCGTCAACGTGCACGCGTCGTTATTGCCGCGCTACCGGGGCGCGGCGCCGGTGCAGTGGGCCATCGCCAACGGAGAGACCACCACGGGAGTCACGACCATGCGCATCGACGCGGGCCTCGACACCGGCGACATCCTCCTGCAGCGCGAAACGGCGATCGGACCCGAAGAGACGGCGGTGGAACTGGGGCAGCGGCTGGCCGCAATGGGTGCCGATCTGCTGGTCGAAACGCTGGCCGGCCTCGCACGCGGCGAGATCGTTCCGCGCCCCCAGAATTCCGCGGAGGCGACTTTCGCGCCGGTCCTGAAGAAGGAAGATGGCCGCATCGACTGGACCCGGCCGGCCGTCGAAATTGCCAACCACATTCGCGGATTTAGGCCGTGGCCGGGCTCGACCGCGCACCTGCGCGGCAAGGCCATCGAGATCTCGCGGGCACGCGCCGAAGGGACCGCGGCCGGCGAACCGGGTTCGGTCCACCCCGTCCGGGGCCGGTTAGTGGTAACCTGCGGCGATGGCACCGCTTTGGAAATTCTCGAAGTGAAGATGGAAGGCAGGAACAAGATGGACGCGGCCGCTTTTCAAAACGGCTATCATTTGATGGAGAATGAACTCCTGAGAGAGATAAACCTGTGAAGCTTCCGATTGGATATCGCTTTGCCTCCAGTTACGCGGGCATTCGGAAAGAAAAGCGCGACGACCTGGCGCTCATTCTCTCGGAGCGGCCGGCATCGGCGGCGGCGATTTTTACGAAGAACCAGGTGCAGGCCGCGCCGGTCAGGCTCGCGCGGGCGCATCTGCGCAGCTCGCGAGGCCGCGCCCGGGCGATCCTGGTGAATGCCGGCAACGCCAACTGCGCCACGCGGACGGGCGATCGCACCGCCCTCGCCACCTGCCGCGCCGTCGCCAAGCTGCTGAAGACTCCGCTCAACGAAATTCTTCCCGCATCCACTGGCGTCATCGGCGTGGAAATGAATCCGAAGCTGGTGGTGGACGCGCTGCCGCGCTTGTTCGACCGCTTGTCCGATATCGGTTTCGCGGATGCGGCGCGAGCCATCACCACCACCGACAAAGTGCCGAAAATGGCGTTCGCCGAGGTGCCGTTCCGGACCGGATCGGTGCACATCGCGGGCATGACCAAAGGCTCGGGCATGATCCAGCCGAACATGGCCACTACCCTCGGGTTCGTCATGACCGATGCCGCGATCGGTCCCCAACTTCTGAAGCCGATGCTGGTCAAGGCCGCGGACCGCAGCTATCACTGCATCTCCGTGGACGGCGACACCTCCACCAACGATACGCTGATCCTGCTCGCCAACGGCGCCTCGGGAATCAAGCCGAACCCGAAGGAGCGGATGGTCTTCGAGGAAGTTCTGTGCTGGGTGATGGAAGACCTGGCCGAGAAGATCGTGCGCGACGGCGAAGGAGCGCGGCGGCTGATTACGGTCCATGTGCAGGGAGCGCGCGATGACGACGAGGCGGCGCGCCTGGCGCGCGCCATCGCCAATTCGCCGCTGGTGAAGACCGCCGTCGCCGGCTGCGACGCCAACTGGGGACGCATTCTCTCGGCCGCGGGCAACGCCGGCGTGCCCTTCGATCCGCGCAAGGTGAGCATCTATCTCCAGCGCGTTCCGGTGTGCCGCAACGGCGTGGCGGCGGAGTTTTCCGAGCGCGACTTGAAGCGCATGATGGACGCGCAGGAGTGCCTGATCCGCTTCGTCCTCCAAGACGGCGGCCCGGGCGAGACGCGCTTCTGGGGCTGCGACCTGACCGAAGACTACGTGAAGATCAACGCCAGCTACCGGACGTAAGCGCGCTTGAATCCCAGGCCGCCCTCGACGTCACCCACGTGGTGCGAAACCCGGGGCTTCCCGCCACTGTCACCTTGGACCTGTTGGACCTGCGACCCGGCTACCCTAAGCACAGCCCGGTAGCGCCGTAGCCGGCGGCTCGGTAGGGTGTCTTCCGAACCGCGACCGTCAGGGAGCGGACCCCTATCCCAGCAAATCGGCCGTCAAGCGCTGGTAGTTCCTCGGCGTGATGTAGTGGAACTCGATCTTGAGCCGCGTGAAGCCGCGCAGATGCTCCAGCGTCGCGTCGCTGGGATACTCCGGACCGGCCACGTATAGCTTCCCCGCCTCCACCCGGAACGGGACCACCCGGCAGCGGCGCGCCACCGGCCCAGGCAGGGACCTTGCCACGCCGGTGCGGATGCGCGCGCCATCGAGCGGCTCGAAAGGCACGCTTTGCTGCACGCTGAGGCCGCAGTAGAGCGCGTCCTCGGTCAGCGGGCCCGCAGCTACCAGGTATTCCCCCAGCCGCTCGTGGGGCTGCTTCGACGCCAGCGCCCACCGCAAGCACTCCTCGGTGAGTTCTCCGGCGCGGATCAGAACTTCGCCGAGGGGCTGTTTGTGGGCGTTCAGGCCGGCGCTGGTGGGGTAATCGTGCTCCGTCTTCAGCCACACCAGCGGACGGCCAAGCAGGCGCGCCGAGGTGTACCACACCAAAGCCGCGGCGGTCGCAAAGAAGTTGATCCAGTTGGCCCAGAACATGCGCAAGGGCACGCCGGCGGCGAACCGCCAGCCGTAGATCCGCGCCACGCAGCCGCATCGCACCGCGGTCCTGTGCACTTGCAGGAACAGCGTGGCGTAGAGCAGGGGCGCGGTCCACCGAACCTGCGCCAGGCCGCCGATGCCCCACTGGCTGTGGGTCGCGCGGCTCCAAAGCCAGGTCGCCAGGCCATAGAGGAGCGTCAGGTTGGCGAACGCGCTGGCGGGATTGCCGGCCAGTCCCTTGCGGTCGCGCCAGAACCAGTACAAGCGCCGCCAGCCGCCGCTCCAGCCGTGCCGCTCCCAGGCTTGCAGCGAGATGCCCAGCACCCAGCGCGTCCGCTGCTTGAGCGCCGCACGAAGGCGCTGCGGGAAGAACTCGCGCGTGGCCACCGGTTGTCCAGCCACGAACTGTATGGGGATGAACACCTGGCGGCAGCCGCTTTCCTCGAGGCGCAGGCCGATCTCGTAGTCTTCCGTCAGGCAGCCTGGATCGAAGATGCGGCCCTGCTTTTCGATGGCTGCCGCTTCGAGCGCCCATCGCGCGTATCCGGTCCCGACGCCGTTCGATGGCAGGAACCCGCCCAGCAGCAGCCGCGCCGGCACGTCCTTGGTCTGGTACTCGGCGAATTCGTCGCAGTAGACCCCGTGCGTGAAGCGCCGAAACGGGGTAGGCAGCGGCAGCACCGGAATCTGCACCATCCCACAGTCGTCGAGCGCCTGGCTGATGCGGCGCAGCTCTTCGGGATGAATCAGGTCTTCGGCATCGTGAACCACGATGGCCTCGAAGCGCACGCCGCGCTCCCGCTCATACGTCAGCATGCGCTGGTAGATCCAGTTCAGGCAGTCGGCTTTGGAGGTGGGACCGTCGTGCGGGCACAGTGCCAGGTGCACGCGCGGGAACCGCAGGCTGGCCTGCCGCACCGCCGCCACCGTGGGCGCGTCGTTGGGATAGGCGCCCACGAACACGGCGTAGTTGCGGTATTCAATGGCTCCCAGATTGTGCTCGAGCATCTTGCCGATGACGCCCTGCTCGTGCCACAAGGGGATCATGATGGCGGTGTGCTTCTCCGCTTTCGACTCGCGCGACGGTGCGAACGAGGGCCGACGCCGCAGGCGGCGCAGCCAGGCGGAGAAGCACACCATATCGAGAAAGAGATCGTCCACGCCGCTGACCAGAATCCAGGCGGCGAGCCAGGGCAGGCAGGCGACAAGGATCCTGTCGATCACAGGCACCGGGCGGGTCTCCTCCTTCGGGAGAGTAGTGCTCTCGCGGGTGGGAAAATCGCCGAAGGATGACGGTCTACGGCGTAACCGGCGCGCTTCCGCCCGCTGGAGTGGGGCATTTCACCCAGGAGCGGATCGCCGCCAAGCCGTAAGTCCCTGCGTTACAGCCAGGTGGGCTTTGGCAGGGAATATGCTCCCCCAATTGGTTCATCTCTGCTGCCCGCACACCCCAACCACGAGGTTAAGAAATCTTAAAAATTCTCATCATCGGCTGGGGCAACCCGCTGCGCGGCGACGACGGCGTCGGCTGGCGCGCGGCTGAGCTTCTGTCCAGCTCGCTCCAGGGCTACGACGTGGCCGTGCGCGTCTCGCACCAGTTGATGCCCGAGTTTGCCGAGGACGTCAGCCGCGCTGAATTCGTGGTTTTCATCGACGCGGCCTGCGATAATAGTCCGGGGGCCGTGAGGTCCCAACGAGTCGAGCCCGACCGCGCCCCGTCTGCCGCGTTCTCCCACCAATTGAGCCCGCCGGCACTGCTCGGAATGGCTGAGAGGCTGTACGGAAGTTGCCCCGAGGCGTGCTTTTTCTCGGTGGGCGCGCGCTCGTTCGAGTACGGGGAGAAGTTGTCGCCCGAAGTGGAGTCGGCGCTACCGGGTCTGATTGAAGAAGTCGAGAAGCTGTGCGGCCGGATGCCGCGAGCCATACATAACTCTTAACGAGGAAAATACCGAATGAAGAAACTAAAAATTACCGGCGGTGATTCCGCGCAGGATCTGTTGCGGCCGCGAGAGCATCCGCTAGACGTATTCTTTCAACCCGAGTCGGTGGCCCTGATTGGCGCGACGGAGAACCCGGGCAGCGTGGGCCGCACCGTTTTGTGGAACCTGATCAGCACGCCCTTCGGCGGCACCGTCTACCCCGTCAACCCCAAGCGGCCGAGCGTTCTGGGTATCAAGGCCTATCCCACCATCAGCGCCGTCCCCGAGAAGGTGGACCTCGCGGTGGTGACCACTCCGGCCAAGACCATTCCCGGAATCATCCGCGAGTGCGTCCAGGCCGGCGTCAAAGCGGCCATCGTGATCTCGGCGGGATTCAAGGAACTGGGACCCGAGGGCCTCGCGCTCGAGACCCAGGTTCTCGAAGAGGCGCGTAAGGGCGGCATGCGGATCATCGGCCCGAACTGCCTGGGCTTGATGAGCCCGCTCTCCGGCTTGAACGCGACCTTCGCGCGCGGCATGGCCTTGCCGGGCAACGTCGGCTTCATCAGCCAGAGCGGCGCCCTCTGCACCGCGGTTCTGGACTGGAGCATCCGTGAGCAAGTCGGCTTCAGCGCCTTCGTTTCGATCGGCTCGATGGCCGACGTCGGCTGGGGCGACCTGATCGACTATCTGGGCCAGGACCCGCGCACGCGCAGCATCCTGCTCTACATGGAAAGCATCGGCGATGCCCGCGCGTTCCTTTCCGCGGCCCGTGAGGTCGCGCTCAGCAAGCCCATCATCGTCATCAAGCCGGGCCGGAGCGCCGCCGCCGCCAAGGCCGCCGCATCCCACACCGGTTCGCTCACCGGCAGCGACGAGGTTCTCGAAGCCGCCTTCCGCCGCAGCGGCGTGCTGCGCGTCAACGACATCGCCGACCTGTTTGACATGGCCGAGGTGCTGGCCAAACAGCCGCGGCCTGCCGGACCGCGCCTCGCGATCGTGACCAATGCCGGAGGGCCGGCTGTGCTCGCCACCGACGCGCTGGTGACCGCGGGCGCCGAAATTGCCGAGATCTCGCCTGAGACCATGGAGGAGCTGAACAAGATCCTCCCCGCCGCCTGGAGCCACAACAATCCCATGGACATTCTCGGGGACGCGGCGCCCGAGCGCTACGCCAAGGCTCTCGAGATCGTGGCCAAGGATCCCAACGCCGACGGCATGCTGGTGATTCTCACGCCCCAGTCGATGACCGATCCCACCAAGACGGCCGACCAGTTAAAGCCCTACGCGAGCATCGAGGGCAAACCGGTCCTGGCCAGTTGGATGGGCGGAACCGAGGTCGCCGCGGGCGAGGAAATCCTGAACCGCGCCGGTATCCCGACGTTCTCCTATCCCGATACGGCCGCGCGCGCGTTCGTCTACATGTGGCGCTACGCGTACAACCTGCGGGCACTCTACGAGACCCCCATGCTGGCAGCCGGCGCCGAAGCCGCGGCCGACCGGGCCAAGGCGGACAGCATCATCCAGACCGTGCGCAAGAGCGGCCGGACGATTCTCACCGAATTCGAGTCCAAGCAGTTGCTGGCCACCTACGGCATCCCGACGGTCGACACCCGGATCGCCACCGATGTGGAGCAGGCCGTTACGTTGGCCAAAGAGATCGGCTTCCCGATCGTGCTCAAGCTCTACTCGGAGACCATCACGCACAAGACCGACGTCGGCGGCGTGCAGCTCAACCTGCGCAATGAAGACGCGGTGCGGGCGGCGTTCAACGGCATACAGGCCGCGGTTGCGGAGAAGGTCGGCGCCCAGCATTTCCAGGGCGTGACCGTGCAGCCGATGATCAAGCTGGATGGCTACGAGGTCATCATCGGCTCGAGCGTGGACGCGCAGTTCGGACCCGTGCTGCTGTTCGGCATGGGCGGCCAGTTGGTCGAAGTCTTCAAGGACCGCGCGCTGGCGCTGCCCCCGCTGACCACCACGCTGGCCCGGCGCATGATGGAGCAGACCAAGATCTACACCGCGCTGAAGGGCGTCCGCGGGCGCAAGCCGGTAGACCTGGCGGCGCTCGAGCAGTTGCTGGTTCGCTTCGGCCAACTGGTGGTGGAGCAGCCGTGGATCAAGGAGATCGACATCAACCCGCTGCTGGCCTCGCCGGAACGGCTGGTCGCCTTGGACGCGCGCGTCGTGGTCTACGGCTCCGACGTCAGCGTGGACAAGCTTCCCAAGCTCTCCGTTCGTCCCTATCCCGTGAAGTACGTCGGGCAGTGGACCATGAAGAATGGCGCGGTGGTCACCATCCGGCCCATCCGGCCGGAGGACGAGCCGCAAGTGGCCAAGTTCCACGAAACGCTTTCGGACCGCTCCGTTTACCAGCGCTACCTGCACATGCTGAAGCTGAGCCAGCGCGTGGCGCACGAGCGGCTGACCCGCATCTGCTTCATCGACTATGACCGCGAGATGGCGCTGGTGGCCGAGTCTAAGGATGCCGCGGGCGAGAGCCGCATCATCGCCGTGGGCCGCCTGAAGAAGACGCACGGCGCCAACGAAGCCGAGTTCGCTTTGATCATCAGCGACGAATTCCAGAACCGCGGTCTGGGAGCGGAGCTGTTGCACCGCCTCCTCGACGTGGCCAAGGACGAGAAGATGAACCGGGTGACCGGCGACATTCTTCCCGACAACTTCGTCATGCAGCGCATCTGCGAGAAGGCGGGCTTCGAGCTGAAGCGCTCGGCCGACGACCCGGTGGTGAAAGCCACTCTGGAGTTGGCCGTACCCGTGTAGCAAGTTCCCTGACGGTCGCGGCGCGCGTTACCCAGCCGCGACCGTCAGGGACGCCTTACCGAACCGCGACCGTCAGGGAGCGGTCCGAAGTTCGCAACCGAGCCGCGACCGTCAGGGAGCGGTCCGAAGTTCCTAACCGAGCCGCGACCACAGGGAGCGGAGTTCGTAACCGAGCCGCGACCGCCAGGGAGCGGACGTAGCGCCAAAGGAGATTTCGATCGTGCGAGTCCTCGTACTCGGCTGCGGCAATCCCGACCTCGGGGACGACGCCGCGGGCATTCTGGTGGTGCGCCAGTTGCGCGAGAGCGGCGTCGCCGCCCAGGAGCACGCCCGCGACGCCCTGACGTTGATCGACGACTGGTGCGATGCCGAGTACGTCATCCTGATCGACACGGTCGTGACCGGCGCGCCCCCGGGCACCATTAGCGGCTGTCTCGGGGCCGACGCCGTATTGCCCCGCAGCGCCGGACCTTCCGAGCATTCCTTCGACCTCGCCAGCGCCGTCGAACTGGCCCGCGCCCTCGACCGTATGCCCGCCTCCCTGAAGATTTACGCCATCGAAGGTGGCGCCTTCGAGCCCGGCACCCAGCCGCAGCCGGTGGTACTGGCCGCCGCGGATCGGGTCGCTAGCCTGGTCCTGGGAGAGGTTCATCGGCTGGAGGCCGCCGAGCGGTGAACGTTGTGGTGCCCGAAACCGAACGGCTGCGCGTGGCCCTCTACGGCGCCGTCCAGGGAGTCGGGTTCCGCCCGTTCGTCTACCGGCTGGCCACCGAACTCGGGCTCAATGGCTGGGTCCTGAACTCGAACGCGGGGCTGGTGGTCGAAGTCGATGGCGCGCCCGACGAGCTCCAGCGCTTCCTCGAACGCCTGCAGGCGGAACAGCCCGCGGCCGCCGTCGTCCTCGCTCGCGAAGTGAGCTATCTCGCGCCCGCCGGCTTCACCCGTTTTGAAATCGTCGCCAGCGACCAGGCGACCGAACGCTCCGCCGCCGTCCTCCCCGATCTCGCCACCTGCCCGCAGTGCCTGGCCGAGCTGTGGGACCCCGCGAACCGGCGCCACCAGTATCCCTTCACCAACTGCACCCACTGCGGCCCCCGCTACAGCATCATCCTCGACATTCCCTACGACCGGCCGAACACCACCATGCGCGGGTTCCCGCTCTGCCCCGAGTGCCTGCGCGAGTACGCGGACCCCGCCGACCGCCGCTTCCACGCGCAGCCGAACGCGTGTCCGGTCTGCGGTCCCAAGCTGTCGATCGAAATCGGCGAGGCCGCGGGCGCGATTGCCGCCGGCCGCATTCTCGCGCTCAAGGGAATCGGCGGGTTTCAACTGCTGGCGGATGCGCGCAACCAGGAGGCGGTGGCGCGCCTGCGGCGCCTAAAACATCGGGAAGAGAAACCGTTCGCGCTCATGATGCCGTCGCTCGCCATGGTGCGCGAGTATTGCCTGCTCTCGCCTGCTGAGGAGCGGGTACTCACCTCCGCCGCTGCGCCGATCGTTCTGCTGCGGCCCGCCGATACCCGGTCCGCCCTGGCCCCCAACGTGGCCCACAACTCGCCCTACCTCGGCGTCATGTTGCCCTATTCTCCGCTGCATCATCTCCTGATGCGCGCCTGCCCCTTCCCCCTGGTTGCCACGAGCGGCAACCTGACCGACGAGCCGATCGCCATCGACAACGAGGAAGCGCGCCGCCGGCTGGGCGGGATCGCGGACGTCTTCCTGACGCACGACCGTCCCGTCGCGCGCCCCTGCGACGACTCCGTGGTGCGCGTCGCGCGCGGCCGCGAGAACGTTATGCGCCGCGCGCGCGGCTATGCGCCGCTGCCGGTGCGCGTGGAGCGGCCACTGCCCGCGGTCCTGGCTGTGGGCGGCCATCTGAAGAACACCGTCGCGATCGCCGTGGGCCGCCAGGTCTTTCTCAGCCAGCACGTCGGCGACCTGGACACTCCGGAAGCGCGGCGCGCCTTCGAGAACGCCATCGACGACCTCTGCCGCCTGTACCGCTTCAAGCCCGAGCTGGTGGCCTGCGACCTGCATCCCGATTACGCTTCCACGCGCTGGGCGCTCAGCTCCGGACTGCCCGTGGTGCGCGTGCAGCACCACCACGCCCACGCCGCCGCCTGCGCCGCCGAGAACGCCATCCGCGGCCCGTACCTCGCGGTTTCCTGGGATGGCACCGGCTACGGCCTCGACAGCACCATCTGGGGCGGCGAGATTTTTCTGGCCGAAGACGGCCAATTCGAGCGCGTCGGACACCTGCGCCCGTTCCGCCTTCCGGGCGGCGAGGCCGCGATCAAAGAAGGTTGGCGCTCCGAGGCCAGCCTGCTCTACCAGACCTTCGGACCGCAGGCGGTGGACGACCCGGTGTTGCGAAGAATGATCGAGCGCGGAATCAACGCCCCGCTGACCTCAAGCGTCGGGCGCCTCTTCGACGCCGTGGCATCGATGGCCGGCATCGCGCGCCAGAGCCGCTTCGAGGGTCAGGCCGCCATGCTCCTCGAACGGGCCATCGATGGTGCGACCATAGAGGAAGCCTACCCGCTCGCGGAGCGGGATGGCGTGGCGGATTGGGCGCCGCTGGTCGAAGCCGTTCGGAGCGACGTCAAGAGGGGCCAGCCCCGGAGTGCGATCGCCGCCCGATTTCATAACGCGCTCGCGGAGTGGATCGCCGCCGCGGCCACGCGTACCGGCGCCCGCCAGGTGGCGCTTTCGGGCGGCGTGTTCCAGAACGCATACCTGGTAGAGCGCGCGGTGGCCCTGCTCGAGACGCGCGGCGTGGCCGTCTACACGCACCAGCGCGTGCCCGCCAACGACGGAGGAATCGCGTTGGGCCAGGCGGCGCTGAGCGGGATACCGAGCCGCGACCACAGGGAGCGGTTTGCTGGCTGAGAGGTTTTTATGTGTCTTGCAATTCCTGGGCGTATCACCGAGATCACCGAAGACGCCGAGCCCGCCCTGCGGCGCGGCAAGGTCGATTTCGCCGGCATCAAGAAGGAGATTTCGTTGGCCTTCACGCCGGATGCGGCCATCGGCAACTACGTCCTGGTGCACGCCGGATTCGCGTTGAACACGGTCGACGAGGATGAGGCGCGGAAGATCTTCGAGGATCTCGACACCATGGCGGAGCTCGAAGAGGCCGCGGGCGACGCGCCATGAAGTTCGTCGACGAGTATCGCGACCGCAAAGCCGCAGACCAGGTGGCTGCACAGATCCGCCGAACCGTCACCAAGCCCTGGACCATCATGGAAGTCTGCGGCGGCCAGACCCACACCATTCTCAAGAGCGGCCTCGAGGACCTGCTGCCGCCCCAGGTCACGCTGGTGCATGGGCCGGGCTGCCCGGTCTGCGTCACCCCGCTCGAGTTGATCGACAAAGCGGTGGCCATCGCTTTGCGCCCCGGCGCGACCCTGTGCTCGTTCGGCGACATGCTGCGCGTGCCCGGCTCCGCCAAAAGCCTGTTCGACGCTAAGGCCGAGGGCGCGGACGTGCGCATCGTCTACTCGCCCATGGATGCCGTGAAGCTGGCGCGCGAGAAGCCGGAGCGGCAGGTGGTGTTCTTCGCCGTGGGCTTTGAGACCACCGCGCCGGGGAACGCGATGGCCGTGTGGCAGGCCGCGCGCGAAAGCCTGAAGAATTTCTCGATACTGGTGGCGCATGTCCTGGTGCCCCCCGCCATCGAGGCGATTTTGAGCTCGCCGGCGTGCCTCGTGCAGGCCTTTCTGGCGCCCGGCCACGTGTGTACGGTGGTCGGGTTTGGGCAGTACGAGCCCATCGCGCTGCGCTACCACGTGCCCATGGTGATCACAGGCTTCGAGCCCCTCGACCTGCTCGAAGGCATAAGGATGGCCGTGGCGCAGCTCGAAAGCGGCCGCGCCGAAGTGGAGAATCAATACAGCCGCGCGGTGACGCGCGAAGGGAACCGCGCCGCGCAGCATGTGGTCTCCGAAGTTTTTGAAGCCGCCAACCGCCAGTGGCGCGGCATCGGCGAGATCCCCGGCAGCGGCCTGCGATTGCGCCCGGCCTACCGGCGCTTCGATGCCGAAGAACGCTTCGCCCTGACGGCGGCCGGCGTCCGGGAGCCTGCTGAGTGCATCAGCGGCCTGGTCCTGCAAGGGTTGAAGAAGCCGTACGAGTGCACGGCCTTCGGCGTCCGGTGCACCCCGGAACGGCCGCTCGGCGCCCCCATGGTCTCCTCCGAGGGCGCCTGCGCCGCCTACTACCTCTACGGGAGGCATCGGCATGAACGAGTTTAGCGTCACCTGTCCCGTCCCGCTCCCGGCCCGCGATCGCATTCTGCTCGCGCACGGCGGCGGCGGCAAACTCACCAACCAGCTCATCGAGAGCGTGTTCGTTCCGGCGTTTTCGAACCCGGCCCTCAACGCCCGGCACGACGGCGCGGCCATCTCGGCCGACGGCGCGCGTCTGGCCTTCACCACCGACGGATACGTGGTACGGCCCCTCATCTTTCCCGGAGGCAACATCGGCGACCTCGCGGTCAACGGCACGGTGAACGACCTGGCCATGTGCGGAGCGCGCCCGCTCTATCTGAGCGCCGCCTTCATCCTCGAAGAAGGGCTCGAAATGGAGACGCTGCGCACGGTGGTGGCCTCCATGAAGAAGGCCGCCGATGCCGCGGGCGTCGCGCTGGTAACCGGCGACACCAAGGTCGTCGACCGCGGCAGCGCGGATAAGATGTTCGTCACTACCGCCGGGGTCGGCGTGATCGAGTGCGGGCGCGCGATCTCGCCCCAGGCGGTCGAGCCCGGCGACGCCATTATCGTCAGCGGCGATTTGGGAGCGCATGGAATCGCGGTGCTTTCGGTGCGCGAGGGCCTGGCGTTCGAGACCGCGATCGAGAGCGACACCGCGCCGCTGTGGGAGCCGGTCGAGGCGCTGCTCGCGGCCGGCATCGAGGTGCACTGCCTGCGCGACCTCACCCGCGGCGGACTCGCCTCCGCGCTGAACGA
>Ga0182027_10003179_pt1 | contig 26237 bp, 24 predicted proteins | sample 712E1DmetaG_FD_121300 | JGI IMG/M metagenome (GOLD analysis project Ga0182027, IMG submission 121300) | Permafrost microbial communities from Stordalen Mire, Sweden - 712E1D metaG (Illumina Assembly) | ecosystem: Environmental > Terrestrial > Soil > Wetlands > Permafrost | place: Sweden...
CCCTTGGCGGTGACAGCCCGCCTTCGCTCTTCGAGCTTCGGCGAGGCCCTGCATTTGGGACGGGCCACGACGGAGCCTTGGCAAAGTCGGGCGCACCGCCCTCCAACAAAATCGTCGCAAACACGAACGATCCGAACCGATATTAGTGCAGTTTTTTCCCACCGCTGCGATCACTTATCTGCATGCGGCACATATGTTAGCGGTGGTCGCAGGATATGCGCGCTCCTGCCGGTCCGGCCGGGGCAATCGACTGATGAGTCATCATTTCTCGAAAGATGATTTTTCCGGATAAACGCGCTCCAGAAAATCGCGCAACAGGCGGACAACCCGGGGATCAGGGAAATCGCCCATGTCATCGTTGAGACAATAGAATTTCGGCCGCAGGATCCGGATCCATCTCAAAACCCGCTTCTGCACTCGCAGGTCGTTCGTGACCCGATGGAAGACCGTTGTCAGATAAACCTCCCAGAGTGGCACCTGAAAAGAAGGAACTCCCCTCCTGGCGAGGACCGACTGAGCATAGGCATATTCAAATGCGAGATCGGTCCCGCAGCGGAAACGGTTGGTGATGGTCTGCCGGATTTCCGGTTCGTCGGTGGGCAACAGGCTTCTGTCGATCAGGAGGGGGGCATGGCGGCCATGACGCCTCCTCGTCTTCCCATGAAGCCGGTCGAGGAAGCGGTTGGTATTCGAAATCGCCTTCCCGTAGGGATCATGGGTGGTTTCCCATTCTTCCGCGCCCGGGGTGAATTCCCTTTCGAGGTAGATCCGGATTCGCCCGTCCGGGGTGATGAAGTCCTTTTTCCTCATTCCACGGCCAAAGAGATAGTCGTCGTTCAGGTAGATGAAATACCGCGACAGGCCGTCTATGCGGTGCAGGTTGTGCTCGATGGCAAAGCTGTTGAAGGTTGGCAGGACATCCGGGTTGGCGAATATCTCATCGTGGTGAACGATCCGGATTCTCGACGGGCCGGAAAGGTTCAGCCAGCGGGGAACTTGGGGGCGGGCCGTCACGAGATAAAGGTTCCCGAACCAGGGCACATGTCTTTCCAGAGAGCGCAGGCTGTACTTCAACAGATCAAGATTGTCCCGGTCCCTCTCTGGATTCGGCGGGATGCCATGGCGGCCGGCCCAGTCGTTCCGGAGGGCGGCGTAATCCGGATCAGCCCCGTCGACCCAGGTGTAAACGAAATCAATCCGCTCGGGTGTCGTGGTCATTATGCACCGTTCAGATCGCGCAGACGCACGAACCGCGCACGGCAATCCCGCCACCCGGTCAGCGCCTCGCGCACCGCTGTCAGTGCGGCGTCGCCGGTTCTGAACCGGCAGTCGAATCGCAGGTTTTCGCGCCGCAGATCGACGAACTCCCACGGGTGGACGAACGGCACGACCGGTTCTGTCAGCGTCCGCAGCCACGGGTCGCGCACCCACGCCGGCAGCCGCAAAACCGATGACGTGACTGACGCCGGCACGCGCCGCAGCCCGGTGGGCGCCGCGCCGGGGCGGTGCTCGGCGCCGAACTTGTAGCGTGCCTGTGACGAATCCACGTGAATGCCCGCGGCCGCCAGCAGCGGCAGATACGCCGCTGGAAACCGCAGATACGGCGCGCGAAAGGATGTCACCGTGGCGAACGGCCGCAACGTGGCCAGCGCCGCGCGCAGTTCCTGCTCCGCCGCTACCGGTGTGAGGGTCGTGAAGTCCCGATGGGTGTCGCCGTGGCAGCCGAGTTCGTGGCCGGCCAGCACGAGCCGTTCGATGGTGGTGGGAAAGCGGCGCGCCACCTCGCCGGTTGCGAAGATCGTCGCCGGCACGCGCAGTTCGGCGAGCAGATCCAGCAATCGCGGCAGGCCTTCCGCCATGCCGCGAAACGTCGACCGGTAGGGCGGGCAATCTTGCTCCGCGTCGACGGTGAAGCACACGGTCGGGCCGTCTGCGTTCATCCCGGATTCCGCAGTTGAGGCTTCCGCTCCTTGTAGCTGCGAGCGTGAGCCCCTCGACACGCTCGGAGCCTTGAGCCTGTCGAAACGGCGAGTGGATTCTGTCTCAACCGCGGAATCTGCGTTCATGGGGCGGGGACCGCTGCTGTGACGGCGAATTCGCGCCTGTAGACGCGGTGGCATTTGTCCCACTTCGCCCCCAGTCGGGTCATGTCGCCGGTCGTGCTGAGATTGGCGCCCACGACCTGCACGATCTCGGTGCGGTCGATCTGCAGGGCTTGCAGCGTCCGGATCAATGAGGCGAACAAAGCGAGGTTGGCCCCGCCCTTCTGGTGCTGCGGGCGCACGCCGAGCGCGATGACGTTGCATTGCCGCGAGGTGTGCAGGCTCCAGAGCAGGTGCCACCAGCCGAACGGCAGCAGCCGGCCGCGGGCGCGGCGCAGGCCGGGCGTGATGTCGCGGATGGCGAGCAGGAAACCGAGCACCTCCTCGCCTTGAGCGAGCACTTTCATCGTCGCCGGCTCTGCCAGCGTGATCATGTCATCGGCCAGCCGCTCGTATTCTTCCGGCGACATCGGGTAGAAATCAGGCACCTGTGCGAACGCCTCGAGATAGCTGTCGAAAAATCGCTCTGCCCAGCCCCACATCTCCTTCTTCGTGCGGAAACCGCGCACGGTGTAGCCCCATTTTGCCATCGCCCGGTCGGCGTGCTCGAGCAGTTCCGGCGGGACGGCAAAGCTGCGGTCGAAATATCCCGACAGGTAATCGGTGTGCGGCACGAAACGGGCCGTCTCCACCAATCGCTCGTAGTAGGGGAAATGCCACGGTACGTTCACCGTGCCCTCGTGCTCGAAGCCGCGCACGAGGATGCCCGGCGGATCGGGCTGGATGAAGCCGATCGGGCCCAGCATCCGTCGCACGCCGCGTGCCCGGGCCCACGCCTCGGCTTCGGCGAAGAGCGCATCGGCCACCGTCTGGTCGTCCACCGCTTCAAACCAGTAGAAAAAGGCCGTGTCGTTCTGGTATTTTTCGTTGTAGAATCGCTGGCGCAGCGCCGCAATGCGCCCGACGACGCGGTCCGCGCGCTCGGCCAGGAAGAAGCCCGCCTGCGAATGCCGGAAATAGGCGTTGCGCTGCGGGTCCATCAGCCGGCGCATCTCCATTTTCAGCGGCGGCGTCCATCGGTCGACGCCGCGGTAGAGGTCAAACGGAAACTCGATGAATCGCCCCACTTCGGTCGCGCAGGCCGGGTCCACCTCCCGCACTGTCACCGGGCCGCCGGTCCCTGTGGTCATGCCGCCGGCCATGGGGCGAACACCAGCACCACGTTGCTGCCGCCGAAGCCACTGCTGTTGCTGACCACGATGCCTGGTGCGACCGTGCGCGTCTCGCGTGGCAGGTCGAGACCGGCGCACGCTTCGTCGGGTTCCTCTAGGTGCGCATTGCCTGGAACGAAGCCCTCGCGCAACGCCAGCGCGCAGAAGCCCGCCTCCATGGCGCCGGACATCGAGAGCGGGTGCCCGGTCAGGCCCTTGGTGCTGCTCACGGCCGGCTGCGCGCCCGCTTCCGTGAACACCGTGCGCAGCGCCAACGCCTCGGCCCGGTCGCCCTGCGGCGTCGACGTGGCATGCGCGTTCACGTAGCCCACGTCGGCCGGTGTCAGATCGCACGTCCGGAAGGCGCGGCGCAGGGCGCGTACCAGGCCTTCGCCCTCAGGATGTGGCATGGCCAGGTTGAAGCCGTCCGCCGACTGGGCCCAACCGAGCATTTCCGCGTAAGGCGTCACCTGCCGCGCTGCGGCGGATTCGGCGGACTCCAGCACCAGCACCGCGGCGCCGCCGCTGCCGACAAAACCGTCGTGGCCGCGATCGAAGGGCCGCGAGGCGCGGTCCGGATCGCCGCTCTCCGTGAGCGCCTTCATGCTCATGAACGGGATGAGGGCGTCCGTGTTCAGATCCTCCGCGCCCACCACGATCACGCGCTCGAATCGGCCCAGGCGGATCTCGTCGCAGGCGTAGCCGAGGGCGTGGCTCGACGAGGCGCAGGCCGACACGAACCCACAGTTGGCGCCGCGGATCTTGAAATAGGTGCCGAGGTTGAAATTCAGGGTGCCGGTGATCGAGCTCACCACGCCCATCGGCGTGCCGCGCATGTCGGGGGTGTCGTGCATAACGCTGAGAAAGTGGTGCAGCATGAATGCCGAACCGGCGGAGCTGCTGAACAGCGCGGTCGCCTCGTCGCTCACCTGTGCCGGGGTCAGGCGGGCGTCGGCGATCGCCTGTTCAGTGGCGCACAGCGCGTAGAGGCCGTGCGGTGCCAGCGAGCGGAGCGAGTTCGGCAGAAACCTGTAGCCTGGCGGATAGGTCCACTTGCTCCAGTGAGGCGAGGCGGTGTCGAAGTCCTTGATCGTGCCTGCCACTTTGACGCCGAGCGGCCGGTCCGGGCCGGCGAAATCCATGCGTGCGATGCCGTGTCGCTGTGCACGCAGGCTCGCCTCCACCGTCGCGCGGTCGTTGCCGATGCTCGTGACGAACCCGAGCCCGGTGATTACCACTCGTCGCTGCGGTGCCATGGTGCCGCAGCGGTCAGCACGCCGCGCCTGCTGCCGGAAATGCCTTCGCTCGCAAAAACGCCTGCAGTTCGCCCAGCGTTTTGATCTTGGGGAAATCCTCCAGTTGGATCACGACGCCGATGAACTCCTCCGCCTGAAACGAGAGATCGACGAGCGTGAGCGAATCGAACGCCAGGTCCTCCACCAGACGCACGGCGTCCTGCTTTTGGGCATGCTGCTCCCGGAAGACTTCGCCGCCGTGGTAATCCATGATTCCGTTCACGATCTTCGCCAGCACCTCGGGCGAAGGAGCCCGGCGGTAGGTCCAGACCAGTTCCTGAAACTCCGGAGGGAAGGGCTCGAGTTTTTCACGTAGTTTTTCCTCCGGGATCTTCTCTGACTCGGATTTCATGCGGTGAAATGGGGTGGGCGACTTTGGTTTTGTATATCGCTGACGAAGTTCCCAGCGTCAATCTCATCCTCCCCGGCGCGCCTGCGCCGGGGTGGCACGACGCATCTCCATACTTCTTGCACCATCCAATATGCTAATATCGGTTCGGATCGTTCATGTTTGCGACGATTCCTTGTTAAATGAGAATCGAGTGGCCATGCGCGCAATGGTCTGAGTCTGCGCCTCGCTGGTCATGTCCCGTCGCATCCCATCCTGGCCCGAGCCGCACACCCTCATGCGGCGCCTCGACCTGCACGCACGCAACCGGCCGGATGCCGTCGCGTTCCGGTTTCTGCGCGACGCCGCCTTTGCGACCGAGGACCTGACCTACGCCGGCCTGCGCGGCCGCGCGCTGGCCGTGGCGCAGGCGCTACGGGCGCGGCACAGCGAGGGCAGCCGCGTGCTCCTGGTCCTGCCGCCGGGGCTCGACTATATCGCCGGCTTCCTAGGCTGCCTCTACGCCGGCGCCATTGCCGTGCCGGTATATCCGCCGCGGCGCAACCGCCTGCTGGATCGTGTCGTCTCCATTGCCGCGGATTCTGGTGCGCGATTCGTGCTCGCATCGACTGAGGTGCGCCGCGAGATCGAAGCCCGCATCGCCCCTCTGCTTCCAAGCGACGTCACCTGGCTGCTGCCGGAAGGCGAGCCGGGAGCGCCGGTCGACTGGCACCTGCCATACTGCGACGCTCGCACGCCCGCCTTCCTCCAATACACCTCCGGCTCCACCGCCGAGCCGCGCGGTGTGGTCGTCACCCATGGCGGCCTCGAGCACAACATTGGCCTGATGGCGCAGGCGTTCGCGCTGACCGCAGACCAGGTGCTGGGAGTGAGCTGGCTGCCGCCGTTCCACGACCTCGGCCTGATCGGCAACCTGCTGGCCTCGGTCCATCACGGCGTGCCCGAGGTGCTGATGGCGCCGCATACATTTCTCGGCGATCCGTTGTTTTGGCTGCGTGCCATTACGCATTTCCGCGCCACTTCGTCGGCCGCGCCCAATTCCGCCTACGAGCTCTGCGCTTCGCGCGCCACGCCGGCGGATCTGGCCGTGCTCGACCTGAGCACGTGGAAGACCGCGTTCAACGGCGCCGAGCCCATCCTGCCCTCCACGCTGGAACGTTTCGTGCGCACCTTTGGACCGAGCGGTTTTTCCGCGCAGGCATGGTGTCCCGGATACGGGCTGGCGGAGGCCACGCTCGGCGTCTCGGCACAGCGCCAGGGGCTGGGCGCCGTAGTGCAGGCATTCGACCGCGGCGAGTTGGGCCGTCATCGTGCGTGCCCGGTCGATCCGGCGGCCGAAAACGCCGTGCGCCTGGCCGGTTCCGGCGGGATACTCGGAGGACAGCGCGTCGTTATCGCTGATCCTGACACCAGTCGGACCTGCCCGCCCGACACCGTCGGTGAAATCTGGGTGTCCGGCCCCAGTGTCGCGCGCGGCTACTGGGGCAAGCCGGAGCTCACGCGGGAGGTTTTCCATGCGAGGCTCGCCGACACCGGCGAAGGCCCGTTTCTGCGCACGGGCGACCTCGGCTTCCTGAACGACGGCCAGCTTTACGTCACCGGCCGGCGCAAGGACCTCATCATCCTCGGCGGCGTCAACTACTATCCGCAGGACATCGAGCTGACGGTGCGCGCCGCGCACCCGGCGCTGCACGACTCCGCTGGAGCCGCCTTCTCGGTCATCGGCGCCGATGGCGAAACCCTCGCCGTCGTCCACGAGATCAATCTCAACCACCGCCGGTTCGACGCCGCGGAGGTGGTGGCCGCGCTACGTCGGGCCGTGAGCGAGGAATACCAGCTCGCCGTCACACATTGCGCTCTCGTGCGCTTCGCAAGCCTGCCCAAGACCTCAAGCGGCAAGGTGCAGCGGCATCGCTGCTGTGAGCTGTTCCTGAGCGGCGGACTCGACGCCTTCCATACCACCGGCGGCGACGCGCACGCGGCGACGGCGCTGGTCGCGCCGACCGGTCCGCTGCCGCTGCCCGTCGGGGAGTTCGCCCGGCTTCACGCCGGCATCGCCAGGATCCTCGGTGTCGCCCCCGCCGAACTCGATCCCGACCGGCCGCTGACCCAGCAGGGCCTCAGCTCGCTGGCCGCCGTCGAATTGCAGGGCTACTGCGAGGCCGAGTTCGCGCTGCGGCTGGAATACGAGGATTTCTTTGAACCCTGGACCGTGCGCCGTCTCGCCGGCCTCATAGCCGAAAAACGTGCCCGCGGATAATCCGCCTCGCCGCCAATTACCCAAAACCAGCCTGACGGGTAGGGACGGAGCGCCGGGCCCGAAGAAATGCAAATGAAGGATTCATCCCATGTGGCGATCAATCCCTGAATTGGCCACAGGAGGCGCAAAACGCATAATGCGACCAGACAGCGGACATCTTATAGGAGCACGCTGAGGACGCGGAGGCGGAGGTTTAGCCCGAAAAACACGAACGACGCGAAACCGGAGCTTGCAGGGGCCTGTCCCTTGGAGGCTCGTGCGGTTGGAAACGGGTGGCTGTCGCGGACGACCACGACCGCGCTGAATCCGTGTCTGGCTGCCCAACTGAACATGGCAGCCCTTTCCGCCTGAGCTGACTGGTCAACGCCTGCCGGGCGGATCCGCGGGCGCAGCTGCTCATAAAGACGAGTGCAAAATGCAAAGTTTGACCCTGCTTGGATTGGTCCTGTTTGGACCTCGGTTCGATTTGCGTTTCCTTGGAGGGCGCCGGTCCCTCGGCGCCGTCTGTCATTTCTCTGGAGGCCGCTGACCTCTTCAGGGCTTCACATGGAACCCGATCTCGCGTCTGGGTCGGTCAGGTGCCGGCGCCAGGAGAGGCTGCAGCTTTCGGTAGATATCCCGCAGGACGGCGTCGTGGACCAGAAATTTTCGGTCGATCGCAGCCAGCCGCTTCAGGATGCCGGCCCCGCTCGCGAGTTCTTCACGCATGCGCAGAAACGCGCGAACGATGAATATGCTCATTTGAACAGCGTGCGAGCTGTTGAGGACGTTGGCTGCCATGAGCGCACCATGTTCCGTAACGGCCCAGGGCGCATATCGGCGGCCACCGCGGCCGGCTTTTGAGGTCGCAAATTGCGACCTCAAAGCCTTCATCTCCTCGTTTTTGAGCTGGAAGCAGAAGTCGGGAGGAAAGCGGTCGGCAGTGCAGCAGAAACTGCAACGTCACTGTCTTGCCGCGCCGGGTACAGCTGCAGATGGTGCGCCGACGGAAATCATCGAGTCCGCCGACTTGTGGGGCTCTCCTTGGTCTCGCGGACGCTTCATCTGGTCTGAGCGCATGAAACCATACTTCTCATATAGGCCATGTGCATCCGATGTGCCAAGCATGCACAGTGTCCCGCTCACTGCGGGATGAGCGACGACGCAGGACATGAGGAACTTTCCCAGACCTGTCCGCATGCACTTCTCATCTACAACGACGTCGCAGAGCCACGAGAAGGTCACTCTGTCCGTCACGATGCGGGCAAAACCGACCTGTCGTTGGCCCGCTTTCTCGTACAGGCCAAAGCAGATCGAATTGCGGATGGACTCTTGCACCACCTCCCGGGACCGACCTTTCGCCCAGTAGGTTCGATTGAGCACGGCGTGAATGAAATCGACGTCTAGCAACGCCGCATCCGTGCTGACAAAATGTTCTTCGTTTTCGGTTCTCATTTGAGGGAGCCCGACGGTGTTGTTGGATAAAAGGGACAGGTTGTTGAAATCAAGGAACAGGTTAAGGTCGAGATCAAGGGACGGGTTGAACTGCCCGACGGGGATGAATTCGTCCTTGACGTCGCGCGCGGCATGGCAGGCGTGAGCGATCTGGTGACCGTCAATCGCCCAGACGGCGCGCCCGGCCAGTTCGGGGAAGGCGCCCAACCAGTCCCGAGCTTGGAGCAAACGGCCGAAGAGCTCATAGGAGCCGGCGGCCACCTCCGCGATCATCGTGGCGCGCCGCCGCGATTGCAGCGCGTCGAACCAGGTCGTGCGGGCCAGCGCCGTACCTCCGTCCTGTTGCGCCTGCAAGATGTCCCGACCAGAATCGCACTGTCCCATGACGCGCAGAACGCCGAACCGCAGAAACTGCTCGTCGCTCAGCTCGGGCGTGTCCCGCCGATTCCGGCAGTAGTCGTTCAGCAGCCGGAGGGCCGGCTCGAGGAATGATTCGAGCCACCGCCACGTTTGCCAGGGTTTTTACCATGTAGCCACTATATAGATACGCGTAAGAAAACATGGGAGCAATCGCCAGAATAATCCGACTCACCAAAGGCCCGGACCGGCCCTGAGACACGCCAAGTAAAAATGGACTCCCGGGAGCAGGAAACCGCTCCACGGCCACAGAAAACCCCCGGCTGGGCCAGCATCTCCCGATCGTCGGATTGCGATGTGTTTTCATTGCCAATACTCCCCCTTGTGTATCCGCGTTGGAGGGCGCTGCGCCGTCAGCGCCATTCTTTTTTTCCAACCTTCGGGCGAGGTTTCGGCATTCCATGTATTCACCGCCAATATCCTTTTCTTGTAGCAGCGAGCGCCAGCGAGTGGTCTGACAAAATGCAAGGCCTACCCCCCTTCGACCTTGCTCCGGCGCCTCCATGGCACATTCGACCGCTTGCGCGCCTCGAATCCGCCACGAATGGTGTCTGTCAAGACATAAGACATGTCCCCTTAGATCTGCTCCTAACGAAATCGCAAGGATCGCCCCCAGGTAAACCCATTCCCCTCGGCACGTCGTAACGTATTACGTTACCAAGCCGCCCGGACAGAGGCTTCGTTTGTTACGCATTCTGTGACACGGAACGCTTGGCTCTGAGGCTGTGAGTTCCATTGGAGAACACGCCCAAGTGTGCCGATTGGTGGAGGCATGCGTAAGCTGTGTTTAAAATCGGCGCGCCCAACGGTCGCTCCCAGCCTATGGCGCCTGGTGAATCTCGGGGCTTCGTTGGTCTGCTTCGGGCTGATGTTGCTCGCCTCGGGGTGCGCCACCGTTCCGTCGGCCGCGGCCGGGCCCGCGCAGACAGCTCATTTCGTCATTGTCAATTTGAGCGATTGTGCCTGGCAGATTACCCTTAGCCCGGCCGGTGGTGGACCCGCCCGCGTACTGCACCCGGCCGCCCGGGAGTCGGAGGAGCTCGATCTTGCCGGCGGCTCCTACGGGATCGAACAAAGGGCGTTGATTGGAAGCATGGGCGCCGATTCGACGCGACGTTTCACAATCCGCCTCGAGTCCGGGCAGACCTACCGCTGGCGTCTCGTAACGCTGCTGTCCGTCCCGCCGGATGGGATGCTTCGCGACCCGACGAACGACGAACATGAGCGAGAGCGATAGCCCGCGGCGGGTGATTGCCGAGATCCGTGTTGGCGCTGATCAAACTGCGATTCCACAGATCGGCAGCCGTTCGATCCATCATTTCTGGCAGCTGTTGGCGCGCGATTTTCAGGACATCCTGTTGGCGCCGCAGCGACGGCCTGACGATAGCGGCGTCGCCTGGACCTGGCGTGAACCAGCCAGAAGCAAGCCGGCGACATCAGCGGAATTGGCGGGACTCCGCGACCGGTTGACCGCTGCGGGCCGGTCGTTTGCGAAGAATCTGGAGGGTTCCGAATTGGGACCGGAGAGTCTTGGCGGCCTAAGCGCGAAGGAAGGCGTCGACCTGCTCGAATCCAAGGTGAGCGAGATGGTTGTCGGACTGACGGGAAAGACGGACGTGAAACTGGGTGCCTTTGTCTGTCGGACCGACATTGGCCTGAGAGTGCACAGTTGGGGGACGCCGGTCCCGGCGCAGCCATTCTACCCGGATGCGCGCGACTGCGAGGTCAGCGGAACGGTGCTGGTGGGCGGAAAGGGCGCGTCCGATTTCGACGTAGTGATTGAGAGCAGAACCGGCGTGTGCCTGGCGCGAACCCGGTCCGATGCCTCTGGCGGGTTCCGCCTCCAGAAGGTTGGTCCGGGAACCCACCGGGTCCGCGTGATTTCTGATCGAGTGGATTTCCCTGTCAGCGGCGTGCTCGTGACGGTGGAGCGCAGCTCGATCGCCAATCTTGAGTTGAGCAGCACATCGGTGACCGTGGCCACAGGCGTGGCATCTCCGATTCGTTCGCCTGATTCGCAGACGCCCATATCCGAGCCGGAGAACACGGCTGCAACAGCCGGCCGCCGGACGTCGTGGCGACGTTGGGCGTTGGGTGTCATCATCGCGGCGATGGCGCTTGCGGTCGCAGGAGGTGGTTGGGGGATGTGGAATTGGTGGCAGGCCGATGGCAATCGTCCGGGCGTTGTAAACGGGGAGTCTACATTTTCGGGCGGCCGGCAGGCGGGAAAGGGTGGTGGGGGCCGTGAAAGGGTGGCTGGGTCTCGCCTGGCTGATTTGGGCCGGGGTTTGTCCAGCGCTTCTGCGGCCGGTCCCAATCGGTTGCCAGCGTCAGGGCGGGGTCATCCGGGTCCGCCTCCGTCTTCATCGGCGCCGCGGGACTCGAAAGGATTTTCTGCTGCCGGCCCGGGCGATGCGACAGGAAACGCGCCGGCCGTGGATGGTCGGACAAACCCCGCCCGGCCGGAGAAGAATCGCCCGGAAACGGTCGACAAGCCCGACGCCGCGGCGAAAACAAAGTCCGTTGCCAACGACGCGCCGACAGACGCGCCCGAGCCGGCCACCGACGCCGATGTGGTTGACCGGCAAAAACCAGACGAACCCTCCGATGCTGCGAAGTCTTTCCCTCGTGAAAAACCATCTGAGTCATCGCAAGCCGCACCGGCAAAAGTCCCCGACGTGGCGCCGCTGGCGGAAACCAAAGCCGCGCCGGTGTCAGCGTTGTCGGACGATGAAGCGGCTGGGGAGGGAGCGACCGCAAACCGCCGGTCGGGATCTCGTTCGACGACGAGTGGCGCCAGATCGGGCAAAAGCTCATCCCAAACCGGAAGCGCGACTGCCGGTTCATCGGCCGTGCAATCGGAGAACACGGACGATATGTCGGGCCCACCTGCGTCTGGTGATGCGTTGCCCGGGGCTTCAAACACGAAGACGGGTTCCGGGCCGTCGACCGCGGGGACTGGTGGAAACGCGCCGTTGGTCGCCGTTCGTCCGGTTGCACAAGGATCTCCGATGACGGCGCCCGAGTCGCCTGATCAGACGAGTGCGTCGGATCCGCGAGTCGCCGGATCAGGGGCACCAGCGCAAGCGGTGAAGGGGCATGCGGTGACCAAAGTGCAGGCTCCGTCAGCGCCGGCTTCGCCGACGGGCGAATCTGCCGCACCGCAAACCAAGTCGCCGGAATCGGAGGAGGCTTCCATTGAACGTGCCGCACAGGTGGGGCAGGCGTCAGAGCAGCCGGGTGCGATGCCGCCGTCAAAGCAGGTGAAACACCCACAGCCGCCCGCGACGTCCGGATCTGCTGATATGAAAACCGCCGGCGCGACAGAAGCAGTGGAAGCGCCACCGGATCGATCGCGATCGGGGGCGACACGTCCGTCTGCGCCGCCAAAGTCACAGCCCGCGCGCCCGCCGCTCGGGGCGAACTCCCAGCCGAGCGCGGAGCCGAAACCTTCCGCTCAGGAAACAGCATCGATTCCCACGGACGCACCCGGCCGTGTGCCGCCGGTCGGCGTCGAGGAATCCGAAAAAGGCGGACAATTGAGCAGGCAAGTGTGTGTTCGGATCTCCTCATGGCGCCCGCAGTTGGTCCAGGATGTGATCCTGCCAACCCAACCGGTGCGCGCGGGCGATGACGACGCGCTTGAGCGCCTCCGGAAGCAGTATTTCAAGGAACGGCAGGGCCGGATTCCAGTGTCGTTCAGGAATCCCGTGCTGTGGAATGGCTGTGCCGTGGAAGTCCCCCCTGCCAACCTGGCAGAGGGCCAGTTGCGATGGCGCGACGCGGCCGGCGTGGGAACTGGCAGCGCCACGGTGAGCGGCGCCCGGGCGGAGATCGCCTGGTCCGGTGGGACACCACCCACCACTGGCAGCTACGTTCTTTGTCAGGGCGACGGTCGCGAAATCGCCGAGATCATGGTGGATCAAGGCAGCGTGATTGTTAAGGCCGCCGATCAGGTCCGCTGTTGGTTCTGGGTGGCCGTCGAGCCTGCCGCGGTTGACTTGAACGATCTTGCTGCGGGAAGAACCAATCGGTTTGACTGGCAGCTTTCGCAGGGCGCGGCCTTGCCCGAGGCGAGCCGGCGCGATGACCGGTGGCGGAACGGACGAGTGCAGCGGCTCGATCTGCCGATGGATTTCCGTGAAGGCGCCGGGATGTGCACGTTTCCGGTTGTGTTGGTCGACCGGGTCACCGGTTGGGCAATCGGCAGCCAAATCGAACACACTCCTGCCGTTGCAAAGGCGCAATAGTGTGGCCGGAGCACTGCGCTTGTCTTGTAGCCGCAAGCGTCCGCGAGTGAATTAAGGAGGCCTGCCGAAAGTAGCGCAGGCTGTGTTTGGAGACGCGATGCCATCGTCGCTTTTTGGAGAGGCATGCGCGACGAGGGCGTCGCGGTCTCCATCGAATATCTGAGCAAAGATCTATTCATGCCCTCGCATTCCACGCATTGACGCGCCTCGCGCCGTCTCTCAGTTTCTGGGGGATGCTCACTGCACTTGAAGCCATGCACCAACGCCGCTCGATTCGCGAGTTTGAGACCGGACTCGTCCCGATGGAGATCGTCCGGCAACTCGTGGAAGCCGCGGGACGGGCTCCCAGTTCCAAGAACACACAGCCCTGGCGGCTGTTTCTGCTGCAAGGGCAGGCGCTGGAAAACCTGCGGACCGATTACCTGGCGGCCTTTGACGCGGGCCGGCCGGGCAAGCCACCGTATCGGTATTCGCCGGAGAAGTTGCCCGAGTCCTGGATGGTCCGCGCCCGCGCTTGTGGCGTCGGGATTTTTCAGCACAAGGGCATCGCTCGCGATGATGTCGAGAAGCGTCGGGCGCATGACCGCGAGAATTTTCGTTTCTTCGGCGCCCGGCAAGTCTTCCTCCTCGCCACCCAGGAATCCGCCTATTCGTACGGCACGTTCCTCGACTGCGGATTTGTATTGGATAACCTGATGCTCGGGCTCGCCTCGCTGGGGCTGGGTTCCTGTCCCCAGTTCAGTGCGATGGCTTATCCCGATCTCCTGAAAAAGCACATCCCAGGATGCGAGGATGCCCTGTTCATCGCAGGACTGCCTTTCGGAAAACCCCTGCCTGGCAGTCACGTCAACGAATTCCAGCCCCCGCGTCTGCCGGTTGAGGCGTGGTTCAAGACCGTGGAGTAGGAGAGATGGCGGCGGAATGACCGTGACAACGAACAAAACCTTGAAATATGCAGGCCAGCCCGGATGAGCACACCGCCTAGAGTTGTCTTCATGGGATCGGATCCCATCGCCCTGCCGCTCCTCGACTGGCTGGCGGGGGAGGGCGTTGCGCTGGCCTCAATCGTCGCAGTTTACACCCAACCCGACCGCCCTGCGGGTCGCGGTCAGAAGGTGGAGGCTGGGCCGATCAAACAGTGGGCGGTGGCTCATAGCGTGGCTGTCCGGCAGCCGGCGAAATTGATGCCGGATGAACTTGCCTGGCTGGCGGCTCAGCAGCCGGACGTGGCGCTGGTGCTGGCGTACGGTCACATTCTCAAGGATGATTTCATCGCGGCGCCGCGCCTTGGCACGCTCAATCTGCACGCTTCGATTTTACCCAAATACCGTGGCGCTTCGCCAATCCAGACGGCGGTTGCGCAAGGAGAGCCGGAAACGGGTGTCACCCTCATGCGCGTTGTGCGGAAGCTCGATGCTGGTCCAGTCGCGGATGTTGCGCGCGTGCCAGTCGCGCCTGCAGACACGGCGCTTGACGTCGAGCGCAAGCTCGCGGCGGCGTGCGTGCCTTTGCTGGCGCGTGCGCTGCCCCGGCTCTGGGAAGGGACCCTGACGTTTGCCCTCCAGGACGAGGCGCGGGCGACTTACTGTCGGCGTTTGGTCAAGGAGGACGGCCGGCTCGATTTTGCCGCACCTGCCCGGACACTCGTCGCGCGGATCAACGGACTTTTCCCCTGGCCCGGCTGTACGGTGGAGATCTGCGGCGTGCCGGTGAAACTCGGACTTGCAGAGGATGCCGGCGTGGGCGACCGCGGTTCTTCCCGCACGGAAGGATCCTCCGCCAGGCTGGCCGGCGAGGTTGTGGGCGCTGACAGCGACGGTTTGCTGGTGGCGACCGGTGAGGGAATTCTCAGCTTGCGCAAACTTCAGCGGCCCGGAGGTCGCATGTTGTCCGCGGCGGAATTCCTGCGCGGATTCGCGGTCTTTCCCGGAACACGTCTGCCCTCCGCGCCGATGCCGCGGCTGGTCGGGGACCGGCCTTTTTTGCGGGACTGATTCACTCTTCTCAGGAGCGTTTTGGTTCGATCCCTCTCCGGTCAATCCCGGACTTGTTCAACAAGAGTCGTGTGCCGGCTGCGCGTCACACAACTCTCGGAGTTCGGCGCTGGCTCGATGCCGAATGGCAGCAATCCAAAGACGTCACGCAAAGTACATTGAAAGCAAGAGCAGGCGGGCGGCGCAGCAGAAACAAACCAAACTTTTTGCGCCCCGAATCGGTCTTGTTTTCTCGGTCAGATTGGCCATCCTTGTTTCATGCCGCTCAAGCCTGCCACCGTTGAGATTCCGCTTGCCACGGATCAGCATGGCGTCGTACGGGTCGGCGGAACGCGTGTTACGATCGATAGTGTCGTGACTGCGTTTCGGACCGGAGCAACTGCGGAAGAGATTGCGCAGCAGTTCCCAACGCTGGGCCTGGCTGACATTTACCAAGTCGTTGCTTATTATCTCAGTCACACTGGCGAGGTGGACGCCTACCTGGCCGGCCGGGAGAAGGACGCCGCCAATCTGCGTCTCGTGATCGAGAGCGATTTCGATCCGCGCGGGTTGCGCGCCCGCCTCCTTGCCCGTCGCCGCGTCGCCGCGGGTTAGCCATGCTTCGGCTGCTTGCGGACGAGAACCTCAACCACGATCTGGTTCGTGGTGTCCTCCGGCGCCATCCTGCTTTGGACTTGGTGCGTGTTCAAGATGTCGGCCTCCGCGAATTTGATGATCCGGCGATCTTGGAATGGGCGGCGCGCGAGTGTCGACTAATCCTGACCCATGACGCCAACACGATGCCTGCCTTTGCTTACGAACGGATTCGCCGCAAGCAGGCGATGCCAGGGATGTTTGTGGTGAACCAGCGCGCGGCTCTTGCAACGGTCATAGACGATCTCTTGATTTTGGCGGAATGCAGCGGGACCGAAGAATGGAACGTCCGGGTGATCTTCTTGCCCCTCCAATGATCCATTGATAAGCCTTCCCTGCTTTCGCTTGTTTTTGCGGACGTTTTTTCCAATGCTGCCCGCCCATATGCCGCGTCATACCTGTTTTCGCTGGGTTGCCGGATCGATCGCCGCCATCGTTTTCACTTCCATTCGACTCGTTGCCCAGGCGAATCCGACGGCGTTTGACGTGGCCAGCCTCCGGGAAGACGTTCGGCTCCTCAGCCAGCGGGTGAATGAACTCAGTCTTCGCGTTGAGCAGCTTGAACGTGCGAACAGCGATTTGCAGGCGAGGGTCGGCCAGAACTACGTGACCCTCGCGCAGTTGAATGATGCCATCGCTGACGCGCAGAAGGCGATGCAGGCAGCCATGAAAGACGACCGACATGAAACGCTCCAGCTCGTGAGCGCGCAGATCGAGAAGCTCGCGAACGAAACCCAGGCGGCGATCAATGCGCTGGCCAAGAACGCCGCCACCCGGCCGCCGGTGAGTGCGCCGACGTTTACCGACGGTTATTCCAAGGAGGGCGTTTCCTACACGGTGCAGCGGGGAGATACGCTTTCGAGCATCGCCCACAAGACGAACGCCCGAACCCAGGACATCATCAACGCCAACAAGATCGCCGATCCCACCCGCCTGCAGGTCGGACAGACGCTCTTTATCCCGCAGCTGAATATCCCGCAGCAGAAATAACCATCCCTCATGGCATTACCAAAATCCAGACTTGGACGCGGCCTCGGAGCCTTGATCGCCGGCGGCACCAGCGCGGCGCCGAAAACCGAAATGAAGTCCGCGGCGAACCCGCCCGCCGCCCAACCGGGGGCCGCGGCTGCTGCTGCACCGGGTTTCCAGGAGGTGCCGGTGCATCTGGTGGAGCCGAGCCCCTACCAGCCGCGAAAAGACATCCACAGCGAGCAACTGCAGGAACTCGCTGAAAGCATCCGGGCGGAGGGGCTGCTCCAACCAATCGTGGTGCGCAAAGTGGGAGAGAAGTTTCAGCTGATCGCCGGCGAACGCCGCTGGCGCGCCTTCCAGTCGCTAAAGCTCAAGACCATTCCGGCCCGGATACTGGAGGCCAGCAACGCCTCCTCCGCCGCGCTCACGTTGATCGAAAACCTGCAACGCGAGGGGCTGAACCCAATTGAAGAGGCTTATGGCTATGCGAGTCTCATCCGCGATTTCGATCTCACCCAGGAACAGACCTCCGAGCGCGTGGGCAAGGGCCGGGCGACGGTGGCCAATTCCCTCCGGCTGCTTTCCCTCGACGTCGAGATCCAGGGTTATCTATCCAAGGGGTTGCTGAGCGTGGGCCATGCCAAGGTGTTGCTCGGGCTGGAGGACGCCTCGCGGCGCGCGATCCTGGCGCGGCGCGTGATCGAGGAAGGCCTGAGTGTACGCGTGTTGGAGAAGATCGCGCAGAGCCACTCGACAGCGATCGCCGGCAGCGGCAAGGGCCGTACGGTGCCTCCCGCCGAAATGGCCGCCGTCACGGATATTCAAAAGCGTCTGACGACGCATCTCGGCGCACGCGTCTCTCTCCACCACACGCCGAAACACGGTCGCATCGTCATCGAATACGCCGGCAACGACGATCTGCAGCGGATTCTGGAGAAAATCGGAATGCAGGCATAATGTTGCGGATGCCTGCATGAGTGTTGCGGAAACTGTCAGAGAAACGATATCGGACGCCCAGGCGCTGCGGGCCAAGATGTTCCGGGTCAGGTTTCCCTTCGTCGGGGAGTTCCGGAACTATACCTGGACGCGGTTGCGCGCCGATCTCATTGCCGGGGCGACTCTGACCCTGGTCTCCGTCCCCCAGGCGATCGGCTTTGCCCTGATCCTGGGACTGCCCCCGATGCCGGTGATCATCTCGGTAGTGGTTGGCGGTTTTTTCAGCGCGCTGTTCTTTTCCTCGCACTATCACGTATTTGGTCCGACGACGTCGGTCTGCCTGATCATGGCAGCCACGATCACGGGCAACGCCCATCTCGGCCTGCACCCGCTGGCCTTGGCGGCCTACATGGCGTTTCTGATCGGCGTCACGCAATTCCTGGCCGGCCTGCTCAACTTCGGTGAGGTGACGAAGTTCATTTCGCGCTCGGTTGTGGTGGGCTACACCACGGCGATCGGCGTCCTCCTGATCACCAGCCAGAGCCCAAATCTGATGGGCTTCCATGTGCCGGCTGGCGAGAGCTTCGTGACGGTTTTGACAAAGGTGGGGCAGGCGGTCCGCGAAGATGCGTTTTCTTGGTGGGCGATCGGGATCGGGTTGTTGACGCTGGCGATTTTCGAGGGGATCAGGCGTTGGCGCGAATCATGGCCGGAGGCACTGATCGGGCTAGCGGTCCTTGGGATAGGCGCCAAGGCGTTCGCTTTTTTCGTCGCCCGCGACCACATCTTCGGGCTCATGGCGGTGCCGTTCAAGATGGTGCAGGACGAAGGTTCGCTTATGGCAGTGATTCCCCAGTTGGAACGATTGCCTTCGCTCGCCACGCAGTGGGCGATCGTGCCGCAACTGGCCAGCACCGTCGTAGCTATCGCCATCATCGGAATGCTGGAGGCCACCGCGATCACCAAATCGCTGGCGGCGAAAAGCGGACAACCGCTCGAGCCGAACCAGGAGCTTTTGGGCATGGGGGTGGGGAACATTGCTTGCGGGCTCTTCGGGGTGACCCCCGGCTCCTCCTCTTTCACCCGATCGGCGGTAAACTACCAGAGTGGCTCCACCTCGCAGCTGGCCTCGATGTTCAGCAGTGTGGTCGTATTGTTGATTCTGTTCCTGGTCACGCCTGTCTTCAATTACATCCCGGTGGCCGCCCTTGCGGCCCATTTGATGCGCGTGGGCCTTCGCCTGATCAACAAATCGCAGATCCGGGTGTCTCTGCGCTCGACGCGGTCTGATGCTGTGGTGTTCGCTGTCACCCTGGGCGCCGCACTCTTCTTCAAGCTGGAGACTGCCATTTACGTGGGCATCGGCGTGGCGCTGGTGCTGTTCCTGCAAAAAGCCAGCACGCCATCCCTGGTTGAATACGCCTTCAACGAAAGCGGTCAGCTCGCCGAATTGCAGGATCCCGCGGCGCGCGCCAACCCGCAGATCTCGATCATCCACGTCGAGGGCGAACTGTATTTCGGCGCGGCCGACCTCTTTCAGGAAGAGATCAGGCGCCTGGGAGAGGATGCCCGCATCCGGGTCTTCATCCTGCGAATGAAGAACGCGCGCCACCTCGACGCTTCGACAGTCATGGCCATGGAGAATCTGCATGACTATCTGCGCCGCAATGGCCGCCACATGCTCATCAGCGGCTGCAACATCGAGGTGATGAACGTTCTGAAGAACAGCGGTGCGCTGGCGCAGATCGGGCCCGAGAATGTGTTCCCCGCGGAAGCCAATCTCACGATGAGCACGAAGCGGGCATTGAAGCGTGCGACCGAACTTCTTCACACCCGCAAAGCCGATGTACGCCTGTTCTACAACCGGAAACTGGAGAAGGCGTCGGATGCGCCTGCGCCTCCGGGCGACCGGTCGTCGCCGGAGGATTATTCAATCTAGCGGCTAGAACTCAGATTGACATTGTCCGCCTGAGCCTGTTGTCATGCGCCCTTTATGATTTTGGTGTTCATCGGCATTGGTACGTTTTTACTCATCCTGGTCGCGATCGCACTCATCCTGGTCGTGCTGGCGCAGCGCGCCAAGTCGGACGGCGGCATGGCGGCCATGGGGGGCGGCATGATGGAGTCGACCTTCGGGCCTGACACCAGCAACGTCCTGAGCAAATTCACCATCCGGGCGACCATTGTGTTTTTCGTTCTAAGCTTCCTGTTGTACCTCGGGTATGTGCGGGTCCGGTCCCAGGGTTCGGGTGGCAAGGGCTCCCTGCCCAACATCTCCGCGGTGTCCAACCTCCCGGCGATCCCGGCTGGGAAACCAGCGCCTGTCGCGGAGCTGCCGGCAGTGCCCGGAGCCGTGGCTCCTACCGCCATCCCCGCTCCTGCTGCTCCTGATGCTGCCAAAACGAACACGCAGAGCGGCGCCGCGAGCAAGACGCCCTGACCGCGGCTGCGGGGACGGATTGTTTCATAAGTGCGCGACCCTTTCGTCGCGTTTCACGTGCAGTCTTGGCCTCCTGATGCTGTGTCTCCTTCTGCCCTCGGCACAGGCGCAGAAAGAGATCCGTCCGCCGCCAGATTTTCTGCAACTGAATCCGCCCGACCAGGCGGAAGGGCGTGAAATTGTCGAGGGTTTCCGGCGGCAGGGAATCGCGGGCGAATACTATCTTGAATTCGAATTGCAGGTGCTGCCCCGGCATGGGGCAGAGCAGGTTTTGCACGGACGGCTTTGGGGCAGCCGCAATGCCAGCGGCCCCATCTCGCGCGTAAGCGTGCGGGCTGCGGCGGCGGTCGGACCCTCACCCGATGAGGTGCGACTGCTGATCCAGAGCGGCCCCAAGCCACAAATCTGGCGTTGGGCGGAAGGATCAGCCGCACCCGCGGCGCCGCTGGGCCTCGACGCGCTGTTCGAGCCGGTGGCCGGCACGGATCTGACCGCATTCGACCTGCAGATGCCATTCAACATTCTGTACTGGCCCGAGTTCGTCTACGAAGGGCTGGCTCGAATGCATGGCCGGCCGGCCCATCAGTTTCTGTTTTATCCCCCGGCTGACGTGGCCCAGCGCAATCCGGCTTTGCGCGGTGTCCGCGCCTACCTCGACACGCAATACATCGCGCTGGTCCAGGCCGAGTTGATCGGCGAAAACAATCATGCGATGACAACGCTCAGCCTTCTCGACCTCAAAAAGATTGGCGACCAATGGATTGTCAAATCAGCCGATTGCCGGAACGAGAGCACTCGGAACAAGACCCGCCTGGCTTTCACGGCCGCGGCACTCAACCAGCATTTCCCCAGGACGATCTTTGATCCGGCGAGCCTGTCCGAACCGGCGGCCATTCCGGGTGGCCTGGTGAAGATTGAGCCATGAGCCGCGACGCAACCCGGGTTGAAGGCGTGGTGTTCGATCTGGACGGGACGCTGGTGGACACCATGCCATTCGTCCTCGAAGGGCTCGCGACGGCGGTGTCGCCCTACCGCAGTCGTCCGACGCCCGAGGAGGTGATGAGTAATCTCGGCGGACCATCCAACGTCTGCGTGCAGCGTCTGCTCGGTGGCCCCCGGCATCTCGCTGCAGCGTTGGCGGCTTATCTCGAATTCTTGCGGCAAAATGATCATGTCGCCCGGCCGTTCCGCGGCGCCGGGACGCTCCTGAAGCGGCTGCGGGCTGCCTCCGTTCGGGTTGGCCTCTGGACCGGTCGCGAGCGGAACTCGACCTTGGAACGACTCCGGATGCTGGCGTGGGAGCGTTGCTTTGATCTGATGGTTTGCGGGGATGATCTTCGTTCGCACAAGCCCAACCCGGAAGGGTTGCTGAAGATCATCCGGTCATGGGGGCTGGCGCCGGCGCAGGTGATTTATGTTGGCGACGCTGATCAGGACCTGGCGGGAGGGGACGCCGCCGGTGTGCCCACGGTGTTCATTGCTAACGATCGGCCGGTTGCATGTGAACTCGTGCGACCGCCCCTGGCTGTGGCGCCGAATCCGCCTGCGGCGTACGCATTGGTGCGGAAACAGGTGCTCGGCTAGCCCGCATATTTCCTATCGCGGCATAGCCGCAACGAAAGGTGGAGGGCGCTGCGCTGTCAGCGCCCATAAACCCCTTGGCGGTGACAGCGCACCGCCCTCCACTTTGGCCGCGCTGCGCGGCCATTAGCAGCCCGTCGAGGCCAGCGCCTGATTTGCCCGGAAAACCCCTCTCGCACCACTGATCCCGTCAACCCCTAAGTCCGACGGGCTGCTGGAGGGTCTGGACGAATTCTGCCAGATTCTCGAATACCGGACTGCCATGCTGCGCCACCTCCGGTATCCCGGCAGGATCCACCTTGCCCGTCCGGACCAGGATCGGATGGATTCCGGCATTAATCGCGGCCTGATGGTCGCTGATGTTGTCACCCACCACGTAACACTGCTCGGGATCGAGGCCATGCCGCTCGATCATCTCAAAGATGAACCTGGGCGATGGTTTGCGATAGGCCGACGGCTGGCCCGGCGCTTCCGGCGCGATGCAGATGTCATCAAACACGGGACGGGGCAGGGCGAGGAGTTCCTCAAGACGGGCATTCACGCGATGTGTATCTTCAATCGTGTGATAGCCGCGGCCGATGCCTGACTGATTTGTGAAAAGGAAGAGTTTGTAGCCCAATTCCCGCGCGCGCCGCAGCGCAGCGGCCGTGCCGGAGATCAGTTCCACTCCCGCCGGATCGGCGAGATAAACCTTGTCGATGATCAGCGTGCCGTCGCGATCGAGAAAGAGCGCGCGACCGGTTCTGGCAGCAGGCTCGCTCACGACGAATGGGATACGTAGGCGACCAGTTCGTCCGGCGAGACGGTGGCCGTGCCGATCTTCCCCACGACCACGCCGGCCGCGGCGTTGGCGAAATGAGCGGCGGTCTCGATGTCGGCCCCCGCTACCAGTGCGAGCGTCAGCGCGGCGATCACGGTGTCGCCGGCGCCCGAGACGTCGAAGACTTCCCGGGCCGCGGTTGGAATCCGGCGGCCGGGCACGCCTTGGCGGCTCAGCAACATGCCGTCGGCGCCGAGCGTGACGACCAGGTTTCGCGGGTGGCACTGTTCCCAAATTCGTTGGCAGATCTGGGCATCATTGATGGCGTCCGGACCCGGTTTCAGGCCAGCCATTTCCAGAGCCTCACGATGGTTGGGCGTGATGAGATCGAGGCCTTCCGATTCGTTGCCTCCCGCAGGCTTCGGATCGAGCGACACGAAGCCGCCATGCTGCCGGGCGACCGCGGTGATCTTCGCCATGAGTTCGGTCGTCAAAACGCCTTTGGCATAATCCGATAGGATCACCCCGTGACAGGTCGCAATCTTGCGCCGCAAGCGGCCGAACGCGGCGTCTGAGGCCAGGGCGGCGCGATAGCGGGCCGGGGCATCCTCCGCGTCAATGCGGCAAAGCTGCTGGTTCCGGACCACGACCCGGGTCTTTGTGATTGTGGCGCTGTCCTGAAGGAATCCGCGATCGAAATGGACGCCGCGGCCAGCCAGATGCGCAAGCAGCTTTTCGCCATTCGGATCTTTGCCAATGGCGCCGACCAGTTCGACGGTGGCGCCCAACGATGCGACGTTGGCTGCGACGTTGGCAGCTCCGCCGGCCGTGTCCGTCTCCCGATCGAGTTTTACCACGGGAACCGGCGCTTCCGGGGAGATGCGCGTGGCGTCGCCCCACAGGTAGTGGTCAAGCATCACGTCGCCGACGACCAGGATGTGAAGGCCAGCAATCTTCTTGAGGAGTTGGCGGGTTTTGGCGGGTGAGATGGCGGACATTAGCGGATTTCCCAATCGTAGTGGTAGTGAGAAAGTAGTTTTAGCCGGCCGGGCGTCACCTGCACAACGTCTTCGATGCGGCAGGCGCCGAGTCCAGGATAATAAAGACCGGGTTCAACCGTAACCACGGCGCCGGCTTTCAGCTCATAATCGACGCTGCCGGAAATGCGGGGCAGTTCGTGCACGGCTAGGCCGAGCCCGTGACCGGTGCCGTGAAAGAACCCGGTGGAACCGCTCGGGGAATTCCGGGTGAGATAGTTTCGGGCGGTGAAGTAGTTCACCACGCTGTTGTGCACGTCCCGTCCGTTGACTCCGGCGTGGATGGCGTTCATCGCCTCCTTTTGGCTGGCACGAACGGTGGCGACGAGGCGGCGCTGGGCATCGGAGGCGTGGCCGCGCAGGAACGTGCGGGTCATGTCGCCGTGATAACCGGTGTTCGTGATGCGTGGGAAAACATCGACGATCACGAGTTCGTGGGCGCGGATGGGACCATGCCCGCCCTCATGCGGGTCGCAGGCCTGGTCGCCGCCGGCGGCGATCGTCTCGAGCGAAACGCCGCCCGCGCGCAGGCAGGCGGTTTCGATGGCGAATTTCAGGTCTTCCGACGTCAGTTTCCGGTTCTGGTGGTAAAGCCAGCGGCCTTTGATTCTCGCGCGACGCAACAGGTCTTCCGCTGCGGCGATACCGAGGGCGGCACAGCGGTTGCCCGCGCGCAGCGCAGCCGTTTCGGCCGGGCTCTTGATCTCGCGTTCGGGAAAGATCATGCCGTTGGCGGGGATGAGGCGGATCCCCGCGGCCTGAAGCTTGAAGGCGACGCCCGCGGGAAAATCGTCGGGCACCGTGAACGCCGCGATCCGATGGTGTTCCGCCAGGAGCACAATGACCTCGGCGGGCCCGATGCGGCGGTCGGGCCAGCGCTTGCGCGCTTTGTCTTGCCAGGCTTCAAGGGCAAGGACCATATCGAAACTGGAGGCGCGTTTCACCCGGCCGAACTCAAGGGCGCCCACCACGCAGACCTTGCGCCGGCCTGTGCGAAAAGAAATGAAAGGATCAGGCACCGGGATTCCGCCAAAATAACGTTGATCCGGGTTGGTGATCGAGTCGGCGTAAAGCAAAGGTGGCGGTTGCACTCTAATGAAAGCGGGGTTGAAGTTTGAACTGCGAGGCATTACCCAGGAAATCCAAGGAAAACGCAAAGATGTTTTGGTCACTTTTCAGTCAACGATTGAGGACAATCGTGGGCGTGCTGTTGCTGGCCCTGTTCTGGTCTGGGTGCAGGCAGAATGCGCCGCTGCCGCTGGCCTCGAAGACCGTGAGCGACTCGTTCGCGATCAAGGTCGGGGAACAGACGGTGCAAATGCAACTCGCGATCTTTTCCGCCGAGATGGAGCACGGCCTGATGGAACGGAGCTACCTCGGAAGCGATCAGGGAATGCTGTTCGTATACCGCGAACCGACGCAAATGAGTTTCTGGATGCGCAATACGCAGCTGCCGCTCGATATCGGGTTTTTCAGTCGCGAGGGCGAGTTGAAGGAAATCTACACAATGCTGCCCTATGACGAGAAAACGACTGGCTCCCGGAGCAATGCCCTCCAGTTTGCACTCGAGATGAACCAGGGATGGTTCCGCACTCATGGCTTGAAACCGGGTATGAAGCTCGATCTCGTGGCGTTGCGGGAGGCGCTGAAGGCACGCGGAGTGACGCCGGAGGATTTTGGGTTGCGGTAAACCAGCCGGTTCTCTCCTTAATCTCACCTTTCGGTGGTCCGAAGGAGATATTGGGATATAATGAGCGTCGCGGCTTCGAGCAGCCCGATGCCAGGATGAATCTTGCCTCGATGGAGCCAATAAAAGACAACACAGCAGCGAAACGAATCCTCTTGATCGACGATGAGGAGGCCGTCCGCATGACGGTGGCGGAGATTTTGCGGCGCGCCGGCTACGAGGTGCAGAGTGCCGCTGACGGCAAGAGCGGTCTGGAACTCTTTCAACGCCAAAGCTTCGATCTGCTCATCACTGATCTGCTTATGCCGGAACGCGACGGGTTGGAGACGATCATGGCGCTCCGTCGCGGCCGGGCGCCGCTCAAGATCCTGGTCATCTCCGGTTGCGGGCAGACGCTCGGGAGTGAGTACATGCAGATCGCCCGGCACCTCGGGGCGGATTATTCCCTGCCCAAGCCGTTCACCCGGGTTGAGCTCCTGGCTGTCGTGACCAGATTGCTCGACGTTCCCGTCGACGCCGGCTGGTTAGGTTGAGGATTCCCCATAAGCAATCGCCTTGTGCTGCTGACTGTGTTGTGGAGACGCGCCGCCCTCGTCGCGTTTTCGGGGGGGCCTACGCGATGGGGGAGTCGCGTCTCCATGCTAAACGCAGCGTCGCAAATCCGTTTTCCCAGGTCTCACGCCCACGCTCTGCTACGCACAAGCCCGTCTCAAACGGCGTCCGCCGCTTACCCTAGATTCCGCAGTTGAGGCTCCCGCTCCTCGTGGCCGCGAGCGTGAGCGAGTGGATTCCGCCGATGAGTCTCTCGACACCAGGCCCCGGTTCGTCACGGAGCGCACAGAGAACAGTCCTTTCTGCTTCGCGGCTTCGCGACTTCGCGGGAGGAGATTCCGTTTCCGGGCTCTCCCTACCTCGATCCATTTTGACCACGGATCACAC
>Ga0182027_10003182_pt1 | contig 26229 bp, 22 predicted proteins | sample 712E1DmetaG_FD_121300 | JGI IMG/M metagenome (GOLD analysis project Ga0182027, IMG submission 121300) | Permafrost microbial communities from Stordalen Mire, Sweden - 712E1D metaG (Illumina Assembly) | ecosystem: Environmental > Terrestrial > Soil > Wetlands > Permafrost | place: Sweden...
ACCTCTTAGGTATGCTTGCCCACCCTCTCCCTCAACAATACCAAGTTGAACCGGGAAAAGTAAATTGAACTTTCTAACTTTTGTCCAATCAAACTTTCCGCAATTAGGACAAGGAATCTTATTTTCTCCAACAATTTTTTCTAAATCCTCCAAGGACAATCCTTCAACTTTTTTATCTTCACTCTTTCCGGCATAATAATTTTCAATCAAATGGTCTGCTCTCATGCGAGTTTTACAATTTTTACAGTCAATCATTGCGTCAGCAAAGCCTGCGACATGGCCTGAAGCCTCCCAAATCCTATGGTGCGAGATTATTCCCGCATCAAGCCCAACTATATCGCTTCGCTCCTGAACAAAATTTTTCCACCACAAATTTTTAATATTTCGCAGAAGCTCTGTTCCTAAAGGACCGTAATCGTAAGTATTAGCCAATCCTCCGTAAATTTCACTTCCCGGAAAAATAAAACCGCGTCTTTTACTAAGCGCTACTAACTTGTCCATTAGATTATCCATAAAGCAATAATAGCAAAAAGTAGGCGGTTATGAAAGCTGAGGAAGTATTTGCATAGTTTTAAGTCTTCGCTCCAAAAGATTTTCGATTATTTCTCTCGTGTCAATCTTGACAGCCGATTCAGATTCTTTATGAAAACCCAATAGCCGCAAAAGCTCTAATTCAAATTCATAAATTACATCTGTTAAATTTTCTTCTTTTGATAATTTTCTTAAGGTCCTGCCTAAAAGCATAAATATCTCCGCACTCTCCTGATTTTCCGCACAAAGACCATCAATTAATTCGCAAACATGATAAGCAAAACCAATTCTCTTTAAATCTTTTTTTAATAACGGGAAGCATTCTTTTGATACTACCTCTGTCAAAACAGGCATTCCTTTGCCCTGATATAGACTAAATATGCAGTAATTTAATGGTTCAATATGTGGCGAACGGCGGCTGGCAATTTTCCTAACTCCCGTGGCTTTCACTTTTATTTTTCCGCTTTGCTTGGTGAAGATGGTTACTATTCGGTCTGCTTCAGAGTAATTACTTCGCTTTATAACAATCCCCTCTGTTTTAAAAGCCCTCATAAGATTACCTCAACTTTAGATTTAGTGTTTGATCCGAGGACAGATTGAACTGATTCAAAGTTCTTCCAGAGGTTGTAATTGTGTAAGAAGGACTGTTTGTTCCACCTTGTTTTTGCACCAAAAGCGGTAGGGTTGACGAACTGGCTAACCTGAAAGGAAGTTTATAGGTAAGCGTTAACTTTGCGACACCTTGCGGCCTAACCGTTAAGAATCCTTCAAAAACTGTTTTTCCTAAATCCTCATAGGAAGTCATTTTTACTTCAGATCCTTGGGATGATACTAATTCGCTCCCCTTTGGAACATATACTCTAAACCAATCTCTTAAAACCGCATTAAGGCAAAGATTTCCTCTTAGCAAATTACAATCGGACGGTGCATAAGGATTTTTATAATCAACTGTTACTGTTTTAGTTACTGTTCCATCCGTTGCAACATTATAATCTTGAGTTACAGCTTCGGAGACAAACATATTCGATTTAGCTCCTCCAAAATTTGCCTCGTTTATATTAAAGTAATCACCATCAAAAGGCATTACCCGGCCGGCTGCATTTAGGCCTTCAAATCCTGCCTGAGCCTGAGCATCATTCATATAAAAAAGGATGTGTTTTTCATTTATTTCATTAATCATTGTCTGGAATAATGGTCCCCAATAAAGCTTCGGCGAAGAAGAAAAAGCTTTGCTCATAATCGCGTACATCAAATCTCCGATTATTCCTTTTCTATCGGCTTTAATTCCTTGCACCGGCTGATCAGCAATAACTTCCATTTGATAAATTACCTGCGGACAATCACATCTTGGATCAATTTTAGTCGTAAATATGGTTCCTCCAACATTCATGTCTCCCAAAATATTCATGGCTGATACAAGCGCGTGGGTATCAATAGCAATTATGCCATCAACCTTTGTATAATCTCCGGCTGTTTTATACATTTTATAAAAATCATCCATTGAGACTCTAAAGTCGGGAGAAAGATTATCATCCCTAAGATTTAAAAGCGGTACTTTTGGAAGATATTTTAAGATGGGTGATGGCGCAACCGGCTTATTTGCAATAGTTGCATCAAGACTATAAATATCACTCGATGTATCAACTTTAATAACTCCGCTATTAAGTCTAAAAATCGCATAAGCCGTAATAAATCCACCGGTTGGTCTTAATTCTTTGTCGTTTTGAAAAAGCATCAAATATTTTTTCTCATTTGGCTCCCCTACGATTTGTGGAAGAATTTTAATCAAAGGCCTGGCGCTTGTAATCAAGCTAACGCTTTGATCCGTCAGACTCCTTACGTTATCTATTGCCCCGTTAATTTTTTTACCAAAAATAAGCGCTGGATAATGCTTCGGGTTAACTTTGTCAATTTCGCTTCTAACAGCTGCTAGTTCATTAGCGATATCATCAATTCTAGGTGTTATCTTACCGATTGTTTTGACTGCGGTCTCAATCCTTTGCTGAGCTGTTCCGCCTACAAAACTACCCTGTCCTTTAAGTCCCAGAACATCAGCGTATGGTTTTATCGAATTAACAAGGATAGTAGCGGCATTCAAACCATGTGTTCCCGCATTTACTAAATGATCGGCGTCGTTATAATACCAACTGGCAACCGGAATAAATTTTAAATAACCCATGGCGTGTAAGTCTTTTTGGGTAGCTGATAAATCAGCTTGGGTTTTGACCAATTGATCCGATGCCAAGGAAACGTTTTGAATTTTTATTGCATAAGCAGCTGCCTGCGCATCTGCATAAGTTAGCTTAACTGATTTATAAACTTTTGTTGCCGGAAGATATATTCCAAAAACCGAAAATAAAACTAGAACTACTAAGACAACCAAAACGGCTATCATTTTTCGGCTGGTTAAAATCTTTTTAAAATCAATTTTTCTTTTGCCCATATTCATTCGTGGTTGTCTGACTAAGTCTTTATTTTGACTTTCGCTTACAGTTTTTGTTTTTTCTAAACCAAGATCAATCTTACTAAATCCGTCCATACAGTTTATAATAGCTGGAAAACGTCACCCATGTCAACCCATCGAGGATGTGAATCTTATTGAAGAACAGCTCTATAGACCCACTACGGGAACTATTTGACCTGTTTCCTCAGGAGCTCTCTTAGGAGAAGCAAGAAAAACTATGTGCTCTGCGACTTCCTTAGCAGTAAGAGCGCGACTGCTCCCTGATTCATCAAGAAGCATTTCTCTTTGTCTTTTCGTAAGGTCCGCAGTTAAATCTGTATCTACAAGACCGGGAGCAACGGCATTAATCCTAATATTTGAACCAGCATACTCTTTCGCAAGTGTTCTTGTTAAGGAATTGATAGCGCCTTTAGAAGCAGAATAATTTGCCTGCCCTGGATTTCCCTCCGATGCCAAAGAAGAAATAAAAACTATTGAACCACCCCGTGGTTTTTGTTTTCTCATCTGTATAATTGCATCTCTTGCAATAAATGCGGTACCAAAAAAATTTACCTCCATTACGCGGCGTATTTGTTCATCGCTCATATGCGTAAATAAACCGTCATCTCTAATTCCGGCGCTTATTATTACCTGATCCAAACGGAAATCTGCTCCTAAACGGCTTGACGCTTCCCTAATAATGTCCATTCCCGCTCCCGGCTTGGCAATATCCCCTGCAACATAGCAAACGCTTGTCGCATCAGTACTAAGCTCAGCAGCTAAAGCTTCTGCTTCGCTACGGCTCTTTTCCCGAGAATTAATAATAATCCCTTTTGCTCCAAGCTCAGCTATTCTCCTGACAACGGATGATCCAATACCTCGGCTACCACCAACAATAAGTGCTATCTGCCCCTCATATTCATGGGAAGTAAACTCAACTCTTCCTTCTTTATTTAGATAGGTTGGAACAGCAAAACTTTCGTGCATCTGACTCATATTTGAGACACTTTAACATAGGGGTAAACTGCTGTCAACCTGAGGCGTTAAGCCCCTGACGGCCTGAGCGTTAGCGAAGGATCGATTACAATGCGCCTTTGCCGGAGATAATTACCCAAGGAGTTTTAAGAATAATCCACAAATCATAAATAATTGATCTCTTTCTTACATATGTCGCATCCATTTCAATCCTTTTATCAAAATTTATTTCACTTCTGCCCGATACCTGCCAATAGCCGGTAATTCCTGGCTTAATTGACAATACAATCTTAACGGACTCTTTTGTTTGAGGATACTTAACCTGTTGTTCTTTTAGCTCATCCGGATAATATGCTCTTGGTCCGACAACGCTCATATCACCTTTCAATGTATTAAAAAACTGCGGCACTTCATCCAAAGAATGCTTTCTTAAAAAGTGTCCAACTCTGGTTATTCTTGGATCATCCTTTAGCTTATAACTGCTTTTTTTATATTTACTATACAAGTTTGAATACTTTGGATTTTCCCTTAGCATTTCGTGAGCATTTTCAATCATGCTTCTAAATTTAAACATCCTAAATAACTGCCCTTTTTCTCCAACTCTTTCCGGTACGTCTGCCAAAATCGGACCTTTCGAATCCAATTTTATAGCAATAGCTAACGCTAGCATTAATGGAGAAAAAAGGATAATCAAAATCAAAGAAAAGACTATATCCATTAGTCTTTTTAGGAATTCATAAAAACCACTTTTTTTAATTTCGATATATGGCATAAGTTTTTAGGTTAAATTTTCATTTTCCGTTCCAGATAAACTTTCGACAATCTTTTTTATTTTATTAACGGAATTTTTTGGACAAATTAATAATACATCATCTGTATTTATAGCAATTAATTCTTTCATATCAATTCCCACAACTAATTGATCCGTATAGTTAAAAACTAAATTATCAGAAGAATCCTCCAGTAATACTTTTCCCTTAGTAACGTTTTCCTCCGCCGATTCACTTAAAGCTTCTTTTAGCGCTTCCCAAGCTCCCACATCGCTCCACCCAAGATCGGCTGCTATAACATATAAATGTTTTTGATCAATTTTAGAAAGAACTGCATCGTCAAAACTAATTTTCTCCATTGTCGGATAGACTTTTGCCAAAACTTTTTGATAATTATCTGTACCAAAAGCTTCTTGGATTTCAATAATTTTTTTCCAAATAGATGGTGCATGCTTTTCATATTGGGAAAGTAAAAATTTTGGCGTAGTAACAAAGTATCCCGGATTCCAAGCATAGTTTTCACCTTCCAAGAATTTTTCAGCATCTTCGAGGCTTGGTCTGTAAATCAATTTTTTAAATCTAAAGATTTTTGTTCCCCTAATCTCACCTGTTTGCTCGCCGAATTCAAGCCAACCTAAATTTTGATTCGCAAATCTTGCTCTTTGTCCCATAAAAATAAGCGAATCTCCATTTTTTTCTACCAATTCTTCTGAGAATTTCAAAACCTCCCTGAAACGTCTCTCCTTTTTAACAAAATGGTCACTCCAAATAATCGCAATCGGCGAATTTGGGGATTTTTTGGCAATAATTCCTGCCGCTACTCCGACTGCCGGACCAACATCTCTCATTTCAGGCTCAAAAATAAAATTATCCGCCGGAATTTGCGGTAAATGCGCGCGAATGATCTCTTCATATTTTTTACCTGTAGAGATATAAATGTCTTCTGGCTTAAAATCTGGTTGAAGTCTGTCGATCGCTAACTGAAGAGTTGATTTGTCACCAATAATTTTTTCGAATTGTTTTGGAGTATTTTTCCTCGATAATGGCCAAAGCCTGGTTCCTACTCCTCCTGCAAAAATTACTACCTTCATAAGTTATTGCTTAGAAATTCTCTAAAGTTTTTTTCAAATGCCTTGAATAAAAACCTTTCGGAATTTCCTATGCATAATTTAGTATTATATCTTGTCTTATCAAAGCTTTTCAATACTCCCTTTAGGCTCTCTACTGTTTGCTCATCGAAAAATTCTCCCGTTATTCCCTCTTTAACTATGTCCAAAGCGCCACCGCCACGGTATGCTATTACCGGTTTTCCGAAAGCCTGCGCTTCTGCCATCACCAAACCAAAATCTTCTAGTCCCGGGAATATCAAAGCCTTACAATTTCTATAATAATCACTAAGCTTTTCATCGGTTAAATTGCCTAAGAATTCGACCGTCGGACCGGCCATGCTTTTTAGAACTTTTTGGTCTGCTCCCTCCCCGACAATTTTTAGAGGTAATTTGAGATCATTACAAGCCTTAACCACCAAATCGACCCGCTTGTAAAAATTGGTCAAACGCGATACGACCAGGAAGTAATCTCCGGAAGTTTTTGAGTCGCTCCGAATATCAACCGGCATCATTAAAGGAGGAAAAATTATCCCTGAGTCTCGACCATAATATTTCTTAATTCTGTTTTTAACTTCCGTAGAAATGGCAATATACTCATCCGGCCTTTGACTAGCGATTTTATCCCAAGATCTTAAGTAAGCAACTGCAGGCTTCGAAAAAAACCTTAACAAAGGTTTTTTGAAATAGTCATCATATCCACTCCATAAATATCTGGTGGGCGTTAATAAGTAACAGATATGTAGTGTTTTAGGTTTTGTAATTATTCCTTTTGCCGCCTCTGATGTAACCGAAATTACCAAATCGTATTCGTCAAAATTAAAACTTTCAAAAGCCATCGGCATTAGCACGGCATATAGCTCATGCGAAGTTTTAGCTTTAGGGAAATTTTGCAAAAAAGAAGTTTTAACTTCAAAAACATTGGCCCAAGGAGCTTTTTCTTTATTATAAACAGAAGTGTATAAAGGAGCATCCGGAAAAATTTTATGCAGAGCAAGTAATACTCTTTCCGCACCTCCCCATTTATTTACCCTGTCATAAACTAAGGCTACTTTCATAAGCGTTTAGAGTCTCCTCTGCTGCTTTCTTCCAAGAATATTTCTGTGCTCTTTTAAAAGCCGCGTCTAATTTTTCTTTTCTGAATTTTTCATTATTTACATAAACGCTTTTCATTGTTTCCTTAATATCATTTGCGTCTTCGGGGCGGAAATAAATTGCGCAGTTAGAGGCAATTTCCTTAAAAGAAGGAATATCAGAACAAACAACCAGACACTTTAAAGACATTGCTTCTAATACCGGCAAACCAAACCCCTCCATAAGCGACGGCATTACCAAGGCAATTGCGCTTGCGTAAAGATTAGAAAGTTCCCTGTCGGTTGCCTTTCCGTAAAAAACTATTTTGTCCGATAATGTATTTTCTTTTTCAAGACGCTGATAAAAGAAATCTTTATGGCCAACTAAGATCAACTTCAAATCCTTAACTTCTTTAGAAATTTTATTAAATGCGTAAATAAGGCTTGTTAAATTTTTATGCGGATAGGCGTTGCCTACATATAGGAAATATTTCCCCAGAGTTTTGGTTTTTGAGCTTGGTAGTTGGGGACTTAGATTTTTATCAGAGGCTTCGGGGATAACGTTGATCTTTTTTTCTGGAATCCTAAGATGGTCGATTATTTCCTCCTTAGTAGCGACTGAGGGAACAATAATCCGCTTCGCACGCTTTGCCGCCTGCTTTATAATAAATTGATAGGAAACACGTTTCCCTAAGTACAAAGGATAAGCAAGCGTTGATGCTTCACCTGTGGAAAAATGATTAATAATTAAATCATGGATTGTAACTACATACGGTTTTCTATAGGAAATCGGAACGGAGAAATAAGGAAAATGCACCAGATCGAGCTTTTGTTTATTAAGAAGTAACGGAAGTTCCACCTGCTCTGCAATCGAATGCCATTTAATGTTTGCCTCAACGAAACTCCACTTTGGATTTTTGATTTCTTTTTTAACCGATTCCAAATCTTCTTTTCTGATAAATAAGACATACTCGTTTTTTTTATCTATTTTCTGTAAATTCACAACGAGGTTTCTAATATACCTTCCAACACCTGTTTGTTCCCATAGTCTGGCGTCAATTCCAATCCTCATATGCATGATTATAGCAGCAATTTTTGGATTTTTAATTAGAGGAATTTACATAATACCAAGCTTAAATCCATTCATGCCGGAATTTAAAGAAACTGGGGTTAAGTACTTATCAGTTATACCACTATTTACAAATGTTGTTAATCCCGCTAATTCTGTAGCTTGATTCGCAGTAATATCCCTAGCCCAATCAGGAACAACTGTGGTGAACATTCCGCCTTCAACATGGTCGGCATTTGAGACGACCACGGTATCTTTCCCTCCTGAAAGCACGAATCCATGATCTTGCCCCCAAACTGATACTGCCAAACCATAACCTGGGCTAATCGTTTTTTCATCTCCATTCATTGGTGTGCATCCATAAAATAACACAGGCATAAAAACACCTACTCTAACCGGAACATCAACCAAAATACCTCTCCCTTTTCCATTTATCGCACCGCTATGTTGTAAGATTTGCAAAGCCCATGACGCGTGCCTGCCAATTTTGGCATTACCTTCACCTCTCAAACTTTGAATTAAATCTATCATATCAACATCGGATAATGGATTATAAGACTTAATTATGTCAACGGAAGATTTCCACGCAGAAGCAACAGCTTCTCTTAATCGTTCGGGTTCGTTCAAATGATCGTCTAACTTCACTAATAAGGCAGGTGGTTGTCTTAAGGTATCCTTTGAATTTGGCATGGCGCTAATATAATACTCGAGGACTATTTTGTCAAGCGTATTTGCTCAAGAAAAGGCTTGTTTGAGGAATATTCCCATATAGACCAAACGGGTTAGAAACCATGGGTACTTATTCTCATAGTGTTTTTTATAAAAAATCCGCATTGCATTAAAACGTGCTTTTGATATTCTAAATTTAAAACTCTACAACTGCACAATATTGAGTTAGTGCTTGACAGATGTATATTTCCGTAATATACTTTTATCGTGATTAAGGTTTTATCTAAAGTTGTTGCTTTTGAATGGGACAAAGGAAATATTGATAAAAATCTTAAAAAACATAATGTTTCTAACCAAGAAGCAGAAGAAATATTTTTTAATAGACCTGTTGTTTTTTCAGAAGATAAGAAACATTTAAATGTAGAAGCAAGGTATATGCTCTTAGGAAAAACTAATAAGAAAAGACTGTTAACAATCTTTTTTACAATTAGAAGAAACAAAATAAGAATAATTTCTGCAAGAGATATGCACAAAAAGGAAAGAGGTGAATATGAAAAAACTTAAAATAATTCCAAACTTTAAAAATGAAGATGATGAAAGAGATTTCTGGGCAAAAGCTGACTCATCTCAGTATTTCGACCTCTCTAAAGCGGAAGAAATAATCTTTCCGAATCTTAAACCCTCAACGGAATCAATTTCATTAAGGTTGCCATCTTATTTGTTGGTTCGTATTAAAGAACTTGCAAACAAAAAAGACGTTCCATATCAATCTCTAATGAAAATGTTTATAAGCGAACGCATAAATCAAGAATTGGATATATAAAATTTAAATAACTTCAAATATAATTTAGGAGGCAAGCTGCTTAAGTGAAATTCCGAGGTATACCAAACGGGTTAGAAACCATGGGTACTTATTCTCATAGTGTTTTTTATAAAAAATCCGCATTGCATTAAAACGTGCTTTAGTAGCTCTTGTTTTGGTTTGTGCATCTGCAGTTGTAATATCTTTAGATACTTTTTTCAAACCACCCGACACTCCCTTATAATGTAAAACGCTAAACTGCGGAACATAATAGATCTTCCAACCATTTTGTTTTAGCATGTAACAAAAATCCAAATCCTCTCCATAGAAAAAGTAATCCTCATCCCACCACTTCGCTTCCTCTCCTGCTTTTCTTCTAACAATCATAAACGCCCCGGCTAATGCATCTATCTCATGACTTTTAGAAAAGTCCAGATGCCCTAAGCTATAGCCCCCAAAAAACTTCGTCTTACCTAATATTTTTGAAATTCCGGAAAAATGCGTTAGAGCATTCCAAGGGGTAGGAAAACCCCGGTGCGAAGCATCATCGATTTTTCCATTTGTTAAAACTACTTTGCAGGTTGCAGCACCAATCTTGGTGCTAGCGTCAGCGCCCATAAACTTAACCATACCCTCCAAAGTTTTTTCATGAACTAAGATATCGGGATTTAAAAATAAAACATATTTGCCGGTAGAGATCTTCACTCCGACATTATTAGCTTTAGAAAATCCGAGGTTTTCTTTATTTTGAATAAAATGAAAATTAGAACTTGGAAATTTTGAATTAGAAATTAGCTCAGCCGTTCCATCCTTGGATGCATTATCAACTACAATTACCTCAAAACTTATATTTTTTGCGGTTTTATAAATAGATTCAATGCACTCTTTAAGAATATCTTTTGTATTGTATGAAACAATAATTATTGAAAGATCCATAATTTATAAGCAAGACAAATAAACTTGATTTAATTTTTCGGCGATTATTTTCCAATCATATTTTTCCTCAACTAATTTTCTCGCATTTAGGGTTAGCTTTCTGTAAAGACTATGATCATGAACAAGCTTTAAGATTAAATCCGCCATCTCGTCCTCATGCTCAGAAGATAAAACATGAACATCATTTTTTGCTTCCAAACCCTCAATTCCCAAATTAGTAGTAACTACGCCAACGCCACTCGCCATGGCTTCAATAATTTTATAGCTTGTTCCCCCACCGGCTCTAATCGGCGCCAAAAGAAGATATGCCTGCCTAAATATTTCACTAGTTTCGTCTTTATTATTTTCATCTAAAATAATATTTTTGCCAACCGCTAAGCTTTTAATTTTATTTGGAATGTTCCGTCCCACAAGCCAAAGCTTTATATCTAATTTCTCTTTTGACTCCGAAAGCTTCAAATTAAGATTTGGCCAAATATGTTTAAGGATATTCTCTGCAGCGTCAATATTTTGTAGCCATTTAAAGTCTCCTATAAAAAGTACTCTTTTCTCCGTTGGAAGCACCGAAGAGTCTCTAAACCGAAAAACAGTTGTATCAACACCATTTGGTACTACGTCTGCATATGTCCTTTTCATTACCTTTTTCTCGGCGTTTGATACTGCTACCAATCTATCTACTTTGCCCCAAGCGCTAATCTCTGCTTTCTTAAGTTTTAGAACATCCAAAGAAAGTAAAGGTTTTAAAACAGGATTAGCCAATTTTGCAAACCGATCGTAAACGAGATATTCAACGTTATGCTCAACTAAAACTACAGGAATAGAAACTTTTGGCAAGTTTTGATAAACATAAAAAGTTTCAACATGAATTAATTCATAATTTTCTCTGACTAATTCATCTTTAATTGCCAGCTGCATTTCCTCAGATGTATGGCCCATAACTAAAAATGGATCCATTGAAAAACCGGTCTTTAAAATATTTTTAGCACTCCATTGTTTAAGCCTTGGCACGGTTATTACTTTCTTGCAAATTTTTTCGACTTCCCCTACGTCCTCTTTTGTTTGAATATCTCTTTTCTCACAAATCAAAGTTATATCGTGTTTTTCTGATAAATTCTTGATCAAATTGTACAAACGGATTTGCCCACCCGAAAAGAGCGGATATGGAAGATATGAGGAAACCATTAAGATTTTCATGGTTTTTGTCTTAAATTAAAAATAATATATTGAGAAGTATGCGCAATTATTTTATAAGTTTTTCCAAAATTTAAGTCTGATTCGGTAGGATTAGCGAGGACCAAATAATCCGCACCCATTTTAACTAGCTCCGGCAAGGATCTTTCATAACTAACCCAGCCTTTTCTTTTTGTTTGATAAAGAAAAGTCGAATCACCTTCGTAATTTGCGATAACCTTGGCATTTTTTGGAGTTAATTTATCAACTGCTGCTCCGGCTATAATAATCGATGGATTATTAATGTTAAAGTAATCCCGGACATAGTACCAACCAAAAAATATTGTAAAAAGAACAACTACTAATAGCACAATGTAATTCACGAATTTCCTATAGCCATCTGCTTTCCCTAAAAGCGAGGCCGCTCCGACTCCCATTAGTATAGTTAAGGATGGAATAATTAATATTTGATAATAATCATGTTGAACATTTCCCTTGGCAATAACTGTAACGTAAATAAGTGAAGAGACAACAAAAGATAATAAGAATAAAAAGTTTTTCTTGGTATAATTACCAAGTATTCCTAAAATTATCAAAGCTATTCCCCAATATCCTGAAATAAGCCGGCCAATTCTATCGGCAAAAATCCAATAGAAAAATGCTCCTTTAAAACGGATGTTTCCGCCGTTAAATAACCACGCATTTGCAGGTATCCCTTCTGGAAATGGTAGCATCCAAACTCTCCATAAAATTAAGGGAATAACTGAGACTATCAAAAAAATCCATAATTGCCATTTTTTCAAAGCTCCAAATCCGAATTTTTCGTAAGCTAGATAGATCATCGGCAGCGTAAAAACTAAACCATATGGTTTAACTAAAAATGCAGAGGCCGTAAGAATTAAAGTAGCTAAAAAGTGGAAATTTAAAATGGAGAGCTTATCTTTCTCCAGCCATTTGTCAAAAAAATAAGTTGCCCCTAAGATGAATGTGACCATCAAAGGATCGTCTAAAACAACCCTTGAGTAATAGATACTATAAGGAATAAATAAAAAGAAAAAAGCAGTTAGAAGACCGGCTGTTCGACCAAATCTTTTTCTAACTAAAAGGAACAGAAAAAGTGCGGAAAAAAGTGATCCGACAATTGTTACCATTCTCCCCCATTCCTCAAGCGTTAAAACGCCTATTGTCTTAAATAATCCGGCCTGAAATACATTATAAATAGGAAAAGAAAGAAAACTATAGCCATTCGGATTGTCTTTTCCCGATAAAACATTGGAAATATCATCAATTCTTGGATGCAAGACATCAAAACCAGTAGCAACAAAATTTCTGGAAACAGCCGACACGTCCGTTTGCTTCCAGGAGTGCCAATCGGCAATTGGGTTATTAAACCGATAGAGTCTAACCGAAAATCCCAAAACCAAAAGGACAATTAAGATTAAATTTTCAAGTTTTAAGATTTTTGAAACTACTTTACTTAATTGCATAAATATTTCCATTCTTATCAAAAGCGAAAACGAAATTCATAGAATTATCGGTTGTCAACGTAATAGTTTTACCTTCAGAAATAGTAGATAACTTATTAAGTTTAATTGTATCATCTCTGTAGATAAACCATACGCTATCAGACAACGACTGCGCCGGAAATATCCATGCCTGCGCTTTTTTAATCGGCTGGTCTACGAAATAAAAATTAGAATTAGGATGACTTCCGTCGTAGTAAAGTCTTAAGTATCCAAGCGTTCTGTTGGTTATCCTGCCTGCCTCGTGCCACTCTCCTGTTTCTATACGATTCTGATAGTAATACCAGCCCCCTAAAAGCATCGTCAAGATAATTAAGATCATGACCTGGCGCTTACTACTCTTAACGAGCGTTGACAGTTTATTGAAAATTACGACAATCAAAAACGCAAATCCCACAGCCGCAACGCCCTCATATCTTTCGGCAATATTACCAAGTCCCAAGAAAGGTACGAGTCCTACAAACGAGAATAAAATCGAGAACAAAATTAGCCTAAACGTCTCATTTTTATAGACTTTACCCAAGTGTTTTCTTTTTATAAATAAGACAACAGCTACGAGGGCAACTACCAACACTAGGCATATTGCCACAAACAGAGGCTGCGCTTTAAAGATAGTTCTCGCGTAAGTGTAAAAAGAAAGTGACGGTTCACCAAACACCATTAAACCGAAATAACCGATAAAGTTACCGATAAAATTGGGGATCAAATGCGAAAGACTATAAGAATAATCTCCGCCAAAGAAAGCGGAATGCGTAAGAAGCCTAACAATCGGATAAGAAACAGTTAAAATCGCAAAAGGAATGTAATTTAAAATTGTTTTTACTCTTGCTATTTTTACTTTTGTAATAAATAGATCAAAAAGAATTATAAGTGGTAAAACTATAATTGAGATTTCATAAGACAAGAATGCTAGCGTTGCAAACGCTAGTGCTAAAACATAATTTAATTTTGATTTGCTGTTTCGGAAATTCATCCAGAAAATAAGCATGTAAACGATAAATAACGTCGAAAGATTATTGGAGATGGTCGAGATCCAATAAACATTTTCTCCTTGAGACGGTAGAAATAGAAAAACAAATGCTCCAATAAACGAAAGGATCTTTTTATTAAAAAGTCTTTGAATAATAATGTAAATTCCTATAGCGGTTAAAAAGTTTAAGGCAATCATCGACAAGTGATATCCTGAAGCGCTAAAGGAAAAAAGAGTATAGAGAAAAAACATTACGACCTTATCCATCGGTCTATAGAAAAATCCCTGAGCGTCTACAAAAAGCTTTGGCAAATCCGAAAGATTAGTATTTGCCGCCCATTTGAGCCAAGTAAAGTCATCTGCAGCAAAGAAATTACCCACGCTTTTAAGATAAAACGTTAAAGTTAAAAAGAATAAATAAAATACGGTGAAAAAATGTGAGGTTAAAATTCTAATAATATATTTCTTGTATTCAAAGTCTTTTCGATAAAGAAAAGCAACGCCTGCTGCGATTCCCAATAAGATCCACAAAGTTTCAGCCACTTTTGATGCTTCGAATACATCAATCAAAACCGCATTAACAAAAAGACCCAAAACTCCACCGGCTAGTCCAAACAAAAATGCCTTAGAAAGCTTATTGTCAATAATAGGCGCAACTTGTTTTAGAACTAACGCCAAAACGAAGAATATCGACAGGAAGGCTGTAAGGCCCAAAAGTCCGGTCTCGCCTAAAATTCTTAACCAATTATTATCAACCGCCAAAGTAACAGTGGCAAACCCGCTTCCCAGGAAGGGATTCCTAAGGAATGCGTTCCAAGCATTTGGCCATTCTGCCTGAAACCTGGTCGTAAAAGAAATATCGTAAACCAACACCTTCCTAACTAAAAAGTTTCCTGAGATCGTTGATATCTCAACTCCTCCATTTTCCAGCTTTAATCGTTTTGCTTCTGCTATAGACAATGCCGACTTGACTACGGCTTGATTGGTTTTTTGCAAAGCACCTAATTGCGGCAAACCCAAAAAACCACTCCCGGTAGGAAGACTTTGTGTGGGAATATTTGCAATAACATTATCTGAAGACACTTTATCTTTTAAATCAGCGGGCAACTGTCCTACCACCTGACCCTGGTTATTAGTTACTACTGACGCAAATCTAAAAGTATCTAGGAATCTTTTTGCAGTTGATCCGCTAAAGGTTAGAAGTAAAATTATACTTAAAATATAAAAAGGAATAATAAATTTCTTTTTACCAAGCATTACAAGGGTTACCGTTAATCCTACAAGATAAGCTGCAAAAGAATCCCTTGAAGCCGTAAGAATTAATACCATTATTGAAACACCCGTCATAACAAGTGTCAATATTTGATAAATTCTTTTTTTAATAAAAAGAGCTACGGCTACTAGAATCGGAATAACAATTACTAAATATGCTGCCAAATCATAATGGCCGGCAAAAGTCGCAGTAATCCTCGCGTCTTTAGGAAGACAAAGTGGAATTCCTTTGGCAAATTCCTCGTTGCCCGTTTGGAATGACGGAAAACAAAAAGAATATTTTTCAAAAAACTTTGGAAACATGGCCCATAAATCTAAATAAAATCTTTGCCCAAGCGCATACAAGGAAAATCCGATAACCGCAATTCCCAATATGATTAAGTAGTCCCTCAGGTCCTTGACGCTTTTTATTGTTGAAAAAGCCACAAAGAAAAGGATTAAATACTCAATGTGTCTAATGTAATAAAGTGCGGCAACGCTTGGGAAAAAATTTAATAAATGCGGTGCGAGAAAAACTATTGAGAATATAAGTGATAATAGACCTGCTACCCAATAAAATCCAATTGCGCTCCATATTTTTGGCGGGAGCTTTACTCTTTTAAAAAGTAGCTGCAAAAGCCATATCGCAACTACCAGCAGTATAAAAAAATCCTCAAGCCTTATGTATACCCACGTGTGAACAATATGCACGCTTGGAAGTTTTGGATACCACGCAATAAAGACTATCAAAAAAGATATTCCGATTTTTAATAAGTTGTTTTTAAAAAAGTTCCAAAGTTTTCCCATAAGTCTCGACTAAATATTTATTGTGAGTCAAAGTCCCAATGTTACTTAGTATAAAAGATTTTGAGTGCAATATAAATCCCGCAATTTCATATTGCCATCTTGGCTTATATTTTTTGTAGAAAAACAAAATTGATTTATAAATATTATAAATCGCAAAAGTCCTATTACTACTCCCTCTTTCTTTATGGAAAAGCATAATCTCAGGATAAAAGTAGGTTGAAAATCCATTTTTTTTAGCCCTAAAACATATTTCCATATCTTCACCATACATAAAAAGTTCTTTCTCAAATCCACCGATTATTTTAAATACTTTTCTCTTTATCATTAAAGATGCTCCACTTACCCAGTCTGCTTTTTTAATTACTTTCGGGCTACTTCTTAAAAATCCCAATCTTTCAAAACCTAGCATCATTAAAAATAAATTCCAAAGATCATAAAATTTTCCGGCAGAAGATTGATTGGTGCCATTTTCATTTTTTAATGCTCCTCCTAAAACACCTGCATCATCATTTCTCTTTAAATATTCAACCATTTTTATAAATCCCTGATCTTTTATAACTGTATCTGAATTTAGAAATAACAAATAATCGCCCTTGGCGTTTTCCGCTCCCATATTACAGCCTTTTGAAAAACCTAAGTTTTCTTTACTTTCAACAATGCTTAGGTTTGGGATTTTTGATTTTAAGTCTGTGAATTTCTTAGCGCTTCCATCTGTAGATGCATTATCAACCAAGATTACCTCAAACGTACCATTATCCAGCTCTTGCTTATATTGATCAATTATTGAATTTAAGCAATCTGTTGTTAAATCCTTGGTATTATAATTTAAGATTATTATTGATAAATCCATGATAGTTTTAGGAACGGTCTACCTAAACCAAGCGGCTCTTCCAAGTTTGTAACTAAGATTTTTACTTGCTCTTTGTCCGATCTCCTTAGCAGGAACTCCTCCGACAATAGTAAATTCCGGTACGTCGCGGGTTACGACCGCTCCGGCCGCAACTACAGCGCCTTTATTAATGGTTACGCCCGGCAAAATTATCGCTCTCGGACCGATAAAAACATAATCTTCAATTGTCACCGGCGCAGAAATTGCCTTAAAGCCTTCACTGTTTATATCGTGTTCGGAATTATAAATCATTACATCTGTTGCTATATCAACATGGTTTCCAATAGTCAATTTGTCTCTTCCATCCAAAACTACTTTTTCTCCGACTATTGTATCGTTTCCAATTTTAATATTAGGAGGATAATAAAATGAGGCATGCATATGGATAGTTGAACCGCTGCCGATTTTTATTCCCCAAAATCTGTAAACAAATCGCCTGAAATAGTGCGAGGGAATATAGCCAGCTATCCCCAATTTAAAACAAACTAATTCCCAAAAAACTGTTTTTACTCTTCTAATTATTTTACTAATCATAATTTATGAGCTTTTGCCTAATTTTTCCAAAACATTAAGCGTTTCTCTTGCTGTCTTTTCCCAGGAAAACTTCTTAACTTGAATTTTACCTTTTTCTATCATTTGCTGCCTTAATCCTTCATCATTAATCACTAAATCTATTGCCTTAGCAATATCGTCAGCGCTGGTTGGATCAAAATAAAGCGCTGCGTCTCCTCCAACCTCCGGTAAGCTGGAAACATTACTAGTTATTACCGGACAGCCGTTTTGCATTGCTTCTAAAACCGGTAATCCGAATCCTTCATAAAGACTTGGTAGAACAAAGCACAATGCATTTGCATAGAGACTTGGTAAATCCTCATCTTCGACGAAATCTAAAAACTTAACCCTATCCGTCACTGAATATTTTTGAGGAGCTCCAACAATATCCTCCCACAACCATCCTTTTTTGCCCACAATAACTAATTTAATCTTCTTATCTTTTATTTTCGAGAAAGCCTCGATGAGTTTTTCGATATTCTTTCGTGGCTGAAGTGTTCCAACAAATAAAATGTAACCGCTATTAATTGCAAACTTTTTCTTTAATTCCTCCATATCTTTAATCTTAAATCTTAAATCTTTAATCTGTTTAATCCCCAAGTACGTCGTAATTACATCTTCCGGTTTTTTCCCGTATATTTTGATTATATCACCCCTACTGAAATTACTAATCGTGAATATTTTTCGGGCTTGTTTTGCAGAATATTTTGTCCAATTTACTAATTGATACAGATCGTGTTTTGTAAAAAGCTGTGGAAAATGAATGTAGGACAGATCCATAATCGAAATCGCAGTAGGAATAGGCGAAAATCTTGGGGCATAGTGGCTCGGACTAAAAAAAACACTGGGTTGAGTCCTTAGATGACGTACCTTTTCGGAGAAAAGGTATAAAGGCAGAGCAAACTGTGTCCACATTTTCTTCGGTCCAATCACTTTATATTCCCATCCCTCTCTTTCCTTCGGCATGTGATCAAGCGGTTTGTTTTTAAGATAAATCTTAAATCTTAAATCCTTAATCTTAAATCCTTCGAATTGCCGCAGCAATTCAAAAGCATACTCACCTATCCCAACTCTTCTTGCAATATTTGCCTCGTTTCCGTCAATTCCGATAATCATAATTAAAATCCCGGAGTTGCTACCGATAATCTATTTTCTTCTATTCCTAAAATTTCCTTTGCATCTTGAGCAGTAGACTGCGAAATACAAAAAAACATACTCGATTCTTTTTTTGCCCATTTTAATTTTCTTTTTTGAACATCAACTATTTTTTGCGCTGTTTCTTTAGGATATTTATAAACAATTAAATCATATAAAATTGTTGCTTTCTTTGCCAGTTTTACAGGTGGCTCCGTCCAATCGGAAGTAATAAAAATATCTACCGGACCAATTAAATTTTCGATTGGTAAAATATGTAATTTATTCCAAAGAATATCCAATAAGGTTGGAGGTAGTTTGAATTTTTTAATTTTTACTCTTGGGTTATTAGCTAGAAATTGGAAATTAGAAATTGGAAATTCTTTTCTAAGCGAAGCGAAGAAAAGCGTGTATTCGTTTTTGTTATCAATTTTAACGAGGTTTTTAACGAGGCTTTGCAGATAATTTGCAACTCCCGTATTAGGATATGCTAATTGTGAGACGTCAATCCCAATCTTCATTCGGTTTTAAATTTCAATTCGCTTTCGTAAGTATAGCTATTCTTGCTTTTTTGAGTCATGTGTAGGATCAAATCTGCCAAAAACCCGGTTAGCAAAATTTGGAAACCTGCCAAGACTAAAAGCATACCAAAGGTTAAAAGCGGTCTCATTCCGATCCTTTGACCCATCAAGTGAAGAATAAATAAATATAAAAGACTAATAAGTCCAATGGCCGAGGCAATACTGCCAATTATTCCAAAGAAATGCAATGGCTGCTTAGCGTATTTTGTTATAAAAAGCATTGTAAACATATCGGGGAATTCTTTGAAGCTTTTTGTAAAACCGTATTTTGATTTTCCATACAATCTTTTTTCGTGCTCTACTTCAATTTCTGTTACCCTAAAACCGTTTTGATATAAAAGTAACGGTATAAATCTTTGCCTTCCCCCATAAAGATTAAGCGACTTTGCCGCTTCCTTTGTATAAATTTTTAATCCGCAGTTATAGTCCTTAAGCTTTAATCCCCAAAATAAACTCAATAGGAAATTGAATAATTTCGAAGGCAAATTAATTAAGACCTTTGAGTCTTTCCTATTTTTTCTCCAACCGGATACCAAATCATAACCTGTCTTTAGCCTGTCTAAAAGCTTCTTTATTTCTTCCGGCCTATCCTGCAAATCCGCATCCAGAGTAACAACATAATTTCCTTTTGCCATTTGAAATCCTAATGTTAATGCCTCTGCTTTTCCGTGGTTTTTCCTGAATGAAAATATTCTGATTTTCTTATCCTTAAGAGCCAATTTTTTCATTAAATTTAAAGAAGAATCCGTAGAACCGTCATCAACGAAGACAATTTCATAAGCTCCGAGTTTCGACAAAGCTAGCGATAAAACCGGATAAAATTTTTCAAGACTCTCTTCTTCATTAAAAACTGGAATAACTGCGCTAATCATAAATAGATGCTAAACTTGCTTTCTGAAAGTTAGCTTAAGCTATTTTATCATTTTTTGCTCTTTATTTCACAAAAAACAGCTTAACGTATTTAATTGTTAACTTTTGTAGGATATAATCTATCTACAAATGAAGAACGATCCTCAAAGCACGCGGCTAAAATCGCTTGATGGTATTCGGGGACTAGCTATTCTGGCAGTGCTATTCAACCACATCCCTGCAGCTTATGCCCTAACCGGTCTTCCCGCATTTCTTCTCCCGCTTAGCGGTATTCTTTTTTCCAGCGGAGTCCTAGGCGTTTCTTTTCTTTTTGTTTTGTCTGGATTTTTAATGGCATATATTTATCCTCAGTACAAAAGCGGAATGTGGTTTTTGCAAAAACGCTACACCCGTATTTTCCCATTATTTCTCACCATGTCTCTTGTTATGTTATTATTCCGGGTTTTCCCAACGCTTGTTGGCATCTTAGGGTTATTCTTAATCCCAATATTAGCAATAATTACAAATTTTATTTGGATGCATATTGTTAAAAAATTGCCGGCAAAATTTGGGAAGGGACTATTTATTTCTTTTCTATCTTTGCAAATTCTGGCAGGTGGATTTTATCTCTTCTGGGTAATGCGCCACCCTCCAATTGTTTTTAATCAACAAATACCGATGTTTCTTAGGGAGGGAACAATCGGACTGGTTAATTCAACCCTTACTCTCCCTCTTGGCAATTATATTCCGATGCTTGATGGCGTCTACTGGAGTCTTGCGGCAGAAGTCTTATTCTATATTCTCTATCCCATTCTTTGTGTTCCAGTTATAAATTACCTTTCAACAAAAAGAAAACTTATTAAATATCTATTTTTGCTAACTTTGCTGCCTCTGGTCGCAGGGGCAGATTTGTTATCGCACAAACTTTTCGGACTAAGTATGCTGCAATTGCCTCTTTTTTACTGTTTCGTAACCGGAATGAGCTTAGGTTATCTATTTAAAAGAAAACCGGAAGCTATACATAAGATAACAGGACTGCTTAAAGGATGGTTATCGCCATTAGCAATTATTATTTTTATTGGCGTTGTCTATTTCTATCATCTAACTCTTGATAATCAAACCCCCTGGGCAGCTTGGCTACATATACTTTGGGCAATTCCATTTGCAATTATTATTGGCATATCTTTAGATCAAAGAAATTTATTGTCTAAAATGTTCTCTTCAAAAATATTGGTATTTTTAGGCTTAATCAGTTATTCAATTTATTTAAGTCACACTGCTGTAATCCATATTCTGGAGGCCTTATTTAAACCGGCATCCTCCCTTTCGGCTATTCTTTTTATAGGGCTAATAATCACGATAACAATTGTACTTTCCAGAATTTTATATTTCTTACTGGAGAGACCTTATTTTCTAAGACCTAAAGAGGCGAAAGAAATAATCTTGAACATGAGTCCTAATTTGGCAAAGCCCGCATTCTTAGTTTTAGGTGCTATTTGTGTTATATACATACTCGCTACTTTTAATGCCTATCAGTCGACTTTTAATTTCTTCTCAATCGAATATCCGGCAAGTCACGTAGTCTTTATTTCACCGCAAATTAATCCAAATCAAAATTCTTTATCTCTAAAAACCTACCCTGTTGTAGATATGCAGATTTATTCGCCGGAAAATAACCTTGGCATAATCGTCATGCACTTAACAGCCAAAAATAGCATGAACAACTTAACTTTCCATATTAAGGAAAAGGGAGCAAAGGATTGGTATGCGACAACCAGCTATAAATTAAGCACAGTTGGAGATAGTAAAAATCATCCCTTTGGATTTCCGGTCATTGCCGATTCAAAAGGGAAAACCTACGATATCAAGCTTAGTCTTCCGAACATTAAGACCCCAACTCCCGAATACGCGTGGATCGAAACAACTCCGGCAAGTATTAGAAACGTTTATCCTGTTAACAAAATGCAGCTTATCAAAAACCCATCTCAGCTTTTTACATTTGTTGAGAAAAAAATATTTAATGTCTTTTTAAACAAGGAGGCGCAGGAAGTAGCAATTCTCTTATCCCCATTCTTATTATTATCACTTTTTATATTCCTGCCAAAAAAAAGGATAAATTATTAATAGGAGGTTAAAAACGACAAATAGCTAAAGACATTATCTGCCTATCGGTAGAAAAGGCCACTCATCAAATTTGGATCTGAAGGAACCTTAACTTCATCATCCGTTAGAGAGTATTCTTCAATCCTATACCCGTTTGGATAATCGATTGCGGTTATTGGCTCCTTATTTATTTTGACCTTATTTTTTACCCACCATGTCCTATTATTATTATCTCCACCATTAACAGGCGCAAGAACAATAAAGGTTATATGTTTTTTAATATAAGGATAAACAATTTTATTGGGATTCTGCCTATTCACATATGTAATAGCATATTTAGGTCCGTATCCCAATTCATCAGCAGTAAAAACATAATAGCCAAATTCCTTCGGAGCAAGACTAAAAACCCTTTGAGCAAGATGGTAGTTAAATAACCATGAGCCAGGACTATTACTACTAAATGACGCGAAGCCACTAAGAATTGCACTATCGTAAGTAAAGTTAAAATACAAAATTATTAAAAAAATGACTGCGAAAATTTCCCTTCTGACAACTAAGTAACTGGAGCACAATACTATAATTGCCATGGGTAAGAAAGGCTGAACATGATAACTTTGGACATCCCCATTAAGATAAAATGATAATGGCCAATATCCAAAATAAAAATAAGTGAATAATAAGTAAAATTGACGATATTTTAGATTTTTGTTTTTATAGCTTTTTAAAGCAATATATATAAAAAACGCAATTACCAATAAGCATATTAAAAGCGGGGCGTATGGGATTGACATAATGGTATGCAATATTCCATCTTTACGATTTTGTAGTATTTCTATAAATGTTTCTCTTCCATTTCCGGTTGGAGAACCAATATGTCCCAATATCGATTTCAACTGAAGAAAATTATGTCTTAAATCAAAAAGAATATAAGTAGATAGAGGTATTAACAAAATAAAAATAGAGAGAAAATGGGACATCTTTTTTGTCTTAAAAAGAAAGAACAACAAATAAACGATAGTCAGAACCAGCATTGGTCCTCCAAATGCAACTTCAAACTGTATCATTAGGCCAATTGCTAAAAAAGTAAGTAATAAATATATAATTTTTAATGAATTTATATATTTATAAAAGAAATACAAGAATAAAGGAGAAATTAAAACTGCTCCGAAAGGATTTAAAAAAGAACTTGAGTTTCCGACCAATGCGAACGACAAGACTAGCGCGCTTAGCAAACCAACATATTTATTAAATACCTTTGTTGATACATAAAATACAATTAATAATAAACATATAATTAAAAATATCCAAAACCACCCTGTCGCTACGGGATTTCCATGACTAAAAATAAAAACAGGTAGATTTATCCAAGTCCACAATGGTCCATGAAACAATCCATCTATTCCCCCAGTCCTAGGACCAATTAATGGCAATTTGTGAGTAGTTACTGCATCCTGAAGAATTAAAAAATCTCTTGCAATATCGGTATTATATCCAAGATCATTATGTAAAACAGGATATGCACACATGCCTAAGCCAATTAAGATAAAGAGTAAAAGCGATATTTTAAATAATCTTTTTAAAAACATAACTTTAATATTTAATTATAAAAGTCTGGCAAAACTTCTGCGCAGATAAACTCTCTATGTTAAAATCCGAAAGCTTTAAATTCGCTACGTATCGCGGCAATTTATATTTACTACATAGCTTGTCATTGTAAATATTGTACCTAGCTCCGCTATCCGATAGCTGCGCTATGCTTAATGCGCCCGGTAAGCTTCTGCCACACATCATGTCATCAATAATTAAGTTTTTCTGAGGAATCGCCGGACGCTTGCCGCAGGATAAAAATGAAATGTTCTTATAAACATAATTCTCCTCTGTTAAAAGTTTATTTAAAGTTTTGATGTTATTTTTATTGTAATTATTGGAATAAAAAAGATATTCTTCAAAAACCGATTTTGGATGAGATGCATATACGGTAACTGAATTATTATTACTGACTAGAGAAATATATTTTGTAAGCGTTCTGTTTTGCATTTCAAATGTACCCTCTTGCAATGGAAACCGGAAAAAATAGGCATTAGCAAAATTTAAAAACAATAATCCGTATCCCAAAGTAATTAACCCCAGGACAATATAAAAATACTTATTGTTTCTAAAACTTAACATCTTGTTTATGCCAAATCCGATAATTATGATAAGAAATGGAACGAGCAGGGCGACATGGGGCGTAAATACTCCATCAGCGGCAGAATTATGAAACGCTTCGGGAAGAGCCGATAGAAAAATAGTAAAACTTAAGAAAACAAATAATTTTCTGTTTTTAAAAAATAAGAATAAACCTCCAAGCCCCAAGAAAATAGCATCAAGGTAATAAAACAGACCATGAATACCTACGAGATAGAAATAATCTCCTCCGGCAAAAAGATAATGCGGGGAGAATACGTTAAAAGTATTTTTTGTTAGTACGGTTAAATATACATAATATTTATTTTCCGATAAATTCATTAAGGGATTTTTAATCGTTGTCAATTTAGCATAATTTACCTGCTTAACTATGGAAGGATCATTAGGCGTTAGAATTTCCGATAATCTTGCGCCTGTTGCCTGTTTTATTTGAAAAACAAAAAATAACGTCAAAAGTAAAGACAATGCAAAAAGCACTATGTATTGCTTAAGATATTTCCGCTTATTAACGTAAAAATACGCATAAAAAATACTTAAGAAAACGAATGGCACAAAAATTAGCTTAGTTCCGATATAGGAATAAAAAGCCAATAAAAGAACTGGGGCCGTGAGAAGAATTTTCCAACCCCGGGTTACTAAAAGTAAGTACACTATCACAAGGAAAAGAGGAATTGCAATTCCCGCTTCATATGAGGTCCTGCTAATAAAAATTAACCATGGATTAAGAGCTGCGATGAATCCTGCCGCAAATGCAGTTTTTTCATCGAAAAGCTTCTTTGTAATTAGGAAAATAAGCGCTACCGTTAAAACGCCAAACAAGACATTTGGCAATTCAAGACCTGCCAATGAGAAGTTGAATAAGCCAAAGATTGGCATTTCTAAAAAATATGGAAGTTCCGCCTGGGCTGTTTCCCCGGTTGGATACTTAAATAACAATATGTCCAGTGGTGAAATTTTTCCGGTAATGTCCTTACCTGTTACAAAAAATGATTTTGTATTTAAAGTGTAATGCAATTCATCATCGTTGATTGCAGCAGGGACATTATTTGAAAACACAAAACGGGGTAGAATTGTTAAGGCAAATAATAAAATAAATAATAGTAATTTCTTCATTAATTAATTTTATAGATTACATTATCTACGGCTTTATAAATCCTGGAAAAATAAGGCGAGTGGCCAAACAATGGAATTTCATAAGCAGCATATACATATTTTATTCCCTTCTCCTTAAGCAGCTTTACCGCAAGCACTTGCTTTTCCAGATTGACCGGATTGGCCGAATCATTATTAGTTAAATTAATTATATTTGTCATAAAATCTATTCTTGCTCTTATATCCAAGTTTGGAAAATCGATAAACTCATTATCAAGATAAACTCGTTTATTAGCTAAAGCCGTTAAGGCCGGCGTGGAAGTATGACTATACCAACCCAATAAGCCTTCGTAATCCGGCGTAATTTCCTTTGACGGTAATTCCAAAACCGTATCATCATATTTACCAAGTTTTGATAGATAGCTCATCCCTTTATAGTATGGATTATTTATGCTTTGAAAGTTTTTTATTTCATTGAGATAACCGGAAAAAGTATTATACATGTGCGGAGCACTCATTAATAAAAGGGTTATGATCAGAAACCCCTTTAAAAAAATGTTGAACTTAAGCTCAAAGAAAGCCGCAAAACCAACTGCGGCAAGAAGAGCAGCGAAGAATAGATAATATTGAGCCATTTGGATAATTTCAAAAACCGCTCCCGATTGAATAAAAAAGAGCGGAATTATAATCGCAATAAGAGTCATTACAAATAATATGATCGAAAACAGCGAGGGGAATTGGCGCCCT
>Ga0182027_10003183_pt1 | contig 26224 bp, 19 predicted proteins | sample 712E1DmetaG_FD_121300 | JGI IMG/M metagenome (GOLD analysis project Ga0182027, IMG submission 121300) | Permafrost microbial communities from Stordalen Mire, Sweden - 712E1D metaG (Illumina Assembly) | ecosystem: Environmental > Terrestrial > Soil > Wetlands > Permafrost | place: Sweden...
GAGAGCCGCAGCCGCTCCCGCAACTGACGGGTCGCGGTATCGGTCAAGTGGGTCGCGGCGGCGCGGTCGAGCACGGTGGAAAGCTCGTCCATGGCGAAGGGCTTGGTCAGGTAGTCGGAGGCGCCGCAGCGCATCGCTTCCACGGCCGCGTTCACCGAGCCCGAAGCGGTCATGGCGATCACCGCGGTCTGCGGATAGAGCAGCTTGACTTCAGAGACCAGTTCCAGGCCCTGGTTGCTCCCCGCGGGCAGGTTGACCAGCAGAATGTCGGCCGCGCGGCCGCGCAATAAGGTACGCGCCTGGCCCAGGTCGCCGGTGCTCTCGACGGCATAGCCCAGGCTGGCGGCGATCTCGGCGCAGGCCGAGCGAACCGCCGCGTCCGCATCCACCACCAGCAGGTGCAGCCGCACCGCCGGCTCCGCAAGTTGAGGGATAAACTCCATCATTCTCGAGTTTAGAACGGTTTCGAGCATTGTATTCGCCTCTGGTGTTCCTTGGTAAAACATGAAAGTTGCCGATGCCGGCTTTAAGCTCTCAGCTTTCAGCCTTCAGAAGGCGGGGAGGCCGGCGTTTAAAAAGCTGAGAGCTGAAGGCTGAAAGCTAATAGCTGGCCTTTCGCACCGGCAGTTCAATCTCAAAGCGCGCCCCCGCCGGAATGCGGTTTGTGGCCTGAATCCGGCCGCCCGCCGCCTCGATGATGGAGCGGGTGATGGCCAAGCCCAGCCCGCGATGGGTGGCCACCGAGCCTCCGTTTGCGGGGCCGTTCTTCGCGCTGGTGGTGTAGCCGGAGTCGAAGACTTTTTCCAACGCCTTCGCGGGAATGCCCGGGCCATTGTCTTCCATGGTCAGGGCCAGCCAGGACGCAGCTCCCGGCTTCGCGGGCCGCTCGCGCAGGGCAAGTTGAATCGCGCCCCCCGCGGGCATGGCCTCGGCGGCGTTCTTTACCAGGTTGACCAGTACCCTGGTCAGGTCTTCGCCGGTCAGCTTCACCGGCCTGGCGCTGCCTTCGGCGTCCACGGTCAGGGAGATGGAGGAGCCGGCGAGCGCGGCCAGCAGATTCCGCTTGGCCAGGAGTTCCCCGGCCAGATTATCGATGGGCTGGGCGGGCAACGGCTCCCAACACTGGCTCAGCTCCCGCAGGCCACCGGCCTTGTCTTCCAACGGCATCCTGCCCGGCTCGCGCGCGGCGGGCTGCAACCAGGCGGCGCGCGGCGCCTGGCGAGCATCCAGAGTGACCAGCTTCTCCACCAGCCTGCGGCTGGCCGCGGCCACCAGCCGCAGTTCATTCCCGTAGTGGCTAAATGGAGCCGCCAATACCCCCGGCTCCTCCAGCAGGTCGCAGTAAAGCCCCAGCGCCGTGACCATATTCCGGGCGTCATGCGCCAACTCCACCAGGCTCTCGCCTCCGCCGCGCAGGTTGGCCAGCGTCTGCATCACCGCTTCCACCCGCCTGCGCTCCGCTCCATCCCATCCTGCCGGTCGTTCCATCCGTTGCATGGCCGCTCCCTTTCTCAGCTACTAGCTGCTAGCTCATACCGCTGACATCAACGTCTTGCTTCCAGCCCTGCCGGGTGCCCTCAACCAATTCGTAGCTCGTAGGTAGAAGCTGTGTTCTTCCCATTCCTGCCTGGCGCAGGTGCTGTCCTCTTCTAGTACACGCAGCGTGCCAAACCAGGACGAATTTTCTAAGTTCCTGATAAGGAAAGGGGTTGCTGTCAAATTCCCGGATACTCCGGCAGGTCCTTCAAGGTTGAGAAGTCCTAAAATGGGACAAATCCGCTGTGGAAAACTTGCTTAATCTCTTGTTTTTCAGCTGGTTAGACAAATTTTCCCGTTCCGGAGCGCGCCAACGCGGATTTCCCGTCTTGGAACGGGCCCTTGCCAAGGCGCCCCAAGCTGCCCCTTCCCGTACAATTCCCCTATGATCGCCCCCACTCTTCCTGAGAGTTTTTATCGTCCCGGCGGCAGAACCGCCGCCCAGCTTCGCCCGCTGGACCTCACGCCCGGCTTTGTCCAGACCGCCGAGGGTTCTGTTTTGGTTTCTTTGGGCAATACGCGGGTGCTGACCTGCGCCACGGTGGAACCAGGAGTCCCAGGCTGGCTGAGGAACTCCGGCCGGGGCTGGGTGACGGCGGAGTATGCCATGCTGCCGCGTTCCACGGTGACGCGAACCCCGCGGGAGAGCGAACGGGGCAAGATCGGCGGCCGCACGCACGAGATTCAGCGGCTGATCGGCCGGAGCCTGCGCTCGGTCGTGGATATGCAGGCTCTGGGCGAGAGAACCGTGATTCTGGACTGCGACGTGATTCAGGCCGACGGCGGCACGCGCACGGCTGCGATTACCGGCGCGGCGGTGGCTCTGGCGCTGGCATTGAACGCGCTGGTCGCGGCGGGAACGATCAAAAAGTCGCCGCTTCGGCAACTCGTCGCCGCGACCTCGGTGGGCATCGTCGGCGGCACAGCGCTGCTGGACCTCTGCTATGAAGAAGACTCCCAGGCCGAGGTGGATATGAACGTGGTGATGACCGAGGACGGCGGGCTGATCGAGACGCAGGCCACGGCGGAGAAGGGAAGTTTCTCGCGCAGCCAGTTGAACGGGCTGATCGATGTGGCCGAAGAAGGACTCAGGGATATTTTTTCCGCGCAGAGGACGGTGCTGGGGGCGTAAGGCCTATAGCTAGCTGACCGTGACCTGGACGGAAGTTTCCCGCCCGTTGCCCATCCCCCGGCAGCGAGACGAACTGCGGCAATACCCTCTATCTGAAGAGCCCCAGCAGATAGCAGAGCAGCAGAATCAGAAGCACTGTGCCAAGCCCTATGCCCGCTCCTCCTCGCGTTCCCCAGCGGTTGTAGCCGTAGTATCCTCCTCCGCCGCCGAAAACAAGCACCAGAACAATAACCAGAACGATAATGAGCATCTCAGATTTCCTTTGCTCTGGAAGACAACTCCAGGGTTATGCCGCAGATTCGATGGCGCCGGGTGTGCAGCTACCCGGCGAGTTGATCAAAGAGCGCGAGGCTGAAACCTTTCGTACCAGGAGATTGCCGGGAACCGGCGGCCCATTTCACCTTTCAATTACCACATTCTGAGCAGGTTTCCGCAGCGAGGGTCTTCCATCTTCATCGCCGTGAGACTGCAGCGAGAGTCCTCTATTTCAATCACCTTGCGAGTGGACAGGCTCTTGCAGCGGAAATCTTCTGTCTCTATGACGATGCCATTCCACTGTTCCTTGCAGCGAGGGTGTTCTATCTCAATCGCAGCGATCTTGCAGCGGGAATCTTCCATATCCATCACCATGCATGGGCAGACTATTACCCCCGATCGCTTCTTCAGCGAACTGAGGTGAGGTTGACGCAGCCTGAGGAGCGCGGTCTGCTCAATACTGAACACTGCATCGCGATAGCGCATATTAACGCGTGCATTCGAGAAATCGCGGCTTGTTTCTACCGCAGCACCGCCGCCGGCGCCGGCGTCATGCCCAGCCCGGCTACCGAGAGCACCGTCTCCAGCACCGCCCTGATCGGCAAGCGCCTGTCCTGATTCGGTTTGCCGGCACGGTGTTGGCCGCGTGTGCTCCGCGACACACTTTTTGCTTGCGCGTCTCTGCTACCATGAACATGATCGCGGTTTCGCCGCCCGCCAGGCTGTTTTTCCGTGTATGCGGGCCTGGGCCGGAGAGGCGGCCGGAGCCATCACCAGAAGGAGAGTTCTATGCCATTAGTTTCCATGCGGCAGCTTCTCGACGAGGCCGCCAAGGGCGGTTACGGCGTCGGCGCATTCAACGTCAACGATATGGAGCAGATTCAGGCCATCATGGGCGCGGCCAAGGAGACCAACTCCCCGGTCGTCATCCAGGCCAGCCGCGGCGCGCGCGCCTTTGCCCAGGATCGCTACCTCTTTCACCTTATATTGGCGGCGGCCGAGCTGAATCCCGAGATTCCCATCGCCATGCACCAGGACCACGGCAACAGCTTCGAGACCTGCAAGAGCGCCATCGAGCTGGGCTACACCTCTGTCATGATGGACGGCTCGCTCAAGGAGGACGGCAAGACTCCGGCCACCTTTGAAGAGAACGTTGCCGTGACCAAGAAGGTGGTCGATTTCGCGCATGAGCGCGGCGTAACGGTCGAGGGCGAGATCGGCGTGCTGGGCGGCGTGGAAGACGGCCACGGCGCGGGCGGCACGGGCCTGGAGCACATCACCGACCCCGACCAGGCGGTCGAGTTTGCCGAACTCACCGGCGTAGATGCGCTGGCCATCGCCATCGGCACCAGCCATGGCGCCTACAAATTCACCAAGAAGCCCGACGGCTCGGTGCTCAAGATGGACGTACTGATCGCCATTCACAAGCGCTTGCCCAACACCCACCTGGTCATGCACGGCAGCTCCTCGGTGCCCAAGGATTTGCAGGACGTCATCAACGAGTACGGCGGCAAGCTGAAGGAGACCTGGGGCGTGCCGGTGGAAGAGATTCAGCTCGGCATCCGCAACGGCGTGCGCAAGATCAACGTGGACACTGACAACCGCCTGGCTATGACCGGAGCCATTCGCAAGGTCTTGTGGACGCAGCCGGAGAAGTTCGATCCCCGCGACTACATGAAGCCTGCGCGCGAGGCCATGCAAAAGGTGGTTGCGCTGCGCATGAAGCAATTCGGCCAGGCCGGCCACGCCGGCGACTACAAGCCCATCGCGATTACCGAGATCGCCAAGGGCTACAAGGACGGCAGTCTCGTCACCAAGCCGCTGGTGGCGGCGCGGTAACGGCGGCTCGCTTCATCGTTTCAAGAAAAAGGGCCACTTCGCAGATGCGGAGTGGCCCTTTTGCACGACTAGTACCGTCACAGCTTGAATTTGTAAGGTCAGGAATGTAGCGCCGGCCTCCCGGCCGGCTGTTGTGCGGGCGTCCTCGCCCGCACATATCTAGGCACAATTACTAAATCACGCGGTCTTAGCACTAGTGATAGCGTCTGGCGGTTGAGTCAAGCGCGAACAAAGATCCCCATCCAGAACGCCTTACCCGCCGGAAGGGAGCGATGCACCTGGTGAATGAGTTTGAATGCGCGTTCTTTCAGAGAGTCGCGAAACTGCTCAGGGTCAACCAGGACAAAGAGAGACTGCAAGCCATGTGTCGAGGCGAATCCGCTCTTGCCTATGTTCTGCCCGGCCTCAGTGGGCAGTTGCAGCACGACGGAGAGAGCGCCGTCCGCTGCAACCAGCGAGAGCGCATTGTCGAGGCAGCGCCGGGTTCCCGCGTGCTCGAAGATCAGCGCCGCGTGGACCAATTTAACCGGCGCCAGTTGCACGGCTTCTTCCGCCAGATCGATGCAATGAAGCTCCAGCCCGCGCAGAGGTGAATAGCGACGGCGGACGGCCTCCAGATAGAGCGGATTGATGTCCACTCCAACCACGCGCTCCGCCATCTCGGAGTCGATGCGATCCAGTCCGTTTCCGCCAGCTACGCCGAGCACTGCGATCGAAGCCGGTCGGCGGAGTTCGATGGCTTCGGCGAAGAGATCCGCAAGTGCCACCGACTGCTGAACTTGAGCCGACGCCATGTGCCCTTCGTAGTCCGCAAGAGGAATATCGAGCCAGGGATTGGACATACTCACATGCTATCGCCGGCAAGCGGGCACGGCTCGGCAGTTCGGGGTTTTAACCCCGGCACAAATTACCCACCCATCTTGAAAATCAACCAGCGCGGCAGGTAGTTCGGGGTTTTATCCCCGACAGAATCCGTGCTCAAACCCTAGCCCCTGAATGCATAGGTCCGGCCGGCAAATCACTATATGCTGATTTTCCCGGTACTGATCTCCTCAATAAGTGCATCAGGTTGGGGCTGCTTGCAACAACTGCGGCTCCTGTTCCCGTCTGTCGATGCTCCAGAAGTACTGTGCTGAGCGACGTTCATTTAGTTTGCGTTGAAGTGCTTGGGGTCTCAGCCGGTTTATCCTCCCAAGTAGTCAAGAGTTGCATGATTCGGTCAACAATTTTGATTGTGAATCTTTCACTGAATCCGGCTAGAAAGGCAATGACGTAGAGCAAGGAAGGATTTGCCGTATTCGAGTTATTTTGGATGGCAAGCAGTCCAACAAAGAAAACCATGCAGACGAACCACCCGAAGATAGCTCCCATCACTGGCTTGCTGATGTACCAGAGCAGGTACTTAGGATCGAAGTTTCTTGCTTGAATATGAGTGTAGAGGCCGAATAGGCCGATGGTAACTCCGCCGAGAGCTCCGAACCACGCTGTTCCCGCCTGGACCGTGACAAACTTCGACCATAACCAGTAGCTCGGCCGTTGATACGTAAGATAGCCGATCAACATGAGGACAATTAGATAAATAAGTTCCAGCCAGAACAGCTTCCAAGCCAAGGGCTCAGCCCGATTGCTTGCTACCGCCTGTTCAACGAGAAGCTTGGTTTCAATGTATTTCTGCTCCGCTTCGGCTGTCTTTCCTGCAACGAGCAAAGCTCTTCCGTCTGCGATGCCCCTATCGATTACCGCGGCAAAGTATTCAGGGTCCCTTAATACATTCTTTGTTCCCTCAAGGCCGTCAAACAAACTCTGGCCGTTTCTCTCAAACGTCAATTCGTGGCTCTGTGTCATATGGATTCACCTTTCCAATCTTCTTCGCGGCCCAAACGCCCATTCGAGACAAGGTCTTACAATGTTTCGTGACGCTTGGGCTCTCGGTTAGCCTTTGATCGCCATGTAAACGCCGTTGAGCGATGCTACCACTTAACTCTCAGTGCATTGGTTCATGTCGGTGACTCGAGTCACATACCCGAGTGACGGACCGCTCAGAAGTAATTCACCCTAGCGATGAACGGGTTTTTCCGTCCCGTGCTGTGTGCAGGTGGCCCGTATCTGAGGGACATCGCTCAGCCTTGTCTTTGGGTATGACTTCAGTCATGCCGAAGAGGCCTTAAAAAGAACCTGGTAGGTCGGGGTTTCAACCCCGACAGAATCCGCGCTCAAATCTTCGCTCCTGAATTGCACAGACCCCTACCCGTAAATTCTTATATGCCGACTTTTCGAGACCGATCGGTCTTCAACGGAGAATCGGCGATTTTGCACCAATCGAGGGTCCGGCTCGGATATCGCAGGATGCTCACGATTCCGCAATGACCCGATTGCCTGCCGTAACGCAGATTATCCAGAACCACTCAGGCCAGTTCTCTGGCCCGCGCCAAGCATTTACATAAAATAAGCCTCAACTGCTTGTTTCAAAGCCGCGCGGTCGAGATACGGTTTTTTCCCTTCAAAGCGTGCGGCCCAACAGACTTGGTTCACAATATCCCTGGGATAGCACGAGCGCAACTCCTGATTCAGCGTGCTGTGGATATAGTCGATCAGATCGTTGGGTATGCCTGGGTCGAATAGGACGTGTTTCTCCTGCGCGACCCGGCAAAATATCTCGCAGAACTGTTCGTCCGAAACCGTGCCGATCTTGATCTTGGTTTGAATTCGGCGCAGGAAAGCGGGATCCAGCAACTCATGCGGATCGATGTTGGATGCGAACACGACCAGCATTTCGAAAGGCATCTCAAACTTCTTTCCTCCCGTCAGGGTTAGAAAATCGATCCCGCGATCGAGGGGAACAATCCAGCGGTTCAGCAACTCTTCGGGGCTTATCCGCTGCCGTCCGAAATCGTCGATGATCAGGACCCCATTGTTGGCTTTCATCTGCGCGGGGGCGACATAGAATTTTAAACTGGGGTTGAATTGCAACTCCAGCATCTCAACGGTCAGCTCTCCGCCGACAGCAACTACCGGGCGATGGCAAAGCACCCAACGCTCGTCCCGGTTCTCCGGTTCCGACTCCGGTATACGCCGATGAATTGCCGGATCGTAGACCGTAATAATCTGGCCATCCACTTCCACCGCGTACGGTATCCATACATCGTCTTCTGAAAGCACCCGCGACAAAGTTTCGGCCATGGCGGTTTTCCCCACTCCTGCCGGGCCATGGAGAAAGACGGATGAGCCGGAGTTGAGCACCGTTCCGAACCGCCGCAACGTCTCGCTATCGACCACCAGGTGGGCAAAAGCGCGCTCCACGTCGCTGGCATGCACCTCCACATTCCTTACGCTCTGCTTACGGGTCTGCGCAACGTAGCTCTTCAGAGAGACCGGCGCAACGCCCGTGTAATGACTATTCGAAAGCAGATCCAACGCTCGCAATTGGCCTTGGGATGTAATGTCAATTTGAGGGATATTGCGAGTCATCCCAGTGACCTGGCATAGTGAATGCGCTCTCATCCGGATAAAGAGTTCGTTTGCCACCTCGAAGCTGAGGTGCGTCATTTCAGAAAGATCGAGAATCGAGAGCGAGCCGGAAAGGTAGAGAGTCTTCAACGCCAGATCGTCGAGAACAGACTGGCGCACATCGATTTCCGATAGGCTCTGAGGCCTGCACTCCGGTCTGGCAACCTGTTCGGTTTTGACAAATGAATTGTCATAGCCGTACATCTCCACCATGAATTCCATTCTGCTATCCCCACTGCTGCTCTCAATATAGTCCATAAGCGGGAGGCCCATATCTGAGCGATTTCGCTCAGCCGCGATCTGGGGGCGCCCCACCTTCGCGGCTGTCATACTGAGCGCCGCCGGAAGACGCGAAATGGTCGCCTATAGGGTGCGATGCACCTGCGAAATCTTTGCGTGGAGGGTTGCGTTTATCGGTCAAACGTTCGCTCGGAGGGTTGCGAATCGTTGAGGGGTTGCCCTTTTTAACAGCCCGATTTTGCGAATAGGCCGCCAACAAGGTGCGGAACGGAGAGAAAGGGTTGCAGAGAATTACCCGGTGATTCTGTGGAAGGGGTTTATATCGAGCAGGAAACACGCGTAACGCGATGAAAAACCAGTGTTTTACCGCGTTATTCGCGACTGTAGGGTTGCGCTCGGGAATGGGGCGGGAATGAGGTTCAAGGTGTTGCGGTAAAGGGCGGGGAAGTAGGGAGTAGGAATTAGGGACTAGGGAGTAGCGAGTCGGTAACACGGAGGGAGAAGGGGCCTTCAGACCCTGGACGCAAGTTTGTAATCAAATGGGCTGGTAGGGATGGGTTTCAACCCATCCATTCATCCCCGGAGGCAGAGTCGGGCTTTCAACCCCGACAGAATCCGCGCTCAAACCCTCGCCCCTGAATTGCAAAGGCCCCTACACGCAAATTCCTATATGCCGACTTCCCAGTACAAATTAAATCCAGTCGCTATCACCAGGTACCGGATCGCAACCCAAGCATCTGACTTGATATCGTATTGAATCCTGTGGCCCGTTTGTCCATAGACCGGCAAAAGAGCGACCACACAACAGTGCTGCTGCACATCCAATCCTAGTTCGGAGGGATTATTCTAGTGCGACTTTTACCGCGCTGTTTCTGGCGGAGGAGGCTTAAATCGAATACTAGCCACATGCCCTCCAACTCCGATGGAGGATAGAGATCATTGCCATTTGTCCCCAGCGCGCTAGAATTGCGACGGCTATACTAGACAACTGGGGCTCAAGCAATGGACAAAGGTGCACACTTCCACAAATGCGACTTCCAGGTACATACTCCGCGCGACCTTGGATGGATTGGAAACGATGCAACCTCTGACGCTGACCGAAAGGCTTACGCCGAAGAACTCATTCTTGCATGCCGCAATAAGGGACTCGGAGCGATAGCAATCACGGATCATCACGATTTCACGTTTTTCCCTTATGTGAAAAGTGCCGCACGAGACGAACTCGACGAGAAGGGACAGCCTATCTGCGATGACAGCAGGATTGTTGTCTTTCCTGGCATCGAACTGACCCTGACTGCGCCACCTTGTCAGGCGCTATTGATCCTTGACGCGGATTTCCCGGAGAACATGCTTCCTAGTGTGCTTACGGCTCTTTCAATTACGCAAGCTCCCCCGACCGACACAAAGCATGGCCAAGTCGTTCGAATACCTCAGTCGGTCATACACGATTTGACCCATCTCTACGAGTTACTTAATAGTCACTCATATTTAAGCGGACGTTTCATTGTCTTTCCAAATGTCACCGAAAAGGGCCTTGGAACCCTGTTGCGGACCGGTTTCGCGAACTTTTACAAGTCTATGCCGTGCGTTGGTGGGTACACCGACGGCCCGGTCTCGAAGTTTGGTAACGGTAATTTGTCGATCGTGTCGGGCGAGGACAGGAATTACGGTTTCAAACGAATAGGCGTCTTTCAGACATCGGATAATCGCCAGCGGGATCACTCGACCCTCGGAACCCACACGACATGGGTTAAATGGGCTGAACCTACTGCCGAGGCGCTGCGGCAAGCCTGCCTGGCGATGGAGTCCAGGCTTTCTCATACGGAGCCGGAATTACCGAGCCAGTGGATTGTTTCAATGAGCGTTTCCAATTCCAAGTTCCTCGGCAGGGTGGAAGTGGAATTTAACAAGCAAAACAATTCCATAATTGGCGGCCGAGGAACCGGCAAGTCGACTCTCCTCGAATACCTACGATGGGGCCTATGCGATCAGCCTGTCGAAGACGCTGGTTCCGACATCGCCCCCGTGCAGACAAGAAGAAAGAAGCTCATCGAAGATACGCTTTTCAAGCTCGAAGGCGAGGTAGTTGTCGCCTTCCTATTGAACGGCGTGCAGCACATCATAAAGAGAAACTCGAAGTCTCAGGAGATTCTTCTCAGAATCGGCGAAAGCCCATTCGCACCTGTCACTGAACAGCAGGTACGCGGTATCTTTCCGGTGCAAGCGTACAGTCAGAAACAATTGAGCAGTATCGGTGTTCGACTCGAAGAATTGAAACGCTTTGTCGAGCTTCCCATAAAACAGAACCTTGACAGGATCCGTTTCGATATACGCAACACCGATGCGGCCCTCAGAAGCGCCTATAACAATTTGACCCGCCAACGAGAGATCGACGCTGAAATCAGCAAGTATGATCTGGAAATCACTTCTCAGACGGAACAAGTTGCTGCCCTCCGAACGGGGCTCAGAGGTCTTTCCGAGTCGGATCAAGAAATCATCTCCAAAAAGGCACTATACGAAAACGAAGAGGCCATCCTCCAAGAGCTACAAGACGAACTCTATCGCGCAAAAGAACTGGTCGATGCACTTCAAGCGGGCCTAGGCGAGGGACGGGCGGATACAAGAATCGACCTGATCGTTGAAAATCCCTCTATCATCCAGAAGATTCGAGGAGCCTACTCGACAAAACTCCAAGAGGTCCGCGATCAGGTCGCGCGGCTCGCTGCCATTTTCGCGGAAGACTCCTTGAGGAACATCGTCAATTCCGTGGCCGAGTGGGATGCTGCGAATCAAGCGTTCGGAGCCCAATATGAGGCGGCTAAGGGCAGAGCCACGAGCAATCAGCAACAGTTGACGCTGATTGAGGGAGTCGAGAAGCGGGTCGCCGACCTGAGGAGGCTACAGAAAGCCAGCCGTAATGCACTCAACAATGTCGGCGATCCCGCATCTATTTACGCGGACATGCGCAGCAAATGGAATGACCTACACGCCGAGAAATTGAACGCACTTGAGATCCAGTGCAAGGCATTTTCCGCTTTGTCAGACCGAGTCATCATGGCAGAGACGGGCGGAAGCCTCAATATCGAAGCACTAAAACAGCGGATAAAGACAGCGTTCACTAGCCTAAACATCAGGGAACAAAAAATCGATGATCTTTGCCTGCTCATCGTTAAGGCGACCAATCCGATTTCAGAATGGAACGCGATCCTTGCCGAACTGGAGGCGCTCGCGCTGCATTCACAAGCAAGCTCCGGCCCACTGCCCCAAACGACCCGGATTGATAAATGTGGGTTCATCCAGAGCGAAAAACTTCGGCTTGTGGCGGGATTAAGCCCGGCGAAATGGCTCGATCTATCGCTTACTGAGCTCGAATTCAACCCCATTTTCCGTTACTGCACGAATAAGAGCACCCAGGAGTACATCGAGTTCGCCGATGCTTCCGCAGGCCAACAAGCGACGGCGCTTCTTACTGTTTTGCTGAATCAGCCGGGAGCTTCCCTCATAATCGATCAACCGGAAGATGATGTGGACAACAAAATGAGCCCAGAGATCGTCAGAAAGATGTGGACGGCCAAGACCCGCAGGCAGTTCATCTTCGCAAGCCACAATGCGAATCTAGTTGTGAACGGAGATGCGGAACTCGTAATCTGTTGCGACTATGTAAAAGCAGGTGATCAGACGGGAGGGCAGATAAAGGCCGTGGGCGCGATTGACAGCACCACGATCAAAGAAGAGATCACCTCAGTCACCGAAGGTGGCAAAGAAGCATTCAAATTACGCAAAGAGAAGTACGGCTTCTAGTGTTACCGTCCGGATAGTCCCCGCAAACGCCCTTGCGCTCACCAACCCGTATACTCCCCCCCGCCGACCTGCTGATTGCTGATCTCATAAACGAAATTCCCGTGGCTAAAGCCATATTTATTACAAGCCGGTATTCAGGGACCTGAAGGTCCCTGCTCCCTCCGTGTTGCTGACTCGCTGACATGCTGACTTGCTGACCGCTTACACGGCGGGTGCGATGGAGGGCTGGGCCAGTGAAGGGGTGCCCACGGCACCCTCCTGGTCTTTGTACTGGAGTTGGTAGAGCTTCCAGTAGAGGCCGCGCTGGGCGAGCAATTCCTGGTGATTGCCCATCTCGCGCAACTGGCCCTTGTGCATCACTAAAATCGTTTCTGCCCGCTGTACGGTGGAGAGGCGGTGCGCGATCAGCACGCTGGTCCGGCCCTCGACCATGCGCTCCAGAGCGCCGCGGATGCGCAGCTCGGTGTCGGTGTCGACGCTGGAGGTGGCCTCGTCGAGGATGAGGATGCGGGGATTGTAGGCCAGGGCGCGGGCAAAGTTGATGAGCTGCTTCTGGCCCGTGGAGAGCGAGTTGCCGCGCTCCAGGACCGGCTCGTCAAATTGGTTGGGAAGGCTCTCGATGAAGTCCAGCACGTTGACGTCGCGCGCTGCCTGGCGCAGGCCGTCTTCGGTGATGGCCTCGTTGCCCAGGCGGATGTTCTCGGCGAGGGTGCCGGTGAAGAGGAATGGGTCCTGGAGGACCACGGCGAAGTGTTGGCGGAGCGCGGTCAGGTCTTGCTGGCGCAGGTCAACGCCGTCGAGGAGTATCCGACCGGCGGTCACGTCGTAAAAGCGCATCATCAGGCTGATGAGTGTGGTTTTGCCGGCGCCGGTATGGCCTACGATGGCCACTGTCTGGCCGGGTTCGACGGTGAAGGAGACGTCTCGGAGAACCCATTCGATGCCGGGGAGGGCGGCTAACGCGGCGGCAGGATTATTCTCCGGGGATAAATGGATGGGTTGAAACCCATCCCTACCAGCCCCCGTCGATTCTGTTTGCTTTATGCAGGGGTTGAAACCCCCGCCTCCCTCCGGATTGAGTATTTCCGCAAGCTGAGGTTGATTGAGTGTTTCCGCAAGCTGAGATTGCTCTTGCGCAGCTTCTACGGCGGCCTTCTGTTCGTCGGTAAGTTTCTGATAGGTGAACCAGACGTGGCGAAACTCGATTCGATTGCTTCCGTCGCCTATGACCGGATGCGCCGGGGAGACGATTTCCGGCTGGGTGTCGAGTAGTTTGAAGATGCGCTCGCAGGCGGCCATGGCAGCTTGCAGGATGTTGTATTTGTCGCTTAAATCCTGGATGGGCCTCCAGAATCGTTGCGAGTACTGGATGAACATGGCCAGCACGCCGATGGTGACAGCGCCGGGGAGTTGGCTCAACACGCTGAATCCGCCTCGCCAGATAACCAGGGCGATGGCCACGGCGGAGAGTATCTCGACGGCGGGATAGTAGAGGGCGTAAGCAAAAATGGTGTCTTTGAAGGCGATCATGTGCAGGCGATTGACGGCCTCGAAGTCGTTATAAGCGCGCTCTTCGCGGTTGAAGAGCTGCACCACGCTCATCCCCGATATGTGTTCCTGGGTGAAGCTGTTGATGCGGGCGATGGCGGCGCGGACGCGGCGGTAGCTCTCGCGGACGTGGTCGCGGAAGAGGCGCGTAACGATCAGGATCAGCGGCAGGACGGCAAAGGCCAGCAGGGCCAGCCGCCAGTTGATGACCAGCATGACGACGGCCATGATCGAGAGGGTGAACGAATCGTCCACGATGGCCAGGATGCCGCCGGTGAACATGTCGTTGATGGCGTCCACGTCGGAGGTGAGGCGGGTGACCAGGCGGCCCACGGCGTGGGTGTCAAAGAAGCCGATGTGCATGCGCTGCATGTGGCGGAAGATGTCGCGGCGCAGGTCGAACATGATCTTCTGACCCGTCCACTGCATCAGGTAAGTCTGGATGAATTGAAAGAGATAGGAGAAGAGCAACGCGCCCAGATAGATGGCGGCCAAAACCGTGATGCCGTGGTAGGGGTCGGCGGGGAGGTGGCGGGTGAGCCAGTTGGTGGCGGGGCCGGGCTTGCCGGTGAGATAGCGGTCGATGGCGACCATGACCAGCAAGGGGCCAGCGACGTCACTGAGGGATTTCAGGCTGATGGAGAGGGAAGAAATGGCGGCCTGAAGCCAGTAAGGGCGCAGATAATGGCCGAGACGGCGCATCAGCCGGGAGTCGTAGACCTTGCCTACCGGGTCCTCATCGCGTTTTTGGGGCTTTTTTTGTTCTTCGTCGGCCATGCTTTGGGTAGGGGTACGGCTTTCGATTCCATTGTAGTGGCAGCCACCCCAGCGACGAGGACCTGTTCCTTCACCCCAGCGAGCAAAAATCGCTCGCCGGGGACCCTGAAGCGGCGAAAGTACAAATAGCTGGCCCCCTTCAACTACGCTCAAGGCGTGCGTTCGACTTCTGCCTCTACGGCGACCTTCGCTCAGGATGACAGATCTGTTGGGATGCTCAAGATGACACCCCAGCGCGATTCAACAACAGCGGGCTGCCAGCGGTTACACTGGAAGCGGAGATCCCAGTGTTTTTCGATAAATTCCTAACCAAGATATTTGGCACCTCGAACGAGCGCATCATCAAGAAGCTGTGGCCGGTGGTGGCCACCATCAATGAGATGGAAGCGGGCATCAAGTCGCTTACAGACGAGGAGTTACGGGCCAAAACGATCGAGTTCCGTGCCCGGATTGCGGCTAAACTCGAGGGGATTACCGGCGAAGACGAGGTGAAAGCCGCCGAACGCGAGGCGCTGGACGAGCTGCTGCCCGAGGCCTTTGCGGTGGTGCGCGAGGTGGGCTGGCGCGCGGTAAACATGCGGCACTTCGACGTGCAATTGATCGGCGGCATGGTGCTGCACCAGGGAAAGATCGCCGAGATGAAGACCGGCGAAGGCAAAACGCTGGTGGCCACGCTGGCCTGTTACTTAAATGCTCTTGTCGGGCACGGAGTTCACGTGGTCACGGTGAACGACTACCTGGCCAAGCGCGACGCCGAGTGGATGGGCAAGATCTACGAGTTTCTGGGGCTGACCGTGGGCGTGATCGTCCACGACCTGGACGACAACGAGCGCCGGGACGCTTATGGGGCCGACATTACTTACGGAACGAATAACGAGTTCGGCTTCGACTACCTGCGCGACAACATGAAGTTCGAGATCAAAGATTGCGTGCAACGTGGCCACTACTACGCCATCGTCGACGAAGTGGACTCGATCCTGATCGACGAGGCGCGGACGCCGCTGATTATCTCCGGGCCGACCGACCAGACGACGGACAAATACGCGCGGGCGCGGAAGATCATTCCCGGCCTGGTGTTGGGCGAGGAGATTGAAGCGAGCGATCACAAGCGCCAGGCGGAGCTCGGAATCCAGCTTGCAGAGGGCCAGAAGTACCTGACCGGCGACTACATCGTGGACGAGAAGCAGCGGACCATTGGTGTGACCGACGAGGGCTGGATCACTATCGAGAAGGCACTGGGCATCGGCAACATCGCCGACGCGGAGAACTGGGAACTGAAGCACTACGTGGAAACGGCGATCAAGGCGCACGCGCTCTACAAGCGGGACGTGGAGTACGTGGTCAAAGACGGCGAAGTCATCATCGTGGATACCTTTACGGGCCGCCTGATGCCGGGGCGGCGCTGGAGCGACGGGCTGCACCAGTCTATCGAGGCAAAAGAAGGCGTGAATATCCGCAAGGAAGACCAGACGCTGGCCACCATCACCTTCCAGAACTACTTCCGCCTCTACAAAAAGCTGAGCGGCATGACCGGCACGGCGGAGACCGAAGCGGCCGAGTTCGAGAAGATCTACAAGCTGGAGATCGTGGTTATTCCCACCAACATGCCGATGCGGCGGCTGGAAAATCCGGACGTGGTGTACCGGACGGAGAAAGAGAAGTACAAGGCGGCGGCCGACGACATTGCCCGGCTGCACGAGAATAATCAGCCGGTTCTGGTGGGCACGGTATCTATCGAGAAGAGCGAGCGGCTTTCGGCGATCCTATCGCGCAAGGGCATCAAGCATGTGGTGCTGAACGCCAAGTTCCACGAGCGCGAGGCTGAGATTGTGGCCCAGGCCGGGCGGCTGGGGATGGTGACCATTGCCACCAACATGGCCGGCCGCGGAACCGATATTCTGCTGGGCGGCAACCCGGAGTTCATGACCCGGCAGGAACTGGTGAAGAAGAACCGGGCGCGGGTTATCAGCGCCAACGAGGGGGCCATCAACCCCATGGCGCCGTCGGGATTTCTGCGTTTCTACTACCAGGGCCAGGAATTCGAGGTCGGCGAGCCGGAGTGGGCGGCGGCCTTCAAGGGGCACGCAGAGGCGGCGCAAGTGGATCACGAACAGGTGATCGAGGCCGGCGGGCTCTTCATCCTGGGCACCGAGCGGCACGAGTCGCGGCGCATCGACAACCAGCTCCGTGGGCGCGCGGGACGGCAGGGCGATCCCGGCGAGTCGCGGTTCTTTCTCTCGCTGGAAGACGACCTGATGCGCATCTTCGCCAAGCAATGGGTGAGCACGCTGCTGGAGAAGCTGGGCATGGAAGAAGACATGCCCATCGAGTCGCGCATGATCTCCAAGCGCATCGAGGGCGCGCAAAAGGCGGTGGAGGCGCAGAACTTCGATTCCCGCAAACACCTGCTGGAGTACGACGACGTGATGAACAAGCAGCGCGAAGCCGTCTATGGCGTGCGGCGGATGCTGCTGGAAGCCGTGGAACAGAAAGAACTGATTCTGGAAGATTATGTAGGCGGTATTCTGAGCGGATTTCTGGATGAATTCGCGGGCGAGAAGGTGCGTCCGGACCAATGGAACATGAAGGGGCTGGATGAAAAGCTGAAAGACCAGTTCGGGATGAGCCTGGAGGCAGCGGAGATCAAGCCGCTGGAACTGACCCGGCATGAGCTGGGCGAGGCCATCTTTGAGAGGCTGAAGCAGGAGTATGAGGCCAAGGAGAAGATTCTGGGCCCGGAGACGATGCGCTATCACGAGCGGATGGTGATGCTGAGCGTGATCGACGGCCTGTGGAAGGATCATCTCCTCTCGATGGATCACCTGAAGGAGGGGATCGGGCTGCGCGGCTATGCGCAGCAGGACCCGCTGGTGGCCTACAAGCGCGAATCCTACGACATGTTCGAGGCCATGATGTTCAAGTTCCAGGAGGATACGGTCCGGTTCCTCTTCCGGATGCAGATCCTGGGGCCGGATGGCAATCCGGTGAACGCGGCGCCCGATGTGAGGCGGGAGATTCCCAAGGCGCCACCAGTGGCCAGCGCCGCGCAGCCCTTGACGCTGGATGCCGAGCCGCGCGAGATTTCGTTCAACAGCCGGCAACCCTCCACGACCATCGACGCGCTGGAGAGGGAGTTCCACCGCAAGAAGCAGCGGGAGTTGGAGGCGGCGAGCCGGTCGGGAGGCGGAGACGATAGCCAGCCCACGCAGCGGCGAGCGGGTGAAAAAGTGGGCCGCAACGATCCCTGCCCGTGCGGCAGCGGGAAAAAGTACAAAAAGTGCCACGGGGCCGGAAAATAGAGCGGCCCCGGAGGGGTAATCCTTCGAGGCCGGTTCATGCGGGAAGCGATCTTCGCGGCGGAGATTACTTTTGTCTTTCAGAGGGCTGGTTGGCCACCTGGAGGTAGTTCTTCACGCTGAAGACGCCGGCGACGCCATTGGCGCGGATGAAGGCGGTATCCTTGTCGCCCTGCGAATCCACCGTTCCATACAACTCCACGTGGCCGTTTTGCACCGAGATGCGGATGGGATTGGCGGGGTCGATGGAGTACCGGCTCAACGAGGGGTAGCCGTAGACGGCGCGTGCCACGGCCATGCGCGTCTGGTCGTCCATGATGGAGACAGGATCGACCTCAATCTCTTCGATGACATCTTTCACGCCGGGATGGGTGGCGACCAGGGCCAGCGCGGAGTCCTTGTCCACGTCGGTGCGGGCATGGCCTGCGAGGGTCACTACGCCGTTTTCTGCGCGTACCGAGATAGCGTTAAAGGCGTTGCTGTAGCCCACGCGATCATAGGCCAGCTTTTCGGCCAGTTTGGCCTGGAGCTCCTGGTCTGAGATGTTGGGGCCGGCGACTTCGATCAGGTTGCGCACAGCGGTGACACTTTTGGCCTTGCGCACACGCTTTTCGGCATCAGCCTTGTATTCGTAGAGGTCCACGGCGCCAGTCAGGGTGGCGATGCCGTTGTCCACGGTCACCTTCACGTCGCGATATTGCTTTTTGTTGAGCCTGGCCGCGGCGTCAGTGGGGGCGGAATTGTCGGCCTGCGCCGCCGCGGTTGCGCCCGCGCTCTGGGCTGCCGCAAAAGAAGCGGGGGGAAGGCACCAAAGTGCTCCGGCGAAGATAGCCGCCACCAGAGCTATCTGGGTTGTACGCATCTTCTTTGTCATCTGCAACTCCTCTTCGTTCATCCAGCGGAACGATTGCGGCAAGCGCGGGAGGTTGCCCGGCGGGATTGCCGTATGCAGGTTTAGACACAGATTCCGGGGAAAGGTTTCGGGTTTAATGATGGTGAAAGGGAAGTGGAGCAACCAATCGTAAGGTTACGGGTGCCCCAGGTCCCGATTTTGGGACCTGGGAAATCGCAATACTCAATCGGCCTGAGATAGGTGTTCTATTTCTAGGAGGTCACGATCTCACTGAAATCGGCGATGCCCGAGAAGTTGCGTAGCACCTCATCGATCAGGCCCAGGTGCGCCCCGCGCACCACCGGATCGGGATCGAGGACCAGCACCTTGTCGAAGAAGGCATCTACAGTAGGCCGCAGTGTGGCAATCGCGGCCAGCGCTTCGCCGTAAGCCCGCTGCTGGCGCAGCTTCTTAACCTGCGGAGCCAGGGCATGTGCCTCATCCGCGAGTCGTTTGGCCTCCGCCGAGAGCGTTTCTCTCTGCGCAGGAGCAATCGTAAAGCCCTTCTCTTCGGCTTGGCGCAGGATGTTCTTGATGCGCTTGAAGGCGGCGGAAATGGCGGCGAAATCGGCGGACTCGCGCGCAGCCGTCAATGCTTTGGCGCGGGCGATGGCGTCACGTACGTCGTCAGCTCCGGCAGCCAGCACGGCGCTGACCACGTCGTAGGCAAAGCCACGGACGTCCTTCAGATAGAAGCTCAGGCGCTCACCGAGGAAGGCTGCGACTTGCTCCTGATTGCTCCCAGTTGCACCACTCGCTTGCAGTACATCACTCAACGTCAGTGGCAATCCTGACGCAGCCAGAATTTTTACGATGGCATTGGCGGCGCGGCGCAAGGCAAATGGGTCTTTTGAGCCGGTCGGCGCATTGCCGATACCGAACATAGCAGTAATCGTCTGAATGCGATCGGCGAGACCCAGCAACTGGCCTTCGACGGTTGAGGGAATTGCGTCTTCGGTAGAGGCTGGCTTGTACTGATCGTAGATAGCTTGCGCTACCTTGTCGCCAAGGTCCTGCGCGCGGGCATAGAGGCCACCAATGATGCCTTGCAGCTCGGTAAATTCCTTGACTAGCTCAGTGGTGAGGTCAGTCTTGGCGAGATCGACAGCCTTGAAGAACGCGCCCATATCGAACGACGTGTCGTACGGGACCTGATTCCTCACCTGGAGCACATCGTATAAACGATTCGCGACGTTATGGTTTTGCTCGGTCTTCCAGTAATAACTGCCTAACTCCTTCTGGAAAGTGACATTCTTCAGGCTTTCCACGCGGTCGACAAGCGGAGTTTTCTGGTCAACTTCCCAGAAGAAGCGTGCATCCTTGAAGCGCGCCGTAAGCACGCGCGCATTGCCGTGGCGGATGATCGCCTCGCCCTCCGCGTCCACCTGGGTGTTGAGCACGGCCAGGAAGTGTGGAGCGAGTTTGCCATCCGCGCCCTCGACGGCGAAGTATTTCTGGTGGTCGCGCATCACCGTGACCAGAACCTCTTCCGGTAGGGCAAGATACTCAGACTCAAAGTCGCCGAGCACAACAGATGGCCACTCGGTCAGATGGACGACAGTCTCGATCAGCGCGGCATCTTCGCGCCAGTGCGCGCCAGCGACCGTCCGGGTAGCCGCGTCCAGGGCCTTGCGAATGGCGAACCTGCGCTCGGCGACATCCACCAGTACAAATGCGGCGCGCATTGCCTCGATATAACTCTTTGGAGAATCAAGACCCACGGAGTGATCGCCGTGCAGCACGCGGTGGCCGCGGCTGGAGTTGCCCGCCTTGATGCCGGCAATCTCCAAGGGAACAATGGCCGAATCGAGCAGCGCCACAACCCAGCGCACCGGCCTGACGAAGCGCTCGGGCTTGCCAGCACGCCAGTACATATTCTTAGCCCAGTAAAGGCTAAGAACTTCCTTCGGCAACTCAGTGGCTAATAACTCAGTAGCCGCGCGGCCGTGGCGCTTTACCGTCGCGCCGACATACTCGCCCTTGGCGGTGACAACTTTATCAAGAGCTTTTACAGTAACTCCGGCTTTTTTAGCGAAGGCTTCGGCAGCCGGGGTCGGCGCGCCGTCTTTGAAAGCAACCTTCCACGAGGGACCGGTCAGCTTCTCTTCAGTGTCGGCCTGGCTGGCCAGCACATCTTCGATCAGCACCGCCAGACGGCGCGGCGTGGAGTACGTGTTCAGTTTGGCCTGTGGCCCAAGCAGACGCTCCCGCGTAAGCAGATCGTTCACGCGGCGGCCTAACTCGGCCTCGGCGGAGGCGATCATGCGGGCGGGAATTTCTTCGAGTCCGAGTTCTAAGAGAAAATCCGACATTGGTTGAGTTTCTTTCTGCGTTATTCAGAGATCAAAATCAAAGACCGTAAAACCCGGGGCTAAAGCCCATGATTTGTTCCTTGCCTGTGTCATGGGCCTAAAGGCCCCTGCTCCCTCCGGTTTCGATTGGCTCAGGAGCCTAGAGGCCCCTGAGCCCTCCATAGGTCAGGGGACCCCACGGCCCATGCCCCCTCCAGTTATGCCGCCTGCTGCAATGCATACGCTTTGGCAACGCCCACCGCCAGTGCGCGAATGCGCCCGATGACGCCTACCCGCTCGGTGACGCTGATGGCTCCGCGGGCATCTAGAAGATTAAACAAGTGGGAGCATTTGAGCGCCAGTTCATAGGTGGCTAGGAGCGGAAAGCGCCGCTTCGCAAACACGTCTGCGTCTTCGCGCGCAAACAGGGTATTGGCCTGGACAAGAAGCGACTGCGCCTCGGCCTCGTAGAGGTTGAAGTGCTGCCAGAGCTTGTCGACATCGGCGAACTCGAAGTTATAGACGCTGAATTGCAACTCCTCGGCTAGACGGACATCTCCATAAGTCACAGGCGTGCCGGATTCCCACCCCAGCGACGAAGGCCTGTCGCCGGGAGCCCCGGTTTCTGGATCACGCGCCCAGACAATGTCGTAGATCGAGTCGACGTCTTGAAGGAACGCCGCAATACGTTCCAGTCCATAGGTCAGCTCGGCGCAGATGGGGTCCAGATCGAGGCCGCCGCATTGCTGGAAATAAGTAAACTGTGTGATTTCGAGGCCGTCGAGCATCACCTGCCAGCCCACGCCCCATGCGCCCCCGGCGGGCCACTCCCAGTTGTCCTCTTCAAACTTGAGATCGTGCTGGCGGAGATCTATGCCGATGGCTTCAAGAGATTCGAGATACAGCTCCTGCACATTGACCGGCGGCGGCTTCAGGATCAGTTGAAACTGAGTGTGCTTGTAGAGGCGATTGGGGTTTTCGCCGTAGCGGCCATCGGCGGGGCGGCGCGAGGGCTGGGCATAGCCGACGCGATAGGGCTTTGGCCCCAGCACGCGCAGAAAGGTCTCCGGAGCCATGGTGCCCGCGCCCACTTCAACGTCGTAAGGCTGCTGAAGCACACAACCGCGCTCGGCCCAAAAGCCCTGCAAGCGGAAGAGCAGCTCCTGAAAGGTGAGCGGGGCGGGTTTCCGGGGGGCTGCAATCTGAGATGAAGGCACGGGCATTTCTCTCTGGATGCGACTGCGTAGATTTTAACAGCCTCGATCAACCGCCCAGACGAGCCAGGGCCTCGGCGGAGCGCAGTTTGCGCTCCAGATGCCTCTCCAGGGCCTGCACGGTGAAGCGGCGCAGGTCCTGCGCGCGGCGGCGGGGCCAGGGCTCGGCGGCAAAGGCCGAGACCGGAGACTTGAGCATCCTCAGCGCCAGTTGCCAGGAGTCGGCAGAGAGCTCGCTCGAATTTCCGTTGCGGTGCATGGGGCAAAAGAGGCCGTCGCCCAGCGTGTTGAAGCTGGTTTGGCCGGCAGTGAGCGCCTCCCGGCAGACGGTGCAGTGGGCGATGTCCGGCAAAAGTCCCATCAGCCGCGTCATCCACAACGAAAAAAAGGTGAGCGGCATCCAGGGCTGCTCCACCGTGGTCTGGTCCAGCACGGCCAGCAGCAGCCGGAAGACCGTCTCCTGGGGATCGTGGTCGGGCAGCGCCTCGTCGATCACCTCGGCAAAAAAGCTGAGTACCGCCATGCGGAGATGGTCCACCGGGGCGGAGAGAGGTGAGCGGACGATTTCCAGCCGGTCCAGACGGACCAGCTCCTGCCGGGGGCGCTCAGCAAACCAGGCCCGCGCCACGGTCATCGGCTCCAGCGCCCCGCCAAAGCGCTTGCGGCTTTTCAGCGCCGATTTGGCTACGCCCCTCATTTTGCCGTAGTTACGCGTGAAAAAGCACACGATCAGGTCGGCTTCGTGGACCGGCCAGGTGCGCAAAACCACAGCTTCAGAGGTGAGCACGCTCATCTGTTAATATCTTCGCACTGCGCGGATGCCCGGACGACGGTTACAATAGAGCCAGAGGTCACACATGCTCTCCGCTATGGTCACCTTCAACGGCCGTATCACTCTCCCCACCCAGGTACGCCAACAGCTTGGACTGAAGATAGGCGACAGCGTCGATTTTGTCGAAATCGAGAAGGGGCGATTTGCCATCAAACCTGGCGCCGAATCGATGATGGACCTGGATCAAGTTTCAGCCAGGAACGGGATGACCGAGGCAGTTCAGTAAGCCTGCGAAGAAACTTCCTCGCCTCAACCGCCCGCCCGATCACACGCCTTGTTGCGCGCAGAACCAAACGCGCATCCCGACGTGCGGAATGCGCGTGGCGGTGAAACCATCTGAAATGAAGCTGAAAATCGCTTAGCGGCCGAAGTGCTTGGCGTTTTTCTCGGTGAAGCTGGCCCACTTCTCCGGCAGGTCGTCGGCGGCGAAGATGGCCGAAACCGGGCAGGCGGGGACGCATGCGCCGCAGTCGATGCACTCGACCGGATCGATGAACAACTGATCGGCCTCGGCGTGGCCGGCTTCGTCCTTTTTGGGGTGGATGCAATCGACCGGACAAGCGTCCACACAGGCGGTGTCCTTGGTGCCGATACAGGGTTCTGCAATGACGTATGCCATCTCGCGATTCTCCGGGGAACAAAACTCTCGACGCTGATAGTAGCACAGGAGCCCACGGTCTGACTCGGCTGCCCGCAACGGCGTTTTGAGATGCGGGAAGGGCTACGGTCTTCCTACTCCTTCTACGTGCCTACTTCGATTCCATGAACTTCTCCACGCTCACGGCGGAGATGCGGATAGGGGAGCTTTTCTCGGAGCCGAGTTTCTTCCATGTCAACTTCCCGTCTTTAATGAGGCTGTCGATAGGAGCGCGACTCTTGAAGCCGAGATGCCGGGCGGTTTCCGTTATTGTCCACCACTCGCCGGGGGGTGTTTGTGGTGCTGCTTTGTTCGTTGTCATGTTACCTCTTGCCGCACGATGCCGCGCAAACTCCTGGGGCGTGGGGATAGGCGTCAGGTTGCGCCCGGCAAACATATCCTGGAAAAAGCCCACCAGCTCCTCGTGGAAGAGGCCGTTGGAGGCTAGAATCTCGCGGCTGTCGAGCCGGAAGAGTTTGCCGGCGAAGTCCGTGACCCGCCCCCCGGCCTCCTCGACCAGCAGAATGCCGGCCGCCGTGTCCCAGGGATTCAGGTTGAACTCCCAGAAGCCGTCCACGCGGCCACAGGCGGTCCAAGCCAGGTCTAATGCGGCCGAACCGGCTCGGCGGACTCCGTGCGAGCGAAGCGTGAACTCATGATAAAAGTGGACGTTGGGGCTGGTGTGGCGTTTGTGGCTGGGAAAGCCGGTGGCCAGCAGCGCCTCGGCAAGGTCCGGAGTTCGCGAGACCCGCATCGGCTTGCCATTCAGCAGCGCGCCTCGGCCACGCTCGGCGGTGAAGAGCTCGTTGCGCATGGGATCGTAGATGACCGCGGCTACCAGCGTTCCGTCCTCGCCGGGCTGGATTCCGGCAGGGCGCTGCTCCAAACCGAGCGAGACGCAAAACTGCGGGAAGCCGTGGGCAAAGTTGGTGGTCCCGTCCAGCGGGTCCACATACCAGCGAAACTCGCCGCCCATGCGCTCGCGCGTGCCTTCTTCGCCATAGACGCCGTGCTCCGGGAAGGCCTCGGCCAGACGCTCGCGGATCAGCTTTTCCACCGTCCGGTCAGCGACGGTCACCAGGTCCGCGTCGCCCTTGTACTCGGTCTCAACACCCTGAGCCAGAAATTCGCGCAGCCGCGCCCCCGCCTCCTTAGCGATGGCCGAGGCTTTTGGAATCCAGACGAACTCCATTGCTGCCGGCCCGGCGCTCATAGGGCGGTCTCGCTGGGGTCGGAAGCGTTCAACTCCGGCACGGAGGCTGACGCAGTGCGCGGCGCACGCCGCTTGCCGGCTTCGGTGATGGTGCGGATCTGTTGCTTGTAGATGAAGAGATTCGGCTGCCCTTCGCGCGTCAGTCGCAGCATGGCGTCGTCGAAGTACTCGATCCAGCCGCGCACGGTCTCGCCGTCGCGGAGCTTGATTTGGACAGGCACCTGGCGATCGCTGAGAGAGCGCAGATAGAGCGCCTCCTGGCCGGTTTCGCCCGGTGGAGGCAGCTTGGTGCGGCGGCGCGAGGACAAGGGCGAGGTCATATTGCAATTGTAGATGCAGCGGCGAAGGGTGATGGCACCCGGAGGTACGCGTGTCCGGGGTTCGTGCTATCCCAGGTCCCAAAATCGGGACCTGGGGCACCCATATTATGAGGAATACGACGCCTATTACCTGGCCTGTACTGGCGCGTCCATGTAGTAGCCGGTCTTGTGGCGGATATTGAAGGCATCGGCGGCGGCTCTGGGGATGGTTACCTGGATGCGATGAAAGGTCGCGCCCTTTGCCTGGTTGTGGGGATAGTAGCCGAGCAAATATTGGGTGCGCAGGTCGTCGCTGACCCGCGCAAAGGCTTTGTCGAGCCCGCCGTCGCTCTCATAAAAGCTCTTGCCGCCGGTCTGCTCGGCCAGTGTGATGAGCGCGTGCTCGCCGCCCAGGTCGCGTCCGGCGCTGGCCTCGATGGGCACATCGATGATGGTGTAGATCATGACCTCGTTGCGCAGCGCCGCCTCCAGAGCCTGGGCGTAGGTGGTGTGTTTGGCAGTATCGTCGCCGTCGGAGACCACGACCAGCACCTTGCGCCCTGGGTTGCCGCCCAGCCGCTGCGAACCGAGATAGATCGCGTCGTAGAGCGCCGTGGCCCAGTCGCCGCGCAACTGGGTGAGGCCGCGGTCGATGAGGGTGAGCTTGTTGGTGAAGGGCGTCAGCTCGCGGACGTCGGTGGCAAACTGGAGCAGGCTCATCCGGTCCTGGGGGCGCAGCAGGGCGTGGGCAAAGCGGCGCGCCGCATCCGCCTCTTCGGTCATGTCTTTGCGCACGCTGCCGCTGGTGTCGATGGCCAGCGTCAGGTTGATGGGCAGCTCCGACTGGCGCTCGAAGACCGCGATCTGCTGCGGCTTTCCGTCCTCGGCGATGGCGAAATCCTCGCGCGAGAGGCC
>Ga0182027_10003185_pt1 | contig 26218 bp, 16 predicted proteins | sample 712E1DmetaG_FD_121300 | JGI IMG/M metagenome (GOLD analysis project Ga0182027, IMG submission 121300) | Permafrost microbial communities from Stordalen Mire, Sweden - 712E1D metaG (Illumina Assembly) | ecosystem: Environmental > Terrestrial > Soil > Wetlands > Permafrost | place: Sweden...
CCCAGCAGCGCCAGCCGCGTCAGCGCGGCGTTCACGCTCAAATGGTCTTGCGCCAGCGACGCGGAGAAGATCGAAAGTCCCAGCGCGCCGAGCGGCACAAGGCCGTACTCAATCTTGCCGCCGGACAAATATCCCGCCGCCACGCTGCCCAGGCCGATGCCGAGCGCCAGCGCGACAAAAAGGAAACTGATCTTGGTTTCGTCCACATGCATCACGTTCGCCCCGTAGAAAAACACATTCAGTTGCAGCAGCGCGCCGAGAAAGTTGAAGTAAGTGTTGCCGGCGGCGGCGAGGAACAACGGACGGTCTTTGCGCCAAACGCGGATTTGTGCCCAGACTTCGCCGGGGAAATTCGCGTTGAATTTCTTGGCCGGGTTCGCCGCCGGCACGCGCGAGATGCCCAGGCTGGTGACAAATCCAATCCCCGCCAGCGCGATGAGGATTACGCCTGACATCCATTGCCGGCCTCGAAAACCGGCGGACATGAATGCCGCCGCGACCGAGCCAAGAATGATGGCCGTGAACGTGCCCAATTCCAGCAGGCCGTTGCCCCACGACAGCTTGCGTTCGGGCAGCAGTTCCGGCAGCAGACCGTATTTCGACGGGCCGAAAAACGCGCTGTGGACGCCCATCAAAAAGACACAGCCGAGCAACGGCCAGCAGGTTTGCAAAGGCGCCGTCAGCCCCCCGTTCAAGAGCTTCTGCTGCCACGCGAAACCTGCCAGCGCCAGCGCCATCACCAGCATCTCAAAAATTTTGACCCCGACGGATATCGTCCTCTTGCTGAAACGGTCGGCGAGGAACCCGCCCACCATGGAAAACAGAATGAACGGCAGCGAGAACAGAGCGCCGACCAGCTCGCCGATCTTGTGCTTTTCGGCCAGCGACACGTTCAGGCCGATGAGCATGAAAACGACGAGCCACCTCAGCACGTTGTCACTGAACGCGCCCTGGAATTGCGTGACGAACAGCCACCAGAAGCCGCGCTGCCGGGCTTCAGGCGCCAAGTTGGTGTCACCTTTCATGCGTTCCACCTTCGCAGCTTGCTCACCGGCGGTCAAATTGATAAATACATCGCGGCCATTGATTTGTTTGATGTTGCCCGTTTATGAATATTCATCACTTGGAACTTTTCTACTATGTGGCGAAGAACGAGGGGATTACCTCCGCCGCCCGCAACATGCCCTACGGAATTCAACAGGCGGCCATCAGCGGCCAAATCACCCAACTGGAGGAATTCCTCGGCGTGGTCCTGTTCCAGCGCCGTCCCTTCTCGCTCACGCCCCCCGGAGTCAAGCTCTACGATTTCATCAAGCCCTTCTTCGACCGCCTGGACCCGATCGCGGAAGAAATTCGCGGCGGCGTGGCGCAATGCCTCCGCATCGGCGCGTCGGAAATCGTCATGCGCGATTTCCTGCCCGAAATTCTCCAAACGACCCGGAAGCAGTTTCCCAAGCTGAAACTGATGATGCGGGAGGGCTACCACCCGCAGGTCCACAAATGGTTTGAACAGCGCGACATTGATGTCTTCCTGGGCCTGTTGGGAGGCAACACTCCGCCGGGCGTTCACGCCCTGGCCCTTTTCGATTTGCCCCTCGTCCTGATGGCCCCCGCGCGGCACAAGATCAAGAGCGCCGAGGAACTCTGGAAACTGGACCATATTGAAGAATCCCTCATCACTATACCTACAAACCAAGTCATCTGCCGCGCCTTTCAGGAAGAACTGGCCAAACGCAATGTGGATTGGTTCAGCGGCATTGAAGTCAGCACCTTGGCGCTGGCGGAAACTTATGTGGAGGAGGGGTACGGCCTGGCCGTCACCGTTGGAATCCCGGACATGAGCTACAAGTCGCAAGTTCGGACTCTGCCGCTGAACGGCTTTCCCAAGGTGCCCTTTGGCGTGCTTTGGCAGGGATTCCAAACTCCGGTCCTGGCCCACTTCCTAAAAGTCGTCCAAGCCACCGCCGCCAAACTGTCTCTCAAGTTGTGACTTTGCTGTAGCGGCGCTCTGTGAGCGCCGCTGAATAAGCTGGGAAGAGGTTGATGAAATATCGAATGGAGTGTCCCTGAAATGAGTAGCCATTACCTAATGTGGCAGCGGCGTCCCGCCGCTGTGGGTCTCTGCTCAGGCTGGCAAACCGCCGGCGGCGAGACGCCGCTGCCACTTGTATGTATAGCTATTTCAGGGACACTACACTAAAACACGCCCGGCGGCGCTAAAATCCCCTCAAATCCGTGCTGGACCGCCGGGGCAATCCGGGGGCCGGGATTCGCTTGAGGACCCGGTATTCGATGCCGCGCTCGCGGCAGTATTCGCGCTTGCCGCCCTGGTCCCCGTCCTCGTTGACGGCATAAATGTCCGGCTTGAGACGCTCGATTTCCGGCGCGGCGTCCAGCCATCCATGCCCCGTCGAAATCAGCGCCTCGGTAACGAAGCGGATGGATTGCGCCACATAGCGCCGTTCCTCCTGCGCGAACATCGGATGGCCGGCGCCCTTGAGCAGCCGGATGTTCGCATCGTGCCCCACCACCACATAAAGATCGCCCAATCCGCCGGCTTCCTCAAAAAAGCGCACATGCCCGGAGTGAAACCAATCGTAGGTGCCGGTCACGATCACCTTCTTGCGCGCCGCGCCGGCCGGCCCGGGCGCGGTTGCCGCCGGTGGAAATCCGCGCAACTCTTCGCCGCCGAGCACCCGACACGGCAAATTCTCCCTCTGGCAAAACTCCCGTTGCGCCGGGCCGGCCCGCGCCCCTTCCACCACCCAAAGACCCGGATGGAACCCCGGCACGCCCGGCAGCGCATTCGCGGCAACGGCGCCCGTCACGGGAAGAACCTGCTTGACATAACGAAGCGCCCGCAAGAAATAGGCCCGCTCCGCCAGTGGAAATTTGCAAGGCTCTCCGCCCAGTTCGCGCGCCGCGTCATCCGGCCAAAGCAGCACGGTCAACTCGCCCAACCGGGCCGCCTCTTGCAGAAAGCGCAGCGCCGCGGAGCGCGGGTTGTCGAACAGGCCGGTCACGGCCACCTGAACGGCGGTACTCATTATTGTGCGATCATTCCGTTTCTTAATCTTAATCTTAATCTTAATCTCAAACTTCTACGGCGTGCTTTCGCCCGCGCCTATGGACGGCGGCCGGTCCCGGGACACAGTGCGCCCAAAGAAATCGCGCCCGCCGTTGTCCGGCACGATCCGGCCCCGGGGAAAATCCGGGGCGGCGCGCAAGCCATAGCCGTCAAGCGAAACGAGACCGTCGCCGCCGGAGCCGGGGGCGCGGAGGGGCGGACGGTTGGTCACGGCGCTCGCGTCCGGCGGGATCAGGCTGTGTCCGCCGTAAAACACATTGCCCTCAAATGTGTTGCTGACGCTGCGGCCCCAATTGTAACTCACGCGGCCGTCCGCGTAAAAAATGTTGTTGTAGAATTGAGTCCCGCTTGCGTTGCCGCCGCTCCAGTCGCCAAAGAGCAGCAGCGGCAGGTTTTGGTTCGGGCCGGTGTAGATGGTGTTGTTATAGACGCGCGTGTTTTTCGCGCCGCCGGCAAAATTGAAAACGCGCGAGCCATTGACGCCGTCGTTCTGGCTGATGTTATAGCGGATGACCGTGTCCTCGTTGTAGGAGTTGCCGGGCGTGCAAATAAGCATGAAGCCGCCGTCGTTGTTGTGGCTGTAATTGTATTGAAACAGCGAGCGGTGGCAGAGGTAATCGGAGTCGAATCCCTGCCCGTCTTTCGTGCCTTTCATGCCGGAGACTTCGTTGAACTGAATCACCGTGTCGTCGCAATCGAAGGGCCAGATGCCGGCGGCGTAATCATCACAGCGCGCCCGCCCTCCGCGCAGGATGTTGCTCTCGATCCGCCCGCCGTCGCTGCCCCACAGCTTGATGCCGTCGCCGCCGATGTCCTCCAGCAGATTGCCGCGGATGACGACGCGCAGGCTGTGGACGCGCGCGCCGTTCTTCTGACAGATGCCGTTGCGGTCCGTCCGCGCGACGTGGCAGTTCTCAATCAGCAAATCGTCAAACCGCGAACCATTCCCGCCGCGGCTCTCGAAGAAAATGCCGCACCCTTCAAAGTCCTTGCGAAGGTCTCCGTTGACATCGTGGACGAACAGGTTCGACAGATGAATGTGGCGCATCACGCCGAAACCGTCAATTACCACACGCACGCCCGTGCGCGACGGCTGGCGGTTGGTCCCCAGGTTGGTGATTTCCAACTCCTCCACATCCCAATACTCGACATTGCGCAGCAGCAGCGTGTCCGGGAACCGCCCTTCGCCGTCCAGGCGCGGCATCGGCCCCTCGCCATACCGGCCGATCTTGATAGGAATGTAGCGTCGGCGCTGTGCGCCGATGGCTTGGCCGGCATCCCCCGTTTCGTCCGGCGCCGCCTTGCCGGAGGCTTGCGGCTTGAGCTGCCCGGTGTAATGCGAGCCGGACTTGAAAAGAATCTGATCACCGGGCTGAAACACCTGAGCGTTGACCTTTTCCAGGCTCCTCCAGGCCTGCGCCGGCGCGGTTCCGCTGCGCGCGTCGTCACCCGACTGGCTGTCCACATAATAAACCGCCGCCGCGGCCCGGCCCAGACCGAGCGCCAGACACGCCAACGCGAGGAAACATCCGCCGCGCGCCGAAAATAATATACTGTCAAATTTTTTCATCCGATCTCGCGCCCACCAATACCACCCCCCGCCTGAAAACGCACTCCCGGATTTTGCCGGGGGTTGGAGTAGCCATCGTTAATTAGCGGCGGTCATAGACCGCCGCTACAGGTTTCAAAGCCTTTTGCCATGCGTCCCCATTCGTCCCATACGTCCCATACGTCCTATACGTCCTATACGTCCCTTGTAAATCGCGTGATTTTAGACAAGATTTGCCGCGAGGAACGTCTTAGAGTGAAAGCGATGGCACCCGCGCCCAACATCGAACGCCTCTACGACGAGCATGCGCCGGCCCTGTTTGCATTCCTCCTGAATTTGTTGCGCAACGAGGCGGACACTTACGATGTCATGCAGGAGTTGTTCCTCAAGTTGGGCCGCCGTCCGGCTTTGCTGGAGGGCGCGCGCGATGAGCGCGGCTTCATGTTGCGGCTGGCCCACAACGCCGCCATTGACTTGATTCGCCGGCGCGACGCGCGCGAAAGAAATTACAACGGCCTCGCCCGCCAACCGATGCCGCTGTTCGCCCACAGCGCGGACCCCGACGAGCAGGTCTTCCGCGAGAAACTGGCCGAGGCCCTCGGCGAGCTTCCCGCCGATCAGCGCGCCGTCGTGCATTTGAAACTTTGGGAGAAACTCACCTTCGAGGCCATTGCCGAAACGCTGGAAATCCCCCTCAACACCGCCGCCAGCCGTTACCGCTACGGGTTAGACAAATTGCGCGACCGGCTGCGTCCCCTCTATGACGAAATCAAATGAACGCCGATTTTGAAAGTCAACTGCAACGCCGGCCCCTGCGCGAACTCCCCCGCGACTGGCGCGCGGAAATCCTGGCGGCTGCCGCTCCCTTAAATGGTAGGGCGTCCCGATTCCGAATCGGGAGCCGCCCTGAATTGGGGCGAAGCAGCAGCTTCGCCCTACCAGACTATGAAATATCCGGATTACCTGGTGAAAGGGTCTCCACCTGGCCTTCCCTGCGAGCCTGGGCGGCGCTGGCGGCGGCGTGGGTTGTCATTTTCCTGCTCCACTTCGCCGCGCCGGACGAACCGCGGCTCGCCCGCAACTCCCCGCCAATGACCTTGCAATCTTTCGCCATGTTGCACGAACAAACGCTGATGATGGCCCAGCTCCTTGGCCAACCCGATCAGGCCGATGCCGCCGAACCGCCCGCCGCTCTGCCGGCTCCGCCAAAACCACGGAGCGAAATGGCGCGCAAACAACTCGTTGGCTAACCGCTTGACTTATGGAAACTCCCGCCTCCACGCCGCTCGCCCGCAAGGGGTTCTTTCGCCGTCTATTTAGTTGGCGCACCGTGCGCAAGGTGCTTTTCGTTTTGGCGGCATTGGTCACTTTGGGCGCCCTTTTTATTGCCGAGGAAGATTGGCGCGGCGCCCGTGCCTGGCAGAATTACAAACGCGACATGGAAGCCAAAGGGGAACGATTCGACGCCGCCCGCCTGATTCCGCCCAAAGTCCCCGACGACCAGAATTTTGCCATGACGCCGTTTCTCGCGCCGATTTTTGATCTGCCGCCGGAGCTCTTGCGCCAGGCCCCCAAACTGGTTACGAACATGGCCCAAGGCGAAGCGGTGGTGGAGGAGGAAATGGACACCCATCGTGGCAGAAGCCTGGAGCCGCATTTGCCCGATTCCGTCATTCTGCCGCGCCGCTTCACATGGCAGTATGGTTTGGCCTCCGATTTGATCCTCTGGGCCAAGGGGTTCCGGGGCACGAATTCCGCCACCCCGCCAGCGCCAATTACAGACCCGGTCCAGGCCGCGTCCCTGGTGCTTGAAAGTTTGAAGCCCTTCGAACCCACCCTGGCGGAACTCCAGTCCGCCAGTGCGCGGCCCTTTTGCCGGTTCAATATTCCTTACGAGGAATGGGACAATCCACACGTCCAGTCGGCGCTGGTCGAGCATTTTGACATCACCAGGCGGCTGGCCCGGGTTCTGACCCTCCATGCTGAGAGTGAAATGGTTCTGGGCCGGACCGACCAGGCGCTCCAAGACATCCTTCTCATGTTCCGCGTTGACGATGGGGTAAAAGACGAACCGTTTCTCCTTTCGCAGTTGGTGCTCCATGCCTGCCTGACGACTATGTTGCAATCCGTGGGCGAAGGGCTGGCAGAGGGTCGCTGGTCGGAGGCCCAACTTCAGGTGTTGCAGACCCGATTACAGAAGACCGATCTGATCGCCGCAACTGTCCAAGCGTGGTATGGGGAGCGCGACATTTGCAACAATCTCAAGTACAACCAAGGCTCCATTTACATTACTCCGCGAGGCTGGGATCGCGTGGAACAACTCAATGTCAATCGGGCATTCCAAGAAATGGTGTTCCCGCGAATTGACCTGACAGCGAGGAAAATCAACCCAAGTGTAAATCATTCGATGGATCTGGCCTTCCCAAAATCCTACGCCGTGGGTTTCAGCGCCTTCCTTCACCACAACATCATGGCCGCCATGCTGATCCCCGCACTCGTGCGAGTGCCGCAAAAAACCGCTCTCGCCCAAAGCGAGGTGGACATGGCGATGGTGGCGTGCGCCTTGGAACGTTACCGGCTGGCGCTGGGCCAATACCCCGAAACTCTCAATGCGCTGGTGCCCCGTTTCGCGGCCGTCCTGCCGCATGACATCATCAACGGCCAGCCGCTAACATACCGTCGTACTGACAACGGGAACTTCATCCTCTACTCGGTCGGCTGGAACGAAAAGGACGACGGCGGCGTGGTCGCCAAAATGAAAGGTAATCCAGACCGCCAGGATGTCCTGCAAGGCGACTGGGTGTGGCAGTACCCGGAAGAGCATTAGACGGTAGGGCGAGACTCTGTCGAGCCGTGACTCGATCTTAATCCGCAATCCGCAATCGGCAATCCGCAATCGATTCACGGCTCGACAGAGTCTCGCCCTGCCGTCAGGGAAGGCCTAACCGAAATTTTTCATGCCCCGCGCGAAATGCCTGCATTCTGGGTAGCTATTCAGGTAGGGACGCCTCGCCGAGGCGTCCGGGGGGCGATCCGTTGCGCCGCTGCACGCGGCGCGGACAGCGCGGTCCCGATTCGGAATCGGGATCCCTACCTGAATGGTTACCATTCTGGAGCGCCGGCTTGCAGCCGGCTTGGGCGGGATTTCCCGGGAAAGCCGAGTGCAATTCGGCGCTCCCTTCCGACTTTTTGTCCTGCACCCGGTGAAACGCGCGGCCGCCGATTTGCCTTGCCGATTTGCGCCGCGTCACTCAGACTGCCTCAGGCAATGGGGTTTGCCGTCTCGCCAACACGAGAGAACCGCCTGAAGAAACTTCAGTGCTGATAACCCCTGCCAGAGCCATTATGGCTGGCGGAGTTGTTATATGATGAACGCGCTTTGGTTATTCATCGGCGGCGGTTTGGGAACCCTGGCCCGGTGGGGGCTTTCCGGCTTCGTTGCCCGGAATTGGGGCGAGACTTTCCCGCTTGGCACGCTGGTCATCAACGTCACCGGATCCTTTGTCATCGGCTTTTTCGCGGGATTGACGGGGCCTGACGGACGCTGGTTCGCGTCCCCCGCCTTCCGGCAATTCTTCATGCTCGGCGTATGCGGCGGTTACACCACATTTTCATCCTTCAGCCTGCAGACACTCACGCTGGCGCAAGGCAACCAGTGGCTCCGGGCGGGCGCGAACATTGTCCTCTCGGTCGTCCTGTGTCTCGCGGCCGTGTGGCTTGGCAACGCGCTGGCTTTCCACCTGAACTCAACGAAAGGCAATTGATATGCATCTCCCTCACGAAGCCATGTTGTTGCGGATTTTCTTCGGGGAATCCGACCGTTGGCATCACCAGCCGCTTCACGAGGCGCTCGTGCTCAAAGCCCGCGAAATGCACATGGCCGGCGCAACCGTGCTGCGCGGGGCGATGGGCTTTGGCAAATCCAGCCGCATGCATACCTCGAAAATCCTGCGGCTCTCCATGGACTTGCCGCTCATCATCGAAATCGTGGACACCGAGGAGAAGATAAACGCCTTTCTCCCCGTGCTCGACGAAATGATGGGCGCGGGGTTGGTCACGCTGGAAAAGGTGCGGGTGATAGATTACCGCGCCGCCCAGGAAGTGGAAACTTCACCGAAGATTTGAAGGAACTGTTATTGACAACAATACTCCCTCGATGAACAGGGCGTCGCGACGCTGGCTCAATCGAACCGTGCTCGGCATCGGCTTGGCGTCCTTGTTCAGCGATTGGTCGCATGAAATGGCGACAACCGTCATGCCCGCGTTTCTTGCGACGATGGGTGTCGCGCCGGTGTGGCTCGGAATCATTGAGGGAGTTTCGGACGGCCTGTCCAGCTTTGCCAAAATGGCTTCCGGTTATTACACGGACAAATTGCAAAGCCGCAAACCCATCGCCATCGTGGGTTATCTCATCACCGCGCTCGGCACTGCGTCGTTTGGTTTGGCGACGGCGGCTTGGCACGTTCTCATCGCGCGCGCCTGCGCGTGGCTCGGCCGCGGGGTTCGCACGCCCGTGCGCAAGGCGCTGCTTGCCAGCTCGGTGACGAAGGAAACGTATGGCCGGGCGTTCGGCTTCGAGCGGATGATGGACACCCTGGGCGCCATTGCCGGGCCGGCAACCGCGTTCGTGCTGCTCCAGGCTCTGAACTACCGCTACTCAAGGCTCTTTGCCTTCACGCTGATCCCGAGCCTCATTGCCGCCGCGCTCATCGCCTTCCTGGTGAAAGAAAAGGAGCGCAAGCCGGTGCCGCACATTTCATTTGGAGCACGGTTGCGTATGCTCCCCTCCGCCTATCGAAGAATGCTGGCAGGCGTGGGATTGTTCGGCCTGGGCGCGTTTGCCCACACTTTGCTCATTCTGCTGGCCACGCAAAAATTGACGCCGGCGCTGGGCGCGACGAAGGCGGCCGGGATCGCGGTTGGGCTTTACATTTTGCACAATGTTTTTTACGCCTCGTTCGCGTTCATCGGCGGCTGGCTTGGCGACCGCTTTCCCAAAAACCGTCTGCTCGCCATCGGTTACTTGATGTCCGCTGCCATGTCGCTTTGCATTGTCGCGCTGCCGGCCAGCCTCGGCACGCTGGCGTTGATCTTTGTCCTGGGCGGCACCAATGTCGCGCTTGAAGAGACCTTGGAAGACTCGCTGTGCGCGGAACTGGTGGGCGAAGCACATCACGGCGTTGCCTTCGGCGCAATGGCCACCGTCAATGGCATTGGCGATTTCCTTTCCAGCATCATGGTCGGCGCGTTATGGACGGCGTTTGGAACCGCCGTCGCTTTCAGCTACAGCGCGGCGCTGTCGGTGGCAGGCGCCACATTGATTCTCCGATTGCGCTGCTCCAAGGACAATTCCAACAGCGATCCACTGCCCCCATGACAAATGTCCATTGCATGACTCTTGCTCTTAAGATTAAGATTAGGATTAAGATTAAGAGTGATTAAGGTATGAAAATCGCAACCCGCTCCGAATACACGCGCGGCGAATTGACGCGGGAGGGCCTCAAGCCAAGCCCGTTCGACCAGTTCGCGCTTTGGTTTCAGCAGGCGATGGACGCCGGGATTGTGGAGCCAAATGCCATGAGCCTGGCCACCGCGGGGGCCGATCTGCGCCCGCTCGCGCGCACCGTCCTGCTGAAAAGTTACGACGAGCGCGGTTTCGTCTTTTTCACCCATCTGGAAAGCCGCAAGGCCCGGCAGATTGCGGACAATCCAAGCGTCTCCCTGCTCTTTCCCTGGCTGGCCCTGGAACGCCAGGTCATCATCTGCGGCCCGGCGGAGAAAATCTCCACAGCCGAAACGCTGTCCTACTTCATCACCCGCCCGCGCGGGAGCCAGGTGGGCGCCTGGGTGTCGGCGCAAAGCTCGGTCATCACCACCCGTTCGCTTTTGGAACAGAAATGGGAGGAAATGAAGCGCAAATTCGGCGAGGGCGAAGTGCCCCTGCCGTCCTTTTGGGGCGGCTACCGCGTGGCGCCGCGGGACATCGAGTTCTGGCAGGGCCGCCCCAACCGCCTGCACGACCGTTTCCTTTACACCCGCCAGCCCGGCGCCTCCTGGCGCATTGCCCGTCTGGCCCCGTAATCGTCCCCCGGCCCCGCCTGCGTGCGCCGCTTCCAAGGAACCCTGTAGCGGCGGTCTATGACCGTCGCCAATTATCCACTCTTCTCCCGTCCCCCCATTCGCAACAAGGCCTTGACAAAAATTAGAGCCTATGTTCCTATTCTCCTGTGCCCGATTCGGGAAGTTAATCCCATTCGGGCTTGTATCTCCATTCAATTTCCGCTCTATTTCCCTTATGCACTTCCAAAGCTCCAGGCACTTAAAACTCGCCACCGCCATCCTCTTCGCCGCCGTGTGGGCGATGCTCGCGCAGCCCTGTCCGGCTGCGGCCCAAGACCGGTCCGCGGTCGCGTTGCCGCCGGGCGTCAAGGCGGTGTGGGACCCGGCCAATGCCGCCCGCGAGACCACCCCCACCCGCGAGCGCCTTTGCATCAACGGCCTCTGGCGCTGGCAGCCGGCGGCGGATAACGCCTCCCAAGTGCCCGCCGCGGCCTGGGGTTATTACAAGGTCCCCGCCTGCTGGCCTGGCATCGAAGACTATATGCAGAGCGACTATCAAACGCTCTACCCCGACCCAAGCTGGAAAACCACCAAGCTGGCCGAAGTCCAGAGCGCCTGGTACCAACGCACCATCACCATCCCCCAAAATTGGGCCGGACGGCGCATCGCCTTGGATGTCGAATACCTGAATTCTTACGCGGCGGTCTATATTGACGGCCGCAAGGCGGGCGAAATCCGCTTCCCGGCAGGCCAGGTGGACCTCTCCGCCGTGGTTCGTCCGGGCGAAACTCATGTCCTCAGCCTCCTGGTCGTGGCCATGCCGCTCAAAGCCGTCATGGAGTCCTATACCGACACCAACGCCGCCCGGCAGAAGAAGGGCAGCGTCGAACGCCGCGGCCTTTGCGGCGACGTCTGGCTCATCGGCGAACCGGCGCGGGCGCGGCTTTCCGATGTCAAGGTTGTCACCTCGTTCCGCCAGAGCCAGATCACCTTCGACACCGGGCTGGAGAGGCTGCTCGCCGAAGGGCGCTACCAACTTCGCGCCAGGATCAGCGATCAGGGCCGCCAAGTCGCGGAGTTCACCGGTCCAACATTCACGGGGCGCGATGTGAAGGACGGCCGCGCGGCCTTCACAGCGTCGTGGATGCCGCCGAAGCTGTGGGACATCAACACGCCCACCAACCAATATGCCGCCGGGCTGACGCTCCTCGACGCGGAAGGCCAGGCGGTGGACATCGCGTTGCCGGTTCAGTTCGGCTTCCGCGAGTTCTGGATTCAGGGCCGCGACTTCTACCTGAACGGCACCCGTTTGTATCTGTCGCTGGTGCCGCTGGACAACGCCCAGGTGGGCGCGGCGGTGGCGACCTACGCCGCGGCCAAGGAGAGTTTCCTGCGCCTCAAGAGTTTCGGCATCAACTTCGTCTACACCCACAACTACGACTGCAATCCCGGCTCGCACCTCAGCTTCGCCGAAATCCTCCGCGCCGCCGACGACACCGGGATGCTCGTCGCGCTCTCGCAGCCGCATTTCAGTGACTACGATTGGAAGTCGCCCGGCGCCGACCAGACCAACGGCTACGCGCGCCACGCCGCCTTCTACGCGCGCGTCGCCGGCAGCCACCCGTCCGTCGTGGCCTACGCCATGAGCCACAATGCCACCGGTTACAACGAGGACACGAACCCCCTTATGATTGACGGCATCGGCGATCCGCGCGGCGACGGCTGGGCCGGCAACAACGCCCGGCTCGCCTTGCGCTGCGAAGCGATTGTCAAGCGTCTCGACCCCGCGCGCATCGTCTATCATCACTCCTCCGGCAACCTCAGCGCGATGTACACCCTGAACTTCTATCCCAACTTCGTGCCCAGCCAGGAATTGGACGACTGGTTCGAGCACTGGTCCACCGCCGGCGTCAAACCGCTCATGCTCGTCGAATACGGCGCGCCGTTTGGCTGGGACTGGACCATGTATCGCGGCTGGTACAACGGCGCGCGCGAATTCGGCAGCGCCGCCGTCCCGTGGGAGTATTGCCTGGCCGAATGGAACGCCCAGTTCCTCGGCGACGCCGCCTACAAAATCAGCGACCGGGAAAAGGCCAACTTGCGCTGGGAAGCGCAGCAGTTCCACGCGGGCCGGGCCTGGTATCGCTGGGATTATCCCACCCCTGTCGGCGACGCGCGCATGGATGAAATGCAGCCGGTGCAAGCCGCTTACACGACCGACAATTGGCGCGCGTTCCGCACTTGGGGTCTGTCGGGCAACTCGCCCTGGGAGCACGACCGCTTTTGGAAATTGCGCGACGGCTTCCAGCACCGGCGCGAGAATCTGATGGTTGACTGGGACAACCTGCAACAACCCGGCTTCAGCCCGGATTTTATTGACAAGACCTACGCCACTTTTGCCCTGGCTTACCAGCGGGGCGACTGGCTCCCCACGCCCACGGCGCAGTCATTGATGCGCAACAATATGCCGCTGCTGGGCTGGATCGCGGGCAACCAGGAGCATTTCACCGCCAAGGACCACATCTTCCATCCCGGCGAAACCGTCAAGAAACAACTCATCGTGATCAACAACTCCCGCCAGAGCGTGAACTGCGATGCATCCTGGTTCTCCCCCCTTAGACGGGCCGGTCAGGTCTTGTCAACGGGTGCGGGTCTCCAATCGGCCTTCGTCCATAAGCTGGTCATCCCGACAGGCGACCAGGCGAGCGTGCCGTTGAGTCTCAAGCTGCCGGCGGATATTGCGCCGGGCAACTATCTCATCACCGCGAATTTCAACTTCAGCACCGGAGAAAGCCAGGGAGATACCTTTGCCTTTCAGGTCATCCCGCCTTCACCGCCGCCTCGCCCGCTTGGGAAAATGGCGCTCTTCGATCCGCCCGGCCAGACGGCCAATTTGCTGGCCGGACTAGGTGTCTCTTGCCAGCCTGTGAGCGCCACCTCGGACCTTTCCGGTTTCGACATGCTGATCATCGGCAAAGGCGCATTGACCGTGGACGGCCCGGCGCCCGATCTCAAGCGGGTGCGCGACGGGTTGAAAGTGGTGGTCTTCGAGCAGACCGCCGACGTCCTCGAAAAGCGCCTCGGCTTTCGGGTCGAGGAATACGGCCTGCGCCAAGTCTGGCCGCGCGTGCCGGACAGCCCGCTGCTGGCCGGCCTCAGCGCCGAAAATCTGCGCGACTGGCGCGGCGCTTCCACCCTGCTGCCGCCGACTTTGGATTACACAGTCAACAACGATCACTACAACGGCGCGCCCACCGTGCGCTGGGCCGGCCTGGAGGTCACCCGCCTCTGGCGCTGCGGCAACTGGGGCAATGTCGCCTCGGTGCTGATTGAGAAGCCGCCGCGCGGCGATTTTCTCCCGATTGTTGACGGCGGTTACGCGCTCCAATACAGCCCGCTCCTGGAATACCGCGAGGGCCGCGGCCTGGTTCTGTTCTGTCAAATGGACGTGACCGGGCGAACCGGGAGAGAACCGGCGGCGGAGACGCTCGCGGGCAACCTCCTCCGGTATGTGGATTCCTGGCGTCCCGCCCCGCGCCGCACGGCGGTGTACGCCGGCGACCCCGCCGGCCTGGCCTGGCTGGCGGCTTGCGGCATCGAAGCCGCGCCCTTCAAAGGCGGGCCGCCCGCCGCCGATCAGGTGCTCGTGGTAGGCCCGGGGCCCACAGAAGAAAACGCCCCAGGTAGGGACGCCTCGCCGAGGCGTCCGGACTCAGATCCAGCCTCAGGTAGGGACGCCTCGCCGAGGCGTCCGGATGCAGCTCCAGACTCAGGTAGGGACGCCTCGCCGAGGCGTCCGGATGCAGCTCCAGACTCAGGTAGGGACGCCTCGCCGAGGCGTCCGTCCGCCGCAGAGTCCACAAACATCGCCGCGTGGGTGAAGGCCGGCGGCCGCGTCCTGGCCCTCGGTCTGGACCAAACCGAGGCCAACTCGTTCCTGCCAACAAAAGTAACCATGCAATCCGCCGAGCATATCGCCGCCTTCTTCCCGCCTTTCAGCGCCAATTCGCCTCTGGCCGGAGTTGCGCCGGCGGACATCCACAACCGCGACCCGCGCAAGTTGCCCCTGGTGACCGCCGGCGCGACGCCCTATGGCGATGGGGTTCTGGCCGCGAACGGCAACGTCGTCTTCTGCCAACTCCCGCCCTTCGAGGTCAGCAAATCAATGGGCGCGCTGAGTTCGCTCGCTGTAGTCCAGGACGACACTGGCGACCGCCAGAAGAGCGCGTTAATTTCGCTGGGCGGCTTGGTCTATTGCCAGTTCGGCGAGAAAGTGGCGGCAGGCCAGCCCGGCAAATCTTACACCTTCGCCGCCTGCGTGAAGGCCGTTGGCGGGCCGGCCGTCGTGCGGCTCGAAGTCGAGCGCGCGGGACAGCCTTACGACCGGGCGGTGCGCGGCCCGGACACCACCGTCAATCCGGGCGATTGGACCGAGGTGCATCTAACCTTCGCGGTGGACAAGGCCTATCCCGAAGGCTGGCAGGCTTACCTCAACGGCTCCGGCGACGGCGCAAAATTCCAAGTCAACCGCGCCCGCCTTTACGAGGGAGCCTACATCCCGATTAGCGATCCCGCATCGGCGGCCACGTTTGCGGCGGGCCGGAATTTTTTCAAAGACGCGAATTTTGAGTCCGGCCTGAAATCGTGGTATTTCAACCACGGCCCGGAGCAATTCAACCTGCGCCGCACCTTTGAAAAAACCTCCTTCGCAGTCAGCCGTTTGCTGGGAAACTTCGGCGTCTCAGGCGCAACGCCGCTGCTGGAAAGATTCGGCGATCCGGTCGGCGCGTCCAAAGGCCCCTCCGTCCTCAAGAATGGCAATTTCAGCGCAAGTGTAGCGTCGGGCCTCCGGCCCGATAACCAAGTTGTAGCGTCGGGCCTCCGGCCCGATGGCCTGGCCGCCGAATGGGAATTCAACCCGGTTCCCCAAGGCGCGACCTGCGCGCGCGAGCCGCTGCCCGGCCCGGAAGCCGGTTATGCGCAACTCATCACCGTGCCGCCCGTCGCGGCCGGGGCCAAGCCGCCGGAAGTCATGATCGCCCAGCACGAAATGCCCATTCAAGGCGGCCAATGGTATCGCCTGTCCATGCGAACCCGCGCCGAGGGCCTCACATGCAAGGACATCAGTTGGACCGTGCAGAACACAACCACCTGGCAATCCCTCTTCGACTACCAGACCATCACCCCCAAATCCGAATGGCAGATGACTACGCTGATAGTCCAAGCCAAGGACACCGTAACCAAAGGCACAAAGTTCCAGATCTGGTTCGACGGCGCCGGCAAACTCTGGCTCGCCGACGTGCGCCTCGAGCCAATCCAAGACCCAACCGCCGGCCGCTGGCTCGACGGCCTCTACCTGACCCGCCCCACCGAGTGGGACGACCCCTACCGCTTCTTCGGCTGGTGAGCCTATGACAATTGTTGCAGTCATTCCTGCATGGGGCCCGTCACAAGCGTCACCCTTGGACGGTAGGGCGAGACTCGGTCGAGCCGTAACTCGATTTCCCGCGAAGAATTCACGGTTCGCCGAGCCTTCTCAAGCCGTCTCTGACGCATTATTGATAACAGAAGCAAGAGAGGGGAAAAGCAATTTTGACTTTTCTAGGACTGTCCCTAACGACCTGCTGAACCACTAAAATCACAATGCGCCCAGTCACGTTCAAATGCCCAGCATGGATGCTTGGCCTTCTGTTTGCAGGGGCGATTGCCCCGCTGGCCCTGATACCGTTGACTCCGACGCTCGGATGCCCGGCGGCAACAAAGTTGGTCATCGCTGGTGTTGAGATCGCCATTTTTTTGTATGCGTGCATGTTGCTGCCTACCAAGCTCGTCATCTCGGATGACGGTCTTTGCCAGCATTTACTTTTCTCAGAGCTTCGACTGCGGTGGGAGGAGATGGCCGAATGGCGGCATTGCGACGGCGGGGCCGAATTTGAGGATGGTGAGATGCGAGAGAGGACAAATAAGAAATTGCACTCCAAGGAGTTTTGGATACGAGACAAGACTGGAAAAAGACATCACCTCAAACGCTGGCTCGTATTTGGCAGGCGGTCCAAACAAGTCGCCGACATCATGCGAGAGAGGGGGATTGGGGGAGCTTGAATTGCAATTCTAAACAGATCACTCGAACGACCACTCGCCGCGCCTTCGCTTTTCTGTGAACGGGTCAAGCCCGGAATATGGAATTGCCCGCAGTTTGCAACTCGCGGTGACAGAGGCTTGCGCGGATCGCGGCCTTCCAGTACATTCTCCACAGCGATGGCTAATCCCGACCGGGGGATGCGAAAAGCGGCGAGAAAGAAACGATATGCAAGTAAAGTATTTAAGCGGCAACGGGTCAGTTCCTTTTGAAATTGGCATCACGCCTGAAATTCACAAGGACGGGGATTGGTATGTGGCGTTTTGCCCTGAAGTGCCCGGAGCCAATGGGCAGGGGCGCACGCGTGAAGAGAGCATTGAGAGTTTGAAGGAGGGTGTAGTCAGCATTATGCAAACGCGTGATTAACCTTTTGTTTCCGCGCCCAGACATTTTATCGCAACCAGACATTCAACCGCATGCGTTGGAAGCGTAGCGGCGCTCGGCAGAGCGCTGCACTATTCGGGTTTCACCCGCCCAGGCCAGCGGTGGAAATAACAATGGCGGCTTTCTACCGAAAGCCGCTACGAGGCTCCTGGGAAGCCTCCAACCAAGAACTGTCTCTGACAAAGTGCGACGGTCATAGACCGCCGCTACAGGATTCGTTGGAAGCGTCGCCCTACCGGGATGTATTATGTTGGAGGGGCGGTGATTTCGAACGTGATCGCGGGGAGGACGCCCAGGACGGGGCGCGGCTGGTTGGCGCGCGCGGGCGGCAACGCGGGCGCGGTCGCCGGCCTCTTCGCCATGATGTTGACTATCAGGTTGCCTTTCGCGCCGGGTTTGATCTTCGCCGCGTCGCTGTGCAGCAGCACTTCCAACTCGGTCCCCACGGAGGATACGCTTTCAATAGAGATGCCTTCGGGCGGCGCGTTTAATTCGAGCTGGTAGTTGTTGGTGAACGCCACGCCGGGCGTTCTCACCTTCACCCCGGCGCTTCCTCCGGCCGGGATTTTGACGGAGGCGGAGCCAATCATTTGCAGGGCAATCCTGAGTGCCGGACGATCCAATATGGATACTTCCAGTTCCTTTGACGGAACCAAATGCCGGTAGGCGAATGCCTGCATCATGTCTTCCGCCGGCACCGCCGGACGGACCACGTCTTCTCCGTGAATCAGCGCGTGCCCTTCCACGCCGAGTTTAAGGACGCCCGGGTCCGCCGCCGCCGGCGCCATGAGGCTGAGGCGCACCTGGTCCTGGTTGGTCGGCACCGGTCCGCCGTTGAGCTTGAATCCCGCCGGGGCGTCTTTCAAAGCCAGCGTGATCGCGTTGGAAAAGCCGTCGCGGCGCAGCGCATAGACTGTCAAAGGCACAGACATGCCGCCGCGCACCGCGAGGCTGGAGGGCACGACGCGCAAAGCGAAATCGGGCCGGGGCTGGCTCACCCGCAGACGGTAGGCGTATTCCGGCCCGCCCTGATGTTGCGCGTCTTCCAGCCAAAGGTAATAGGCGCCGGCGGCGGGCAGCGTGGCGGTGAGATAGGAATCGGCGTACTGCGTTTGCAGCCCGGCGCCCTTGTCCTCGTAATCGTCGTTGAAGGCCAGTTGTTTGCCGGCGGCATCGGTCAGCCGGAGTTCGGAATCCAGCGGGGACTCCAGCCGGCGCGCGATCACTTCGGCGACAATCTCATCCCCCGCGCGGCCCTGGAAGCGGAACACGTCCTTCTGGCCCGGCGCTTCAATGCGGCCGTTGACGATAACGGGAAGCGTTATCGTTTGGGCGCCGGCCTGCGAATGATTTGACTTCTGCGAAACACATTCCGGCAACGTGTCCACGGCAAAGGGGACAGGCCCGGCAACAAATTTCTCCGCGCGCACGGTGAGCGGATAAACCCCCGGCGCAAGCTCCCGCGCATCCTCGGTGACAGAGGCGGCGGGAAGGTTCCAGCCCATCACCTGCACGGCGGTCTGGGCGCCCGCCGGGCCGCCGAGCGGGAAAATGCCGGTGACAAACGGCACTTCGCCGACCGTGAGGCGATAGACAAAATCGTCGCGGCCCCGGTAAATGGAATCCCGGATTTGGAGCACGTATTCGTCCTCCTTGGGAGCTTCGTAATAGAGAACCGGGTCGGGGTGAAAACGGTAGTGGTCCGCGTAAGCCACTTCATGTCCCTGCGAGTCATAAATCGAGACGGCGGCTTGGAACCAGCCGGGAACCGCGTCGGCCAGATAGGGCTTGAGTTCGCGGGCCGCGACGGCGATCACCAACCGCTGCCCGTGCCGCGCGGTGAAGCGGTAACGGTCCACGCCGCCGGGCAGGATCTGGCCGTTGACCACACAGGGCAGGTTAATGTGCGATTCAACCGGCGCGACGGCGGTCTGGACGGCGGGGTTTCCCGCGCGCGCGGCGGGGAGGGGTTCAAGGACAAGCGGCGGTTTGGGCTTGTTGAATTCAGGCAATTGGCCGACGCAGAAGACCAGCGGCTGTGACAACGCCGCCGGCGCTCCCAGCCTGAGTTCCCGTTTGCCCGGCCCGGCATCGGGGGCAATTGTAATCTTGAGGGTGACGTTTTGCGCCATCGTCGGATTGGCCTGCCGCGCGGTGTTCGCCAAAATTTTGTCGCGGATTTCGGCCAGCGCCGTCATGTCGGCGACAGTCCAAGTGGCGGGAATTTGCGGCACAGTCGGCGCGGCGGTGTTGGTGGAGGCGGCGTTGGTCGCGGCGCGGGCAAGGATCGCGTTTGAATTTTGAATTGATAATTGTGAATTAATAAGCGGGGCGGTGTTGGTCGCGGCGCGGGAAGCGAGCGCGACAGGCGCGCTGCCATTCGTGCCGGGCCGGGTTGGCGCGGCGGTATTGGTGGCAGCCCGGGCGGGGGCCGCGGCGGGCGTGCCGCTCCTGCGGGCCGGGGCCGGCGAGACTGTGTTGGTTGCCGCGCGGGCGGGAACCGTGGCGCGCGCGCCGCCGTTCCGGGCAGCCAGGGCTGCGGCTCGTTGGGCCTGAAGCGCCGTCTGCTGCTCCCGCAATGCAGTCAGTTGCGCCGCCGTGAGCGGTCCATCGAAACCGGCCACGACGGCTTGAACCCCGTCGCCGGAAATGTATGCGTTCGTGATCGCCGCCAGATATTGCCCCGCCACCTTGACCTCGAAGGTTGCGCCCTGCTCTCCGCCGGCGGGATAGACATAAGCAATGTGCGGCGCGGTTGACTGCTGGCCGCGCAGGGCCGTGGCCGCCGCCAGCACGCCCGCCAGGGTCAAGATGAAATGTTTTGAGAATAATCGTTTCATTGTAATGCTTCTCCATGGTAGGGCGAATCCGCAATCCGCAATCCGCAATCCGCAATCGAGGAGAGTGCCAGGCGGGACGCCTGCCACGGCGACCGGGACGGTCGCGCTCCCCAATCCGCAATCCGCAATCCGCAATCGAGTCACGGCTTGACTGAGTCTCGCCCTACCTTTTTCCGCCGCCCGCGGGCGGTTACATAATTTCCTTCAACAATCCGCCCCGTTTCACTCCCTCCGCCGCCGTGGGCGTCACGCGGACATCCAACCCCGCCGGATGCGGCAGTTTCGCCTCGCCATCAATGCCCAGCAGTTCATACATGCTGCCCAGGAGATCCGCCGGATAAACCGGCCGCTCCTTCACATGCTCCCCTTTGTCATCGGAAGAACCGACCACCTGGCCGCCCTTGAATCCGCCCCCGGCCAGCACGGCGCAAAAGCACTCGCCATAGTGACCGCGCCCGCCGTTCCATGGCGATTCCCACTGGATCTTGGGTGTCCGGCCAAATTCGCCCTCCCACCAGACGATCGTCTTGTCCAACAGCCCGTGGTCCGCCAAATCCTCCAGCAGAGTGGACATGCCCTTGTCCATTTCCGGCAAGCGGCGGCGCATGGTGGGGAAGTTGTCCTTGTGCGTGTCCCACCCGCCATTATAGTTGATGGTGATGTAGGGAACGCCGCGTTCCACCAACCGCCGCGCCACCAGGCAGGATTGCCCGAAAGTGGTGCGGCCGTAACGATCCCTCAAGTCGGCCTTTTCCTGCGTCAAGTCGAACACCTTGCCCGCGTCGCCGAGGATCAGGTCGTAAGCCTCCTTTTCGCATTGCGCGGAGGCGGCCAGTTCCGCGTTGGCGGGCAGGACATGCGCCAGCGTGTCCAACTGGTGCATCAACTCCCGCCGCGCCACCTGGCGCTTCTCGGGAATGCTGGCGCTGATCACGCCTTCGACCGCGAAGGGCGTCTTCGACGGATCGCCCCCCGTGGCGAAGGGTTGATAGCGCGCGCCCAGGAAACCCGCCTCGGAAAACCGCCCCTGCGGTTCTGTCAACACAATGTAGGGCGCGATCAATCCGCGATAATCCGCGTTGTATCCCTTGAACAGCGAAACCACCGCGCCGATGCCGGGATAGACATCGCGCCCGCCCTGCGCGCGCCCGGTCTGAACCATGTAGGCCGCCGTTTCGTGGGCGTTGATGCCGTGGGTCATGCTGCGGATGATGGAATACTTGTCAGCCTGTTTGGCCAGCAGCGGCATCAGTTCGCAAATTCGGATGCCGTCCACGTTGGCGGTGACCGGCTTGTTCAAAGGGCCGCAATAATCGTTGCCCGCTTCCGGTTTCGGATCCCAGGTGTCCAAGTGCGACGGGCCGCCCCACAACCAGAGTTGGATGACCGACTTCGCCCTGGCCTGGGGCGAAGGCGTCGCCGCCAGCGCCCCCAGAGTCAAATGCCGGCCCAGCATCAGGCCGCCCGCGCCGAGGAGCGCCAGCCGGACCGCCTCGCGCCGGGAAATCGCGTCGCCCCGCATGCGCGAGAGCGCCCTGTCCGAATACGGTTTGAACGGCCCGCCATTCGCGCTGGGTTGCATATTCATAATTCTCATTCGCCTTTCATCTTTCGTCACTACTCAGGTAGGGACGCCTCGCCGAGGCGTCCGCTCCGGTAGGGACGCCTCGCCGAGGCGTCCGCTCCGGTAGGGACGCCTCGCCGAGGCGTCCGGGGGACGCTCCGGCGCTTTTGTTCAATGCTGATAAAGAAACTCCTCGCTGTTAATCAAGGCCCAGGCCAGGTCAATCGTCCCTTGACGCCGGACCACGCCGGGGGATTTGAAATAAGCCTCTACAATCGTCGCTTCGTCCGCCGTTGGAAAACGCGCCAGAATCCCCAGATACAGCGCGGCGGCAATCTCGCGCGGAGTCTTGGTGGATTGCACCAGCATAGGGATCAGCTTGCTCTGTTCCAGCTTGTTCTGGATGTGGCTGGAATTGAGCAGATGCAGCCGCTGATCGGCCGTCGCGCGACTGTTCCGCTCCGATTCCAGCCCGGTGTCGCGCGGCGAACGCCCGAACATCTCCAGAAACGAACTGCTGATGCTCCCGTCCGGCAGCGCTATCGAGCGCATTTCGCCGGGTATGAACGTGAACGGCTCCGGGATGGCGCTCGAATAGCTCTCCGTCGTCCCGGTGATCCCGTCCAGCGCGTCAATGAGAACTTCCGCCTGCAAGCGGCGCAACGGATAAAACGCGAAGTGCGCCGCCCCTTCCGCACTGTCCGTCGCAGGCACCGAAGCGAGCTGGTAGGTTTTCGAGTTGAGGATCAGCCGGAACAGCGGCTTGAGGTCGTAATGCGACGCGATCAACTCCTTTTCCAGCAGCGCCAGCAGTTTCGGATCCGACGCCGGATTGTCCGCGCGAATGTCGTCCGGCTCCTGGATGATGCCCCGGCCCAGCAGCCAGGCCCAGACCCGGTTGGCGATGGCCCGGGTGAACCACGGGTTCTTCGGGTCTATCAGCCAGTCCGCGAACACCTCCCGCGGATCGCGGTCCGGTGACAGCCGGGCGCGGGTTCCATCCGGGAAAACCGCCGCCAGGGACGCGAGGTTGGCCGCCTTTTCCAGATCGAATATCACAATCTCCTCCTTCCACTCCGCCGTGTGCTTATAGCCGATGGCCGAGAAAAAAGCCGACATGCCGGACAATTGCCCGGCGGGCCACTTCTCCGCGCGCGTTCCCATGAACGTCAAGGCCACGGCTTGCGCGATGCCCGCCGGCTCCTTGTTTTGCAACGCCCGGTAAAAGTTGACCGGCGGGACGCGGAAATTGCTGCCGCTGGCCGTGAGCAGTTCGCGGACAAACCGGTCGTAAGGCATGTTCTCCTTAATGCTCGTGCGAATCCAGCGGTGATAGGCCTGCGCGGCGTTGGGCCACAAATTGATCGGAAACTCCGCCTTGACCCGCAGCAGGTCGCTCCACTTCATCGCCCAGTAATCGGCAAACTCCTCCCGTTCCAGCAGCCGCTCTATCAGCGCCTTGCGCTTGTTCGCATCCACACTCAGCAGGAACTGCTCCGCCTCCGCCCCTTTCGGCAGCGTGCCGATCACGTCCAAATAAGCGCGGCGGACAAAGACCGCGTCCGAGCAGAGCATGGCGGGCTGAAGATGCAATTCCTTCAAGCGCGCGAAAACCAATTCGTCAACAGGATTTTGCGAGGTCAGGGGCGCCGCGCTTTCATAGACACCCGTAGGCGGTTGCGCCGCCGCAACCCCGTTCAACGCCGCCAGGACAAGCCCTCCTAAAATCAGGAACATCTTCATTGCATGCCTGCGGCTGCTCGCGCCGCTCCGGCAACATACCACAACCCGCCCCCGCCGTCACCAATGGAAATGCCGGATGAGCGCGAAATAGTCTCGCCAGCCGCACGGATTTCCTCCATCCTCCCCGCCCGAAGCATCGGCTTCCTTATATGAGTGATTACGACCAACTTTTGAAATTGATCCGGTTGCGGCGTTCGATTCGCCAGTTCTCCGCCCGCCCCGTCAGCCGCGAAGACATCGGTCGCCTGCTCGAAGCCGCCCGCTGGGCTCCGTCCAACCACAACCGCCAGCCCTGGAAATTCCTCGTCATCGAGGACAAACCTCAGATTGTCCAACTGGCGGAAACCGTCACCGGCGCGTTGTCCCAAAAGCTCAAATCGCTGCCGGCGGAGGCCGCCGCGTACGCCGGCGAATTCATGCATTATGCGACCTTCTTTTCCAACGCGCCGGTGCTTTTGGTGGTGTTGCACAAGCAGCCGCTCGGTATGTCCGCGCCCCTTCTGGCGGGACTGAAAAATGCGGACCTGGTTTCCGGCGAACCGTTGAGCGCCGCGATGGCCGTTCAGAACCTGTTGCTCGCCGCCCAGGCCCTGGGGCTGGGGACCTGTGTCCTGACCGGCCCGTTGCTGGCCCAGGACGCTTTGGCCGCGATCCTGCAAGTGCCCGCCGGCCACGACCTGACGTGTCTTGTGGCGGTCGGCCATCCGGCGGCTTCGCCGGCCCCGCCGCGCAGGAAAAGCATCGCTCAAATTGCCGACTTCGGCCATTTCCCACCGGCCGTCGAATGATGGTTCCCGCCGCACGGAGTGCTGGGGTGGTGGGGTGCTGGAGTGCTGGGTTTTCCCATCACTCCCATTATTCCCATTATTCCCATTCCTCACATTATTGTGCGCAGCCCTGCAAGCCATCGTAACCAGCCCCATGCACTTAGCGTCTAGGCCAGCGTCATGATTCCGTTTCCGACCGCCAAGGAAGGTCCGGGCGCCGTTTCACAAACCGCCGCCGCCGCCAAGTTGTCCCCCGGCTCGGAACTGTGTTTCACGGTCAAACCGCTGCCCGACGAAGGAATCATTGAGATGTTCCGCCGGCTGGCGCTCGCCCTCGAGGATTCCTCCACCACGCTGGTCAAGTTGATGGTCTTCGGCCCGGTCAGCGCCCATCCGGCAGCCGAAGAGGCCATGCGCCGCGTTTTCGGCCGGATTGACTGGCCGGTCACCTGGGTGGAAGGATTGGCCTGCGACGACAATCCAATCGCCGGCATGCAGGCCTTCGCCTTCAACGCCGGACGCGTGGCCCGCATCACCCTCCACGGCCGCGTGGTCGGTTCCGTGTTTGAAGACGGCGCATTTCGATATTGCCTGCTCGGCGGCTTGGGGCCGCGGATCGCTTCCGCGTCGCGCGCCGAACAATTCCGGCAAACGCTGGGAAACCTCGAAACCGCCCTCGGCCAGGCCGGTTTCTCCCTGGGCGATGTGGCGCGGACCTGGTTCTACCTGGACGACCTTCTCACCTGGTACGGCGACTTCAACCAGACCAGGACGCAGGCCTATTCGCGCGTCAAATTCCGCAGCGGTTCCTTGCCAGCCAGCACCGGCATTTCAGCAAAAAACCCGGCCGGGACCGCCCTGGTGGCCGGCGCCTGGGCCGTGCAACCGCTCGATCCCTTCGCCCTGGTCGCGGAAGTCCACTCCCCGCTCCAATGTCCGGCCACCGCTTATGGCAGTTCGTTCAGCCGGGCCATGGAAATTTCCTCCTCGCGCGGGCGGCGGCTTTGGATCTCCGGCACGGCCAGCGTTGCGCCCGGGGGGCAGACCTTATGGCCGGGGAACCTCCGCCAGCAAATCCGGCACACGATGGAAGTGGTGGAAGTCATTTTGGCGTCGCGCGGCTTTGAATTCTCCGACATCACGCGCGCGACCGCCTACTTCAAGGATCGCGCCGGCCTGCCCGAATTCCCGGCCTGGTGCGCCGCCCGCGACCTGCGTTCCCTGCCCGCCATCTCCGCCCAAAGCGCCATCTGCCGCGACGACCTCCTCTTCGAACTGGAGGCCGACGCCTGGAAACCCACCCCGGAGCTTTAATTCGCGCGCCCCCGCCCCGTCCACCCCGTCCACTCCGTCCACTCCGTCCAGTCCGCCTAAAAGCCCTTCCCGGCAGGCCAGAGCTGCTGCTCTGCCTTGAATTCCCGAACGGCTCCCGATTCAGAATCGGGACGCCCTGCCGAAGACACCAAGAACTGTCCTTGGCCCGCAGAGAGTTGGCTTCACAAAAAGCCCTTGACAAAAATTAGAGCCTATGATTAAATAGTCAGCGTGAGACACGAAGGCAATTTGTGGGGAGCATCCCGATTCCATCGGGACCTATCCCGGTCGGCGACCCGCCGACCGGACCCGGAAGTGACGGAGTGTCGTTGCGGCGCAGCGCCTTTGCCAAAGGTGGCATTCGGCCTTCCGCCGGGCCAGTGGCCCGGCGGGACGGGTCCCGATGGAATCGGGATGCCACCCAGGAACTGTGAAATATCCGGGTTAAATGACGGCCTTTTCGCGCGTTGTGCGCCTTTTTGCGGCACGTCTGCGCAAGTGATTATCCATGAACAACTTACAACTTTAAGCGTGTGTTCCCAATTAAGGTTAATTAAGCCTGGTGAAGCTTGGTTAAGCCCAATTCAGGTGAAGAAATGATGTTTTTTAGGAGTCGAAATGGCAGAGAATGGGCAAATCCATACTAATAGAGGGTGTTAGGGAATTCGACATAAATGCCTGTGAATCAAGGCCTTGCGACAAATAAATGAGGGGTATCGAGAAACATTGGACGCAGCGGTTTGTTTGGGGTAGCACGCAACCCTATGGAC
>Ga0182027_10003186_pt1 | contig 26208 bp, 20 predicted proteins | sample 712E1DmetaG_FD_121300 | JGI IMG/M metagenome (GOLD analysis project Ga0182027, IMG submission 121300) | Permafrost microbial communities from Stordalen Mire, Sweden - 712E1D metaG (Illumina Assembly) | ecosystem: Environmental > Terrestrial > Soil > Wetlands > Permafrost | place: Sweden...
AAAACAGAATTAGAAGGACTAGAACAATTAACACTAACACTAATACCCCTAGTAGTAGAATTAATCTCACTTAATCTAGAATACAAATCAGAAAAATTAGAACCAAAAACAGACTGATTCAACATATTCTGACTTATCGAGGATAATATTGTATATAGCGTAGTATTCACACTTTGTAAAGCAGAAAGTGTGGAAATATTTGCTCGTATATATTGCGTATCTGCATATACATTATTCACGCTATTTTGTAGAGCAGGAATCTGGCTGGTATTCAGGCTATTGACTCTTGCCTGTATATCCGTAACATTATTCAAGATATTTTGTAGTCTTGTACACATATCATTAGTTGTTGTACAATTGAAATAATTAAATAAATTATCTGTACTATTTTTTATGGCATTAGATGTTGAATTGATCTGAGTTACAAGTCCGTTTATTCCTGTTAATGTAGTATTTATCCACCATCCTGAACATTGGGCATCTTTCAAGCAGGATTGAATATTGTCCGCTACACTCTGATTATAGTATGTAAGATTCCTTGAAGTATAATTCCAGACATAGACGGCCATCTGATTATAGTCTATTGTCGCAGTCGCACCAGTAGACTGCGTCGACAATAATGTAAATCCTGTGTATGTTATTCCAGACACTTGACATGAAGCATTCACATAGAAGACTGCCGGACTTATGGGTGTAGTCCAGGAATAATTATACATTCCTGTTCCGAAGTTTGTCATGAATCCATAACTTATCGTCGAGCCATTCAAGAGATTCCTGAAAGTGACGCTCAGATTATTATCGCAGTTCACAGGAGCGCCTGAAGATGACATGACTAATGCTCCGACGCTTGCATTTGTCGAGACTGAAATTGGCGTGGATGCAAAAAGTGTTATTGTAGGATATGCGCTTCCTCCTACGACGCTGTTTGACACAGTCATCACAGTAGGATTCGAATAATACAATGTCCCGCTTATACTGCAATTGACTGTAACAAGGAATGTTGATGCATAATTTATCGAAGTAATATAATTATATTGCCCTGCCGTAATATTTGTCATCAAACTATTTAATATCAAACTATTATTAGTATTATCTTTTATCGTTATCGTCGCTCCACCATCACAATTTACTAATTGACTATTATTATTTTTTACAAATGCGTTTATTCCAAAATTTTGGTTTGTTGTTATTGTTGAAGGTGCATCCAATTGTATTGATGGAGTAACTCCTCCTCCACCTCCGCCACTACTTGTGGAGACTGTGAATGCTACATTATCATGAACTAGATAACTCGTATATGCTGCATCGATGTCAATCCTCCACGTTCCTATCTGTGCTCCTCCTGGAAGTGTAAACGCATACGTGTATCTTCCCGTAGATTTCTTTGTTGACGTATTCGTCGCATATAAAGTTCCATCAGGCTGATATACTGTTACCGTAACTCCTGCATCCACAAGATTTCCCTGGCTGTCTAATACTGTAGAAAATAATTGCACAGTATTTCCTGGTGCATAACTTGCCCCGACATCATCATATATATTCAATGGAAGGCCTCCGCCTGAGCCTCCGCCGCTCTTTATCCCTGCAAGGTCTACATATCCTCCCAATCCACCAAACACCAAACCATATCCGTCCGTGAAACTTATTGATGCAGTAGAATCAGAGATGCTTCCTCTTGCAGTTGAATTTCCGATGACAAAGTCTATGCAGAAATCATACGTCGTTCCATCTATAGTTGACAAATCTTCCCAAAGAGTATTATGCGCGGCTTGATATTCCATATAATCGTATATGTCTTTCATACTGAACGCGCCTGACGATGCATATCCATTTGTGACTGTGACATTTCCCGCATAATAATATATTGGATAAATTGTCTGTCCTGTCATATCCTGCAGGAATGTTATCGCTCCAGTCTGATAATTTATCGTATAATTTGAACCCTGCAAAAGAAGATTGGTGTTCGCAATAAGAGCAAAATATTGACATTGATCCACAGGATAATGCATTAATTGTCCTGTTGTCGACCAAGAATTATTTGATTCGATTCCATATACTACTTTTACAGGTGCATTGTATGTTATGTTTGTCTGGCTTCCGGCAGATGATTCCGTCCTTGTCGTAAAACTATTCGTTTGAATCTGTTTATTTTCTAATGTTCTTGCTGCAAATGTCTTTGGCTCTGAAACGAAAGTCTTTCCATACTTTTTCGCGTAGAATGTATATGGATTGAATGATGATTCTGTTTGTGCAGACAAAGTCTTCTCCACCTGCCATGTTGTGATATTCTGCTCTCCGATATCTCCAGAAACTGAAGTGTTCACATTCAACTGTACATTTCCTAATACGTCCAACAGGATTACAGAAATGTTTGGAACAGCCACGCCTGATGTATCTGCAAATAGAGGAGCATATCCATAGGTTTCTTTTATATCCGTAGTTCCCGACCACGAGCCGCTCCAATTGAATCCATACTGCCTGTTCCATTGAGTATTAACTAGTTGGACTCCTCTTCCATCTTTTCCTGCAATGATATCTTTTGTATTATATCCTAAGATAGAATTTGCGATGAATATATTTGTGTTGTTCGGCATGTCTTCAGTCAATTTCACGGCGCTGCCATTCTGCTCCTGATGATATATCTGTATATTATTTAGTGTAGATACGTTGCATGATATAACAATTCCATATCCGTCGCTTGCTGTTGAATTTATCCTATTAATCTTTAAATCATTTATTGATGTATTGCTCGTATAATAATATTGACTGTGTGCAGCGTGGTCGAATGTTGTTCCTTTGATTGTTATATTCGACTCTCCTACAGAATATGTTCCATTGCTTGCATTTCCGCAACTTCCCCTGAATATGAATTTTCCCCACGTATTTCCTGTATCTGTGACATAACTATCATACAATGCTAGGATTCCTCCAGCAACATCAAGCAATTTATCATCGTAGTTCTGCGATGTGAATTTTATGCTCGAGCCTTGCTGCGGTATTCCATTCGCCACATCTCCAAACGTCAATGATGCAGAGCCATTGATTGTCAGCTGAGTCATATTTGACGACGAGAATGTTATCGACTCTCCCTTGCTTGTGACATAAACTTGCTGAGTCCCATTTCCTACGTTAAGTCTTGAAAGCATTATGAATGTTCCAGACGCTGGTTTTTGTATTATGCAAGTTCCTCTGACGGCCTGTCCATAAGCGTATATATCATCGAAAGTTATCGGCCTGCTCAATGACCCGAATGTTGAATTTCCGATGACATTCAATATATCTGAAATGTTATCATAACTCAAAGGATACCCAAGTGCGTATGCGTAATCAGAACTTGCTTTACATGGGTCGATGAGGGCTATTACATATTGCTTTGTGAAATCCGTGGACACTGTGCCGTTTTTTATAGTAGCTTTCGCAGTGTAAGTTCCTAGGGAATAATTTCCAGTGAGTGTAAAAGTGTAATTTCCTATCGCACTCCTTGTAAGATTATTGCTGCAATTTACTACACTTGCATTGCTAGGATATTTCGCACATCCTATAACAGTACTATTAGAATCCAGATATCTTAGTTCTAGCTGGTCAGGATCTGTTCCGCCTCCTGTTAATGAGTTTATTACTGAGATGTTAGCTGAAACATTCTGTCCACGTTCATATGCCGCCTTGTCTGTCGTTATGCTCGCTAGAATATTTGTCATGATAAAAGACATTGAGTCTGTAAATTCGCTGCTGTTATAATCAAGTAATACATAATATAATCCATAACTAGCATTCGTTGGGAGGTTATATGAAAGATTGAAGATTCCTGAGCCATTGGTTGAAGTCTCATTGATAAGTATTATTGTTCCATCGCTGCGTCTTATACTTAAATTGAATGTCTTGTTAGCAAATAGTATTCCATTCCTTATAACAAGTCCGCTCACATTCAGAGAAACTCCTGGAGGATAAGTTCTCGTGTCCCTGTCGAATATAAAGAATGCTGAATTCTTCCAATCCTTGAGCAGGAATTGAGTCTGCATAAGACTCTTGAATGCTACTGGGAACTGTTGGTCGAAGAATGTACTGTAGTCATCAGGATTACCTGATATATATAATAAGTTTGAGGACAATACTTCGGACCTTTTTAATGTAGGATATACTGTAACATCCAATAAATTATCGTAAGGCAACAACCATGACGTTGCATCTCCAAATCTCTGCACGAAATAATTTCTGAATGCACTGGCTTCTGTCATGCTAGACCAATATGGCGACCATCCTTGTCCTGTTGCTAGTGTTCCTGGATTCTGTGTGTATATTAATGACGATAAACTTGATGTCATGACGCAGAATGTCCTATTTGTATGACGTGATATCTGACAATACCATGGTTCCTTGTTCGGATGCTTCTCATTCTGATTCAAATCGCTTGTATCGTCGAGCAATGAAGTATAATCATCGCTATGTTTATAGTCTATTAATGAATTATGTCTTGCAATATAATAAGTATCCTGAGCTTCAGGCGGTGTTCCATTTCCTGCAAAGTTTTCTCTACCGTCGATAAAGAACTCATTCCAGTTTCCAGTGTCTGTGGGCGCAGGAACCCTGCTGCTCCACCCTGGCCTGAATGTGTCAGGAATTTCCATGTTATATGTATCTCTTGGGCATGTTGATGAATATATTCCTGTAGATGATCCCCATAAGTCATGCTGCCATCCTGGAGCTGAAGCAGCTGCTAATACTCCTGACTCTGTTGAACCATATTTATTATCGTATTGTCCAAGCCAGCATGGATTTCTATAATATGTGAAATTCTGGACAGTCTTCTGATTCCAGAATGCTGATTCATCAAAAACATTTTTCGTATAGAATGCTTCTGGAGCAAAGCCATATCTTAGAGTATACATCGTCGCTGTCTGCGTCGTCGGAGTGCTTGGCGTTCCCCCGGCCAAGAACTGTGGAACTCCTGAAGTGGCAAATGCATTCATGACATAATTATTTGGAGTGTATGTGAAATAGAATCTTCCATAATATCCTGCAGTTGCTGAACTTTTCTGCGCAAAAGTCAAATCCAGATTTGCATCAGGCCGCAATAAGTATGTTCCATTAGAATATGTGCTGGTTGGATAAGTCCATCCAGGACTTAATGTTTCCCCGACGATAACCGTCAAATTCTGGGCGAACATCAAATTTATACCATCTGAACCTCTTTGGTCTGTGAACTTTATTATCTGCACAGCGCAAGGAATATTATATGTATTAGTTCTTATCCATAGACTTGAATTAGCCATCATGTTAGGCAGGTCTGTCAAAAAGTCGTCATATCCCTTATATCCATATTCTCTCGTCGGACATTTTGGAATTATAAACGAGGATATTCTTGCGGATACAGAATATGGCGTACTGTCTCCCGCAATTCCCGTCGCTGTAGCATAAGGTCCTAGGAATCTGTTCTCTCTATTATACGGCCTATACAAGTTGGGCATCATATAGAATTTTCCAATCAATGTAGGATCATACCATCTATTATATGTCGTTCCGTCCCATCCCATCTCCGGAATAACATTAACATATCCTGGCTGGCCCAGAGTTGGAAGTTGCGCCGCCAAATCTTTTGAACATGTTATAAATTCGCTCGTATACAACGGCGCTGCTGCTGTACCATACGCAACACCTGAGCCGCCGTAACCGTAGAATTCCCAAATTTTTTGTGCAGTACATCCTTTACCCCAAAATGTATCATTAAGTGTTCCCGTCCTGAATAAACTTCCATTAGCTTGTGAAATATTATCCATTCCTCCATATTTTATTGTAAACATCAGAGGCAATGGCGAGGAAGAAAGATTAGCTTCTGTATATGCTGAATTATATACTGCTACAGGCCTCTTCATCTGCTCATATAATCCAGAATAATATATCCAAGAGTTTGTTCCCGACGGAGGTATGAGTCCATTTATTGAAAAATAATAATATGGAGGCCAATTTTTCGAGACAGTAGTATTCAATAATGGAAGCGATTGATTAAGCTGAGTTCTTATCCTGACCCTTCCAGTATTTGCAAAGAAATAATATTCTACGAATAATACTCCGGCAGTAACATTCCTGTTTGCTATAGCACCCATTGTAACAGTTGCATTCAGTTTTGCAAATATTTTTCCGGTTGCTCCAGAGACCAAGCATTTAGATACTGGAACTGCTGCTGCTCCGCAAGTATCTGCTGCAGCTCCTGCACCTGTTCCTGTAGCATTAGAATTTTTATAACAGCTTGCAACTTGATAGTGAGCTGCTAAGAACCACATGTTTGTCGAAGTATCATTAAACATATATCTTGTCTGCTCATTTGCAACAACAGCTGCCGCAGGCCTCGTCCAATTATAAAAATTAGCTGATGTTACATTTATTTCTTGATTGCCTGTTCCACAACCTCCTGAAGCATTTATTACAGTCAAATCAGTAGTTCCCGTCGGTGTTGGAGTGGAACTTGAACCGTTATAATATAATCTTAAACTCTTTAATTCATTTTGCGTCCAATTCATCATTATCCAAACGGAAATATTATTATTTATAGAACATGGTGTAGAATTATCTACCTGCCATAAGCTAATTGGAGTATCAGTATTGTCCGTTATAACAATATCTTTGCAATCAGTTCTTATTCCTCCTGTCGCATTGAAGATTACTTCAACAGGCTCATTAGTTCTATTAAACAAGTTTGGTTCCTGCGCAGTAAAATTAATTCTATGCGCATAAGAATATATTCCTATTACATAACTTCCTAGTTCGTCGCTTGAAAAGTTTAGTACGACTGGATTGGCTATCTCTTGTGTTTCCTGGTCAACACTTCCCCAAAGATAAGTACCATTACTACTGACATTATTATTATATGTTCCTCCCTGAGGTTTGAAAAGTATGTAAGTATCCGTCTTCCTGTTCAGATCAGCCCTGAATTGTGGTCTATAATATATATTGGCAACTCCAGAATTTGTAAACAAGACGGACCTTCCATAATTATCAGCGTAAGCATCTTCCTGGTCGCTTCCGAATCTTGTTGTAAATCCTAGACTCTGATTGTTTGTATTATTATACCATGCAGTCCATGCCCAATTATTATTTCCATAATATTTTGTTATAGGATAATTATCCCAGAATTTTGTTTTGATTAAAGAATATACAATTCCTGTTATGAATGTTCCATTGATTGTCGTCCCGATATTATATCCTGCAAGTGTTGCCGGTATCTCTTCATACTGACATGCTCTATCGATATAATGCCATCCTGTAAGGTTAGGATAGTATCTTGTGTTAGGACAATTCGCGGCAAATGTTTGGTTGAACATTATGACGGTGTTGGCTTGAGTTACTGCAACCTGTATAACAGGGTCTATAAATAATGATGGCACAGTCTCTAAAGCAGTATATGAATTAAAAGTGTTTAGATTCGAGAATCTAAAATATATTCCTCCAAGATTCAGATAGTCCGATACGTTCAATGCAAATCCCTGCTGATTCCAATGCTTGAAATTATAATATGGAGTCTCATTGCTTAACCAAATATTTTTTGGGACGTCAGCAATATAATTCCAGAAGTTGGTATTTCCTTTTATCCAAAGCCCTGGGTCATATGTTGAAGCATTCAAGTCATTCTTGACAATCTTCTGAACCCACCCATTAGTATATACTGGATAAATGTATCCCGTATTATTCGGGTCAATCCATAATGTTTGTGCAGAAGAATGCACTATACCGACACCATATGATGCATTATAAATCGTGGATAAGAAGCTTCTCCAGTTCCACCATGTAATATTTCCTGTAGTTTTATTCAATTGTATTATAACGGAACCAACTACACCATAGTAAATCGTAGGCGGAGCTCTTACAGCATAACAATAATTATTATCACATCTGATATTATTTACATCACCATCATCATAAACTGTATCCGTCTTGCTATTGACCCATACTCTTGTTCCATTAAGCGCCCATAATGCTTCAACAAATCCCTGATTAAAAACAGTAGAAGGATTATTGACGCCACCTCTAGCCACATAGACCATATTCGCATCACATGACAATCCATATACTGGGAAAAGGAATCCTGTTCCTAATTCGTCGAGCGGAGGATTCTTGTTCCATATTATGCTTCCGTTTGTCGCATTTATCGCAGTAACATTTCCATTTGCATAACCGACATATACTATAGCACCGTCTGGTGAAATGCATGAGTCATAAGCTATTGAATTGAATGATGTCCTATTAAATAAAGGCATAAGGATAGGAGTGGCATTTGTTATATTATACATTCTTGGAGCAGTATTTATTCCATAAGTTATTATTATGAACGCATTATTCGGCGCTACATTTACCGACCAAGCCGCTGCTCCACCAGTTGTGAAATTATTATACATCGTACAATCATTCATGTTCATAATCTTCAGATTATTTGTTGCGAGCGAACTTACAGCATATACATATGTTCCATTGTTTGTCACATCATTTATGTTCTCGACAGCAGGGTCGGTCCAATTACATGCTATCGTGCCATTTATCTTTGAGATTTTTTCTATGCCTCCCTGATTTATTACAGCGACATTTGAGCCAGTATAGACATAACCATTATCGTTATTATCTCCTGTGATTCCATTCTTCTGCGGAAGCGCAGCGCTCCAATTCGCTCCCTGCCCCGACCATAATAATGCCGATGCTAATGATTGTCCAATCTTAAAATATGTCTTTCCGCCTGCGACGCGCCAATCACTTGGAATATATAGTCCGTATGTGAATTCTCCAGTAGAATTTGTGGTTATCATTATAGTAGAACTTACATTACTAACGTTTGAGAAATACCATTGCTCAGCATATCCATCCCACCACGAGGTCTTATTTTCAAGCAATGCAATGATGCTATAATTGGTATTCGCAATGAATCCTGTTCCTGTTATATTGACTGTCGTATTAATATTTGTTTCTGTCACATTCGTTGTAATAGATGCTGCTTGGACTGATTGAGAGAATAATATCAATAATATTAAGATTAGGAGAGCAAACAACATTTTTAATAACATTCCCCGTCCTAATCTCGTGTTATTTCTCATTTTTTGCCTCCTTCTTTTTCCAGGAGTTCAATCAATGCTTTGTTTAGAGAAATAGAACGCGGAACAGTATCCTTCCAATTATTCCATGTATCTTCAGGAATCTCCAATAAGAATGTCTTTATTTTGCCCTCTGTCTTCTTATCAGCCTTTATTCCTTTCTTCATTTTACTTAGTAAAGCTTAATTATAATAACCATTACTAAGTAAAAGGGTTTTTAAAGGTTTCGGAAATCGTTCTGAAATTCAAAAATTAGCTTAAAAATTTAGAAATATATTGTACTCGCGCCGGCATTCTCACATTTCTAATAAGGTTTTACGATTAACCACGCTCTAGATTATATACGACTCAATCTGGCGCTTATACAAAATATTGCGATTTATAGATAATAGTAGGATTCAGGTATTGGTATGTGGTAATATATTTTCCAAATGATTGCTTTAATAAATCTATAAATTGAAGAAATTTCTCAAATGATTCGATTTCTAAATCAAACTCGAAATCCGTACCACCTATAAATTTGTCATAATAAACTACATTCTTATCAAGTTTAATATAATTATATAATCTATTCTTAATGCTTAGATCATTTAACGTCAACATAATTTTATAGTAGGTGTAACCGATTTTTCCAAAATTCAGATTTACTTTATAACCCAGGATAATATCATTTTTCTCTAATCTCTTAATTCGAGAAGCCACTGTCTTAGGAGTCAAGTCTAATTTCTTTGATATTTCTAATAAAGACGTTCTTGAATTTATTGACAAAATTTTTAATATATCTCTATCAATCTCGTCAAAAGATTTATTCTCTCTCTTTCCGATAACTATCGCATTATCAGTCACCTTGTTCAGGAGATACTTTCTCGAGAAGTGATGATATTCAAGTAGAATTGCTATCCTTATAACTTCTACATAAACTTTTATCTCCGAATAGAATTTTGTCCATATCTGTTCAAATTCTTCCGGTGTTTTTGTCGATATAAGCAAAGAAAGACTTATGTTTCCTTCAACCTTGGCCACTAACCATATTTCCTTGTTGCTGATTGCCTTATCAATGATGTCTTTCTCTATTTCTATTGAAGTGTTTTTGAATTTCAGATATATATCATACGTCGTGTAACCTAAACTATTTATGTTCACCAAAGTGGAATATCCAAGTATTATTTTCTCCTTTTCTAACAATCTTATACGATTTATCACTGAATTTTTACTCAATCTAATCTTCTTAGATATTTCAGAGTAAGAAATCCTTGCATTATTATCAAGTTCATGTAATATTTTCTTATCCACATTATCTAGATTCATAATATGAAAAGGTAATAAAAGTATATAAATATTCCGTTTTGTATATTTTTTTAATAGATAATAATATATAGATGTAATATTATTCCTTATTGGTGATAAAAATTATAACCGACCAAGAGTTTAGCGATACAATCAATAAATTGGAAAAGCTTGTTGTTGATAACAAGAAACAGGAAAATACATATCTTGTTAGAGTAAAAGACTTAGTATTGGATAATTTAGCTGCAATGTTCAGCAGTATACATTGGGCATATAAATTCTCTCTTGAACAAGGAAAGCCGACGGGCAAAAATACTGCGATAGATTCATTCCAAGATCTGAATAATTATGGTATAACAATATATAATAAAATATTAATATTAGAGAAAGAAAAATTTGTATACAAAAATAGAACTGATGACTCAATAGTTTTGCCGAACATCCACCTAATAGCCACAGACATAATATATCTGAATGCAGAATATCAATATGTTGATATACCAAACAATGAGCGTAGCATTATATCAAGAATTCTTGGAAACCAAAAGCAAAGAAAGACAGATGCTCCACCAATATGGACAATCAGAGATCCGACAGATTCTTTTGGAACGAGATTCGAAATATACGACAAATTACAACTAGAGTTTAACGATTATGTAGTGCCGTTATATGCGAACGATCCAATCTACAAAACAGTAGACGAATATATTACTCAAAGAAAATTAAAAAAATAATAAAAATAATAAAAATAAAATATTTATTCAGACTTTTTACTTCCAGGCACTTCAGCTGTGTAGCTTGCGATAACATCGTTTTGTACATATCTATACAATAAATCTTCAGCCCGTCCTTTATTAGGTAATGGCCAAGCATTGACTATAGTTACTCTATCATCCTCAAATTTGTATACAAATCCCCTGATAGTCATTCCTGGACGCATATAATTTTTATCATGATACTCTGGATCAAATCTCTCATATCCAGTAGCATTTACAGTAGGAGCACATGTGGCACCATTATAGAATGCAGCATCTTTACTCAATGTGATTTCTATCTTTGCACCAACGCCAACGCCCTTCTTAGTCATATCATCAATAACAGTTGTATTGACTCTTTGTTCAGTTTGTATATTTTCCATTTTTATCCCCCAATCATAATTTGTATATAATTTGATATAGATAGAGAAAACAAATATAGTTTATAAATATTATTGTTACTAATAAGTGGAAAAAGTACTCCCGCCGAATTCTGAATATTTTGTTTAGATTTTGTGCAATTTTGACGTTTCTACCGTATAGAATACCGAAATGGTATATAACTTAAATAGTTTCTCATTATTTTTTAAATAACTCTTCTTGCATAAATTCAAAAACGTCCAATTTCCTTGATTCTAAAGGAACATTCAAAAATTCTGAAAGAACCTTAGCTTTAGAAGGTAAATTAGATACAAACCAAGCTCTTGCTATCTCTAGTTTTTCCTCATTTGCGAAAATTAATTCTATTCTTTCTGCAGGCTTTACTTTTCCAGGATTAGAAAATATATCAGTGACTGAGTGTTTATAGTTTATTTTTTTTATTTGCTTTAAAGGAAATTGTATTTTTGTTTTTTTTAATAGTTTTTTAGATTCATAACTAACGAGATTCGAATTTTTATTAAAAGTTATCTGCGATTGTTCAAAAGAGATTAGATAAAACAATATTTGAATCAAACATATTAGTATGATAATAATAATTCTAACCCTTTCACTTAAATCGATAAAATACGGAAAAACAAAATAGCAAATAAAAGTTGCTACAGCCATAGATAAAGGTAGAAATAAAATATCCAGTATCCTACTATTTTTAAAGACCAATACTCCTTTGCTTATTTCGTCAGGATTCATTTCTTTATTTATAGATTAATTGTTTAAAAAGTTTCCCCAAAATCTAACAAAATATAAAGTACTCCCGCCGAGATTTGAACTCGGGTCACCACCGTGAGAGGGTGGTATGATTGACCGGGCTACACCACAGGAGCACAAAGAGTACGAATAGAATTGTCTCTCACAATAACAGAATCGAAAATCGTTTTATAAATGTAATTATTTATCCAATAAAATATCCAATAAAAATTCTTAAAAAATTCACAAACAGTAGTGATTGTTCATTCACAAGTGTTATAAATCAAAATTAATTCCTAAAATTAAGGTGATAGATATGGAATTCAAAGATATAGTAATGCAAAGATATGCAACTAAAAAATTCGACGGCAGAAAGATTGACCAGAAAAAAGTCGATGAGCTGTTGGAAATGATAAGATACAGCGCTTCTTCAATGAATGTTCAACCGTGGAAGATAAAAGTTATCAGCGACCCTAAACTCAAGGAGAAATTAGCACCAGTATCATATAATCAGGCCCAGATAACGACTTGCTCACACCTGTTTGTGTTCTGTGCAGATAAAGATTTAACGAACAGAGCAAAATTTCTGGAAAAATCTATGATAAAAGGCGGAGCAACGAAAGAAAGTTTAAAGGGATACATGGATATGATAAATGGTTCCGTCAATAATATGAGTCCAGACCAGCAACTATCATGGGCGCAAAGAATGATGTTTCTTGCGATAGGCAATGCAATCAACGGAGCGAAATCATTAGGATTTGATTCATGCCCTATGGAAGGATTTCAGCCAGCAGAATATTCAAAGATATTGAAGCTGCCAGACAATCTTGTTCCGACGGCATTAGTCACAATAGGATATGCAGCAGATACTCCAAGACCAAAATTCAGACTGCCGAAAGAGGATGTGTTTTTCTAAGAATTATAAAATTATTTTTTATTTTATTTATTATTTCTCCTAAAATATATAAATTTTTTATTTTAATTTTTGTTAATAGCAGTATTATTTCTATTTATTTCTATTCAAGATTTTGCCGTCGTTGCGCCCTTAGAATTCTGATAATGACTTCCTAAATTTCTTGTACCATATACTCTATCTGAATCTGTATTAAATTTGTATACCATTCCAAAACAAAAAACATCTCCCTCTCTCAACAATCTTGGTCTCATATAATAAACAGGATGTGCAGTTATTGCTCCTTTATATCCTTGGTCCACCCATCCCGCATTCACTTGATTGAAATCTGCGATTGCAAATCCATATTGCTGCATGTTACTATGAAATGGAATTCTGTGTAGCAATCTTATTCCTAAATTTGCTGGGAGAGCAACATTTGGTGTGAGCTGGACTATTGCAGGAGTTTCTGTATTTAGAACATAACCTTTTGATAAATCATGCGTATCGTAGAATGAATCGTCTATAGAGTGAGCTGTATCAATAACTTTTCCTCTCTTGAATGTCTTGGCTTCTTTTCCGATTTTAAATATGAGATATCCTTCTGGGGTTATCATGTTCTGTTTTGCAAATTCTGGTAAAAGTTTCTTGACCATTCTAGGATTCCATACTGCTTTACCTTGATCTAAACGCATTCTTCTTTGTAAATTAAAAAAAATATTAGCAAATTTATCATGCCCATATAATATTATATTATCGTTGTTGACATTAGTAACTTCTACATAATTTGATACCTCTACCTTTGGGAACGCATACATACCATGTTCATCATTAATGATTTCTATACCATGCAATATTTCCATCCTTGGATATGCACTGTGAGGTTTAAGCCCTAATCTTCCTCTGCTACTTCTTAACTCATATGATAAATTAAAATCTGTAATACTAAACGAGATTTTTTCATGAAAATATATTTCTGCAAAGGCACGTGGAGGAATTATTATTGGTTTGCCTTTTTCATCCGAATAGAATTTTGCAACACTTCTTGGTGCCTCATATGCATCCAATTCTATCGGGGAGGTGATTTTTGACATTTGTTCGCTGATTGCAATCCTTGATTCATCATCAAATACATATACCTCACCAATTCTGGCATCTAAGCTTCCTGGCTGTATCTGGTCATCAGAAATTTCTGTCGATAATCTAATCAAACGTTTATCTAATGCTTTCTTTATTCCTCTATCATTTAATATAGGATATGCAGGAACTCTTGCTAGTTGAACTTCTATAGGCATAGAATAAGAGTAATTCAACAAATTATAAATGTTTCTTTTTATAGCTACTGTTAAGTGGTTAATTATATATTAGAGAATATTCCTAATAACAACAATCTCTCACAAAAGAATCAGCATTTAAAAATGAAACCATTTGAAAATAGTAAAATATATAAAACAAGGCATTATGATAGAGCTATTAATCGTGTGATACATACATGTACAATATACATTATGTTCGTGGGGGTTTAGAATGAAAAAAATATTATTCGTATTATTCTTTCTGTTGATAGTGGGTTTTATAGGGTTTGCTTGCGCAGATGATTTGCAAGTATCTACAATATCTGTAGGCTCTAATCCTGTAGCTAATCAGACAACAAATGTGCATACAGAAGTTATCTTAAGAGATGCTAATGCTTCTGTTTCAACATCAGTAGATGTGGATTATGGTAATAGTATTGTAAAATCATACTCCATGACTTTGACGCCTAACTTATTATATTCCATAGATGAGCCTATAATATATGCTTCTAGTGGAAATTATGTTATCAGTGCAACAATAGATCCTCTAAATTTGATAAATGATAGTAATGTCGGAAATAATGTTCTTCAGAGAACGATAACTGTAACAGCGCCAGTTATACCTCCAGCACCTGTTATCTCTGCACAATTAACTTCGTTATCGTTGACGGTATCTCAAGGAACGTCGCAGACAGGAACAATAATATTGCGCAACAATGGAACTGCTGACTTGACAAGCGTTGCAATAGGCCTATCATCTTTTACTTCAGGCTCAAACACTTTAACAGGTGTATCTGTGAGTCCAACATCAACATCTACATTGCACGTTAACGATGTTATTAATTTAAATGTTGCAGCAAACGTACCTAGTTCGCAGGCTACTGGAACATATACTGGAACGTTGACTGTTGATGCAAGTGGCCAGCAATTTACTACTTCAGTAACGATTATTGTGACTACTGCATCTATTGTCTCTGTTACAATGACTCCTCTAACATTACAGGGAGTTCAAGGCACTACCCAAACAGGCATTATCACTCTAAGCAATGCAGGAACTGTTAATCTGCCTAATATAGCAGTAAGTTTATCTCCTCTTACCTCAACATCTGGTACATTAACTGGTGTAACAATTGTACCAAGTTTAGTTTCTAATCTGAATGGCGGCTCTACAATAAATTTGAATGTTGTAGCAAATATACCTTCGAATCAAACTATAGGAGGATATTCAGGAACAGTAACTGCTACAGTAAATGGACAGCAATATACAACATCATTGATTGTTAACGTATTATATGCTGTAATTACATATTCCTTTTCAGCCAATGATTTAACTTTCGCTCCACAGGACGGATCTAATGGAAGAGGAAAAACTTTAACAACATCTTTGCATATATTCAATGATGGAAACCAACCTTTGAACCTGAGTTTATCTTCAACTTTATCGTCTATATATGATGCAAGAATAAGTAATTCACATGTAACATTAAATCCTGGCTTAAGTACAGATATACCAATAACATTAACGGTTCCGACATCTCAAGTGATAGGCGCAACGCAATTATTATCGGGCGGGATAATTATTTCATCACCAAGCGCAAGCTTGTCTAAGATGTCGAATGTCTACATATCAACTCCGGATCTTTCAGCTGGAATGCTAGAAATCTACGATGTAGTTTTAGATGTCGACGGCAAAACCACTTCGTTGGACAGGAACCAAACTTATAATAAGTTGAAGCCTGGTGTATCAGCAAAATTGACTGTTCATGTAAGAAATAATTATAATGGCGCAAAAAATATTGATATAAATGATGTAAAGATTGACGTCAGCAGCTCTGGCGACTTAAATATTGATGAAAGTACATATCTAAATGATTTAGGAAATGGTGATATGGAGGATTATAGTGTAAGTACGACCGTACCATCAGATGCTGCAAATGGCGATGATTATAATGTAAACATACATGTTACAGGAAAAGATGCCGACGGTCTAATTTATTCGGATACATTCACCGCAACACTGAAAGTACAAACAACATCACACGATATCTCAATAAAGAGTTTTACCTTATCTCCACAGACGCTAGCTTGTGGCGGCAGAACAACAGCAAAAGCAACATTAGAGAATGATGGAAGATATAATGAAAATAATGTATATCTAGAGGTCAGAAGCGATTCTCTTGGATTAGACAAAAATTTCACAAAATATGAGTTGAGTAGAGATGAGACTAATACACAGTCTTATACATTCAGCATCGATAACATAACTTCTGGCAATTATGAGTTTACAGCAATAAGTTATTACAATGACAAAGAAAGTAATGAAGAAACTTTAAGCCTGCATGTATCACCATGTCAAAACGAGCAAGCTGTATCTCCAAACATCGTGTCTGCATCAACAAATACCTTAGTCACGCCAACAGATACTGCTTCATCTATCACGCCGGTAGCTGGCAATGCAGTTTATAACGGCACATCATTCAGAGACAGTCCAGAATATATGATAGTATTGCTAGCAGGAGTAGTATTATTGTTGTCTTTATTGATAATGGTGATTGTGAAAGCGTTTTAATTTTTTGTTTTTATTTTATATTTTATTTAATTCTCGACCAATAGGTCAAGAGTATACTGCTTATCCGCAAGGACAAGAGCACGATACAGTCATGGATCCTGATGTTTTTGACAAACCGACATTATAGTTCTCCATATCAAGATTAGTTTGATTAATGGAATCACAAACCGACTTACATTTCGCAAGACACGAACCCAATTCATTGCCTACCTGCTTTACAGCAGTACAGCCAGTAATTGACGTCAATAATAAAAGAATCAATAATACATAAAATATCTTTGATAATATTGTATCCATATAACCACCAGATTCAATACGACACTGATTGTTTATATATTTTTCTAGTAAAATTTAGAATAGACATAGGACTCACACTATCGATAGAATGGTCTGCCCTCAAAAACTGCGGTTTTTGATGGTGCTCAGAAATCCGTGATTTCTGACATGTCTCCAGTTTTGGGTCTTCCTTACGCAGATGTTGGTTCGTTAGTGAATCTTTATTCAATCTCGATTTCATGTTAATAACCCCCAATCTATGTGTCTACATTTCTACTATTTTCTTGATTTTGTAGACACCTTGTATTGACTTATCAAAAACTTTAATGTTAATTTTATATCTCCTGTTTTTTCATAATCTTGTAAAACTTGATAATATTTTTTTCTATCCTTCAATTTTATATTAATAGGAGGATAATTATGTTTTAGTAAAACATAATTTAATAGCAATCTTCCAACTCTGCCGTTTCCATCTTGAAACGGATGAATATTCTCAAATTCGTTGTGAGTTAATGCCGCAAGCAATAATGGAGGATACTTGTTCTTATGAAAATTATACCACTTGACTAATTGCTTGAGTAATTTTTCTACAACATGATATGATGCTCCTTGATGAACAATATTTCCTGCAACATCTCCAATTACCACATCAACATTTCGAAGTTTACCTGCAAAATTCTTTGTTCCATCAAAACATATTTTATGAAGTTTCAGCATTAATTCAATTGAGAAAATATCTTTGGTGGTTCTTATGTATTCGACTGCTTTTGCAACATTGATTGTTTCTAATTCATCATAGTTTTGAGGTTTTTCTCTTTTATCAACTAAATCTTCTACTTCTTTTAGAGCAACAGTAGAACCTTCAATAGCATTAGTATTATAGGTGAACTCTTTTGTAAACCTATCCCAATCAACCTTCTGTAAATGCACAATATCTAATTTTATATCATATGCTTTGAATTTGTTTATGGATGCAATATCAAGTTCTGTCTCATAGGGAGATTTACTGACTTGCTCAAGAATAATCTTTTCAGCACCAATCCTTAATTTCTCCAAAGTTTTCTGGTCAAGATTCGAACCAAGATACCTCGAAATCCTCTTGACAGAAGTCCCGACTCTATAAGAATAGATGAGATAATACTTAATGGATTTTCCGATTTTTCTTTTATCAACGAACATAACATGTATAGGTGTCTACAATTTATAAACTTTGCGAGAAATGTAGACACCTTACCCTTTACATTTAAATTTTAGAAAATAAAGGGTAAGAATTATGCTAATATTCAACAACCCAAAAATTAACTATGAAGAAAGAAGCATAAATTAAGTTATAAAGTTATTCTTGCAGTATTAAGAAAGTTTAATTTTGACTGCATCCATCTACATTTTTTTGTGCCACTCTGCTATATAAAATAGTCAAAAGTAAGTTATCCGCATCTTCATAATTTCCATTAGATAAATGTGTTTCCGCAATTTTTATACTATTAGTATAAGGTTGGTCTAATGCTTTTAATAAAGACATTTTTTTGTAAATATGATGAAGTTGTACTTCTTTTATAACAAATTCCAAAGCTTCCACTTTCTTCTGTTCAGTAAGAGTTATTTTAGAATTAACCATATCGTTAATTGAATTAGTAATATTACTAATTGATTCAGAATGTTTTTCTGCTTCTTTAAATAACTCCTCTACTGAACTTGTGTTGTATGAAATCATTTTTCTTAGCCGAATATATTTAAGATAATAGATTTTCCAAATCATCTATTCCTAAAACTTCAATACTATCTCTTTTGATAGTTCCAGATACAATTTTTTTCATTAGTTCTGCTGTATGTGTATCATACGAATCATTCGGTTTATTTGATCCACTTCTATATTCATCATCAAATCCGTGCCTACCTTCCCAAATATATTTCCATTCATTAAGTGCATGTATACCTTCTTGATGAGCATGAATGTCAAAAAAGAAATATCTTACATGTCTCATCCAAACTTTTGCAGAATGAGCAGCGCTATTCATACCTGCGTCTCCTCTTGTTTTAAAATATAAATCAAACAATTCTAATCCGGGTTCTTTAGGAATATACATTCCTGTTATCTTGAAAAAATTAGGACACTCCGCAATTATCTTTGGAACTTCCTCATTTATAACATCTGAAAGTGTGCAGCCAGTATATAATTTTTTTGTACCATCGAAGAAATCTTTTGGATTTGCAACTTGAAATCCGTTAGCTATAGCTATATTAGTAATCCTATTTGCCAAATATGATACATCTTTTGAGTCTGATGATTCATTCATGTTTAAGCTAAATCTTAGTAATTTATAAAGTTTACTATTTTGTAGTTACTTGACAGTGATTACACAACTAAACAATCATTAAATTAAATCAGAAAAATATATTCGAATATGGCCTAGTAATCGAATTAGAAAACAGATATACGGGCCATGAGAGATTTGAACTCTCGACCAATAGATTAAGAGTCTACTGCGCTACCAGGCTGCGCTAATGGCCCAAATGTATTCTATAGGATTAAAAGAGCGTTTTTAAAGGTTTTGAAAATATTATAGTAAACTTTATAATATTAAAAGCATATTATTTATTATGGCAACTATTGGAGTGTTATGGTTTGCAGTGTTTATGCTAATAATGATGGCTATTATCATATTAGCCTTAATATTTTGGATATATATGCTCGTTGATTCTATAAAACGCAAATACAAAAACGATAACGATAAAGTAGTCTGGGTGCTAGTAATAATATTTCTAGGAGTTATCGGTGCATTGGTATATTATTTTGTCGTTAAAAAGAAGTAGATTCTATAACACTTTAAAGAAAATCTTTCTAATATAATTATAAAAATTCACGCCGACGCCATCGGAAACCTTTTACAAAAGGTTTATCAAAACATAAAAGGTCGCTGAAGCGACGGAAATATGACACGCCGACGCCCGGATTTGAACCGGGATACCTTGCGGAAATGGATATATTGGACGAAGACCAAAATTTTCAAAATCTTGGATTTTGCCACTCAAGTCCATCGCAGTACCAGATTGTGCCACGTCGGCAAATGAAAGTTCCATGTCGCTTGGCCGACACAGGTTTTATTGTGGGGGGCGAGATTTGAACTCGCGACTTCGAGCTTATGAGACTCGCACTCTAACCAAGCTGAGTTACACCCACATGTGTAATACAGTATTCAATAAGAACAAAGAATGATTTATAAAGGTTATTTCTATGATTAAAAAACAAAGAATTTACTTTCCACGTATCTGTTTAGCTAGTTCTTCCAACTCTTTAGAATCTGCTTTAGGACCGCGCTTAGTTATCAAATATCCTGGATGAGTCTCAAAATAAACTTCATCAGTATTCCACATCTCTTCATAGTGCTTGTCGATGCCATGCATAGGATAAAGTTTAATGTGCGCATGATTCACACCCATTCCTTCGGCGACCATCGCTGTTCTTACCACTTTCAATTTTTTGTCAAGAATTTTTCCGACTTTCTTTGCTGCAATCATTAAATCCTTATAAGAATTATCGGACATATCAAATACATATGAATCATGATGTTCTTTCGGCATTACAATAGTCATGCCTTTAGTATTTGGAAACACATCAAGTATCGCCAAATGTTTCTTATCTTCCCAAATCTTCGCCGAAGGTATCTCCCCCTTGATAATCTTACAGAAAATACAATCTTTCTTTTGCATTTATCTCACCCGATTCAATACAATAGTTTGATTACAAATACTGTTTCAACTCAGTCAATGTAATAATCTTAGGACTATATTCGCGCTTATTATGTCTATCTATTAATACTCCTCTTATTCCTGATGCTTTCGCAGTATCTAAATCAGATTCCAAACTATCCCCTACCATCAATACATCCTCAGCGCTTAAATCTAACTTGTCAAGCACCATGTTAAAAAATTGTTTGTCATTCTTCAACAGACCAGTATCGCATGATAGTAATATAAAATCAAAATATTTTTCCAGCTGAAATCTGTCTATAACATCTTTGCTGAAACTATCAATATTAGCCACCAATACTAGCTTATATTCGGATTTTAACTCTGTTAATACTTCTAATGTATCAGGATAAAGTTGTGATAATAATTTATTTTTATTCCATAATCCGACCATCTTTTCTAATAGATAATCTTTTGGCTGCATATGAAATTCTATGCACACCTCGTTAAAAGCATCCTTTAATGAAGGATATTTTTCAATCATCAATACTTTCTCAAATCTCATCACGAAATCGCTGAATGGAGCCTCAATCCTTAGAATGTTCTTTACTTGCCTCAACGGACTAGGATATACACCATTCTCCACTAATGTTCCTTGTAAATCAAATATTATTGCCTTGACCATAAAACCCCCTATACTGAATATAAGACGTAGATACTATCATGTTTTTAAAGGTTGTTGTTAGTTGTTGTTATATTGTTATATAACTATCTCTGCTAATAATACAGAATGATCCGATATAGCAGTACGCACGCATTTGAACGATTTAAAACTCATTTCTTTTGGAATTAAAATATAATCTAAAGTCTCCTTCTTCGAAGGATAGGAATAATACTTAAATCTATCTCGAGAAACAACATAATCTTGAGAAGCGACTTCATGAGCAATTTCAGTTTTCCGCATATTGAAATCACCAACAATTATAGGTTTGATAAATTTTTTACGCGCATACTCTAAAGTCTCTTCCAGATGAAGTTTACTGAATAAGTCATCGGCAGAATAATGCACAACAAATATATCAAAAGTCTTCTCGGATTTAATGCGTGCACATAATATTCCTCTAGGATACTTATCTAGCTTGTGTTTTTTGAGATGCCTGCTATATGTTTTTACAATAGGATATATCGATAACAATCCTAATCCTTCCATAACTCGAGGATTTGTTGTATCATAGTATATATTATTTAAGGATTTATTCACACGATTTACATCCATATATTCAAAATATTCATGATAGGCATATCCTATTTTTTTATTCAATTGCAAAAGCTGATTATTTCCAACATGATTCCTTCTTGAATCGTCACGAACCTCTTGAAGTGCTATTACATCTGGTTTTGTCTCTTTAATAAAACTGATAATTTTTTGAAAGCGATCTTCGAAATGATTATAATTCCATAGATTGATGCTCAATAACTTTAATATCATTTCTTCCTCTTATTTTTCTTCCTTTTGATTCTTAAACAACAGCCATCCATTCTTTGCCTTCTCAAATTTTAGAAGAGTATATCGGCCTTTTAGCTTTTTTCCATGCAACACAAACACAAATTTATTATCATGCTCCGATTCCATCTCATAAATCCCAGAATCCCATATCTTGACTGTTCCCTTGCCATATCCCTCATCGATGGAGCCTTCAAATTTTGCATAGGATAACGCATGGTCATCGACAAGAATTGCAAGCCTTTTCACACCATCAACCAATGGAGGCTCCTTCGGAACCGCCCAAGATCTGAGAACTCGTCCAATCTGCAATCTAAAGTCCCAATGCAAATGAGTTGCATGATGCTCTTGCACAACGAAGATTAATTTTTTGTTTGCCATTTTATTACCTATCATCAATTATATGTCTAAATCTTGTTCCTATATCTTATACTTAAAATCATTTCTACTCCAAAACCATAACGGCGGATGCATCTCTATAGGTGTTATTCCTGTTCCTTTAAGTATTTCTCTCCATCTTGTCGATATTTTCTCCTTCGATAGTAATTCCGATTCTTCTTTGGTTATAACACCTAAACGTACAGAACATTGAGTAACATGAGTATCTGGAGCTATTTCTATATATTCAGAATTTTTCAACTTTATTTTTCCATATTCTTGAATTATAAAACACCAATAATTAAATATTTTAGGACCAGAAATATATGGAAAACCTTTTTTATAATCTTTTTGCATGACGTCTCGTAATTTTAGATAATCATAATTTACATACTCCATCAATCCCTTGATTGACTTCCAATTAGTAAATATGGTTTTAGATATGGTCTGCCAAGTATTTATATGCTTATTTGGTTGCAATGCAATTTTATATCTCAATAAATACTTTCTAAGCTTATCTTGCGAAATAGTAGCAGAAGATTTCAAATCGAAAACAATTTGTGTTTCTTTATCATTATAAGTTTTTAGAGCAGCTTCCCATAATTTATAACTATCTCTCTGATAATTAAGACTCATTGGCAAAGTAAAATATGTCAGACGCAAATTTTCATCGGAAAATCTTGGATTAGAATCTTCAGGCATTCGCATAAATCCTAATTTTCCAGAGTGATATGCCTCTAATAAAATTCTACAATCATTGATAATTTTATTTTTATTCATTTTATCATCAAGAAATTATATAAAATAATACACTATTGCAATTATCAGATAAAGCGATATAAGCTGCGCTCCCTCAAGCCAATTGCATCTGCCGTCGGCAGAAAGATAGTTTATAATCATTACAGCAAACAACATCGTTATAATTTCGAAAGCCGTAAAGACTAACGAGAATCCGTAATGGAATATGCTGCTTATTACAACAAGTATTGGTACAACAAACAATGCTATCTGTATGGCGCTGCTTGAACCTATTTCTATAGATATATCGAGTTTATTCTCTCTTGCAAAATGCACTGCTGCAAGTTTTTCCGCAATGTTTGTGATGATTGCGATGATTACTATACCTATGAATGTCTGAGTCATGCCGATGCTTACAGCAGCATGCTCTACAGTCTTAACCAATGTTTCAGATACAAATGCTACTATAAGGACTGTCGCCAACAGCATAATCATTGCATTTCTTCGGCTTAATAAAGGCTTATCGCGCGAAGATTTTATTTCATCGCTTGCATCAAACAAGTGTTTATGTGTATATAGTGAGAAAAATAATCCTGCTAGATATATTACGGCCATCACTCCAGCCAAAACCTCGCTCAGAACTTGAATCTGGCCGGATGTAGTATTTGTAGTCAATGAAAAAAATGTTGGGATAGCCAATGCGGCCACAGCTATTATAAGCATCGTAGACGACACACCTGCACTTATTTTATTGAAGCGCTGCTCCTTATATTTTAGTCCTCCAAAGAACAAGCTTAATCCTATTAGCAGTAACAAGTTTCCGATTATGCTACCAATGATTGATGCACGTACAATCTCGATCAATCCTTGACTCAATGCTAATACTGCAATTATCAATTCAATAGCATTGCCAAATGTCGCATTCAATAATCCGCCTATTGTTGGACTGGACTGTAATACAATATCTTTTGTTGCAAATCCAATTATGCCTGCGAGCGGAATAATAGCAAGAATTGCTGTTATGAAAGTCAGAGTATAATTTTGTGTAAAATATCCTAGATACAAACTTATCGGCACAAATGCGAGCATCCAATAAAAAATCTTATTTAGGCCTTCGTTCATGATTTCACTGAAATAATTAATTGAAACTCAAGTTTATATACTTTATCCTGTTGTTATCCAGCTGTGTCCCAAAAAAGAATAAAGTGGACAAGTCGGGATTTGAACCCGAGGCCTTTCCGTTGCGAACGGAACGTTCTACCAGGCTGAACTACTTGCCCATATACCTAATGAGGAAATCCCGACAAACTTTATAAAGTATTTTCTTTTCTTAAACAATATTGTGTGAAGATTGTGTGAGGATATAGATGAACATCGGCGAATTACAATCAATAATAAGAAAACATGCATTAGCGAATGCTGTAAAGTTCAACGGCAAAGCTAGTCCTGGTGCTGTAATAAGCAAGATAATCGCTGAGATGCCAGAATGCAAATCAGAGATGAAAGTTGTTGGAAAAGAAGTAAATGAAATTCTAAAACACATTAACGAATTGCCATTAGACTTGCAAATGCAGGAATTGCAGGAAAAATTTCCGGAAATGTTGGAAGAGAAAAAGAAAGTCGAACGTGATGAATTACGCGAGTTCAAATATGTCGGACCTGATGGAGTAATAATGCGATTTGCACCATCACCAAGCGGACCAATGCATATAGGACACGCAATAACAGGAGGAATGACTGCATTATACGTAAAAAAATATGGCGGAAAATTCATCCTAAGAATAGAGGATACAAATAGCGACAATATTGATATTGAAGCATATGATATGCTGCCAGAAGACGCTGAATGGATATTTGGCAATGTTACAGAGGTATGGATACAATCAGACAGAATGGAAGTATACTACTCGTATGCAAAAAAATTTTTAGAAACAGGAACAGGATACATATGTACTTGCAGCTCTGAATCATTCAAAAACTTCATCGATACTATGGAAGATTGCCCGTGCAGGAATCTTAGCGTTGATGAGCAACTTCATCGATGGAAACAAATGTTTGACAAACATCATGGATATAAAGAAGGCGAAGCAGTATTGAGATTTAAATCAGACATGAAACACAATAATCCTGCAATGAGAGACTTTCCATTAGCAAGAATTAATGATACTGAACATCCAAGACAAGGATTAAAATACAGAGTCTGGCCATTGATGAACTTATCAGTATTTGTAGATGATGTAGAAGCAAATATGACGCACATAATCAGAGCCAAGGATCATGAAACAAACGCCAAAAGGCAGGAGTTGATGTGTCATGCATTAAACATCAAGAATATTCCGGAAACATATTTCTTAGGAAGATATAATTTTGAGGGAATGGAACTTTCCTGTAGCAAAACAAAGGCAAGAATCAAAGCAGGAGAATTTTGGGGATGGGACGATATAAGACTGCCTTTTCTTAGAGCATTAAAGCGTCGGGGATATCAGCCAGAAGCATTCCTAAAGTATACCAGACTTACAGGGTTATCGCCTGTAGATAAAACAATTCCCGCTGAAGAATTTTTCAAAATAATAAATTCATTCAACAAAGAAATCATCGACCAGAAAGCTAAAAGATTCTTCATGATGC
>Ga0182027_10003187_pt1 | contig 26201 bp, 25 predicted proteins | sample 712E1DmetaG_FD_121300 | JGI IMG/M metagenome (GOLD analysis project Ga0182027, IMG submission 121300) | Permafrost microbial communities from Stordalen Mire, Sweden - 712E1D metaG (Illumina Assembly) | ecosystem: Environmental > Terrestrial > Soil > Wetlands > Permafrost | place: Sweden...
CGTGGAGGGAGTGCCGGGATAGCCGGTGCCCAGGGCGACGCCGGCGTCGCGCGCCGCCAGTGCGACCGCCTCGTCGCCCGAAAGCAGTTGCCGTTCCATGTGCCTATTCTCGCCGCTGGCTCGCCACATCGCAGGGCGCCGGGCGCTCAAAGCAAGCGATCCAGGGCACGGGCGGCCACGGTTCCGGACGACGGAGCCTGAGATGGCCGGCCGCGAGCGACACCGGGCCGCACGAGTAGCCAGCCAAGGGGAGACGCGCTAGCATGTTGGGTAGTTGGACGCGCGATGAAGCTCGCGCAGTTTCCCGTTCCGGCGGGTGATGGCTTCTGGACTGTGGTCCGGAAGCCTTTTTCATTACGGAGGCCGAGCCATGAGCTCGATGGTCTCATCCCGATCTCGATACGTGTTCCACCACTCGGCGGGTGCGGTGGTAGTCGATGAGGGGAGGTGCCTCCTCATCCGGCGCGGACACGAATGGGCGTTCCCGAAGGGCCACCTCGAGCGAGACGAGGCGCCCGAAGCTGCCGCGTGCCGCGAGGTTCGCGAAGAGACGGGTATCGAGATCGCCCTGGATGACCCGCTCGGGTTCACGCGATACCAGTTCAAGAGCCACAACGGCACGACGAACCGAAAGCAGGTGGACTGGTTCCTCGCCCACCGCATCGGTGGCGAGATCCAGCACGAGCCGATCTTCGCCGAGGCGAGGTTGGTCAACCTGGACGAAGCCCTCCGGCTGCTGACGCACGATGCCGACCGGCAGCTGCTCGAACACGCGATTGACCGATTCGGCGCTCGGGCGGCCGCTCCCACAGACGCGGCCGCTCCGACGGGGGACGAACAATGAGCACGACGGAGCCGCTCGAGACAAAGACCGCGCTTGCCGGCGAGCATCCGAGCTCCAGCCGGGCGCACGTCGGCCGCTTCTGGCGCGACCTGCGAGATGCCGTCGCCGTCGCGGTCGTGAGTGAGGAGCCGGCCCTCCGTCTCCTTGCCGTCGCCATGCTCGCCGACGGTCACGCCCTGATCGAAGACGTCCCCGGAGTCGGCAAGACTCTGCTCGCCCGTGCCTTCGCGCAATCCCTGGGGCTGTCCTTCGGCCGGATCCAGGGGACGCCGGACCTGCTGCCAACCGACGTCACGGGTTCGAGCATTCTCGAAGCCGGGCGTCTCCGCTTCCTGCCGGGCCCGGTCTTCGCCAACGTCCTGCTCGTCGACGAGATCAACCGCGCGACGCCGCGAACCCAGTCAGCGCTGCTGGAGGCGATGCAGGAGCGCCAGGTCTCGATCGAGGGCGAAACCCGGCCGCTGCCCGCGCCGTTCCTCGTCGTCGCCACGCAGAACCCCATCGAGCTGGAGGGGACCTTCTCGCTGCCGGAGGCCCAGCTCGACCGATTCCTGCTGCGCGTGACCCTGGGCTACCCGAGCCGCGACGACGAGCGGCGCATTGCCCGGCGGTATCGAGGCGGCGATGAGCCGCTCGAGCGGATCAAGCCGATCGTCGATCGCGACACGCTGCTAGCGCTGCGGCGGGCCGTGAGCGATATCGCCGTGAGCGATGCGGTCGAAGGCTATGCCGTCGACCTGGTCCGGGCAACGCGCGAGCATGCCGATCTGCGCCTTGGGGCGAGCCCGCGGACGAGCGTGGCTCTTTTCCGGGCGAGCCAGGCATGGGCCGCGCTCGAGGGGAGGAGCTTTGTCCTGCCCGACGACGTAGCCGCGGTCGTCAGCCCGGTGTTGGGTCACCGGCTCCTGCTCGACGTGGATCGCCAGCTCCGCGGCGCGACCGTCGAGCGGGTGCTGGCCGAGGTGCTGGCCTCGGTGCCGGTGCCGGTGCCGGTGCCCGAGCGATGACCCGCTGGGGACTCGCCTTTGGCCTCGCCCTCGTGGCAGCCGGCGCCGTCGCGACTGCGCCGGGACTCGTCCTGGTGGGGCTCCTGGCGCTATTCACCACGGGCGTGACCGAGCTGTGGACCCGCTACGGGCTGCGCGACCTCCACTACGAACGGCGGATCGGCCGCGACCGGGCAGTGTGGGGCGACGAAGTGCCGCTCGACATCGCCGTCTGGAACGACAAGCCACTCCCTCTGGCCTGGCTGTCGGTCGATGACTTCGCGACCCAGGGCGCCGTGGTGCGCGACGAGCCGCTCGCGCGGAGCGACCGACCGGGCTTCACCATCCTGCGCAGCCGGTGGACTGTCGGCTGGTACGAGCGCGTCGTGCGCCACCTCACGATCGTCGCGGACCATCGCGGCGTGTACGCCTTCGGCCCCGTGCAAGCGACGGTCGCCGACCTGTTCGGGCGCGGCGCGGCAACGGAGGAGCACGAAGACCGTGCCACGTACATCGTTCGGCCGCGCAGCGTGCCCGTCCGGATCGCAAGCCCGCAGCACCTTCCACTGGGATTCCTGCCGGCTCAGCGCAGCCTGTTCGAGGACCCGGCGCTCTTCGCCGGCGTCCGCCCGTATCAGCCGGGCGATCCATTGCGGCGCGTTCACTGGCGGGCGACGGCCCGGACGGGAGCGCCGGTGAGCAAGCGGTTCGACCCATCGCGAGCGCGAGAGGTCCTCATCGCTCTCGACGTGCAGACGATGCCGGGCCCTCACTGGACGCTCCATTTCGACGAGGAGCTGGTCGAGAGCCTGATGGTCGCGGCCGCATCGCTGGCGCGCCACGCCCTCGCCGAAGGTGCGTCGTGCGGGCTTGCCGCGGCTGCGTTCAGCCGGACGCTCGATCGCTTCGCCCTCGTCGCCCCTCGTGCCGGCCGGGACCAGCTGGCCGCCATCACCGACCTGCTGGGGCGCCTCAGCGAGGTCCCGTCGGCGCCCTTCGAGTGGCTCATCGCCCGGCTGCCGCAGACGATCTCGCCGGGCACAACCGTGATCGTGCTCGCCGCCCGCGACCCGGCGCCCTACCTTGCCTCTCTCGCCCGGCTGGACCGGTCGGGCTACCCGGTGCAGTTCGTCGGACTCGGCCCGGACGGCCATCGTGCCGTGGCGTCGGCGCGGGCGCTCGGACTGGCGGCGACGAGCGGCTCCCTGACCCCGGACTGGCGGACGAGCGATGCGTTGGTCCTGGCGAGCTGATCTGCTGCCCGTCGTTCTCGACGCCCTGCTCGAAGGCAGCCTCGTCGGCGTCGCTTACGCGGCCATCGCGCTCCTTGGCGCGAGCTCGACCGCACCGCTGTCGCTCGTCGAGTTCTGCCTCGCCGCCGCGGCCGGGCTTGTCTGGGCTCGCCTGCGCCCTCGAGCCGCGCCGCGGGTCCCCTGGATCGCTTCGGCCGCTGTACTTGCCGCCGCTCTCGGCTGGCTCGCCGATCCGGCGGCTCGCGCCACCCTGGCAACCCTGGACGATCCGGCGGGCGCCCTTCTCATTCACCCCGCAGGCTGGCTGCTCGGCGTCGCCGTCCTTCGCGGCGCCGTCCACGAGCACGCCGACGACGAGATCGAGACTTCAACCCGGGCGCTCGCGTATGCCTTCCCCGTGCTGGCTGCGTCGTGGTTGCCGCACCTTCGGTCCGGCGGCCCCTTCGTTGGGCCGGCCCTCGTCGGGTCGGCCGTCTGCGTCGCTGCCGGGTTGCTCGCGATCGTCCACGCTCGCCTGCGGGAACTCGAGCTGCTCGGCTCGGATAGCCGTGGCGGGCGCACCTGGCCGATGGTTGCCACCGGCGTCGTGGTCGTGGTCGCCGTTATAGGGATCCCGATCGCGCTCTTGAGCGGGACCTCCGCTCGCGACATGTTGACTGCGATCGGCGGCCCGGTTGGCGGTGCGATCGGCCTGCTGCTCGCACCGCTCGGCAGTCTTCTCGTCGCGCTGGCGGCCGCGATCGGGCAGGTGCTCAGCGGCATTCATCTGCCCTCCCTTTTCGGGGCGCCTGGGAGCGTTCCCACCAGCGGGACCGCCGCCGGGAGCCCCGGCGGCTCGTCGGGCGTGTCGCCGGTCGGCGGACCCGTGCCCGGGGGCTCGCTGCCCCTCGGCTGGCTGGTGGTGGTCGGGGTCGTCGCCGTCATCGTGCTGCTGGCCGTCGGTCTCCGCAGGCTCGCCGCCACTCGGCCTTCTCCTCCGGACACAGCTCCTCCGCGCGAGGAGCGCCACAGGGAAGTGCGCCCGCCGAAGTTGAACCTCCACCTGCCGCGGCCCACCATCCATCCCCGCGTCCTCCTGCCGCGGCGTCCGGTGTCGGCCGCCGAGGCTTACCTCGCGCTGCTGGACGAGCTCGCGGGCCGCGGCGAGGTAGGACGGCGGCCGGCCGAGACACCGCAGGCCCATGCCGAGCGCGGCGGGACACTCGGGCTGCCGCGCCGGCCGCTCGGACTGCTGGCCGCCGACTACGAACTCGCGGTCTACGGACGGGCGGCGATCGGCGGGCGAGAAACGGCTCGCGCGATCGGTCGTTGGCGGCAGCTGCGGCGCGCGGCTCGCGGCCTGCCGCGTCACGGGAGCGCGCCGTGACCGCAACCCACTCCCGCCATATCGTCCTGGTCGAGGTCGAGGAGGCGCTCGGCCCGGGCCTGGACTACGGGCGCGATCTCGAACATGGCGGCATCGTCGTGCGAGGCGCCCGCGGCGGTGGCCTGTGGCTCGGCGCGGACAGGGGGTTCCTCGTCGACTCCGACGACGGCCACGGTCGCGAGGTGCCGGTCCTGGTTGCGCTGCCGGCGTCCAGCTTCGTCGGGGCCCGGATCGACGCCGAGCTTGTCGGCGGATTTTCGGGCGGCGCGGGCCTCGTGCTCGTGGCGCGTCTGCCGGGCGCCACGCTGCCCGTCGATGCCGTTCTTCGGGCCGTCGGGCGTGTGTCGCCGGACGCCACGCGGATCGACGCCGGACGCGCTTCGGAGCGTGCCTCTGCGGCACGGCGCGCGTTCCGGGAGCGGCGGGGCCGCGGCCGGATCACGGGCGGCCTTGCCTGGCGGCCGCCGGAGGGCATGTCCGCGGAGGCTCTCCGGTCCGGCGGCGTCTACAGCAAGGCCGAACGTTCGCTCGATCGACTGCCACCGCGCTTCCTGCGCGGACTTGAAGGCATGCTCGACCCGGACGAGCGTCTGCACTACTCGATCGAGCGGCCCTGGCGTTCGGACGCCGGGCTCCTGACCCGCGTCGGCGGTGGGCGCGACCACCGCTCGGGGCTCCTGCTTCTCACCGACCGCGAGGTCCTCTGGCTCGTCGACCACACGAACCCGGATTCGTTCCTGTTCGATTGGGGCGTGGACGTGGACATGGTGCCCATCGAGCAACTCACGGGCGTTCGCGTGGAGGATGAGCGCGATGCCCTGCGGCTCGTCCTCCAGACGCAGGGCGGCCGGCACAGCGTGGCCTTGCCGGTCGAGATGGAGGCGGAGGTCCGAGTGTTCGAGTCACTCACATCGAGCTTCCTGCCAGAGCGCAATCGCGAACGGCTGCGCCGCGTCTACACGACCGAGGCCGTCGAGTTCGTCGAGGAAACAGCCGAGCGGTTTCGCCAGCTCGACGAGGCGCGGACACTCCGCGAGGCGGCCCGCCGCGCGGCGGCCCGCCGCGAGGCGGGTCAGTTGCTCGCCTTCGTCTACAGCCCCCGCCGCGAAGGCCAGCGCCAGCCCCTCGGCCTGTGGCTGAGCCCCGCTGAGGTGGGCGTGGTCGGCCCGCGGCCCGAACGGCTCTCGCTCTGCGACCTGCGAAGCGTCGGGATGGTTCTCTCGCCGCTCATCGCCCGCGTCACGCTGCGGGGCTCCAGCCGGACGCTCACCTTCACTTATCCGGCACCCCTGGCGGTCCACGGAGCCGCCCTCGTCAGGCTGCTCCGCCGGCTCTGGGCCAACGGTCCGCGAGTCGAGCCGTCCGCGACGTGACCCGGGCGGCGCCGGCTGCGGGGGAACGAGAGGTGGTGGGCGATACTGGACTCGAACCAGTGACCTCGCGGATGTGAACCGCGCGCTCTAACCAGCTGAGCTAATCGCCCACGGGCACGCGTCGGGGCGCCGACGGAGGCCGATTATAGCGGCCGGCCGACCGACGGCGGGAGCCGCACACGGCGCCCGAACGGTCGCGAGCCCACGTGCCTCCCCCTACAGCTTGAGGCCAGGCCAGCGGGCCGCTATTTCCTCGGGCGAGATTCCCTCGACGACGACCAGCTTGTGCCGACCGGTCGCGCCAGCGACCAGGCGAACGGCGCTGCGGGCGACGTTCAGCTCGTCGGCAAGCAGACGGATCATGGCGGCGTTCGCGGCCCCGCCCACGGGCGGCGCCGAAACCCTGGCCTGCAGCATGCCCTCTGCGTCCACGCCATCGACGCGATCGGCCCCGCCGCGGGGCGTGAGGCGTACGCCGAATCGAACCTCCGAGCGGCGCATTCGATCGGTAAACCGGAAGTCCGATTCCATGACCGGCCGATTATGGTCGCGATCCGAAAAGTCGCCATCCGACGGGCCGAATATCCCGCCCGACAGCCGTTCGCGCAGCCCTTCCCTACCCGACCGGCCGCGCCCCAAAGAGGGCCCGACCGACGCGGATAAGGGTCGCGCCTTCCTCCACGGCCACCGGATAATCGTCCGTCATGCCCATCGACAGCCCCGCGCCGAGCCCGGGCGCCGAGCCGCGCAGCAGTTCGGACAGCTCGCGCAACCGTCCGAACGTCGGTCTCGCCTCCTCCGCCGAGCCCACCAGCCGCCCCACCGTCATCAGGCCCAGCAGGCGCAGGTTCGGCAGTTCGAGCAGCCCGCCCAGCTCCGCCTCGAGAGCTTCGGGCAGAAAGCCGGCCTTTGCCTCGTCCCGGTCCACGTTGACCTGCAGGTAGACCTGCAGGGGCGCCCGGCGAAGCTCGCCGGCAAGTCGATCGAGCCTGCGCGCCAGGTCGACCGAGTCGACCGATTCGATGACGTCGAACAGCTCGACTGCCCGGCGGGCCTTGTTCGACTGCAGCGGGCCTATCAGATGCCAGGTCGCGCCGGGCAGCAGCGAGGCCTTGGCCTCGGCCTCCTGGACGCGGTTCTCGCCGAGGACCGTCAGCCCGGACGCGATCGCCGCCTCCAACCGTGACGCCGGCACAGTCTTGGAGACGGCCACGAGCTGGATGCCCGCCGGATCGCGCCCGACCCGGCGGCACGCGTCGGCGACGGTCGAAAGGACGCGCGAACGCGCGGCGGAGAACGCGGCGGCTGCTTCCCGATCGGGACCGGCCAAGGCGGCGAAGGGTTACCCCTTCTCCTCCTGCGGAGGCCGCCGCAGGAAGCTCGGGATCTCGAGATCCGTGTCGTCGTAGGTGGGCCGCGGCCGATCGACCGCCGGCCTGCGAACGGACGGGGTCGTCTGGATCGGCACCGGCACCGCCGCCCGCTCGAGCGTGCCAGTTGGCCCGTACGTGCCAGCGCCCCGGACGTGGACCGGCACCGGCTCCGCCGCGTGCATCCGCTGGCGCTCAAGCTCCGCCAGGAAGTCCGCGGTGTCGAAGCGCTGCGAGTGGCCGGCGCTCGGCGTGGCCGCTCCCGCCTCGCGCCGCACCGACTCGCGCTTGCGAGTGGCATCGAAGCCCGTGGCGATGACCGTGATCATGACCTCGTCGCCGAGGCGATCGTCGAAGCTCGTGCCGAAGATGATGTTCGCCTCCGGATCCGCCACGGAGCGGATCTCCTCGGCGGCTTCCGTGACCTCGAACAGGCTGAGATTGGACGAGCCCGTGACGTTGAACAGGATGCCCTGGGCGCCGTTGATGCTGATCTCGAGGAGCGGGCTGGCGATCGCCTGCCGGGTCGCGTCGAGGGCCCGGTTGTCGCCGGTCGCCCGGCCGATCCCCATCAGGGCCGACCCGGCGTCCTTCATGACCGCCCTGACGTCGGCGAAGTCCAGGTTGATCAGGCCGGGAACGGTGATGATGTCGCTGATGCCCTGAACGCCCTGACGCAGGACGTCGTCGACGAAGCGGAAGGCCTCCACCATCGAGGTGTTCTTCTGGACGACGTCGCGCAGTCGATCGTTGGGGATGGTGATCAGCGTGTCCACCTTGGCCCGCAGAGCCTCGGCCGCTCGCTCAGCCACCAGCTTGCGGCGGACGCCCTCGAAGGCAAAGGGCTTGGTGACGACGCCGATGGTGAGCGCGCCCAGGTCCCTGGCGATCTCCGCCACGATCGGGGCAGCGCCAGAGCCAGTGCCGCCGCCCAGTCCGGCCGTGATGAAGACCATGTCTGAATCGCGCAGCGCGTCCGTGATCTTCTCGACGTCCTCCTCGGCCGCCCTCTGGCCGATGGAGGCATCGCCGCCCGCGCCGAGACCACGCGTGATCTTGTCGCCGATCCGGATCTTGTGGGGCGCGTCTGACTGGAGAAGGGCCTGGGCATCCGTGTTGCAGGCGATGAACTCCACGCCCATCATCTCGGCGCGGATCATCCGGTTGACGGCGTTGGACCCGCCGCCCCCGACACCAATAACTCGTATCAGGGCAAAGTTCTCGGAATCGGACCGTAGCGGCATTTCCTATCCTCCGGTGGCTCTCCGGCAGATGCCTGTCGTTCGGTCCGGCCGCCCGAGGCTGGTAGAGATGTAGCGCTGTGCAGGGCCGGCTCGGATGTGGACAAGTATACGCCGACTTTGGTTTGCATGCCCTGTGAATCGCACGCTGAAACAAGACTTCTGAGCGTGCGATACGAACAAATGTGCGCACTTTTGCCGCGGAGCTACCCGTCGTCAGGACTTCCCTCCGCAACAGCCCAAATGGGCGGTCTCAGGCTGGCGCGAAGGTCAATAGAACGGTCCGCACAGAGTTGTCCGGATTGGGGTCGAGAAGGGCGATCGACTGCCATGCGCCGAGCCTCAAGCGGCCGCCGGCGACGGGCACGGTCAGCGAAGGCGGGGCCAGCAGCGGCAGGACGTGATCGGCGCCGTGGCCGGGCGAGCCGTGCCGGTGAGCCCAGTCCGCGCCCCGAGGGAGCAGCCGGTCCAGGGCCGCCATCAAGTCGGCATCGGAGCCCGCGCCCAGCTCCATCACCACGACCCCGGCCGTGGCATGCGGGACGAAGACGACGAGCAGGCCATCGCCCTCGCCGGCGACCAATCGCTCGCAGTCGGCGGTCAGATCGTGCAGCCCGCGGTGCCTCCCGGTCTGGACCGTTAGCTCCTGCGTCTTCACGAGCTATCTCGGTTCAGGGGAACAGGTGGCGAAGAGCGTCGCGGACACGGCCCACCGCTCCTCCCGCCGGCGCGGATTCGTAGCGCGAGCCGTCGGCGCCCTCCAGGCCCCTGGCGCCCCACAGCAGCAGCCCGATGGCGGTGCTGTAGGCCGGGTTGAGGATGTTGTCCGTGAGTCCGCCGACGTCGGTGGGGCCGGCCACGCGGACCGGCATGTCCAGGACCTCGCGGCCCAGGGCCGCCGCGCCGCCGAGCTGAGCCGCGCCGCCGGTCAAGACGACACCGGCCGGAAGCATGCCCTCGCCGGCCAATCGGATCTCGGCCCGGAGAAGCTCGAAGGTTTCGCGCATCCGGGCTTCGATGATCTGGCAGATGTCCAGCCGGCTCACCGTCCGGCCGGCCGGCTCGCCCAGCATCGAGACACTGATCATGTCGTCGGCCCGGACGGTCGAAAGGTCGCAGCTGCCGTGCTGGATCTTCAGCTCCTCGGCGACCTGCAGGCTGGTCTTGAGGCCGATCGCCACGTCGTTGGTCACGTTGTTGCCACCGACCGGCAGGACCGCGGTCTTGTATGCCTGGCCGTCGATGAACAGCGCAAGGTCGATCGTGCCGGCGCCGATGTCGACGACGGCGACGCCGAGATCACGTTCCGTATCGGACAGGACCGCCTCGGCCGAGGCGAGGGAGGCGGCGACGAGCTCGTCGATTTTGACGTTGGCCGACTGGACGCACTTGGCCAGGTTCCGGACCGCCGTGGCGGAAGCCGTGACGATGTGGGTCTCGATCTCGAGGCGGATGGCGCTCATGCCGAGCGGATCCTTGACCCCCTCCTGGCCATCCACGATGAAGCCGCGCGGCAGGACGTGCAGCACGTCGCGGTTGGACGGGATCGTGACGGCGCGCGCGACCTCCGTGGCCCGCAGGATGTCCTCGCGCGTCACCTCACGGTGGTGGCCGCTTACGGCGACCGCGCCGCGCGAGTTCTGGCTCTCGACGTTCTGACCGCCGACGCCGACGAAGGCGCGGTCGATCTGATAGCCCGAAGAGCGCTCCGAATGCTCGACGGCGCCGGCGATCGACCGAACCGTCTGCTCGATGTTGACGACGACGGCCTTCTTCAGACCGGCCGACGGCACGACGCCCTTGCCGACGATGGTCAAGCCGCCATCGCGCCCCACCTCACCGATGAGCGCGCAAACCTTGCTCGTACCGACGTCGATACCGACGAGTACCGCTTCGCGTTCCACTCGCTCCGTCCTCCGTCGACTATCTCGGTCCGTCTCTCTAGTTTGACCGATCCGGACGCGTCCGACCGGGGCAGTTCGAATGCCTCTGATCGGGCGTTCCGCTCACTTCGCCACGTATGTATTGACATGGTTGTCGGCGATGTCCGCCACCAGCCAGACCCAGGCCACGTGCCGCTCGCCGTAGTTGAGCAGCAAGGACCGCAAATCGCGAACCTGTGTCGGGATGACCGTGTCCTTGCGCAGGGTCTCCGTGTAGAACCCGAAGTCGGCCACCCAACCGTCTGGGCCGGAACTCAGGGTGAAGCCGAACTGGTCGTCGAGGACGACGTTCAGGCTCGGCGCGTCGCTGCCGACGTCGGCCGGGGTGATGCCGGCCAGGCGGTAGGCAGCGTCCAGCGCGATGGGATCGATGACGTCGCCGAGTGTCAGGTCAGCGTCGTCGGCCCGACGATCGTAGACGGTGGGCAGGCTCACTACCTGCGGGCCGGCCGTCGCGGCGGGGTCGGCGGTCGGCACGGGCAGAAGCGATGGGGCCGTCACCAGGGTCGCGGTCGGGCTGGGCTTCGCCGTCGGCTTCGGCGAGGGGCTGGGCTTCGCCGTCGGCTTGGGCGTGGGCTTCGGCGTGACCCTGGGCGTGAGTTTGGGCGTCGCCTTCGCCAGCGCCACCCACGCCAGAAGCCGGTTCGGGGCCGGCGCATCGGCAGCGCCGGCCGTCGCGCTTGCATCAGGAGACGCCGTCGAGGTGGACTGGCCGGCGCTCGAACCGGGCGCGAGGGACCCCGAGGCGTTCGAACCGGAGGCGCTGGAGCCGGGCGTGCTGGGCGTGCTGGGCGCGCTCACGCTGCCAGGCGGCGGGTAGATGGGATTGCCCACCGAATCCACCTGCCCGAAGAGAAGCCCGGTGTCGTCGACGACGTAGCGTCGATCGCCGATGACCCAGATCAGCCTGGGCTGACGCTCGACGAGGGTGACGACGATGGTGTCCGGCAGCCTGACCTCGACCACGGCCGATTCGACCGCCGGCAGCCGGGCGAGCGTCTGCGCGATCCGGTCGGTGCGCAGGCGGAAGAGATTCGGCGAGCCGTCCATGCCCACGATCCCACTCACGGCCTGCTCGCGGTGAACTTCGCGCCGTAGACCTCCAGGTCCCGCGCGGCGAAGAGGGGCGAGCCGCCGAGCGAGATGATCGTCAGCACGCACAGGAACATCAGCACCAGGGCGTAGATCTGCGTGGCGCGCAGCCGCGGCGTGGCGCGGCGGATCGGCTGGCGCCGGACCTGCATTCCGGTCCGGCGGAGCGGCAGGTCGGGTCTCATCGGCATCGGTACGGCGCCCTCAGCGCGGCAGGTCCGCGGTGGTCAGGCGGCTGCGCACGCGCGACGCCTGACGCTCCTCGGCCAGCTGCACGATCCGCCGGCACACGGCCCCGAAGCTGCCGAGCCCCGTCGACGCCATCTGCGGAAAGAGGCTGATCGGGGTGAAGCCAGGGATCGTGTTGATCTCGTTCAGGTTGAGCTCGTCGCCGGCGAGCAGGAAGTCGACGCGGGCGAAGCCCTCGCAGCCGATCGCGCGATAGGCGTCGAGCGCCAGCGAGCGGACTCGCTTGCCGAGCGCCTCGGGGATATCCGCCTTCGGGGTCACCTCGGATACGCCGTCGCTGTACTTGGCCACGTAGTCGTAGAACTCCCGACCCGGGAAGACCTCGCCCGGCCCGTAGGCTTCCAGGGCAGCCGGGTCGTTGCCGACCACGGCGACCTCGAGCTCGCGCGGGTGATCGAGATAGCGCTCGACGATCGCCAGGCTGTCGAACCGGAAGGCCTCATCGAGGGCCCGCCCGCGCTCGGCCGGCGCATGTGCGATCGACATCCCCACCGACGATCCCATGCGGGCCGGCTTGACCATCAGCCGCCGCTCGTTGCATTGCTCGGAAAAGGCGGCGATCTCGTCGAGGACGGCCTGACGGGCGCCGGCCCACCGTGGCGCCGTGACCTCCACCCATTCCACGACCGGCATGCCCAGGCCGCGGACGAGGCGCTTGAACACGGCCTTGTCCATCCCGACGGCCGAGGCGGCCACGCCGGCACCGGCGTAGGCGAGGTCGTAGGCCTCGAGCAGCGCCTGGACGGTGCCGTCCTCGCCAAACGGACCGTGCAGCGCGGGAAAGACGATCGGAGCGACGGGGCGCGAGGCGATGCGGTCGAGAGCCTCGCCGGGCTGCCACGGACCCCTGGCGCCAATGGCGGCGGGGTCGTCGAACGTGCCGGGGCGGGGCCGGCCCGAGGCCGCCGTGGCCGGAACCTGCCACCACCGGCCCGACAGGTCGATGAAGAATCGCTCCACGGCGTATCCGGAATCAGCCAGGGCATCGGCGATCGCCCAACCGGAGACGACCGAGACGTCGTGCTCGGCCGAGGGTCCGCCGAGCAGCACTGCGACTGCCTTGCCTTCCTTGCGACGATCGGTCGTGCGCGACTTCGGGTCGGTCATGTCGCCGCTCATCTCTCCTCCTGCTGCCAGTCGGACCAATCCCCCATGAACTGAACCTCGTATACCAGCTCGACTCCGAACCTGCGCGCGACTTCCGCCCTGGCGATCTCCGCCAGGCGACGCACGTCGACGGCGGTGGCCCCCCGGTCGTTGACGATGAAGTTGGCGTGCCGCTCACTGATCGCGGCGCCACCGACACGCGCACCCTTGAGACGGGCCGCATCGATGAGGCGACCGGCCGAGTCGCCCGGCGGGTTGCGGAAGATGCTGCCGGCGCTCGGCAGGTTGAGGGGCTGATGCTCCCGGCGCCAGCGGCGGATCTCGTCGATACGAACCTTGATCGCCACCGGATCTGCCGGCGCGAGGCCGAACGAGACCGCCAGGACGATCTCCGCGGGAGCCGAGAGGCCGGCGGCCGACGCGGCGTCGGCCCAAAGGGCGCTCCCCTGCCCCGCCGGATGCTTAAGCCGGCTGTCGCGGTAAGCCAGCCCGAGCGCCGCGGCCGGCTCGTCCGCTTCCGTGCCGTCGCCGCGCAGGATGCGGGCCGACTCGAGCACGGCGGCGACATCGGAACCGTGGGCGCCGGCGTTGGCCCAGACAGCGCCGCCGACCGTGCCGGGGATGGCCAGGCCGAATTCCAGCCCTGCCAAGCCGGCGCGCTGAGCGAGCGTCGCGGCGCGAGCCAGGGGCACGCCCGCTTCGGCGATGAGGCGGTTGCCCTCCACGCGGCAGCCCTCCGCGCGCGAGAGGATCGCCAGGCCGCGGATGCCGGCGTCGCTGACGATGAGATTGCTGCCGCGACCGATGACGACATGAGGCAGCCCCGCCCCGCGGGCGAAACGAACCAGCGCGGCGAGCTGGACGGCGTCGTGGGCGACCGCCAGTAGATCCGCCGGGCCGCCGACGCGCATCGTCGTGTAGCGGGAGAGCGGTTCGTCGCGGCGCGCCCTTACACCGGCGGTCCGCGCGATCTCGGCGGCGACGGCTGCCCAGCCGCCGGCTGCCGGCGCGGCCCTACCGCCCGCCACGGCCCGGGCCGTGGCCCCGCCAGTGCCTCGCGTGCCCGTCATGAGTGCGCTCCCCTGGAGATCGCGTCGATCGCCCCCGGCTCCGGGAAGCGGCGCCGTTCCGCGGCAGCCATCACCAGCTCCGCGACCGCGTCCGCCGCGCCGGGCCGCGCCAGCGACCGAGCGGCCGCCGCCATGGCGGCGCTCTGTGCAGGATCGTCGAGGATGGCGGCGGCGGCCATGAGAGCCTCCGCGTCGAAGGCCTCGTCCTCCACGAGTCGCGCCGCACCGGCGCGGACCATCTCCTCCGCGTTGTGGCGCTGATGGCCGCCGGCATGCGGATAGGGCACCACGACCATCGGCAGGCCAAAGGCCGCGACCTCCGCCAGCGTCGAGGAGCCCGCCCGCCCCACGACCAGATCGGCCGCGGCGAGAGCCGCAGCCATCTCGTCGCCCAGGAACCGCTCCGGACGGTATCGGTCGCGCAGCTCCGGCGGCAGTGCAGCCCTCGCCGCGACCGCCGCGTCGAACCCGGCGTCGCCGGTCACGTGCAGGCCTCGCGCCCGCTCGACCAGTCCGGGCAGGGCTTCGACGACCGCCAGATTGAAGCGCCGCACCGCCTGCGACCCGCCGAAGATCAGGAGCAGCCGCTCGCTCGGTCCCACGCCCAGCTGTGCGCGCGCGACAGCGCGATCCACGGCGCCGGGGTTTCGGATCGGCGTCCCGGTCAGAAAACAGGGTGTCCGTCCGCCGATGGCCCGGCACGTGGCTTCGAAGCTGACGGTCAAGCAGCGCGCCATCCGGGCAGTCCAGCGGACGCTTCGCCCCGGGATGACATTGCCGTCCCACATCACCACCGGGATGCGCAGCAGGCCTGCCCCGACCAGGACCGGCACGGCCACGTATCCGCCGGTCGTGAAGATGGCCGCGGGGCGCCGCGCGATCAGCATCGCCATCGCCTGCGGCATCGACACGCACAGCCGGACTGGATCGACCACGGCGTGGATGTCGAAGTCGACCGTCCGGAGCGAGCGCAGCGCCAGGCGCCGGAGCGGAATCCCCGCCTCCGGGACGACCTGGGACTCCAGGCCGCGATGCCCGCCGATCCAGGCCAGCTCAGGCGCGGCTGGTCGGGCCTGCAACGATCGAGCCACCGCGAGAGCCGGGTAGATATGTCCGCCCGTACCCCCGCCCGCGATCAGCAGACGCATTGACCCAACCTCGCTCCACGGTTTCCCGAGAGATGGACAGCAGGATCCCCACCGCCGCGAAGCTCACCACGAGCGACGAGCCGCCCTGCGACACGAACGGAAGGGTGATGCCGGTGACCGGCACCAGCATCAGGACGACGCAGATGTGGATGATCGCCTGGACGCAGATCCAGGCCGTCACCCCCGCCGCCAGCAACCCGCCGAAGGTGTCCGGCGCCCGAAGAGCGGTCCGGATCCCGCCCCAGGCAATGGCGACGAACAGCCCGATGACGACCAGGCCGCCAACGAAGCCGAGCTCCTGGCCGATGACCGAGAAGATGAAGTCGTTGTAGCTGTAGGGCACGATGACCTTGTCGTTCCCGAGGCCGGTGCCAAAAAGGCCGCCGGCCGACAGAGCCTCCAGGCCGCTGATCGTTTGCGCGCCGCTTCCATTCGGATCGGCCCACGGGTCGAGGAAGGCCTGGATCCGTGTGAGCGGGTACGTGCCGAGGGACAGCACCAGGAAAACGCCACCGGCGACGCCACCGGCGAGCGCCATCCCCAGGTGGAAGAGCCGCGCTCCCGCGACGAAGAAGAGCGTCAGGGCGATGGCCACGATGACGCTCGTCGTCCCGATGTCGGGCTCACGGGCGATCAGCACAAGAAACGGCACGACGATGATCCAGAACGGCACCGTGCCGTGGAAGAAGCTCCGTATCTGGGTGCCGCGTGTCGCCAGCCAGTGCGAAAGGTAGACGACCAGGGCGAGCTTGGCGACCTCCGCGGGGTGGATCTCGAAGAACGGGCCTAGCTGGATCCATCGCGACGCGCCGTTGTACGACGCCCCGAACCACGGGATCAGGACGGCGACCAGCAGCGCCAGGGCCGCGATCGCCAGCACCAGGCTGACCTTGCGCAGGTACCGATAGTCGACGCGAGCCAGGACGATCATGGTCGCCAGTCCGGCCAGCCCGGCCCCGATCTGCGGCGCCACCATCTGGAAGGCATTCCGGCTGAGGGCGTACGAGTGGATGGCCGAGGCCGAGTAGACCATCAGGATGCCGACCGAGGCCAGGGCCACGACGGCAACGACGATCACCCAATCGGGATCGTGGAGTTCTCTCTTGGGCCCGCCCTTTGGTGCCAGGGCATTCGGTCGAACGGCCGGCGGTCGAACCGGCAGATCCCTCGCGCCGGATCTCCGCCCGCCAGCGCGACTGAGCCGCTGCATCTCAACGGGTTCGCGGCGGCGGTCGGCGGGGACGGATCCGAGATTCCTCATCGACTTGGCTCCCCCGCCGCCCGGCGCCTGGCGATGGCTTCCACGGCAGCTCGGAAGGCCGCGCCCCGGGCGGAGTAGTCCGCGAACATGTCGAAGCTGGCCGCCGCCGGACTCAGCAGCACGGTCGCCGGTCCCGGGGCGGCCTGGCCACCCGCACCTGCCTGAGCCGGCCGTGCCGCCCGCGCTGCCAGCGCCTCGCGGGCGATTGCATCCGCCAGGTCCACCGCCTCCTGGAGACTGGCGGCCTGCTCGACGCGGGCCACGCCGCTCTTGCGAAACAGGTCGGCCAGCGACGGGCCCGACTCGCCGATCAACACGGCCGCGTCCGCCCTCGCTGCCGCGACCGGACCCAGACCGGACAGATCCACGCCCTTGTCGCGCCCGCCGGCGATCAGCACGAGCGGCCGCGGGAACGCCCGCAGGGCCGCGATGACCGCGTCCGGCTGCGTCCCCTGCGAGTCGTTGATGAAGCGCACGCCGCCGACGGTCGCCACCTGCTCGAGGCGGTGCTCCACCCCGGCAAATGCGGCGGCGGCGCGGCGGATCTTCCCGGCGGAGAGGCCGAACAAGAGCGCCACGGCGGCGGCGGCGAGGGCATTGGAGACGTTGTGGTCGCCGGGGATCGCGAGCTCGGAGATCGGCATGATCCGGCCGCTCCGTCCCACCTGCGCCGCGCCGCCGCCGGCGAGGGGCAGCCGTTCCACGCCCGCGGCCACGATCCAGCCGTCTTCCACGCCCAGACCGCCCGGCAGCGGCCGCTCGCGCCGGTACGTCACGACCGGTGCCGTGCGCAGCTCGGCTAACGCGGCCGCGACGGGGTCCTCGGCGTTGAGGACGAGTGCGCCGGCAGGATCGACCAGCTCGGCCAGGCGCCGCTTCACCGCCCGGTAGGCGGCCACGGAGCCGTGGCGGTCGAGATGATCTGAGGTGACGTTCGTGTACACGGCCACCGTCGTCCCGCGAGAGAGCGTCGGCAGCTGGAGCTCGGAGAGCTCGATGACCACCCGGTGCTCGGGCGTGAGCTCGGTCAATCGCTCGACGAGCGGGATCCCGATGTTGACGCCCAGGATCGCCGGGTGCGCCCGATCCTGGGTCAGCAGCGCCGCGGTCAGCGACGAGGTCGTCGTCTTGCCCTTCGTGCCCGTGATCCCGATGGTCGGGCAGGGGCACATCCGCAGGACGAGGTCGGTCTCGCTCACCAGCGCCGGCGCCCCGCGAGGATCGGCTCGGTGGGCCTCGACCAGCCGGCCAAGCGCGGCTCGGAGCCGGGGCTCGGCCGTCGGGAAGTTCGGGTTGATGCTCGGGGAGGTCGCGACCAGATCGGCCGAGGCCCAGGCGCCGGCCGGCTCGACTTCGGGCCCGAGCGCCAGGTCGATCGGTCGCCCGCCGAGGGCATCGATCGCCGATCGCAGCTCGGCAGTCCTTCTGCCGTCGTAGACCGTTACGTGAGCTCCGGCATCGGCGAAGAAGCGCGCCATCGCGATCCCGCTGCGGGCCAGGCCCAGCACCGTGACCGACCGACCGTCGAGCGCGCCCTCGCGGACGCCCGCGGCGGTCAGGCGATCGAGATCGACGATGCGGCTGTTCATTGACTGCCTACTTTGGGATCGAGGAGACGAAGAGCGTCACGCCCAGCAGGGCCGCCAGCGCGCCAACGATCCAGAACCGCATCGTCACCTTCTCCTCGTCCCAGCCCCCCAACTCGAAGTGGTGATGCAGCGGCGCCATGCGGAAGACGCGCTTGTGGCGGAGCTTGAAGCTGCCGACCTGGATGATGTCCGAGGCGGTCTCGAGCACGAATATCAGACCGATGAAGGGCAGGATCATGATCTGGCCGGTGATGAGCGCCACCACGGCCAGCATGCCGCCCAGCGAGAGGGCACCGGAGTCGCCCATGAAAACCTGGGCCGGGTGCACGTTGAACCACAGGAAGCCGAGGATCGCGCCGACCACGATGGCGCACACGAGAGCCAGGTTCGGCTGGGCCGGCGAGTTCAGCAGGGCGATCATCAGGTAGCTGATGAAGGCGAAGGCGAGCGTGCCCCCGGCCAGGCCGTCGAGGCCGTCGGTCAGGTTCACGCCGTTGCTGGCGCCGACGATCGCGATCACGGCGACGACGATGAAGAAGAGCGCCCCAACTTCGAAACCGCGATCGGTGAATGGAATCTGGAAGACCGAGGTGAACTCGACGTCGCCTATGAACGGGACCCGAACGCCGTTGAAGCCGAAGTGGTTCTGGACGTAGATGGCGACGCCGATGGCCACGACCGTCTGCCACACGATCTTCTGGCGGCCCCTGATGCCGAAGCCGGTGCGGGCGTTCAGGAAGTCATCCGCGGCGCCGAGAGCTCCGACGAGCGCGAGCACCACCAGGGGCGAGTAGGTCGAGGCATCCATGGCGTCGAAGACATAGGACAGGGCGAGGATGACGGCCACCAGCAGAACGCCGCCCATGGTGGGCGTCCCCTGCTTGACCAGGTGCGACCCCGGCCCCTCCTCGCGGATCTTCTTGCCCATGCCGAGCCAGTGCAGCAGCCTGATGTACGGCGGCATGAGGATCACGACGCAGGCGAACGCCAGCAACAGCCCCTGGATGAACACGAGCCCGTGATCGTTCAACGGTCATCCTCCACGGCTCCACTCGACGCCGCCTGACTGGATCCGGCCGCGACGCCGTCTACCCAACTCCCCCGGTCCGCCGCCAGCGATTCGACTATCAATTCCAGCTCGGCCCCCCGCGAAGCCTTGACCAGGACAGCGTCGCCCGGCCGGAGGATCTCCCGCAGGACGGCGAGGGCCGCGTCTCGATCGGGCACAGCCACGACCGCCTCGCCCAGCGGGGCCGCCCCGGCCGCTATGCCGGCCGCTCCTTCGCCCACCACCACGACGACGTCCGCCAGGCCCGCGGCCGACGCCCCCACCTCGCGATGGCCCCGATCGTGTGCTTCGCCGAGTTCCCGCATCTCGCCCAGGACCGCCACATGCCGGCCCGGGAGAGTCGCCAGCAGTTCGAGCGCGGCGATCATCGACGCTGGCGAGGCATTGTATGAATCGTCGACGATGGTGAGGCTGCCCGCGCGCACGACCTGGTCGCGGTGCGGGGCCTGCCAGCCGCGGCCGAGCCCGGCGGCGATCAGGTCCAGGTCCAGGCCGGCGGCGATCCCCACGGCCGCGGCGGCCAGCCCATTGTGGACGCCGTGGCGTCCCAGAGCCGGAGTGGCGGTCCGGACCCGCCCCGCGGGCGTGACCAGCGTGAAGCGCATCCCGTCCAGGCCGGCGGCGACGACATCTTCGGCCCGCACGTCCGCCTCCGCGGCGAAGCCGTAGGTCAGGGCCGGCGCGGCGGTGCGGCCGCGCATCCGGACGACCCGCGGATCGTCGGCGTTGAGGACGGCGACTCCGTCGGCGGGAAGCGCCTCCACGAGCTCGCCCTTGGCCCGCTCCACCGCCTCGATCGAGCCGATGCGCGAGAGATGGACCTCGCGCACGGCCGTCACCACTCCGATCTGCGGCCGCGCGATGGCCGCCAGCTGGGCGATCTCGCCACCCACGTACATCCCCATCTCCAGCACGGCCGCCTCGTGTTCGGGACCCATCCGCAGCACCGTGAGCGGCAGGCCGATTTCGTTGTTGGCGTTGCCCTCGCTCTTCAGGGTGACGAAACGCCCGGCCAGGACGGCCGCAACGGCCTCCTTGGTGGAGGTCTTGGCGATGCTGCCGGTCACTCCGACGACCAGCGGCGAGAAGCGCCGTCGCCAGGCCGCGGCCACGGCGTGCAGGCCGAGGAGCGTGTCGGGGACGACTATCGCAGACGCGGTGCCGCGCGCCAGGTCGGCATCCTCTTCCGGAAGCTCGGAGACGAGGAGGGCAGCAGCGCCGAGCGCCAGGGCCGCACCGATGAAGCGATGGCCATCGGTCCGCTCACCCGGAAGCGCGACGAAGAGGTTACCGGGCCGAACCAGCCGCGAGTCGACGGCAGCGCCGGACACCGGTCGTACGCAGGCAAGCACCAGCTGGCCACCGGTGACGGCGGCTATCTCGGCGGCAGTCAGGGGGATCGGCCCCGCTCCAGGCCGAGACTCCGGTTGGCGGGCATCGGTCACCGTTCCAGTGTCGCACAGCCAACCGCGCTCGGTGCCGGATACGGCCGTCACCCCTCCGGGGTCGCATTCTTCGTGCCGGGTGGCGGCGGCCCATCCGGGTTGGGCGGGATCCGCTCGGTAGTCACGGCATCCGTGGCAATCCGGCGGAACAGCTCGTAGGACTGGACGGGCATGTCCAGCACACCCTGCTTGATGACCGTGGGCGTGCCCTCGAAGATCACCACGCCGATGACCAGGTCAGGCTGGCTGTGTCCGACCCAGCCGTAGAAGCTGTAGTTGTAGTCGTCGACCTTCCAGCCGCCCTTGCCGCCGTTGAGGTTCGGATCCCAGATCTGGGCGGTGCCCGTCTTTCCGCCCACGTAGTAGCCCTTGATGTAGGTGCGCTCCGCGTACGACGGGACCGCCGTCACCACGTACTCCATCAGCCCGGTCAGGCTCTTCGACAGGCTGGCGCTGATCACCCTCGGCCCCGTCGGCGTAGCGGTCGTGGCCGCGGCCTGGCCGATCTTGGCATCCGAGAGAACGACGCAGGGCGTCACCAGCGTGCCGCCGTTAACCATCGCCGCGTACGCGCGCGTGACCTGGAGCGGCGTCGCCGCGACGCCCTGGCCGAACGAGGCATTGGCGAGATCGATCTGCGCCCACGGGGTGACGGCGGGGTCGTGCACGATGCCCGGCACCTCGCCGGCGACGTCAATCCCCGTCTTCTGGCCGATCCCGTACTTCAGCCACGTCTGGTACAGCACCTCGGAGGCGGCCGCGGTGGTCTTGCCAAGCCGGAACGCCACCTGCGTTAGGCCGACGTTGCGGGAATAGGCCACCATGTAGGCGAAGGTCCTCCAGCCCTTGGCCTTGCGATCCGCGTCGGCGACCTCCTGGCCGTCGGCCAGCTTGAGGACGCCGTAGCCGTCGATCTCGGTCGTCAACGCCGTCGTCTTCGTCTCCAGGGCCGCGGATGTCGTGAGCATCTTGAAGACCGATCCCGGTTCGTAATCCCGGGTGACGACCGGGTCGTTGAACAGGTCGGGATCCTGATCCGCGACCTGCGAGTAGTTGTTAGCGTCGTATGCGGGGTAGCTCGCCTCCGCCAGGAGCTCGCCGGTGTTGGGGTCCATGACCACCGCGGAAACGGTCTTGGCCTTGTCGGCGATCCAGGCGGTGAAGACCTCCTGCTCGACCTGGAGCTGCAGCCCGGCGTCGATGGTCGTGCGGATGTCCTGGCCGGGCGTCCCGGGATCGATGATCTTGGTCCCGTCCGGCCCGGCGACGGACGGATCGATCTGAACGACCTTGGGCCGGCCGGCGAGCACGGAGTCGTACTCCTGCTCGATCCCGTATTGCCCCTTGCCAGCGGCATTCACGAAGCCGAGGAGCTGTGAGGCCAGAGACGTGTTCGGCGCCCCGCCGGCCTGAGGATAGACGCGGACCGGTTGCTTCTCGAACGAGATGCCGGCCAGGCCGCCCACGGCCTGGTCCTCGATCATCTCCTGGTAGGTGTCCGAGTCCACGTCGGTCGCGAGCAGGATGTAATAGGACTCGGTCTCCATCGCCGACCGGACCTTGACCGCGTCCTCGCCGCTCAGAGAGAGATAGCCGATCAGCGCGTTTGTGGTGCTCACTTTCTGGGCAGCGGTGAGGTCATGCGGGTCCCCGATCACGCGATACATGTCGACGGTTTGGGCCAGCACGATCGTCCCGGTCCGGTCGTAGATCGTGCCCCGCTGCGCCGGTATCGTCTCCGTCTGGATCGACCCCTGGGCGGCAATCTGCGACAGGTTCTGTTGCTGGCCGATCTGCCAGTACGCCAGGCGCGCCGCCATGCCGGTCGAGACAACGATCACGACCAGCAGGATCGAGAAGAGGCGGGCCCGAGAGTCGGTCCGGCCGAGCATCTGTCCGGCTTCCTAGCGCGCCGGAAGGACTACCGGCGCGGGCAGCTGACTCAGGCCATCGGCGATCGCCTGGCGGCTGATGGCGGATTGACGACCCACCCGGCCGATGTTGGAGGTGATCTGCTGCTGCTGGTTCTCGAGCTGCAGATAGTCGTCGTTGAGCAGGGACATGTCGTAGCCGCTGGTCGAGACGCGAACCGTCTGGACGAGCGAGAAGAAGCTCAGCAGGAAGGCAACGACGATCGCGCCGATGATGAAACCCACCGTGCGTGGACGCCGGTTCGCGCGCATGGCAACGCGTGACCGACGGCGCGGAAGCGCGGGCGCCTGGGGGAGGAGGAGGGGGGCCTCCAGGCGCCGGCGCGGAAGGAACATGGAGCGCGGCCTGGCGCCTTCATAGACAGCCATCTAGTCGATCCCTTGAAGCTGGAACCAGTTCCCGGCCGCCTCGCGGGCCGCCGGCGTGGTGCTCCAGCGCTGCTCGGCCTGGGGAGAATCGAACTCGCCAGGCCAGTCGATGACGCCCCAGAGTCGATCGGCGCGCTCGTGCAGCTCGTGCTGCCGGCGGCCGTAGCTACGGCGGCGGCTGGATTGATGGCGCTTGCTCATCGGCTTCCGCTTTCCAGTTCGGCGCTCATGCGGCCACTCGCTCCGCGCCCCGGAGACGCGCACTGCGGGAGCGCGGGTTGGAGTGGATTTCGGCGGCACCGGGCGTGCGCGACCTGCCGAGAGAACGAAGACGCGGCTGGCGACCGCAGACGCAGATCGGAACCTCGGGCGGGCAAATGCAGCCCCGCTGCTCGGTCGCGATGAAACGCTTGACGATGCGGTCCTCCAGAGAGTGGTAGCTCAGCACGACGAGGCGGCCGCCCGGCCGGAGCAGGACGAGAGAGGCCGCGAGGCCTGCCTCCAGTGCACCCAGTTCGTCGTTGACGGCGATTCGCAGCGCTTGGAAGACTCGCGTGGCGGGGTGAATTCGACGGCCGCGGGCCTTCCCCGGCACCGAGCGCTCCACCAGTGCCGCGAGTTGCTCGGCCGTCTCGATCGGCGTGCTGGCGCGCGTCTCAACGATCGCCCGCGAGATGCGCCCGGCGAAGGGCTCTTCTCCGTACTTGCGGAAAAGCGCCGTCAGCTCGCGCGCGTCCAGGGTGGCGAGCAGGTCTGCGGCCGGACGGCCGCGGCTGGTGTCGAAGCGCATGTCGAGGCTCCCGCCCGCGCGAAACCCGAAGCCGCGCTCGACATCGCCGAGCTGGTAGCTCGACAGCCCCAGGTCCATGAACAGCCCATCCACGGCTCCGAACCCGGCCTCGGGCGCGACCCGTGCCAGCTCGCGGAAGTTGGCCTGACGCAGCACCGCCCGATCGCCGAAGCGGGCCAGGCGTCGTCGGGCCCTGGCGATGGCCGCCCCATCGGCGTCGAGCCCGAGGAGGCGGCCATCAGGAGCGCTGGCCTCCAGGATCCGCTCGGCATGGCCAGCTCCACCGAGGGTGGCGTCGATTTGGAGGCTGTCGGCGTTGGCGGCGAGTGTTTCAATTACCTCATCCACCATCACCGGCAGGTGCCCTACCTCCCTTTCGGCGCCCCCCTCGGGAGAGCCTTCGACGGACTCGCCGTCCCGGGCCGGCCCGAGCGGATCCCGGAAGTTGTCATTCATCGCTAGATGCCGAGCCCGGTCAGGTGCGAGGCGAGAGCGTCGGCCGAGTTGACGGCCTGCTGCGACTTCGCCCACCGACCCGGGTCCCAGATTTCGACGTGATCTCGCGCGCCGACCACGACGGCGTCGGCCCCGACCCCGGACCACTCCTTGATCGCCGCGGGCAGCAGGATCCGGCCCTGCTGGTCGGTTTCGACCTCGAAGGAACCGGAGAACAGGAACCGAGAGAAGGCCCTGGCGCGCTCGTCCGAGATCGGCAGTTTCGAGACCTTCTCGGCGAGCTCCTCGAATGACGATCTCGGGAAGATGGCGGCGCAGCCGTCGACCCAGCGGGCCAGCATTGCGCCCTCCCCCAGAGGCGCACGGAACCGAATCGGGATGGCTACCCGACCCTTGGCGTCCACCGAGTGCCTGTATTCGCCGGTGAACATCGATCCGTCGCCTGCTCGTCTCTCCGCGGAAGGCCGCGTCTCCATGTGGCCGGTGGCTCGTGGATTCGGGTCCCGGTCGGCGCTCCGATCGGGCTCCGATCCCCACCTGGTGGGTCCTGCTCTAGGGCAATGCCTTCACTCTCTACCACCAACCACCACAATTCGCCACTTGGCGGATCATACACCCGCTCCGCCACACGTCAACGTGCGTTCGCAGAGGGTTCCAAGGGCGGCGCCACCACCGGCCTGCGGCCTGCGGCACGGCCTGGCGCGCGCCACAATCCGAGCGGCGGTCGCCGCGCCAGCGATCCCACAACGCGGAGGAGAGCGATGCGCATCCTGGCCATCGAACGGCCCGTCCCCGGCGTGGCCGACGACCGGTTTACCCCAGACGTGTCAGTCGCTGAGGCCCGTCGGGCGTGGGAGTTGCATCAGGCGGGATCGATCCGCGAGCTCTTCTTTCGGGCTGACGAGTCCGCAGCCGTGCTGACCTTGGAGTGCGACGACGTGGGCGAGGCCCGGCGGATGCTGGCGACCCTGCCGCTGGTCGCGGCCGGGCTCATCGACTTCGAACTGATCCCCCTGCGAGCCTATCCGGGCTTTGGCCGGCTGTTCGCTGACTCGAGCTCATAGCGCAGGGTCGAACCATGGTGGCGGGGCCGGGGATGTAACGGGCCACCCAATCGGAAAGCTGGCAGGAAAGGCTCTCGGCCAGATCGGGCGTCGCTCCGCCGCTCTCATAGGACTGGCGGAACCCGGCCAGGATCCTGATCAGCTCGGCCCTGGCGATTCCGTTCCACTCGAGCGCCGGGCAGCTTCCGCGCAGGGAGCAGTCCTCGTCCATCGAGAAGTGGCGGACGGAGTAGTCGCCGAAGTCGAGCAAAGCCCGCTCCACGACCGGCCGCTCGCTGCCGCGCTCGATAGTGGCGACCAGCGCGGCCGCCCGTTCAACGAGCGATCGATGCTGGGCATCGAGAAGCGGAGCGCCCGTTTCCATGCCCGACTGCCAACCGATCGTCATCGCCCCGACTCCTGCGCTGGGCCGGCGGATGAGCCGGACTCGCCTTTATCTTGCGCGTTGCAGGTTGTGTCGCCGCCAGTGCCATAGGGCCCGCCCGGCCCGGTACGCTGTCGCAGCCGCCCCGGCCGACCGGGTAGGTGTCGGAGCGCGCTCGGGCCGGCGAGAGGGGCAGGCCGGCTTCAGGCAGCCCGGCGGCGCCGGCTGACCGCCGCGTCGATGTCGTTCCCCGGTTCGCGCCCGGACAGGAACGTGGGCGTCACGTCCCCATCAAGACGGAACCGCGCGGCGAGCGTCTCGAGACTGGAGGCCATGTCCGCCATTGTCGCCGCCGAAGCCACGACCTCCTCCGCCTGGGCGGAGAGTTGCTCCGTCGCCGCCGAAACCTCCTCGGCCGAGGCCGAGTTCTGATCGCTGATCGCAGCGATCGACTCCACGGCACGAGCGACCTGTTCGGCGCTGGCCGACATCGACTCGGCGGCGGCGTTGGTCTGCTCGGCGATCGTGGCGATCGCGTCGGAGGCGGCGACCAGCCCGGCGCTGCTGGTCTGCATCGCTTCCATGGCCTGGACGATCCGCCTGACGGCGGCGCTGGACGACTGGACGGCTCCCGAGATGTCGTCGAGGGCGGCACCGGCACGCTCGGCCAGCCCCGCGCCGGCCTCGACTTCGGCAGCCCCGACCTGCATCGCCTTGACGGCCGCCTCGGTCTCGCCCTGAACGTCGGCGATGAGATCGGCGATCTCCTTGGTGGCATGGGACGAGCGTTCGGCGAGCTTGCGGACCTCGTCCGCGACGAC